>OIER01000329.1_pt1 | contig 39165 bp, 33 predicted proteins | sample 1581801 | NCBI WGS metagenome assembly OIER01 (sample SAMN03281006, study PRJEB24777) | human gut metagenome | isolation source: fecal sample PR165 from 1 month old male Malay infant, vaginally delivered... | reverse complement strand
GGATAGCGGCTGAGGACCGGCAGATCCAGACCGACGGCGGCGATGGCGTCTTTGACCGCCTCAGCGCGCGCGCGGCGGCTGAGACGCTGATGCAGGGTTAACGCCTCCTCCAGCTGCGTCTGAATGGACTGCACCGGATTCAGCGCATAGCGCGGGTCCTGCAGCACCATGGCGATATCGTTGCCGCGCAGCGCGCGCCAGCCGCGGGCGCTGCCCGGCGAGGAGAGCGCCACGGTGCGGCGCGGACCGCGCCGCGGCCCCCCCCTTTTCACGCCCAAGTGACAAGAAAAGCGCGGGGGTTGCATGCAGATGATAGATGTTTCGGGTTTTAAAAAACCCGCCACTCCCGCCAAAGCCGCTTTGAATGACCAGCATTGCCAAGCGTTCATAGGCCGCACGCGGAGAATTTGCGTGAACCGTGGAAAGCGAACCGGGATGCCCCGTGTTGATGGCCTGCAGGAAATCCAGCGCCTCGCTGCCGCGCACTTCCCCGAGGAGCAGACGGTCGGGGCGCAAGCGCAGCGACGCTTCCACCAGACGCCGCATGTCCACCTGTGCGATGTTCTGATTGCCCCGTGATGCGATCAGCCGGACATGGTTGCCATGCGGCGGCATGAGTTCGGGCGTATCCTCGATTGTGATGATCCGCTCGTGCCCCGGTATTTCCCGCATCAAGGCGTTGAGAAACGTCGTCTTTCCCGTTCCCGTCCCGCCTGAAATGATCATGGAGATACGGTGACGCAGCGCCAAATGGAGGAATTGCGCGATATCGCCCACATCGAGGTGGCCGCACAGGGCCTGTTCCTCGTCGGTCAAGACATCGGCCCCGCCGGTTACCCGCGCGCGGAGAAGCGCACCGGCCTCGGCATAGTCGGAGAGCGACAGATCACGAACGATCTTCCGCCGGATGGCAATGGCGCCTCCGTCCGGTGCCGCGGGCGGCAGCACCACCTGAACGCGCGAACCATCCGGCAGGGATGCGGAAAGCAGCGGTTCTTCTTCGTTGACAAACTGATGACTGGCGGCGGCGACCCGCTCCGCCATGAAGCATATCCGCTCGCGGGTCAGCTCCGGCAGGTTGAGCGCAACCATACCCGCCTGCAGCACGCCTGAACCATATTCGACGAAAACCCTGTGCGGTTCATTGATGCAGATCTCGATGACATCCTGCCTTTCCAGCAGCGATTGCAGTGGTGCAAAGGCCAGCGAGATCAGATCGTCGTTGCGGGAGACCATGCCCATCATGAAGCCTCGCGCGGCACAAAACCCCGGAAGGCAGATGCGTGCGGGTTTCTATTGTCCATAGCCGTCGCGCCCCCTTTTGAGCTCCTGCAGCTTTTCGCGCACCGGATCCGGGTAGAGATCGGAAAAATCGAGATCGCGGCGGACAAAGATAGCAACCGGCGTTCCCTGATTGATGGTGATCGTGGGTGGAATACTCAGTGACCCCTTCAAGGCCTCTCCTGCGACCTGAGCAAAGGTTTGCGCCGCAACCGCAGCGCCCTTTGCCGCCATGTTCGCGCCGATATCGATATTGGGACGGGTCGTGACGGTCCGGACTTCATTGGTCTTCGGATCAACGTAGGTTGTCGTCACCGGGCCTGAATTCAGGCTGGATGATGTGTCCGTGGAAGCCAATATTTGACCGCCGGCGGAAATCGCGCTGAGCAGGATCGCGGAACCGTATCGCTCAAAAACATGCCTGTTCACATGGCCGCTCATTCCGGAGCGGCCAAGCTCATCCGTTCCGATGGAACCGAGATTGATGGACACGCCGTCCGACCGCAACAGCCGGGTCCAGACGATGAATGCCCTTGTCTGCCCTTGCGCCAGTCCGGCGTTGTATTCGCCGATCAGCCGCGTGCCTGATGGCACGAGAATCCGCCTTCCGTCGAACGACCATACATCATCCGTGGTTATGGCCCGCACCATTCCCGGCAGGTCGGTTTGGACTGACGTTTCGAGGACACCCCGCACAATAGTGCCCTGCGGCACCAGTGCGTCGATGCGCGGGTTCTTTTCAGCCTTGGCCGTTTCGGCGGATTTTCCGGACAGGGAGGCGAGAAACTGATCGTTCGGATTGGTGGCCTGAAACGTATCCGGGCTTTTCGGTTTCTCGTCAGTACCCCTCTCGTTGTGGGCCGGCTCACCCGCGGTGCCCAGTTCCGAAACGATCATCGGCGAACGGTAGCGGTCCTGTTGCTTCGCATGATAGGCCGCCTCCTCCGCCTCGGCACGGCGGCGTGCTTCTTCCTCGGCGCTGCGCCGCTGACTTTCCGAATCGTCAGTGTTGCCCGCCCTTCTTTCGATCACCGCCGCGGCTTGCGGCAGGAGCGGTGCTGCGTTCCGTTCGGGCGGCGGCGTGAGATTGAGCTGGCCCGCACGGGATGGCAGGAAAGCTTCGTCGGACACCGCGCGCTCGCCTTGCGGCGGCCGCGGGTGGCCCAACAGCGGCAAGGCAAAAAGCCCGGTTGCCCCTGCCGCAACACATAGGCCAACGATGCCGGCCCGCAATGTGCGCTTTGGTTCCAGCAGGCGGGAACCTGTCCCTGCCTCGATATCCAGACTGCGATGGTAGTCGAGATCGGGCATCGCTTATCTCCAGCGCCGCTTGGAGGCGGGAGCATCGGCGATGACGGCCGGCGCGGCGACAATTGATGGCGCTGTTTTCCTGTTCAGATTGAACAGGCAGGTCGCATAATCGCCGTGCCGCAGCATCCACTGCTTCGCAATCTTGTCGACAACGATATAGTCTCCCTCACGCCGGTAATTGGCGAGGATTTCGCGCTTGCCTCCTTCAACACTGAAGATCGCCGGAACATCGCCCTGAAACCGGAACCATGTCTTGACGCCGTCATCAAAAGCCTCGGCCGGTTTAAGCGCACGGTCCCCGCGAAAATGATAATCCGTATTGGCATCTTCGTGGCGGAACCCAGCGCGGTTTGGTTCCGATACCAGCCGTTGCGCCTGGGCCAGAAGCTTGGCGTCCATCTCCACGTCGGGATATCGGAACTTGATCATGTAGGTCTGATCAGACTGTGAATCCGGATGTGCACGCAGGACGAAGGTGTAGACATGCTTGTCGCTGACGATGTTCATGTTCGTCGCGGCTTTCGGCTCCACCGGCTTGAGGAAAATGATATTGCCCTTCTTGTTGGGCTCGATTTTCCAGGAAATGCTGTCGCCAACGGCAACCGTTTCGATTTTTTCCGTGTCGCCCAAAACGATCATCGTCGACACGCCGTAGGTTGCATCGACCGCGACGACGTTGCTGGGGTTGTAACTTACCGTCCTGACACGGGCATCCGCGGCACCGCGGCGCGGCGCTACTTCCGCCTGCGCCGCATGGATGACCGCCGCCATCGTTATTGCGACGCCAACCGGCAATACCATGCAGGCGCGGGCACGTGTCCTCATGGCTGGTACCGGTCACCGGGAGTGCCTTGCCCGGACAGGCTTTCCTGATCGCGGCGATAGTCGACGACCTGAAAACCAAGCGGATTTTCGAACCGCCATTCATTGGGCATGGGTGCTTTGGAATACTGGAAATGCAGGAGAGAAACCCAGTGTTCCTCTGCGCCGGACTCGCGGCCTGTCCGCTGTGTGGAAAACCGGACCACGGCCGTAAGCCTGTTGGGAAGTTGTATGGATTTGATCTTCAGTTCCACCCGGGTCTCGCGGCCGAAGCGCGTCACCGGATTGTCCGCATTGGATGGACTGTAGAGCGCAAAGAGATCCCGCGCGGCATCACGTGTCGACAGCAGCTGGGCAAGATCAAAATTGTCTTTCACCGTTGCCGGATCATAGGTCTCGCGCGCTTTCAGGTAACGAACCACATACATGCGCGCGATCGCTTCGTTCTGCGTCAGATCACCGTCGGCAAGTGGTTGTTTTATCTCCATAAACCCGGTTGTCTTGTCGACTTCGATGACATAGGGCTCGAAGCTCTTGAGCGGAAGCAGCAAGGCGAGACAGGTCAACGTCAGGCAGGCCAGGGCAAAGCTGATGACAGCCACCAGCCACGCGGTCAGCCGGGACCGCTTCACGGTGCGGATGACATCGTTTTCCCAGCGGATGGCTTCGCTGAAATAGCGCCTGTCCGGCCCGGGTGCCAATCCCGCCTCGATTATGTTTTCATTGGATCCAGACGCATTCATCACTGCCGGCGAAACCTTGAAATCGGTAAAACTGAAAATTCTGAAATGAAAACTTTGTAATATGACCGCGCGCCCTGCCTCGATTGCGCAGCGCCCGAAGAACCGTTCAAGTTGTAAATATCATGCGAACGCGGAACACAATTCGACTTTGGTCTGATGCCTTTCACCCAGGCAGGAGAAAATGAGGTTTGCCGCGTCCTGCGGTAGGCAGCTGGCCGACTTTCCTAGCGGGTTTCAACGGCTCCGGGGGCGGAGACCGGAACCGCGCTGGCCCGTTGTCCGAGCCAGATGCTGCCAATGACGAGAACGAGACCCCCGATCTGCGGTGAGGTCAATGTCTGATTGAGGAACATCCATCCGAGCAGCACGGCGGTCAACGGGCTGAGGAACAGGAGCAAGGACACCACCGCGGATTGCATACGCGCAATCCCCCGGAACCACAGGACATAGGTCAGGGCAGCGCCGATCAGCCCAAGCCACCCCAGGCCAAGCAGATTGGCCGCACTCGGGAACGGCATGGGCGGCTCGAAAAGCAGCGCCATCGGAACGAGAAGCAGCCCTCCGGCCGTCAATTGCCAGGCCGTGAAGGTGAGCAGCGACACCGGCGGTTGCCACTTGCGGGTCAATACATTGCCGAGGGCCATGGAGACCGCTCCGGCAAGGCCCGCTGCGACACCGACCCCGTCGAGCGCCGCATTGGGGGCCAGCACCAGCAGCGCGACACCGGCGATCCCGACAAGGGCGGCATAGATCGATACCGGGCGGGCCGGACTGGCGAGAACGAACGAGGCGAGAAAAACCACGATCAATGGCTGGACCGCCAGCACCGTCGCAGCAACGCCGCCCGGAAGCCGGTAGGCCGCGATGAACAGCATGCTCAGGAAGATCGCGATATTGAGGGCGCCGAGAACAAAACTGCGCAGCCACCAGATGCCGGCCGGAAGCTGCCGAACGATCAGGAGCAGCAGCAGTCCTGCCGGCAAGGCGCGCAGCATGGCAACCGTCATCGGAGAAAAGCCCGACAGGAACGCGGTGGTGACGATATAGGTACTGCCCCAGATGATGGGGGCAATTGCCGTCAGCAACAGGTCGGAACCGCGCGCGCTCATGATAGTTCCAGAACCTCGGCCAGGGGACGGCGGGGCTTCTGCGGCCAGTTTCCGGGCGCGGCGCGGCCAACGGTGACGAGCATCACTGGCACTTCATTCGGCCCAAGGCTGAACGCGCGCGCAACGCCTTCGGCATTGAATCCGACCATCGGGCCGGAGACGAGGCCCAGCGCTTCGGCGGCAAAAATCAGAGTTGCGGCACCAAGGCTTGCCGAGCGTACGGCTTCATCGCGCGCTGTCTGAGGATCGGCATATTGTGTGCGGGCCCCTTCCTGCCATACCGCGGCCATCTCGCCCGGCATGAAACCAGCCTCGATGAAGGGACGCAACCGTTCGGGAAGGGCTGCGTGGTCGGGAAGTTGCCCGCAGACAATGAACGTAACGGCGGCATCGCGCACCTTGGTTTGACCGTGGGCCAGATGCTGCAATCGGACCTTGGACTCCGGTGCGCGCACTGCAATGAAGCGCCAGTTCTGCAGGTTGTAAGCGGTCGGGGCACGCGTTGCCAGACGCGTCAGCTCCCTGATTTCCGCATCCGACAGCGTGTGCGAGGCATCGAAACGGTTGGCTGAAACACGCTGTTCGATCAGAGCGATTGTAGGGTTGGTCATCACGTCGTTCCAAACTTGGTATGTGGCTTTGACATCACATAGATAATTCACCTGATGATGATAATATGCGATATAAGAAAGTGATAATTCACTATTGGAAAACTATGACATGGATCATCTCACGGCCCTGCGGGTCTTTCGCCAGGTAGCGGAACGCAACAGCTTTGCCGAAGCCGGGCGCCGTCTCGGCCTGTCGCCGCCTGCGATCAGCAAGAACATTGCCGAGCTGGAGGCGCATCTGGGCGTTCGGCTCATCAACCGGACGACGCGGCGCATGGCGCTGACCGAAGAAGGCCGGATTTATCTGGAGCATGTGATACGCGGGCTCAATGCACTGGCCGAGGCGGACGAAGCCCTGTGTCCGATCAAGGCGGAAGCGAGCGGCACATTGCGGGTCAGCGCACCGATGACGGTGACGTTGACACGGCTTTCGGCCGCAATTCCCGGTTTCCTGTCACGCTATCCCGGCCTGCACCTCGATCTGCATCTCGACGACAGGCGGGTCGACATCGTCCGGGAAGGATTTGACCTTGCCATTCGCGGCAGCGACAATCTGGAGGATTCCAGCCTGATCGCGCGAAAACTCGCCGTCATGCCCCATGTCCTCTGTGCGGCGCCCTCCTATTTCGAGGCGCACGGCAAACCTGAAGAACCGTCGGATTTGAAGGCGCACACCTGTGTCCGGTTCAGCCTTTCCGGCCATGCCGACCTTTGGGAGTTCCGCAAGTTCGGGCGCACGGAGAGTATCACCGTCAACAGCCGATACTCGGTCACCTCAAGCCTTGCTGTGCGTGACGCGCTGCGGGCGGGCTTCGGCGTGAGTTTGATGCCCTATCCCTACGTCGCAGACGACCTGAAGGAGGGCCGGCTTCAATCGGCGCTGGATGACTGGAGCACGGTGGAAACCACGCTCTATGCCATCTATCCGTCCCGGCAGCACGTCGCGCCAAAAATCCGGGCCTTTCTCGATTTCCTCATCGACGCATTCAGCCGGGAATAGATGAACGCGGCTGCAGCCGCTGTGACCGGCCAATGCGCCGGCTTGTCTGGGAATGGTGACCTGTCCGATGCACGGCGTGCGGCTGGCACAATCATTTCTTTCGGGAAGGTGCGAAATTCGCCATTGAAGCCAAGGGCCGCATCGGTTAGAACCGCTTCGCGCATGCGAGCTATCGCAGCCTCATGCACCCGTAGCTCAGCTGGATAGAGCGCTGCCCTCCGGAGGCAGAGGTCTCAGGTTCGAATCCTGTCGGGTGCGCCATTCTCGAACAAACGAGAGAACTGCTGGCGGAGTTGCCCCAACGTCATGGGAAGCAGCTTTTGCAAGGATAGATTTCGATCCGCTGATCCTGATCTCCTTCTTTGTAACCCTTACCTCCTGCATGAGTATTCGAACATAAGCTTGGCGGAATTCCGCAGAGCCGTTCTCCCATTGGGCTCGCAGCAATTTGGCAAATTGTTCGATTCGCTCCGGCGTGATTTCAGCCTGGTTCGATGAAAGCCGCTCTTGAAGTTCTTTGATTTCGATGGACAGGTCATCGCGCTGAAGTTTTAGACCCAGCAAACGAACTTTGAGATTCGGGGCATCGGCCTCCATCAGCCCGTTTTCCACCAATGCCAGTGGTCGCGTTAAGGCCGCTTGGACATCGCGGTGCGACTGGCGCAGCTTTTCGATCTGATGCTTGTTGCGGTCGGCGCGCTGGGTTGCAGATTGGAGATAGCTCTTGAGCAGAAGCTGAAGACGCACGCCCTTTTCCGTAACGACAAAGGGGCGATTGATCAGGATCCCTTATCCCTTTCATTGACAGGGCTCGGTGCTCTTGCGGTCAATCTCGCATGCACTTTCCTCCTTGTGAGATTTCGGCATCATCCGGGAAGCCTGACAAGGGCGGCATTCTTGTCAGCACGAAATGATGCCTTTGCCAATATTACAATCATCCCGGCACACTCTTGTCATGACCCCTTTTTGGCATTGCCAACTCAACAATGGTCTTCATGAGGAGCGTTTTGTGGGCTTGGCTAAAAGAACTGCGATGAAGCAATATATCGGTTTTGATTTGGTCCCCATTGAGTGCCGCGCTCGTGCGCTGGTCGATCGTTGCCGCGGCCGTCGTCACGGCATCGTATGCTTCAGTGTCGACGGTGTCGGAGACAGAAGTGACAAGCGTAACCATATGGCCATGCTGGCGAATGATCATACCGGGTAGCACGGCCTTCAAAGGCCGGGACAGCTGCATGAGGGCCGAAGTGTGAATGGCTGTATAGGAAGGCAGTGGGGTGGTCATGACCTGCTCGTCGAGTGACACACTATTAACAAGCACGTCAACATGACCGATTGCCTGGCATACACAGTCCAGCTCCTCGACTAGTCGAGTTTCGCCTTCGGTGGACACAATACCTGTCCCGTCTGTGGGAACGCCAAATGGAACATCAAGCCAATATGCCCGACCACCCAACGCCTCGAAAGCGGCGACCAATGCTGGCCTGATTTTCTCATCGACCCCAACCATGAGGATCGTTCGTGGTTCTGGATTTGTCACGTCAAAGTCAACTCCGATGCGAGCAACAACAAGCTGCGTTACCGGCGATGCTTTCGATTAACTTGAGAGGCCGGAATGGCCGTTACATCCCGCATATCCCGTTGATCGTCACGGGAAACAGCTTCCAAATTGGAAGCAACTGTATCCACGTGGAGAAATATTTGTCTAAGTAATTGAATTATATATATAAATGTTACACCACAACAGAACGGATTTGCTCAAGTAGTCGAGTTATGAAGGCTAAAATGCAGAAGCCTCAACGATGAGATCAGAACTTATTGTGAAAGCTCGCTTTCAGAACTGCCTTTACCAAACAGCTGAACAAATTTAACGCAGCTGCCTGTGCAACGTATAGAGATAGGAATTGAGCAATTCCACCGCGCGATCTGTCAGAGAAGCATATTGACGGCGCCCGTCATCAGGATCATTCCACTTTTCAATCAATCCCGATTCTTCCATCTCATCCAACCTGCGTGAGGCGGTAGACGCTGCAACTCCCGACACAATGTAAAGACTTGAGATCGACACGTTGCGTCCCAACAGACGGTTCTCCATAAGGTCGAGAAGCATGTACCAAGCAGGATCTGCAAACAATTTATCGGTAAAATAACGAGTACGAATGTCACGTGTTTGGAGAAGCTCGAGCAACCGCTCCGGAGATGGACTATCATCATCACTTGCTTTGCTGCTGCTTATCTCTGCCGGGGTAACTGCAGATTGCATCTTTTCCGGAAACGACATCAGCATCTCAGCCAGTCGCCTGGCCTCCTCGCTGATACGCTCCAGATGCACTCTTCCTTCTTGCCAGGCGTTTGCGGCGGTCCGGTGCTCCTTGGCTCGCTGCGCGCAACGCTCAACTGCTGCAAGTAATTGTTCCCTGCGCACAGGTTTATGGAGAAAATCCACTGCCTCCAGTCGCAGCGCTGCAACCGTGTTATCGATGGTGGCGTGACCAGTCACGAAGATAACCTGAAGCCATTTCCGGTCTTCATAGCGCTCACGTATTGTTTTGAGCAGTTCAATTCCATTCATACCGGGCATGCGGATATCGCTGACAATGACGTCGATATCAGGCGTCGTCGCCAGAAAGCGGAGCGCATCAGAGGACGTATTGGCACGAATGCAATCGTACCCGCTATCGGTCAGTGCCGTGCCCAGCACACCAAGCAAAGCGATTTCATCGTCCACGAGCAGCACTCTCGATTTCGATGCAACAGTGATGGGAACGCTCATGTGCTTTGCCTTCTAATTCATAGACAACTGTTCATCGGATTCTGCACTTTCATATTCTCGCATCAGAATGCGGAACTCTGCGCCACTGCCTGTGTTGCGAGCTTCTATGCTGCCGCCGAGATCACGTGCCATTCCATAGCTGAGTGACAATCCCAATCCCGTACCACTGCCGATCGGTTTCGTCGTAAAGAACGGTTCGAACAGGCGGTCCAGATTTGCTGGTGCGATTCCGGGACCTGAATCCGTAATGCTTATCTCGATCATGTGCGGATGTTTGCCATCAGCAATACTGACCTCGATCCATTCATTGGATTCAGATACCGCGTTCACGAGGCTTGGCTTTTCAAGGATCGCATCACGGGCATTCAAGAGGATATTCAGCAGGATTTGTTCCAAGAGCGTCAGATCACCCAGTATTTGAAACTGACCAAGCTTATAGTTCTTTATTATTTTAATTCCCGAATTCTCTATCTGCGTTTGCGCCAGCGACAGAGCTCCGTCTATGGCACGAGCCGGATCAAGCGGGTGCGCACGTCCGTCAGTACGGTGACCATATATCCGCATGTGACCCACAATCGCGGCAGTTCGTTCAATCTGTTCACTGACCAACTGGAGATTGGTATCAACGAAATCCGGCTCTGCGTTACCCCTTTTGATCCTTTCGCGGAGATTGTCGAGCGCCATGGTGATTGTTGCCAATGGCTGATTGATTTCGTGAGCAATGCCTGTTGCCATCTCACCGAGCGTAATCATTTTGCCGGACTGGTAGATCGCAAGCTCGGCCGCACGCCGCTCGGTGATGTCGAAGCCGATCGCCACCAGGTTCTTAATTGATCCGTCATTGGTGCGAATGGGCGTTACCGTCCACGAGAGTTCACGCTTCTGACCACTGCGCGAAACAACATTGCGGTTTGTTTGATAGGGCAACCGGTCGATGATGGACTGCAATTCATAGCCAAGCGCATATTCAAGAGGATTGGTACCGGCGTCCGCCGCTGCAGGTTGAACTTTCTCGAGCTGGAAGATTTCTCGAAAAGCCGAATTGGCCACAACGAATCGACCCTGAGCATCTGTAACGGCCACCAGTGCACCACCGGTATTCAGGATCGATTCCAGAAACTCCCGCTCCTGGCGCTCCCGCGCAATATCGAGCGTGCTTGACATCAGTGAAGCGCGATTTTTGATGTATTTTCCCAAGATAATGCCAAGTGCAACGAGCGCTGCAAACAATGCGAGTAGAGCAGTGACAATAATGCCCGATGCCGTTAGCCAGGCCCGATAAATGGGCCCAGTTGGAACCCCGACATAGGCGAGAAGCGGGGCAGCGGATGATTTGCTATAGGCGAATATCCGCTCGATACCCGTTCTTGCGGAAGGGCGAACAACGATCCCTCCACCGTTTCTGATGACGGTTTGGGCCAACACACTAAGGTTCCTTCCGATCACCTCTGTAACGTTGGAAGCACGAACAATGCCATCCTGTCCGACAAGACCGACAACGCGTCCGCTTTCCTCCTGAAGTGTATTGTAAAATCCATAAAGAAATGGCCCATCAACAACGATCAGAATGAAGCCATTAAAGCTCCCGTCCTCGGAAGGAATTTTGCGGGCATAGTTCATTGTCCAGCCGCTCCAGTCCTTTCTTCCTCCAAATTCTGTCTGATAGGGTGGGCTGACATATCTAGCCAGTCCCGGTTCCGTGCTCAGTATCTTAAATGAGGTGTCCGCGGACATATCCAGGCCAACTGGATAGGTCAGAACGTTGCTCGCCACAACGTGCCCAACCTTATCTACGATGGCGATGGCGGTCGCGGCCGGTTCGGCTTTTGCACGACGAGTCAACACTTCAGACAACATGTCCCGTGAAACGATCGGATTGGTACTGTCTTCCACTACGGCACGGCTGAGTGCATCCAGTGAGACAAATATTTGAGTGGTGTGCTCCGCTAATGCTCTCGCCAGATTCATCGCGTCCTGGCTCGCCGCGTTCATCCTGCTATGATAATCCTGCCAGATCATCGTGGCTGCGCCGATAAAAGCGATCGAAATGACAAAAATTACAGCCGCCCAATAGGAGGCAATCGTCCGCCGGTCCATTCTTCTATGAGCACTCATTTTTTCAACGCACGCATAGGCGATCGGCCTTTCCAGATTATGCCCCGCTATCAATAGCAACTTTCAGCGGCTCGGGGTATGTCGCACAATCTTCCCATCCGTTGGCTTCACTTATATTAGTGTATCTACGGATGCTATTCACAAGGCACTAGGAACTGTACGGATTCCAGTGGTGCGCTGCTTTTCGCAATCAAAACTGCATCACATTTGCTGATTTCCTCAGAAGGAGCGCCTGTTCGGTGGGCTTGGCTAGATGAATGGAAATCATCACAATTCAGCAAAGGGTAACATTGCCTCAGTCAGTATTCCGGCCGAATGCTTTTCTAGCATTCTGCCGGAACAATGTGCACCATTTCTACCCGGTAATCGGAAGTCAAACCGGGCAGGTGCTGCGTCCGGAAGTCGTTAAGAACTGGCTTCCGGTTTTCGTTACCAGGTGATCTTGAGACCGCCCGAGACCGTGCCTGCCACATTGGTGCTGCCACCAAACTCGACCGATGCCCGACCAAACAGGCCGACATTCTTGGATAGTTTGGCAACGGCGCCGACACCAACATCGTAGCGTGTGCCGCGCATGTCATTGCCAATGGCTGTCTCGGACGCGGTGAGACCGTTCCTGCCCTTGAACTCATGCTTGACATTGGCATCGACATAAGTCGTGACCGACTTGACGAACTTCTTGTTCTTCTTCGGCTGTGCAGCAACAACCTTGGTCTTCACCTTGCCATTGGCTTTGGCCTTGGCCTTGCCCTTTGTCGGCTTTTCCGGAACTGGCATCAGGGAGACCTGTTCGTCCTGATCATCACCAAAGAAGAAGGTCTTTTCCAAGCGAATGCCGAGACGTCCGCGCAGACTTTCAGCTTCCTGACCGCGAACAGCAACGCCGGTGCTGTCGGTGAAATTGTCCGCGGTCACTTTCGACCAGGTCAGCTGTGCCTGCGGCTGCAGAACAACATTGTTGCCAAGATCAAAGCCATACCCGGTTTCGATCGATGCCGAGGTGGCCCGGCCCTTATACGAGTGACCGATGTCAAAGCCGGAGACGGACTTTGCTGAAACACCCAAATCAAGCCAATCCTGCTTGACGACCGCATCAACATAGGCGCCTGTGCCCGGCTTGGTCGCGGTCGGGGCATTCTGCTGCCACGTCGCATAGGCCCCAACGCCCTTGCTGGAGATCGAGCCACTTGCCGTACGACCACGAACATCAAAGTTCGAATGGGCATATTCACCGAATACACCAAGGGTCAGCTTGTCGCCGGGGATGAACACACCGCCAAGCGAATAGTCGCCGCCAACCTGCACGCCGCCTGTGGTCATATCAAAGCCGTGGCCATTGTAGCCGGTGATGCTCTTCGGCGAATAGGAGCCGGTCTTGCCGATGCCGCGGGTCCAGGCATGGAAGCCATCTTCCATTTCCTCCGATCGCAGTTCACCAACACGCTCGTGGAAAGTGTCAAGCGTGGTCAGGACATGCTCCTGTGCTCCGGCAAGTGCCGTGTTGTAGCCCGGAACCGTATCGACGACATGGCCACCAGGATTGCCGGGGTCGGTTGGATCACCCTCACGCGACTGCAGATACCAGTTCTGGCCGTCGGCCTTGTAGGCACCGTAGTCGTAGATGCCTGCGACGACGGCATGCGCCAGCTTGAATTCTGCATTGCTTTCGCCGCCGATCTCCACAATCTTGATGCCGTCGGTCGGATTGGTACCTGTCAATCCTCCTGTGCCGCCCACATTGTTAATGGCGATCTTTCCGGTGCCGGATGTGTCGCCTGCGATCACAACCTTATCGGTCTGCGCATTCGAACCACCCTCGTTGAGAACGGTGTTGAGAACAAATGTGCCCCCGCTACCGATGTAGTTGCCGCCAACTGTCAGCTCGTTGCCGACGCCGGAACCTGCAACGATGACGGTACCGCCATTGTCGAGATCGCCGAGGATACGGAAGTTGGCCTCGCCCTTGGGTCCACCGATCAAACCGATAGCATCGCCGACCGCAATCACGCCATCATTGGTTACATTGCCTGCAATGCTACCATAACCGCCGAGCGCGCCACCGGCTGATACATTCACCTCCGTGCTACCGGAAATTGCAGCATCCATGCTTGTCGCCGTGCCGACGACAAGCGCGCCGCCCTTCACTGCCGTATCGCCCGTATAGGTGTTATTGGCCGTAAGGATCAGTGTGCCGTAATCGGTCTTCACCAGACCTCCGGAACCAGTCAGATCCGATTTGATCGTCGCGGTCATATCCGCACCAGCACGTGAGCCAACACCAACGCGAACAACACTCTCGTTCTCGGTGAGCTCGATTGCATCACCTTCGACGACATAGCCATCGGTTGCGAACTGCATGCCCGCAGCGGCCACTTGGCCCTTGCTGTTATCAACAGTCACAGTTCCTGCCGCGCCCTGGAAGATAGCGAATTCACCATTCCACTGGCTATTGATCGCTCCATTGGCGTCCGTCCAGTTCACGTTCGAAGCGTCCCAGATGCCATCGCCGCCGGCAATCACGCCGTCGCCACCCTGCATATGGCCGTCGACAGGCGTGATCGTTCCATCCCAGAAATTGAGCTTCACACCCGCAGCACTGATCAGATTGACTTGCTTATCGATCGCCGTCTGGATTGAAAGATCAGCCGAATTGATGCCGCCAGGCAATGTTCCCAGATTGAAGCCGTTATCGGTGAGCGAACCACCATAGTCAAAGATACGGTAAACGCCCGCGCCGAATCCGCCAAGATCCGAGACGTTGAGCTTCCCGCCGATTGTCAGATCGCCCTTCACGTCGAACAAGCCGTTGCTGCTTGGCGCGCCCAGTGCCACGTCAACATTGGCATAATCGCTCATCGCAAGATTGCCATCGATCGTCAGAACCTGACCCTGGCGGCCGGCAAGTCTTGCCGCATAACCAAGACTGACATCACCAACGATCAAGCCAGATCCGGTTAACGTCCCGTCATATACGGTCAAATTTGGGGTCGTCAGAGCGCCGTCGACAACCATCGTTCCGCCGTTAATCGAAGCCGATTCAGAGAACGTACTGGAACCCGTCAATGTCCAATTGGCGGGAGTATAATCCGGATCCATCGAATCTCTATTCAGTCGCAAAATCTGAAAGTTCTTGAACTTCGAGATATCTTCGCTTCCTGTTCCGGTCAGCTCCAGCGTATTACGTGCACTGTCACCGACACTACCAATGACATCGCCCTTGATGACGGAACCGGTCTTGAGCTGCAGGCTGTTCCAATTGAACGAATCGGACTGGGCAAAGGCAATGGCAACGCCGCCCGTCCCTTCGATCGTACCGGCATTGACGATGCTCATACCGACGCCATCAACGCCAATGCCGGTATTGCCGGTAATTGTGCCCGCATTGTCTATGGAAGAATAACCAGGAGCAGTGCCATTCAGGGCACCCGTATAAATGCCATAAGCGCCTCCCTCGATGCGACCGGGCGCAAGATTTTGGATGACAGCAAAGCCGCCGCCAATATAAATGCCCGCACCAGCTCCAAGATCGTCATAGAAGATGCTTCCTTCAACAAGGCTCGTACCGGTTCCCACGATGGTGCCGGCATTGGTCAGGCTATGATAAGAAAGACGCCCCAACGTAAGACCACCGGCTCCGCTGATGGTCCCACCTTCCCTGTTGTTGACAGTGCTGCTGGCGTAAAGGTACGCGCCTGCGCCAGTCCCGCCCTCGATCGTCCCGGCATTATCCAGATTGACATATGTACCGAAATAGGCCGAGTTTATCCCGCGACGGCCACCACGAATGATGGATTCCGCTTCATTGGTGATGTTGAACGAGTTTGAATTCGATACATCGATGCCATCGCCATTGGCCCCGCCAAGAATCTGGCCGCCAGCGGCGTTGAGAATTTCGGTGCCATTTGACAATGAGATTGCGACGTTCCCACCAGAGATGGTCCCATAATTTGCAATGGATTTCGTCGTATCTCCACCAGTTTTGCCGCTGTCGGTGCCGTATATGCCGACCGACCCGCCTGATATAGTGCCGTGATTTTCAACCTTCAGACCATCCCAGGCAAAGATGCCCTGACTGGCACCGCTGATCGTCCCGCCCGCAAGATTGGTGACTGAAATTGCATCCAGATTGCCGAGGTAATTGGTTCCGCTCTGTAGGCCAACATAACTGCCATAAATAGAGCCTGCGTTTATGACCGCGCTCGTGTCGCCAACCAGTTGAACGCCATATCCACCACTTCCGGGGTCGTAGTTGATCGTTCCATTATTGACGACAGTCCAGTTCAGGGCGTTGAGTCCACCGAGAGCAAAATCGGCGGCTGACGTGTTGGGACTTACCGTCACCCCCTCCTGTACCAGAACCGAACCACCAGATGCAGAAAGCTGCACCGCAGATGTCTGGTCCGTATCAATGACGAGGTCATAGCTTTGACTGAATGCTGGAACAGCCAACACGGATACGAGTGCCGTGGACAGCCCCAGTCGCTTGATGGAGGAGCTGATAGAGAGCCCTCCTTTGCTTTTAGATTTCATTTGCATGTTATGAACTCGCTGTTGTGCGCCTGACACCGTTGGCCGGCAGCTGGATCGTTTGATTGTTGTGTAAATTGGCGATAACCGGCGTGGCGAAGCATCGGGCTCTTCCGATGAAGAGCCCGCCGCAAGCTTTCAGTTGATTGGTCGCCTTAGTTTTTCAGCGCGACAGCGCGGTTGAGTGCGCTTTGGAACCCATCAAGGGTGATGGCAAAATTCGCTTCCTTGCCATCGTCGGTCGTGGTTTTGACCGCCAGCGACTTACCGTTGCCCAGCAGAGCTAACATTTTGGCATCGGCCTTGACGCTGACAATGCAACCTGCCGGAACGCATGTTCGAAATGGATTGGCCTCACTGGCCTTGCCATCATCGATTTGAAGTACGGCGCCACCTACCAGCTTAAGACCAAGTGGCAACACCAAAAGAGCGTCGGCCTCTTTCCCCTTTGGTTGAATCTCAACGGCGAGAACGCGCTGACTTGCACCATTCTTAACCTGACGAACTTGTTCCTGTTGAAGGATACAGTTCTTGGCCTGCTTGTCATCGACACCGCAGATGACTGTCCAGGCGCCGTACTGTTCGCGCAATGATGTTGCACCGCCTGGGAGTCCGCTGTCGGCGGCGAAGGCCGGGTTATAGATTGCGAGCGCGGCAATGCCAGCTCCCGCGAGAGAAAGTAGAACTGATTTAAGCATTTGAATTTCCTTTTAAGCATATCGACCTGAGAGGTCCGTAGGCGTGCTCGAATTTCCGTTTCCCAATTGGCCAAAGAGCGCGGCCGGTCGAAGGACCATGAATGTCATTCGTGGGGAGCGTCGCAGCGCATTAGCGGTCTCAGAAATCCAGCAAGAGCGTCGCGATGAATACCCAAAACAACAGGCAGACCGCGATCACGCCGACCCAGACCGGCAGCAAAATATGAGGAGGGCATTGGATTTCCTGCTCTGCCCTTACTGCGGAACACGATGTCTTTAAGTGCTCCGGATGACCTTCCTGGCTGTAATCCACCTTCAGCATAGCGCGACGAACCCTTTGCTCCGGGCGATCACAACCGAATGCATTTCCATTGGATCTCTGTTTCATCATGACAATGCCAGCTCCCGTTGCGATGCAGTCAACGCTGTCATCGGGGCGACATTCACTTGCGTTCGGAAGGCCGCTTGGCGAGCTGTTTCCTATAAAAATGCCCAAAAGTATTTCAGAACTGGTTCCGTTTCGGAACCAGTCGATGCTTAAGACAGCAGAACTTCTGCAAACTGCTGAATTTGCTAAATTTTTATGCTTTCAAAATGGAAGCGATTATAGACTATGAGCGATCCTATGGCGCCTGCAGGGGTGGGGAGCGAGCCGGGCAATCACCAATGTACCCGCACCCCAGCATTTCCCTTGATAACCTGTTGCTTTTCACCGTCGACTTCAAAAGTATAGTCCGCCGTTGCGAAGAGGCTGACGTCTTTCGTAACCGCCGCCACGATACCGCCACCAAGTTCCAGCGAGGTCCCTCCGAAGTCTGTGCTGATGATATCCGAGCCAAATCGGACGCGGTCACTGCCGTCGAATGCATGCCAAAGATTGGCTTTCAGATAAGGCTGAAGCAAACCTGCGGAGGTCTCGACGTTGCCCTGCAGGCGCATGCCGACGCGTCCGGTCCAACTGTTGTCGGTATTGAAATTGACTGATGAAAACCCGTCGTTTTGATTATCGATGGACAGGTCCTGCCAGATGATCTGTGCCTGTGGCTCAAGCACCCAATCCTGAGCAATAGATATTGGATAGCCACCTTCCAACGAAGCAGTAATGCCGCTGCCGTTTGTGTCGATGCCGATACCGCGATTGGTCTTGGCGCTACCGTTGAACCACGACCCCATCAGCACACCGTCGACATACCATCCGGTCGGTCCGATATGAGTCCAGTATCCGCCGAGGCTGGAAACATCGGCGTTGATATCACCGACGCTCAGATCGTTCCAACCCAATGCCTGGCCTTTTACCTTGGCGTTGATCGTCGAATACCCGAAGAACACACCTGCGGTGTCGCGGTGACCGTTGCCGCTATCCTGGCGCAGAATGTCGAGGCCGACTTGGCCGCCCCATATCGATCCGTCGATTGACGGGTCAACGGTGCCAGACCACTTCTGTTCGATATCCTGTCCGAAGACGCGGCCCCAAGCCGCAGAAAAATTGTCTCCGGTCGTCAACACGCTCTGTTCGCCACGTCGTTCGTGGAAGGTCCCGAGCGTGGCCAGCGTGGCCAGCCGTAGTGCCGGCGGGACAACGGTATAGGTGGGCACTTCCGGTCGGTAAAGCGGAACGGACTCCCCATTGGTGGGGATAACCGGCGTTGCGCCGGGATTGGGTGGCTGCGGGTTTGGATCCCCAGGCGTCGGGGGTAGTGGCGTACCGCCGGCGGTTTCGCCGGGCACTGCCGGTGGTACGCCTTCGTCCGGCGGTGTAATGGCAGACCGCAGATACCAATTCTGCGCGGTGCCGCCTGTGACGCCGCCCTTGAAGAGCACATATTCGCGCGCTCCAGCTGCAACGGGTCCAGCCAGCGAGAACGCACCGGGCGCGGTCGTTCCACCATTCACAGCATCGACAAGAAGAATACCGTTGTTGGTGGTTGCTGCACCGGGGCCGCCGACATTGGTAATCTGCAATGCCGTCGAGCCCGACGCAGTCCCGCCATTGACGATCAGCCTGTCGGACGGCGAGCCGTCGGTACCGAGGTAGGTGTTGAGACCCATGGTCCCGCTCTGACCGACATAGTTGGTAACATTCAGGGTATTTCCGACGCCGTTGCCGCCAAGCTGAACATGGCCACGATTGGTCAGCGTTCCGTTGATGGTGAAATTGCCGTTTGGTCCGGATGTGAATGCGGGCAGAGCATTGGCGACGGCAATCGTACCGTCATTGGTGACATCGCCAGTAACGCTGCCAAAGCCGGCGAGTGTGCCTGCCGATGCAATGTTGATCGGTCCGCCACCAGAAAGCGCTGCGCCTGGATTGGCTGCGTCACCGACGGCAAGCGTCCCGGCTGAAATCGTTGTCCCGCCGGTGTAGTTGTTATTGGCGGTGAGAATGGTGGTACCAGTGCCGATCTGCGCAACGGAACCGGAACCGGAAACCACACCGCCGAAGGTGGATGTGTCGGACCTGTTGAATGCAAGGGTGGCGTTGTTGGTGACATTGCCGACAATGCTGCCGCTCGTACCGCCATTGCCGAGCTGCAGGGTCCCGGCGCTGATCGTTGTGCCGCCGGTATAGCTGCTGTCCCCAGTCAGAACCGTGGTGCCGGCACCAATCTGCGCAACTGAACCGGAACCCGAAATCACGCCGGCGTAGGTTGCCGTGTCGGACCTGTTGAACGCCAGGGCAGCGTTGTTGGTGATATTGCCGACAATACTGCCGCTCGTACCGCCATTGCCGAGCTGCAGAGTCCCGGCGCTGATCGTAGTGCCGCCGGTGTAAGTATTGTCCGCAGTAAGAATTGTCGCGCCGGTGCCAATCTGCGCAACGGAACCGGAACCGGAAACCACACCGCTGAAGGTGGATGTGTCGGACCTGTTGAATGCAAGGGCACCGTTGTTGGTGACATTACCGACAATGCTGCCGCTCGCGCCGCCATTGCCGAGCTGCAACGTGCCGGCTGCAATCGTGGTTCCGCCCGTATAGGCGTTGTTGCCCGTCAAGATAAGCGCCCCGGAGCCAGCCTTGTTCAACGCGCCTGCACCTGTGATGCCCTGACTAACGGTCGAGGTATACCCCTGCGTATCAACCGTGCCACCGGGCGCGTTGACGACGATGGCCCGCGTTGCGGCGAGATTGAAGCTGTTGTTAAGTTGCAGCGTCCCGCCGTTGAACGTGATGCCCCCATTCGAAGCGCCCAATGCATTATCGACACCGACAGCGACAACACCCTGATTGATCCGTGTTCCGCCGGAATAGGTATTGCCGCCTGGAGCTGTCGGGGCCAGGGTGACGACGCCCGCGCCAGTCTTTTCCACAACGCCTGTGCCAGAAATCAGACCGCTATAGGTTCCGGTATCCGGCTGGTTGAAGCGCACAAGGCCGTTGTCGGTAACGGTCGGTGGCAGACTCTGGGCCCGCGCTTCGAGTGTGCCGGCGGGAGCAACAAGAATCGTGCCCGTGTAATTCGTATTGTTGCCGGTCAGGACCAAGGTGCCTTCCTGCACCGTGGAGGCCGTTACGCCGGTAATCGTTCCGGTCAGGGTCCACGTGCCGGTATCGTTCTTGATCAGCGTCTGGAAATTGGCCATGTTGCCGGGCAGCGACGATTGCCCGGTTCCACTGAGAAAAATAGTATTGTTGCCGCCGCCGCCATTGAAGTTGCCGGTGATGGTCGAGCCCGTGTAGAGCCGCAATGTATCATTACCGCCCGCAAAGACGAGATTGCCGATCACCATGCCTTTGTTGGTGAAATCCACGGAGCCGTTGCCCGACGCCCCGATGACGTTACCGGGCGCTTGAATGACGCCGGTCTCGTTGTTGATGACCGTGTTGGAGCCAGTTGTGTTCTGAAACCAGATGGCAGCGGAGTTCGTGCCCCTGATCGTTCCATTGTTGATAATTGTGTTGCCGAAGCCTTCCGGATTGATCGCCTCGCCGCTGTTCTGCGGTCCTGCTGCGAGAATCTGGCCTCCCTGTTCGACCGTTATTGTCGAATTGTTGCGAACCTCGACCGTGTCGCCGCCCGTGTTGTATTGGCCAGCGGTGGTCGTGGCAAAATTGCTGACCGTAGCGCCGCTTTGAACGGTGATATTGGCATTGTCGCGGAACGTGACAGCATTGTCATTGCCGGAATTGATCTGGCTTCCGCTTTTTACAATAAGGGTTCGGTTGTCTTCACTCGCGGCCGGGCCGTTTCCGACTCTGGTAGTCCAAGGATTGGGGGCGGTCGTATCGCACGTCGTCACTCCGCCAACGGTGGTACAAGCTGCAAACGATGCATCGACAAATACAAACGTCCCAATGAGGGCCGTTGCTGCAAGCAATTGTGCCGAATGCATTTTCAATGGCCTCTGCATGTATGACCCCCGTCCATTCTTGCCGTTAAATATTGATAGCGCTGCGCAACGGAATCATTGCTACAACTTCAACGTACGAAAGAAATTGATTGCTCGCAAGAATCCCCTATTCTGATGCGATACGTTTGTCATTGTGGCCGAAATGCCCCACATATTTTGTTTTATCTTTGCGTATTCCACCAGCAGTGAGCGGCAATACTGCGGCATCCTTCCTGGCATTTTTGCTATGCTCGACGGGAAGAAACTCGTCGAAAGCCTATCGTCCGCCTGTTTGCCTAAGCGTTCCCCACGCTCGATTTGTCTTCAGTTTACGAGCACGTGATGATCCGCAGAGATGCGCTCAAACCTTGTCTCGGGCGGGAGGTAGCCAACAGGATGAACCGGCGAAACGAGCTGAGTAGGCGCCACCGGAACTTTCCTTTTCGTTGTAGGATCGGTGCTGGGAACAGCCGCCAGCAAGGATTGCGTGTAGGGATGCTGCGGATTGCCGAATACAGCCGCGCGCGAGCCTATCTCAACTATGCGTCCCATGTTCATGACGGCCACCCGGTGGCTCACCCGTTCGACGACGGCCATGTCGTGAGAGATGAACAGATATGACAGCCCCAGTTCCTCCTGCAGTTCGATGATAAGATTGACCACTTGTGCCTGAACCGATACGTCGAGTGCTGAAACAGGCTCGTCGGCAATGATGAGTTTGGGCGATAGTGTCAGGGCCCGGGCGATGCAGAGGCGCTGGCGCTGGCCGCCGGAAAATTCATGCGAATAGCGATCGAGATGTTCGGCTGAAAGCCCCACGCGCTCGATCAGTGCGACCACGCGGTCGCGAAGGGCAGACCCTTGATCCACCTTGTGGATGACAAGGGGTTCGGCAACCTGATCAAACGCGGTCAGCCTTGGATCGAGCGCGGCATAGGGGTCCTGAAAAATGATCTGCATGTCGCGCCTGCGCGCCTGAAGCTCCCTGCCCTTCAGGGCCAATATATCTTCGCCCGCCAGTTCAACGGTTCCGGACAGAGGTTCTATGAGGCGAAGTATGGATCGGCCGGTGGTGGATTTGCCGCAGCCGGATTCACCAACGAGGGAAAGGGTCTCTCCCTGCGCCAGATCAAAGGAGACGTTTTCGACAGCATGAACATTTGCCACATGCCGCTGCAGAGCGCCCTTGCGCACAGGAAACCGGCTCACGAGATCGCGAACTCGCAACAGAGGCAATCTGGCCGGTTTATCCCCAACCAGGTCTGGCCGATGATCGCCAAACGCACGCGGCTCTGCAAACGGCGCCATTGCCCCGAGTCTTGGAACCGCGTCGAGGAGTTGGCGCGTGTAGGGTTGGACGGGAGAGGCAAACAGTGTTTCCGTTGGCCCTTCTTCAACCTTGCAGCCCTGCCGCATGACGATAACCCGGTCAGCGATCTCGGCAACCACACCCATGTCGTGCGTAATGAACAACAGCGATAAACCATCCTGTCTGGCAAGTTCCTTTAATAGATCAAGAATCTGCGCCTGGATCGTAACATCCAGCGCTGTCGTTGGCTCATCGGCAATCAGCAGACGTGGCGAGCATGCAAGAGCCATGGCAATGACGATACGTTGCCGCATTCCACCTGACAATTCATGCGGATATTGCCGGAAGCGGGTCTCAGCTTCCGCAATCTGCACACGCTTCAGAAGTTCGAGCGCACGAGCAGACGCTTCAGTCTTGCCAACCTGACGGTGCTGCTTGACAACCTCCGCCACCTGCTCACCCACGGTAAAAACCGGGTTGAGGCTGGTCATCGGTTCCTGGAAAACCATTGCGATTTCATCGCCGCGGATGCTTTCGAGTTGCCTTTCCGGAAGCTGTGCCAGGTCGACAAGCTCCCCATTGCGCTGGCGGAACTGTAATGTCCCTTGCTCGATGACGCCGCCGTTGAAGGTGGTCAGGCCAAGAATGGACATCGCCGTGACTGACTTCCCTGATCCGGATTCGCCAACGATGGCGACACATTCACCGGGAGACACATCGAAAGACAATTTCTCCACGGCAAGCAGTCGCCCGCTTCCGGTCTTGAAACTGATGCACAGGTTTTCGATGGAAAGCAGTGGCGGCTTGTTCATGGTGACCCCTCGATAGCTGGAGAATGAGCGCCGCCGGAAGGCACGAAGCCCGGCGGCGCAAGCGGCCTCAGTTGGTGGCGATGGAAACGGCGCCAGCACGGAAGTCAAGGACGTAAGGGATGTGCCCCGGTAACGGCTTCCAGTCGAGCTTCCGGCTCATTCCATAGGATTCGAACGGCTGATACAGCGGGATGAACGGCGCTTCGTCCTTCACATAACTCATCATCTCGGCATAGGCCTTCTTGCGCTCGTTCACATCCGTCGAATAACGAAAACGTTCCCACATGGCATCATAGACCGGCGTGGTTGACCAGGAGGCTTCCGTTCCAGCACCTTTCGGCGCCCACATGGTGCCAAAGGAGCCGACCGGATCGGCGAAATACATTGGGTTCGACCAGTTGCGCGAATTCATGTCCGGATCGGCGGCGGTCCATTTCGGCGTCACATTGATGTTCATCGGCACACCAACTGCAGCCCACATCTCCTTGATCGCCTGTGCTGCGAGAAGACCGTTGGTATAGTAGGTGGCTTCCGTGTCGTAACGGACCGGTGAGCCATCATAGCCAGCGTCCTTCAGCAGTTGTTTCGCCTTCTCAGGATTGTATTTGAAGGTCTTCAATTCAGGCATGTAGAGCGGCCCGTACTGGGGATAGGTATGCGTACCCGGGACGACGGCCTTCCCAAGCCAGAGTGACTCATTCAGCAAATCGCGATCGATCGCCATGCTGAGCGCCTCGCGGATACGCTTGTCCTTGAGCACACCATTTCTCGTGTTGAAAATAACCACATGGAAAAGTGGTGTGACCGCCCCTTCAACCTTGAGCGCAGGATTGGAAGAGATCGCGTCGAGCTGATCCGGCGGAACATTGGTGATCATGTCGACTTCACCATTGGCAAGTGCTGTGGTGCGTGCCGCCATTTCCGGAATGCGGCGCACGGTAACAGTCTCGAACGGTGCCTTGTCGCCAAAGAAACCATCAAACCGCTTGTAGGTCAGGCTCTCGTTCGGCGTGTAGTCCGTAATCTGGTACGGGCCTGTACCAATCGGCTTGAGGGCAAAAGCATCGAAGTCGGACTTTTCTGCAAGATTCGCATCACCGGTCAGGCCCATGATGTATTTCTTTGGCACAATCGAGCCCTCGGAGGTATTCAGGAGTGTCTCGAAAAGAGGTTCCGGCTTCTCGGTCGTGAAGCGGACCGTGGACTCGTCCAGAGCCTCGACATTGATGAAATTCGCAAAAAACTGCCGGTGGATTCCCGCAAACTCAGGAGTCATGTCTTTCAGCAATCGTTCAAAGGTAAATACAACATCGTCGACCGTCAGAGGATCACCATTCTGGAACTTGACGTCATTGCGGATCTTCACCTCGAAAACCGTTGGTGAAACCTGTTTCCAGGATGTGGCAATACCGGGTTTGAAAACGGCTTCCGGCTTGGAATAGTCCTTCTCGATCAATGGATCGAATGCGTTGTAATACATCTGCGACCCGGTATTGCTGAAATCCTTGCCGGGATCGAGGAACGGGGGAAGGTTCTGCACGCCGACCCGCAGGTCGGCAGCAATTGCAGAGGTGGAAAGAAGCAGCGCCGAAGCCAGCGCAAGCGTGAATCTAGGGTTCATATCAGGTTCCTTTGCGGGTAAAATTATCCCTTCCGTCCAACGCGCAGCGCGGCAGGGCACAAAAATCGAATTGGTATCAGTGTCGAACACACCAGGCGGGCGCAGCCGCCAGGGGCTTACTTGAGCTTGACGTCGAGTGCGTCGCGCAGCCAATCGCCAATCAGCAGCACCAGAAGCGAGATGAACATGATGACCAGCGATGGCACCACGGCAACCCAAGGCGCCGTAGCAAGATAATCACGGCCCGAACCGACCATCGAACCAAGCGTTGCAGTTGGAGGCTGAACACCAAGACCGAGGAAGGAGAGCGACGATTCCAGCAGGATCAGTGCCGAGAAGGTCATGGTCCAGATGACGATGATCGGCGAAAAGACATTGGGGATCACATGGCGGAACAGAATTCGGCTATGCGATGCACCCGCGGCCCGTGCGGCCTCGACAAACGGTTGATGGGAAATGGACAGCACCTGTGCACGCACCAAGCGCGCATAGACTTCCCAACCGGAAATACCTATCACCGAAATTAGAACCGGAAGCGAGTTACCAAGTGTCGCGATGACGAGAAGTGCAATGAGGGTGAAAGGTACGGCCATCTGCACGTCAACCACAGCAACAAGAAACATGCCAAGGCGGCCGCGAAAATAACCAGCGATAGTTCCGAATGCGACCCCGACCACCAGGCTGATAAAACTGCCGGCGAGTGCGATCAGCATCGTCAGTTGCAACCCCGACAATGTGCGCGACAACAAGTCCCGCCCAAGTTCGTCTGTCCCAAGTGGATGGATTGCCATGGCGCGATCAAAGCCGACTGGCGGACGCAGTCGTGCCAGCAGTGTCTGTGCGTTGGGATCGAAAGGTGCGATCGCAGGGCCAGCAATTGCGGCAACCAGGATCAAGGCGAAGGCGGCAATATAGATCCGAGGCATCAGGCCAGCTCTTGACCAGAGGCGCGCAATCCCAGTCTTGCGTCGATGGGCCCGTGCGGCCGTTGTGTTCAGGGGGATGGATGCGGCGGATGCTGTCAGCTCACTCATGATACGGTTACCTTCACACGAGGATCAATAAGGGCATAAAGCAGGTCGATGACGACCGAGGTGAATACAACGAGGCTCGCTATGAAGATGACGCCGAACTGCAGGACGGGGTAGTCTCTGCCTATGGCGGCGTGGACGATGAGATCGCCGATGCCCTTTGTTGCGAAGATGGCTTCGACCAGGACGCAACGCCCGACCATCCCCGCGATCTGCAAGCCTATGATCGTTACAACCGGTATTGCTGCGTTGCGAAGAGCGTGCTTACCGATGACGGAAAATCGCGGCATGCCCTTGGCCCGGGCGGTTCGTATATAATCCTGGCTCATCACATCAAGCATCGCATTACGGGTGAACCGCAGTATTTCGGCGAGCATGAGCGCCGAAAGCACCAAGGCCGGCATGACGAAGTGCAATGGCGTTGCCGATCCTGAACTCGGAAGCAGGTGTAGTTTCAAGGAAAAGAACAGGATCATCAGGATCGCCAGCACAAAGTTTGGCGTTGCGTATCCGAGAAACGCCAATCCCATGATGACCGAGCCTACCGCACTGCCCCGTTTCAGTGCTGCAAAGATCCCGAGCGGCACACCAACAGCGAGCGAAAAGCACAATGCATAGGCAAAAAGGATCAGCGTATTGGGCAGCCGCTCCGCATAGATATCTGCGACGGGCCGGCGCTCATACAGACTGATCCCAAAATCGCCATTGAACAAACCCCGGACAAAATGGAAAAACTGGCTCCAGAGAGGCTGGTCGAGTCCAAAATGCTGGATCATGGCTGCCCGCGTCGCAGCATCCGTTCCGGGCGGCAGAAGATAATCCATCGCATTACCCGACAGACGGGTCGCGGCAAATACGGCGGCGATGACCACGCATAGCGTGATGATTGCCCCGATCATTCGCCTGGCGAGAAAATCAAGCACGAAGCCGCTCCCGTTCGATAGTGCGATCGGCTTCCGTGAAAGGTGGAACAGGAACCACCCACGGACGGTCACCGGATTTGCGGAAGGGTAAACGGGCGTGGAAGGGATCGTTACCCAAGACGTCAATGGTGAATTGGTCGTCCTTGATATCGAGATCAGCGTAGGCGCATGCCGTCATGGGCATGGTCGTGAACCGTTCGCTCAGGGACTGAATGGTGATGTGCTGCACATTGCCCACATTGGTGACCGTGTTCCAGTGAACATGTCCGGAGAGCCAAAGTGCCGCCCGTCCAGTCGCCTCGACAGCGCGCCGGACAACGGCATGGTCCGGATAGCTTGAATAGTGCGCATTGCGCTCGAAATAGTAGTTACCGATCTGGGAGTGTCCAGACAGTGGAACATGGGTCGCGATGATGGCCGGGCGGTCGTCCGCATTCAGCGTTTCAACCAGCCATTCAAGGTGAGGTTCTGCTTTGGAAAAGCCAATGCCCATCTGGATCTTTACATCGGGCTGCCATGCGATCAGACGACACGCGCCAAGATCATGCACGCTGCTTTGCATCGATTGTCCGAAGATGGCCTCATTATCAGCAATGCTCAGATTGTTCACATCATGGTTGCCGAGGATGTGAACGCGATTGCCCGGGAACGTCTTGAAGATGTCGGCAAGTTCTGTGGCACAGCGATAGTCATTCTCGTGGGTCGTGTCTGAAATATGATCACCAAGATCAAGCACGAGATCGGCTTTCTTCTCGATTGCCCGATCAATGAACTGGCGCACAAACGGCAAGCCATTCCAATTCGCGTCCTTGGTATGGGACTGCGGCCCATGATGGATATCTGTGATGATCGCGATCTTCATGCCTGCTCCTTTAGGTCGCTCGTTACCCAAGGATTAAACACCGCTCGTAACAGTTTTATGAACTATACTCATTTTTTATAATTGTTGACATTGAGTTTTCCTCAGTCCATTCATCTCCCGGAATCGAGGATTAAACCGTGATTGAATTCGACTTGCATGCCAGAGGCTACCTGATTGATCTTGATGGCACTTTGCTGAGTGGCCGGACGATCCTGCCGGATGCACGCTGGCTGTTGAAAGCCGTTGCCGGGCGCCATGTTCTTGTTTCCAACAATGCCGAACACACGCCGGGCCAGTTATCGTACATGTTGCATGCGCTCGGCCTGGAGATTGCCGAGGAAAGGATCGTCCTGGCAGGAACATGCGCCATTGACCGGATAGCGATGAGCTATCCTGGTGGAGCTGTCATGCTTCTCGGAAGCCACGCATTGCAAATCTATGCGAAGGACAGGGGGCTTTGCCTCGACGCGCCGAGGCCGGATGTTGTTCTCGTTGCCCGCGACAGGCAATTCTCCTATGCCAAACTCGCAGCCGCAGCCGGAGCACTCACGGATGGCGCCGAGTTTTACGTGGCAGCGCCAGATCTCAGCCATCCCGGCGCGGATGGGAAGCCGGTGCCGGAGACCGGCGCATTGGCGGCAGCAATTCTTGCCTGTGCCGGCGCGCGCGATTACATCATCATCGGCAAACCGGAACCCATCCTGTTTGAATTGGCGTGCAAAAGACTTGGAATAGAGCCGTCAGAAGCCGTGATGATCGGCGACAATCCGCAAACTGACGGTCTTGGTGCACACCGTCTCGGAATGCGGTTCCATCTCGTACAGAATGGCATCATAAGGCAACCGCTTCGACTAGCCACAGTCTGAAGCTCTGAGAACGTGAGGCGACAATGACCAGTGACCGGGAAAAGACATCGGGTGGACAAGCGTTTTCCGGGGTTATTGATCGTATTCAGGCAATTCGAAAGGACCTGGCGCCGGCTGCCGGCCGCATTGCGGATTTCATCACGAAGAATGCCGCCGACGTCGTGCACATGTCCGTGACCGAGGTCGCAGAACGGGCAGAAGTGAGCGAGGGAAGCGTTATCGGTTTTTGCCAGACCATCGGTGCCCGTGGGTTCCAACAGATCAAGCTCTCCCTTGCGCGTGAACTGGTGCAACCTGTGCAATTTATCCACGAGGATTTGACCCCGGATGACGATACGGCTGCGGTGATCGAAAAGGTATTTCAGTCGGATTTGCAGGCCTTGCGTGACACGCAGAATGCCCTCGACGTCCATTCCTTGGCCCGCGCCGTCGAGGTGATACGAACCGCGCGCCGTGTCGAGGTATTCGGGATAGGCAGCGCCGCCACCATTGCGGAGGATACCAATTATCGGCTGCTGCGCATTGGCATAGAATCGCGCGCAAGCGTCGACAGCCATGTTCAGGCGATCACCGCATCTCTGGCTGACTCATCGACCGCAGTGATTACAATTTCGCACTCCGGCAGCACCATAGAAACATTGACCGCTACAAGGCTCGCCAAGGAAGCAGGCGCAACGACAATTGCCATCACGAACTTCGGCAAGTCGCCGCTTCTAGCGCATGCAGATATCGTGCTGAATACGCTGGCACGCGAGACGCAGTTCCGAACGGAGGCTATGACCAGCCGGATTGCTCAGCTCGCGATCGTTGATGCACTGATCGCGTGCCTTGCTCTCGCCGACTACGACCGGTCTGTTGCCACCCTTGCCAAGACATTTGAAGTGTTGTCGACCAAGCGGGTTTGATGGCATCCTATTCATGGGACTTCAAACGCTATCAATCTCTTCTTTGCTGAGCACATACCCAACATGCCCTCACGACACGACATTGGGTAAATCCGACGCGCGTTCTTCTCGCGCCACAGTAGAATGCGAGGCCAGGCCTGTCCATGGAGCCACGGCGGCATGATCTGCCTTTCGACCTGATCCTCCATGTCCGTCGTCAGGGTGTCAGGTAGGAAAACCCCGTCTGGATCTCATGCCTGATATCGGCGATCACCTTGTGGACGGACTCAATGCGTCCGTCGCTTGCCTGATCGAAGCAGATCCCGACTTTAAGTCCGCGTTGCCGCAATGCCGGCAGAAAATTCTTGAGCACCGCGTCAAGTTCCATCTCAACGATTTCTGTTTTGATTTGCAAGCCTGTACCGCGGTCAAGTGGCCCCAGCCACAGCTCCGCCAAGATGGCATCCGGCCAGAGCGGCAACACTTAGCGTATTCTGTCTTTTTTTATCATTTCCGCAACACTACTCGCCCACACGCTTGCGTCGACCCATCCCCTCGTTGGCGCCAGGCATTATCGTAAATCACCCGATCCTGGAATTCCTCGGAAACGCAAGGCGCTCCCATCTCATGCCATCAGAACGCACGATGTCAGCATAACCGATAGACCACAACAGGCCATCTGATACCTGCAGGAGATGGCCGGCGTTATGTTACGGTACTATTCCGGTTTGTAGCCGTCGAACGACACCACCATGCGTGCTTAACACTAGAATTTCACCTTTTCAGGACAGCCCAATGAACATCTCATCTTCTTTTCTTGGACTCCCCGCTCACCTTGGCGACGACAACATGCCTCGTATCGTGATTTTTGGTGTCGGTCACGGCAGCACCTATCCGGGCAAGGATAGTAGCGGCTACACCTTGGCCGCTGACGCCATTCGCGCTGCAAGCCAGGACGATGCCACGCTTGTCGAGCACTGGGATTTTGATATTGGAGGGCCACTTTTTGATGGTGGGCCAGGATGCTGCGTGGATGTTGGCAACGTCCAGACCACCATGCATGACAATGAAGGCAACCGAGCACGCATCGAGACAAAGACGCGTGAAGCCTTGGCTTTGCAGGCTGTACCTATCCTGCTCGGCGGCGATTGTTCTGTGACATTTCCTTTTCTTGCCAGCTTTAGAGACGATGGTCCTGTCTGGGTTTTGCAGATCGATGCCCATATCGACTGGCGCGACGAGATCCACGGCGAACGCTACGGCTATTCCAGCCCTATGCGTCGGGCAAGCGAGATGCCGCACGTCGCGGGCATGGTGCAAGCCGGCCTGCGCAGTGTTGGTAGCGCACGTCTGGCTGATATCGACGCAGCACGACGCTACGGTAGCCACTTTGTAACGGCCCGCGAGATTCACGCCCACGGCGTCGAAGCCGCTCTGCGGCATATTCCGCAAGGTGCGCGTGTGGTTATCACGCTCGATTGCGATAGCCTCGATCCCAGCATCATGCCTGGCGTGGCGGCGCGCACCCCTGGTGGCCTCACCTACACGCAGGTGATCGATCTGATAGCAGGTGTCGGCAAGCGGGCAAGGATCGCAGGATTCGATCTTGTTGAGCTCTATCCGCCCGCGGACATTGACGGCATGTCAGCGCTGACGGCTGCGCGCATTGTCGTCAACACAATCGGTTCCATCGTCCGGCAGGTGTGAAAGAGAGCTTAGCGCAGGATTTCGCTCCTCCCGCAAATGACCCCAATGAACCTCAATATAGTTATTTGTACAAACTCGGAAGTCGCAAGAAAACGATCGGTCATACGGCTTATTTCAAGAAAAGTTGACTTTTATGAAATGTGGCTTCCAAAGCGGCGACGGACATTGAAAACGCCAAGCACCAAACACAAATCGAAAAGACTGATACAAAATTGCGCCGGAGCGGCTATTGCACAAGCCCATGTCAAGCCACTTAGAATGAGTGACTACAGTGCGTTCTCCTTCCCGACCATAATTGAAACTGTAGTTTAGCCGCGTAGGCCGCTTCCGCGGCGTGAGGGCCGAGAATTGACGACGGGGGCTTCAATGTCGCTCTGTAAAGAGAACAAAGTTCTCATCTTTACCTTCTTCGGTGCGCCATATCTGGTGAGGAGCAGCAGCCCTGACTTATCAGAACCATCGGCTTCCGATCGAGATCGCAAAGGATTGTACAACCGTGCGGAGCATTCTCGTCCCGTTGCGAAAACAGGAACGAACGCGACAGGGCTTCCGGTTGATCGAACTCGCCTGAAACACGCAATGGCGACCCCCGCCCACGCTTCATCGGCGAAAATGCCGCTGGTCAGCGTAAACGAACCATTGTCCGTGAGGTGGCGTTGCTCAACCGCACCACCCGGAGCGTTTTGCTCGAACGAACCTGATTGAGGCTTTTCTGCTGCGACCCTATGGGGAAACAGGCGTGTTTTTGGCAGCCGTCACCACATCGGATCCAAGGGTACTCTCAATTTGAGACTTTATGAGCGAAATGGCCTCCGCAGACGTCATCCTGCTGTGGATAGCAGCCCTATGAAGCCAAGTACCATCAATGAGGATCGCTACGGCCGCAACGAAATGCCGGATTTGTTCCCCCTCAACGAGATGACAAACACAACTGCTCAGATTGGATGCCAGCCGTCGATGAAAGAGCCGCTGCAGACGCTCAAGCTGCACATCCTTTGCACTTGCAACGTAGAATGAAAGCCAGGCATTGGCGACATTCTGCTCAAAGAGGTCTTCCGGAAAATTTCCTTCCACGATCGCCATCAGACGATCCCACCGCGTGGTTGCCTGCTTCATGCGGTTAACCACTTCATCCATGATGACGCGGTTGGCATGACGCACCATCCAGAACAGAACCTCGTCCTTGCTCTTGAAATAATAGGACAGAATACCCGGCGACATGCCCGCCTCTTTGCAGATGCGTGCCGTCGTCAAACCATCAATACCGAACTGCAGGAATGCCCGGTAAGCACCTTCGATCAACTCCTGCCGCCTGATGTCTTCAATCGATCGCTTCATGCCACGCCAAACCTTGATTGGATTCTCCACGCAACTATACCGTTCAAATTTTTGTATGCTCGTACAATTTTTTGAATTGACAAATAATTCCCGACTGCGATGCTGCTGCAACTCACGTTAGAAATCCAAAGGGGAACAGCATGAGAAAACTCGTTTCAGCAACATTGGCTGCTGGCCTGATGGCGGCGGGCATCACGACTTCCAGGGCCGACGCCCCTTCCTGTGCAACCGTCAGAGCCGCCGATATCGGTTGGACCGATATTCAACTGACGACGGCCACTGCGTCGCTTCTTTTGAAAGCCTTGAACTACAAGATGACCAGCAGTTTGCTTGGCCTCAGTGTGAGCTATGCCAGTCTTAAGGGCGGGCAGATCGATGTCTTTCTTGGCAACTGGCGGCCTGCTCAGAATATCGAGTTCAAAGATTTCTTCGACAAGAAATGGGTTGATGTTCTTGCAACCAACCTGACCGGTGCGAAATACACTCTGGCTGTGCCGGACTATGTCGCCGCTGCCGGCGTAAGATCGTTCGACGATCTCGCCAAATTCCCGGATCAATTCAGCAAGAAGATTTATGGAATTGAACCGGGAACGAACCAGCCGTTGCTCGATATGGTGGCAAAAGGCGCACATGGCCTTTCAGGATGGACAATCGTTGAATCCAGTGAGCAAGCCATGCTGGCGCAGGTAAAACGTGCCGTGGAACGCAAGGAATGGATCGTTTTTCTCGGCTGGCAGCCGCACCCCATGAATCTCAACCTCAAGATGGATTATCTCACAGGCGGCGACGAAGAATTCGGGCCTGATTTCGGCGGCTCAACCGTCTGGACTCTTGCGCGTCCGAGTTATGCCGCGGACTGTCCCAACGTGGCAAAACTGTTTGAGAATCTGATCTTTGATGTGGATCAGGAGAATGCAGGCATGAAAATGATGCTTGACGATGGCGCAACCGCGGAAGCGGCTGCAACCGCGCTGATCCATGCCAAGCCGGAAAATCTGGAGAAATGGTTGAACGGTGTGACCGCACTGGACGGAACGCCAGCGCTCGCCAAAGTCAGGGACGCCCTCGTCAAATGAGTGCACCGATAAAACCGATGATGCGCGCGGCATTGTTTGACGGCACCGCGAACGGACCGCTGAAGCTCGAATGTCTCCCCGTGCCGCAGCCGGAATATGACCAGATTCTGGTCAAGTTGGAAGCATGTGGGGTCTGCCATACCGATCTGCATATCTGGAAAGGCGGCGTGCGGCCCGCCAGCGGCAATGCGCCCGCTCGGATCCTGGGACACGAAGGCATCGGTACGGTTGCCGGTTTGGGTGATGGCGTGAGCAATTTCAGGGTTGGTGATCGCGTTGGCGTGCCATGGATGCACGACACATGCGGTCATTGCGACGAGTGCTTGGCTGGGCAGGAAGCGTTTTGCCAGAGCCAGCGGGCGCATGGGTTTGATGTGAATGGCGGCTTTGCCGAATATGTGATTGTCAATGCGCAATATGCCGTTTCGATATCCGGCAAACTCGATGCGGTGTCGACTGCCCCTTTGATGTGCGCGGGTGTAACCGCGTTTTCCGCCGTCCGCCGCGCGGGCCTCAGAGCTGGCATGCAATGCGCAATCTTTGGGTGCGGCGGCCTTGGTTTATACGCCATTCAGATTGCCGTTCGCTCCGGCGTGCGCGTTGTCGCCCTGGATATTGCCGAGGATAAGCTTACCCTCGCCCGGAAAATGGGCGCGCATGCAACCCTGTTGGCCGATGATAGCGCCGTTGAGCCATTAATGGCGATGGGCGGCATGCACGCCTGCATCAATTTTGCTCCGTCAGCAGCCACATGGCCGCTGATGGTCGCGGGCATCAAACCGAGAGGTCGAATCGTTGCCACGGCAATGGTTTCGCAACCCGTGCCCATCAGTCAGGAGTGGCTCACGGGAACGGGCGTTGTCATCACGGGAACAAGTGTTGGCACGCGCCTCGAAATGCGGGAATTGCTGCGCATGCATGCAGAGAAACCTTTGCTCATGCACATAAACGAGATCCCCCTTCACGATGTGGAGAAAGCCTTGCTCGATCTGGCGCATGGCAAGACACAAGGACGCTCGGTTGTAACCTACACCTAAGTATAGGTTTTTACTAAATTTAATTGGCTGCGGGTGCTGTCACACGGTGTGCGATGCAGACGCCCGCTCGCGTCCGTTGCCGTTTTCGCAATGGCGGATGAGAATTCCCCGCACGCGGATGTCACCGCATGATCATTGAAGCAGAACCAATTAAATAAAGCATCTATATTTATCCCACGCGTTCCCACATAAAGTACTGTGTGGAAAACTTTCTTTCATTCTTAATTAGATTATTAATTATGCATTTTCTCCTGCAGTTTATCGTTAGAAATCGACATGATTCAATGGTCAGGTAGGGGGGGCAACATGAAGGGCATGGTATTCACCGAATTGCTGGGTTTCGTAGAGCATACCTACGGGGCGGATGCCGTGGATGATCTCATCGAAGCTTCCGACCTGCCGAGTGGTGGCGCCTATACTGCGGTGGGTACTTACGACCACAAGGAGATGCAATCGCTTGTCGCCAACTTGTCTGCGCAAAGCAACACGCCGCCAAACGAATTGTTGGATTTGTTCGGTCAACATTTGATCGGGCGTTTCAAGGCTTCATTCCCTGACTTCTTCAAGACCGCAGCCACCCTGTTTGATTTCCTCGAAAGCATCGACAGCCATATCCACGTGGAGGTACGAAAACTCTACCCCGATGCCGAGTTGCCGGAATTCCGGGCCGAACGCCTTGGGACCGGGGCAATGCACCTCGATTATCGCAGCAATCGTCCCTTCGCGGCGCTTGCCTCGGGCCTCATTCTTGGCGCGGCTCAGCTCTATGGCGAGACCGTGCTTATAGAGCGAAGCGCGCACGAACACGATGGCGAGAAATTCGTCCGGTTCTCAATCCAGAAGACGGATGCGATAGCCTAAATGCTGGAAACCGACACGCCCGGCGATCGCGTTGCGCGTCTCGAACGGCGCCTCAAACGGGAACGCCGAGCCCGCGAAGAGGCGGAATGGCTGCTGGAGGCGAAGTCGCTGGAATTGTATAACGCCAACAACCACCTGACGGTGCTGGCGAACGATCTTGAAATGCGCGTCCTCGATCGCACGCACGAATTGGAGGTTTCTCGCCAGCAGGCCCTGTTCCTTGCCGAGCGCGACCCTCTGACCACGCTCGCAAACCGGGTCAGTTTCACGCGCGATCTGGAAGCGGCTATCCGGGAGGCTCGCGTTCAAAGCGGCATGGTACAGCTTCTGTTTGTCGATCTCGATCGGTTCAAGGAGATCAATGACAATTACGGTCATGCCGTCGGCGATGCGGTGCTGCTGGAAGTTGCTGCTCGGTTGCGCGCAATCTGCCGGGAGCGAGAGGTGCCCGGACGATTGGGCGGCGACGAGTTTGGCGTCATCTGCGTGACACCGGCTCACAGCGAACGCGCCCGCCAGATCGCGGCAGACGTCATGGAGGTCATGAGCAGGCCGATCGACTGCGGCCGCCTGCAGCTGATCGTCAGCTGCTCGGTCGGCTTTGCAAGCTTCCCCCGCAATGCCGTGGATTCACCAACACTGCAGCGCTTCGCCGATTTCGCCCTGTACCATTCGAAGTCGGCTGGACGCTCGACATGGACGGAGTTCGACGACACCATGGCGGGCGAGCTTCAGAGCCGCCAGGGCCTGGAAGCAGAACTGCGCACCGCGGTGGCGGCGGGAGAGATCGAGCCATGGTACCAGCCAATCATCTCCACCAAGAGCAACGAAATCGTTGGGGTGGAGGCGCTCGCGCGGTGGCAGCATGCCGAGCGGGGGCTCATTCTTCCCGGCCTGTTTATTCCGCTGGCCGAAGAAAGTTCGTTGATCGTCGAGCTTGGCCGGGCGATGATCGATCGCTGTTGCCGGGAGATGCACCCGTTCATCCGCGACGGTCATCTCGATTACGTGTCGATCAATCTGTCGCCGCGTCACCTGCGTTCCTCCTCGGTTGTCGAACATATCGCCGCGACGTTGGCCCATCATCACTTCCCTCCCTCCGCCCTTCAACTGGAAATCACGGAAAGCCTGCTGCTCATCGATTTCGAGCAGGCCCAGGAATGCCTTTCCCGCTTTCGCGCGCTCGGCATCCGAATTGCCCTTGACGATTTTGGAACGGGCTATTCGAGCCTTTCTTACATTAGGCGCTTGCCATTGGACGTCATCAAGATCGATCGCTCCTTTGCCAGAGACATCAGTGCTGACCAGCAGGCCGAAGCCGTGGTCAAGGCAATTGTTCAGCTCGCACAGGCGCTGGAACTCCGCGTCATCGCCGAAGGCGTCGAGACGGAAAGCCAGGCGTTCAGGCTGACCAGTTGCGGCTGTTTCGTACAGCAGGGATATCTGTTTGGACGGCCGATGCCCCTGAATGAAATCACCCGATATCTTGAGGCCCGTGCAAATCCGACGCCATTCGCCCAAAATATTTCAGCCTCCTGAGCCTGAAACGTCGTTTGTCGATACAGGACGGAGGGCCACCATGATGCCAAATGGGGACTGTCACGTCGCACCCAATCGGCTCTGCCTCGATTTCCGTGATGACGCGGTGGATTTGCACATAAATCTGCCTATTACGACAAAAGAACGGGAAGCTCTCTTGTGTCGCCCCATGTCGCAAGCCTATGATAGACGATGAAAAACACCTCTCCCATTTCCGAAGCTGGATTAGGCGGCCGAGCCTGGCCGAAAATCCTTTTGAATTATCGCAAACCGCACCGCGGCCGCAGCATTTTCGAGCTTGCGGTGACGGTCATTCCCTTCGCAATCCTGTGGGCGGTCTGCTGGGCTGCCGTCCACTACGGTTTCTGGTGGGGGTTGCTGTTCATCATTCCGGCAGCCGGCTTCCTGCTTCGCCTGTTCATGATCCAGCATGATTGCGGCCATGGTTCTTTCTTCGCCCACCGCCATTCCGACGACTGGACCGGCCGGGCGATCGGCGTTCTTACCTTGACCCCCTATGATTACTGGCGCCGTGCCCATGCACTGCACCATGCTTCGGCCGGCAACCTGGATGAGCGCGGTGTCGGCGATATCACGACCCTGACCGTCGCCGAATACCGGGCCTTGTCCCGCTGGGGCCGCCTGGGCTACCGCCTGTACCGGCATCCGGTGATCATGTTCGGCATCGGGCCGGCCTGGCTTTTCATTTTCAAACAGAGATTGCCGTTCGGCATGATGCGCTCCGGCGCCCAGCCCTGGATCTCCACCATGGCGACGAATTTTGCCATTGCGCTGCTGGCGGCCGTTCTGATCTGGCTGGTGGGTGTCATTCCCTTCCTCATGGTGCATCTGCCCATCGTCGTTCTCGCCGGGGCTGCAGGCATCTGGCTGTTCTACGTCCAGCACCAGTTCGAAGAGACCCATTGGTCGCAAGGCGCTGACTGGCAGTTCCAGGAAGCCGCCCTGCACGGTTCCTCGCATTACGTCCTGCCGCTTCCCCTGCGCTGGCTGACCGGCAATATCGGCATCCACCATGTCCACCATCTTTCCAGCCGCGTGCCCTATTACCGGCTGCCGGAGGTTCTGCGGGACTATCCGGAACTGAGCAATGTCGGGCGCATCACCATTCTGCAGAGCCTGCGCTGCGTGAAACTGGTCCTGTGGGATGAAGGCCGCAAGAGGCTCATCACGTTTCGCGAGGCGCGCAGCCTGGCCTGACGCCAGCCGCTTTCCAGACCATCTGTACACCTGCCTTGCAGACTGCGCATACCGCGCAGGCATACACGTACGCGGCTTTTGTTCCCACGCTCGTGCAAAATATATCCGGCTACCGATCTGGAACCAACGGTATCCGGGTGTGTTTCCATCCTGACCTCGCCGGGAGCTTGCAGCCCCGCAGGGATTTTATCTGAAGAACAGGATGAATGGAGACACACCATGGTTTCGTATGATCGGGACACAGTGGATACAATCGCGGTTGACCGACAGCGCCTCGCATGGGGCGGTATTTTTGGCGGCACGCTTCTCACCATCGCCGTCCAGGTGATGTTCGCAGCCCTCGGTCTGGGCATTGGCCTCAGCACGGTCAGCACCACCGGCGACGGCGCTTCCGCGCAGGGCCTGGGTATCGGCGGCGGTATCTGGAGCGCCGTTGCGATGATTATTGCCCTGGCTATCGGCGGTTACGTCGCTGCCTATTTTTCCGGCCAGTACGCGCGCTGGAGCGGTGTGCTGCACGGTCTGGTTGTCTGGGCCGCGGGACAGCCAAAATTACGTGACACCGCTCACAGAAGAAACGCGAACTTATGAGTCTCACTCAAATCAAAAGCAACGGGTGTGCTGCATCAGCTTCCAGTACCGGCGGGCCTCTCGTCCGGGGCTTAATGGGGGGCGTGGGTCTGCCTGTAGGTGTGGGGGGGGGGTGGGGGGGGGAGGGGGGGGGGGGTGGGGGGGGGCGGGGGGGGGGAAGAGCTGGGGGAC
>OIER01000328.1_pt1 | contig 39198 bp, 39 predicted proteins | sample 1581801 | NCBI WGS metagenome assembly OIER01 (sample SAMN03281006, study PRJEB24777) | human gut metagenome | isolation source: fecal sample PR165 from 1 month old male Malay infant, vaginally delivered... | reverse complement strand
CAGTTCGCGTTCGCTCATTAAAATCAGTCCCAAAATCCGCATCCCAAATCTCGTTGCAATCAACGAGAAGGTGACACAGCGACGTTTCTACTTTGCAGAAACAGGACATTTTAACTTTGCGGCTACACATCAAAATCGCATAAGAGTAGTTATGGAACTACTCTTTGTTGCCAGGATACAGACATGTCCCGACGACACCAAGGCAATCAGCCCTGTTCGCGCACGGTCGTACCACTGCGCCAACCGGTTTCACCGGTCGAATAGCGCAACCGCTTGTCCTGGTACATCTGCAGGTCCGCGCGCTTTGCCACGGCTTCCAGTTTCTCGCCAGCGGCACTGGTGGCCCAGCCAATCGAAAAACTCAGCGGAATATTGGAATAGTACTGGTTGTTGATCTCGATCAGGCTGACAATTTCCTCGACGACCGCCACCGCACCGGGTTCATCGACTGCCGGCAGAAGCACGGCAAATTCATCGCCGCCGATCCGCGCGGCATAGTGCGGCGGCTTCACGGCTTCGCTGAGGATTTCGCCGGCCCGGCGCAACAGTCCATCGCCGACACCGTGGCCCCATTGATCGTTCGTTGTCTTCAGTCCGTTGAGATCGAGGATGACGATGGAGACTGGAAAGAACTCCCGGCGTTCCAGCCGGTTCAACTCATCGACGTAGAAGGCACGGTTGTGCAGACGCGTCAGCACATCATGCTTGCCGAGATATTCAAGATAAGCTTCGGCTTTCTTGCGCGCGGTGATATCGGTCAGCGATATCTGAACCAGTGACCAGTCTGTTTCGTGCCCGGGCAGCACGGAAAACTGCAGAAGGACATGGCGTTCGGTGCCGTCGAGCGCGTAATTGACCGTCTCGCGCTGATGGAACAGCTTGCCGTTCCACAGGTCGATCAGCTGTTCGCGGAAATGCACGTTCATCTCGTCCTTGAAGACGTCGGGCAAGCGGCGCAGCAAGGTCATGGCGTCCGGCGCCTGGAACAGCTTGAGCGTTTCGCGGTTCACATCGATGACACGGATTTCGCTGGCGCATTGCTGGACGAATTCCGGGTGAACATCGGTGAAAACCCGGAAGTCTTCGATGCCGCGGTTGCGCAGCCCGTCAAGCAGCTTCTTGATCTTGCTGAAATCCTCGACCCACAGGGATACGGGAGAATGCTCGAAGAGACCCTCGGCATAGCGCTGGCTTGCCGCGTGCTGCCGTCTCGCTTCTTCCCGGTCGGTCACGTCCTCGATGGAGATAAGGACCTTTTCCCAGCTTGTTTCATAGCCGGGCAGAACCTTGCCGCGCAGCTGGATATCGAGCCGCTTGCCGGACAGCGAATAGTTCACGGTGTCGCTGGAGAACTCGCCCTTGCCTTGCCAAAGCTGCGCCAGCTCCTGCACATGCGTCTGCAGCATGTCGTCGCGGAAAATGGCGCCGAGATTGGCGACGAGTTCGCTGAAATCAGCGGCTTCAAACAGCGACAGCGTCTTCTTGTTGACCTTGATGACGCGGATGAGCCTTGCGCAATCGCGCACCCGGTTTTCATCCTCGCGCAGATAGGATGTGATGTCGTCGACACCGGTCTGCCGGAGGGAATCGAAGAATTTCCGGACATCGCTGAAATCTTCCAGCCAGAGGGAAATGGGAGCAAGATCAAATGCGTCTATTTCGTCCTGATGCAAATTCAGCTTGTCCATCGGATTATGTCTCCCGGCCGGAGGAATATGGTTAACATTCCAGCCTGATTGGCAGCTTTGACGCTATTGTCAACTACTCCAAGTTGCGTTCACTGCAAATTGCACCGGTTCTCCCGGACATGTGTCCGGAAACACGCATCGGCGTGGCCTTTTTTCGCTGCGAGGGAGAGTCAGACACCCTTCCCTGCCGCCTCTAGTCCGTTGGTCTAATTTTCAGTCATTTCGATCTGATGTAGGTTTTGTGCAGGGGGGTAATCTAACGGAGGATGATTATGACAAACCCAGTATATGCAATTGCGACAGCCGATGGAGAGGCTCCGGTAGCCATAACCGCTGGTTGCACTTCGGTGTCTTGGTCGCCCGAAGTCATCTCGCTGTATGGCGATTCCGAAACAGTATTGGCTAAACTGAGCAAATTTAACCTTGAACTGGATAGTCGCCGCGTCTTCATCTTAACAGTTGAAGCAGGCGGAGACGCTGAAATCAGTTTTTATGAAAAGACCTCACCACATAAACTGACCGTGAAGAAGTGGAGGGGTACTTCGAATGGAAATCTTTCGGCTGAACTCGATTCAACTATCATTGAGAATAAAGGTGTTCACTGTATCGGTGAACAGTCAAAGGCAGTTTTGGACTCCTTCCCCAACGTGACGGAAAATACCGACGTACCGATTCCGGTAAATGCCAAAGCCGCATTTTCACACGCAATCCGCGCCTTCGGCAATAATTATCTGAAGGTTACCGTCTATCTCATGTGCTGAAAGAAGTCGCGTGTTCCGCCCTTGACGCCTGTCCGGTTAGCTTAACTAACGGAACGAATTTAACATACAAGCAACAGCGAATGTCAAAAACGGACCACCAGCTAATCTTGGACTTAAGAGCAAGGCGACACGCCGCTGGGAGACGTCACGAGCAATGACAGAATTTTCCCAGCCAGAAAATCGGTTGAAACACGGCCTTTTCCCGCGAACTATCCTGCCCGCGGACAGGACAGTTCGCGGGCTTGCCATTGCCCAGACGATGGGTGCCGTCGCCGCCGGTGTATATTTTTCCAGTTCTGCCTTGTTCTTTTCCAGAGCATCCGGTTTGGCGCCGCTCGAAATAGGCCTTGGCCTGACGCTTGCCGGACTGGTCGGCTTGCTTGTGCCATTGCCCATCGGCATTCTTGCCGATCGCTGGAACGCGCGCAACATTGCGGCGTGGCTGACCGTTGGGGCCGGCGTCAGCGACTGGATTTTCCTGTTGGTTAGCGGGGTCACGGCCTTTGTCATAACCGCCTGTTGCTTTGCCGCATGTCTGCGTGGCGCCATGACCGCGCGCATGGCGATGATTGCGACCCTTATTGATGCCAGCCAGCGCACGCAAACGAGCGCGTATCTGCGTGCGCTAGGCAATTGCGGCCTATCGGCCGGTGCCATGATCGGCGGCCTGGCATTGTATTTCGACAGTTTGACCGGCTATCGGCTGGCCTTTGCCCTTGGCGGGGCAATTTTCCTCGCTGCTGCTGCGGCCTATCGTTTGCTGCCGCCCGTGGCGCCGGGGCTTGCCACCATCCGGAAAGGTTCTCCGCTCACCGTGCTGGGAGACCGGCCCTATATGATCCTGACGCTGCTCAACACGGTCATTCTTCTCTACATTCCTCTGCTCAACATGGCGCTGCCCCTGTGGATTGCCCTGCACACCAACGCCCCGCTTTGGATCGCTTCGGTCCTCTATGGCTTGAACACGATAAGTGTCATGCTGATGCAGGTGCGGCTGGCGCGCCGGGTCACCAACGCTTGCGAGGCGCGCAGGTCGATCTTCTTCGCCACCCTTCTGTTGTCTGTGGCCTGTTTCTTTTTTGCAGCAATGGCTGTGCCGTCGACGGCATGGCTGACGGTGGTATTCGCTTTCCTGGCGGCCTTGCTGCATGTGTTGGGTGAGATGATGCACATGGCCGGAGCCTGGGATCTAAGCTTCCGACTGGCGCCGCCGGGGCAGGAGGGCGAATATCAGGGTTTCTTCAATACCAGTTCTGCGGCCGCCGAAATGTTCGGCCCCATTCTGCTCACGGCCCTGCTGGTTGGCTGGGGTTTGCCGGGCTGGCTGCTTCTGGCCATTGTCTTTTCAGCCACCGGCTTCATCATCATGGTCCTATTCGGCAAGCGGGCGTATCTGACACGCGACCTTTCGGGTTGACGGGAGGCGAAATCGTCACAATCTCACGGGCGGATCGAAACGCCCCTTCCCGGCCAGTTCGATCAGGAATGTCTTGCCGGCATTGGGATCGGATTTTTGCTCTGCTTCCGTCATGTCATGATAGGCAGTCGTTACCACCAGGGTTGCGGAGTCGGCGTCGATGAACGCCGGGCAGGATGGTTGCCGCGCCGGGGTTGCGATCGAACGGATGCGTCTGCCATCGGGCGAATAGACATCGATATGCGAACGGCCCCAGCACGCATTCCAGAGATTGCCGTCGCGGTCAACGACGGAGCCGTCAATGCCGCCGGCGTCCTTGTGCTGGTAAAAGACCGCGGGCTCGCCGATGGGCAGGCCGGTCTGCGGATCCGTATCGACTCGCCAGATGATATTGCGGGTGGTATCGGCGAAATAGCTGATGCGCCCGTCCGGCGAGAAGCAGATCGAATTGGTGATCGAAATGCCGGTGAAAAGGGTGCGCAGCTGCCCTTCCCGGTACCAATAGATCGATCCTGCCCCCTTCTGCGATTTCTTGCCCATGGTGCCGATCCAGAAGGCGCCCGCCGGATGGACGCGGGCGTCGTTCGAGCGGGTCACCGGATTGTCCGCCTCGATGGGCTGGTGCATGACCGTGTGTCCGGTCTTGCGGTCGCGGATGAACAGACCTGTTTCCGTCGCGATCAGCTGGCGCCCCGCATCGATCACCGCAAGCGCGCTCGCCATCTGGCCGAGCGGGTGGATGGCGGCCGGACCCCCGGCGCGCGGCTTCTCGAAAAGTCGGCCGGTGACGATATCGAACCACCAGATCGTGCTTGTCAGCGGATCGTAACCGGGGCCTTCGCCGAGTTCACATGGGTCGTCGTGCAGGATGCTGATCTTCGGTTGATCCATGGTCAGGCTCCGGCTTGGAAGGTGCGGTCATAGGCCTCGACCGTGGCCCTTGCCCGTTCAGCGACGTGGGAAGCGGATGCGCCGACCTTGTACAGGCTGGAACCCAGGCCGAAGGTGCGAACCCCGACTTTGGCGTAGGCGGCAAAGCCGTTCTCGTCGACGCCGCCGACTGCGCCGATGACTGTTCCCTTCGGCAGGATGGCGCTGATCGCCTTGATGCCGTCCGGCCCCAGGACGCTTGCCGGGAAAAACTTGAGGCCCGAGGCCCCGGCCTGCAAGGCGGCCAGCGCTTCCGTCGGCGTGAACACGCCGGGCATGGTGATCATCCCGGCCCGGGCGGCGGCGGCCAGCACGGCGGCATCGACATTGGGGCTGATCATCAGGCGGCCCCCCGCTGCATCGAGGCGCGCGATGTCGGCGGGATCAAGCACAGTTCCTGCCCCGATCAGGACATGGGACGGCAGTGTCTTTGCCAGGAGCTCGATGGACTGGAACGGTTCGGGTGAATTCAGCGGCACCTCGATGACATCGATACCGGCTTTCACCAGTTCTTCGCCGATGGCCAGCACTTCATCCGGCTTGACGCCGCGCAGGATCGCGATGAGATCGCGCTTCAGTTTCGGCCAGGGAGCGGACGATTGGGGCATTGGAATTATCCTTGTATGGCTGGCCAAAGCTGTGACGCGGCAACGAACAGGCCCTTGCGCACCGCTTCATCGGCATCGACGATATCGAAGTTCAGGCCGGCAACGGTCATGGCTTTGGCATAAAGCGTGGCCATCGCGCCGGATGCGACGAGTGCAATGGTGGCCGAGGTGCCGAATTTTTCCTTGGCCCCGGCAATTTCCGTTCCGATGAGCAGACCGGACAGCCGCGACGCGGCACCGTCCGGCGGCAGATTTTCCAGCAGCATCGCCGCGCGGATGCCAAAGAGCTCGCCCAGCATGCGCCGGTTGCCGCCGAGCATCAATTCAAGCCCCGCGGTGAATTGGGGGTGGTCGGGTGTCACCGCTTCCGCGGCGTTGCCGATGGAATGCCGCAGGATCGAATGCCCGGCCAGAAGCGCATAGAGCTCGCCGGTCAGGAAGGTGGAAAATGACGTTGCCCTGCCCTCGTCCAGCTCGACCCATTTCGAATGCGTGCCGGGCATCGCCACGAGGCCGCTGCGCAGATTGCGCGCCAGCATGGCACCCAGCAGCTGGGTTTCCTCGCCCCGCATGACATTGGGCGCGCTGCCCGACTGCGACAGACCGGGAATGATACGCACATCGCGCCTGATACCGGCAATCTTCACCGCCCCGGAAAGAATGGCGGTGAGATCCGCCGGAACCGGGACATAATTGGCTTCCACCCAGCCCTGACGCGAACCCGCCATGCCGCAGATGATGACCGGCAAATCCACCGGTGCGCGCAGGCTGGCGAGATGATCCTCGAGCGTTTCAGCGAAACCGCGCGCGCGGGAGGTATCCAGACCATCGTCCGAGCGCCGCTCGGCAACGACATGGCCTTCACGGTCGAGAAGCCAGAGGCGGAAACGGCTGGTGCCCCAGTCGGCAACGGCATAGGTTGCAGCGGTGGTCACAGATAGCCTCCATCGACAATCAATGTCTGGGCGGTGAGCATGCGGGCGGCATCGGAGGCGAGAAACAGGCAGGGGCCGACCATGTCACCGGGCTGGATTTCTTCCTTGAGGACCTGCTTGCCGATGTGGGATTTCAAACCGTCCTCCGTCACCCAGAGTTCGCGCTGGCGGTCGGTGATGACCCATCCCGGCGCGATCGCATTGACGCGGATTTTCTCCGGCCCGAGGCGTCCGGCAAGGCCTTTGGTCAGGCCGATAATCCCAGCCTTTGCAGCGGTATAGGAGGGAAAGTTGCCCTGATTGATCATGAAGGACGTCGAGGTGAAATTGACAATGGAACCGCCGCCCGCCTGCCGCATGCCCGGCACAACGGCCTGCGCGGCGAAGAACTGCGGACGCAGATTGACCGACTGGTTCTTGTCCCAGTACTCGACGGTCACATCATCGATGTCGTGCCTGTCGTCCCAGGCGGCATTGTTCACAAGCACCGTCACCGGGCCGTGGGCCTCAATGGCGCGGCCGATTGAGGCACGCAGCGCTTCGATATCGCGCAGGTCCGTATTGAGATAGAGCGGCCGGTTGCCATATTCGCGGTCGAGGCGCTCTGCCAGTGCCTGCGAAGCCTCATCTGCAATGTCGATGAAGGCAACGCGCGCGCCCTGACGCACGAAGCCTTCCGTCAACGCTGCGCCGATCCCGGACCCTCCCCCGGTGATCAGGACAGAACGATCTTTCAGGTCAGGGAAAATCGCCGAGGGCATCATGAGAAAATCTCGCTGCAACGTTCCATTATTTGGAACTTGATTTGACTATATAGAATAGTCATCCTATGGTGCCGAAAGTCAAGAGGCGGTTGCGATTCAATGGGCAAGGCACGGGAAAATTCAACGGGGACGCTCGGAAAGGCGCTTGAGGTCGTGCACATCATTGCATCATCGCCCGTACCGCTTCGCTTCACCGATGTGCTCAAACTGTCCGACCAGCCGCGTGGCACGCTGCACCGGCAAATATCCAATCTGATCGAGGAAGGACTTCTCGACCTGAACCGGGATCACTCCTACGGTCTCGGGCTGCGCCTGCTGGAGCTCGCCTCCAGGGCCTGGGCCAGCAATGATTTTCGCGCCATTGCCGAACCGCACCTGCAGAGACTGCACGAGCAGACCGGTGAAACGGTTCATTTGGGCGTGTTGCGGGGTATCGAGGTGATCTATCTCGACAAGGTCGAAAGCCGGCAGAGCGTGCGCATGTATTCGCAGATCGGCAATACCGCCCCGGTCTATTGCACCGGCGTCGGCAAGGCAGCCCTGTCCGCCCTGCCCGACGACGAGCTTCAGGCGCGCATTGCCCAGATCGCGTTTCGGCGTTTTACTCCGAGCACGCTGCCCGATGCCAAGGCGTTGCGGCAGGAAATCGAGCAGATCCGGGTGGAAGGCAATGCCTATGACCGGGAAGAACACGAGGCGGACATTTGCTGCGTTGCCGCGCCGATACATGCCAATAACCGGCACTTCGTTGCGGGCATTTCCGTCACCGGCCCCGCCTACCGCATAACTCCGGAAGTCTTGCAGTCCTGGGCTGGCATTACCCGCGCGGCGGCTGCGGCAATCATGGCAAACATGGCCACACGCCTTTCACCCCGCGCATAGGCTTTCGGTTGCATCAAATGCCGACCGCACCATTTGACGGCCCGCTTGCAAACCGGTCCGTTGCGGCGATAATGGCGTCCGTCATGCCGGGACTGGTTGGGGAATGACCCGTATTGGGCACGATGACAAGCGTGCCATCCGCCCAGACCTTCGATAACTCCCACGCGGTGACAAGTGGGGCTTCAAGGTCGAAACGGCCCTGAATCATGACACCAGGAATTCCCTTCAACAGACTGGCTTGGTTCAATAAAATGCGGTCTTCCAGCCAGGCATTGTGATGGAAGTAATGGGTGATGATGCGGGCGCGTGCCAGGATATAGCGATCATCCGACCATTTCGGTGACAGTTTTGCCGCGGGATCGACAAGAATGGATGCGGACTCCCATGCATGCCAGTCGCGCGCCGCCTGCAAACGGATGGCGGGATGCGCATCGTTGAGCAGGCGATAATAGGCAGCGACAAGATCGTCATCGGGCTCATCGGTGTTTTTGGCCAAGTCTTGCTGCATTGGCTGAGTGCGTGGTTCGACAAGCTCACCATGAGGGAGGTCTTGTTTCTGCAGGGCACTCAATCGCCTCATGGTGAGCTTGTCGAACCACGCACCGGAGACATGCCGGGCATTGTCCAGCTCAGCACCGCGCCGGAAATGCGCCCACTGCTCGGGAAACAGCGGAGCGATGCCGCGATAGAGCCAATCGATCTCGGATCGACGCGTCGTGGTCACCCCTGCCACCACCAAAGCCCGGACACGCTCCGGATAGGCCTCGGCATAGGCAAGCCCGAGCGTACAGCCCCATGACATGCCGAACAGAAGCCAATGCCCGATATCAAGATGCGCGCGCAAACATTCGATATCCCTCAACAAATGTTCCGTCGTGTTCACGGACATATCGGTCTGGGGATCGCTGGCATGCGGTATGCTGCGTCCGCAGCCCCGCTGATCGAACAGGATGATGCGGTAGCGCTCAGGATCGAAGAAACGCCGCGCGTTTGCGGATGAGCCGGAACCCGGCCCGCCGTGCAGCACGAGGGCCGGAATTCCCCGCGGATTGCCGCAGGCTTCCCAATGGCTTTAGTTGACGACCGTGTAGTCAGCGGGGCGCGAGGCGGAGAGCACAAGGTCGGCATTGGGTATGTCGTTCGATAGGGCACGCTGCTGTGCCGAGCCGACATTGTAGCCATAGCCCAGCCACCGCTGCACGAGGCGGTTTTCCATTTCGACACGATCCACCTGCAGGAATACCGTGAGGTCGAACAGCGGAGCCAGCCGGTCCCAGGGCGACTGGTTCAGAAGAAGATAGTTCCCCTCGACCAGAAGAATGCGCTGATCGCCGCTGACCACGGCAGCGCCCGCCCGGGCGAGATCGAGCTTGCGGTCAAAGAGCGGAATGACGACATTGTCTTCCCCTGCCCTGAGGCGTTTCAACAGCACTTCGAGGCCGGCACAGTCGAAGGTCGGCGGCGATCCCTTGCGCTTGCGCTGGTCGCGCGCATCGAGGATGGCGTTGTCTAGATGGAATCCGTCCATGGGCACCACGACGGCCGCATTGGCCTCGCGCGTGTTGATTGCCGCAGATATAGCGGCGGAAACGGTGGATTTGCCGGCCCCGGGAGGGCCGGCAATGGCAACGATCAAACGTTTGGTTTCGGTGGCGCGGGCCAGAATGGCCGTCACCAGGTCATCGATCGCTATAATCATGGAATGCTATCCGTTGCCGTAACCGTCCGATGGCTCAGGCAAGCCATTTGTCATAATCGGAAACCAGAAGATGCACCGGTGCCTCGTCTTCTTCAATCGAAGAGAAGCGGCCGATCGGCTCGCGGAAGATATTGTCGGTCAGGTCGTCATTGACCGTGGAAACCTCGCCGATCAGGACGTCGCCGCCCTCGCCCCAGAATGCGTGCCAGTTTCCCGGCAGCAGCGTCACGCTTTCGCCCGGCTGCAGCTTCAGCAGGCCGCCGGCCTTCAGCGTGACGATACGCCCGTCCGTTGCCACTTCCACATCCGTCTTCTCGTCGACGCTGCCATCGGCATTCGAGTTGAACAGTTCGAGCACGAGCGTGCCGCCGCCGCGGTTGATGATGTCCTCGGCCTTGACGATATGGCGGTGCATCGGCGAGAGCTGCTTTTCGCGGGAGATCATGATCTTTTCCGCATAGAGCATGCCGCCGCCCTTTTTCAGGTCTGCCTGATTGCCGTTGCGGGTGGTGAAGAGGAACAGGCCGAGTTCATCGAACTTGCCCTGCCCATAGTCGGTGATATCCCAGCCGAGCCTGGCATCGAGAATGGCCCTGGAATCGCTTGACGTGCGGGCCTTCAGCTCTTCCGGCGACCAGTAGGCGAAAGGCGGCATGACATAGCCGAACGAGCGGATGAACTTGTCGCTTTCACGGATGATCGCGTTGACTTCTGAGCGTTTCATTTTTCAATTCTGTCCTTCATGCAGCAAGACTGGCGGGTGGTTCCTTGGCGCCGGTCATGAATGCCACGGCATCCGACATGCTGTATTCCTTCGGGTCGATGACACAAAGGCGTTTGCCAAGCCGGTGAATGTGGATGCGGTCCGCCACTTCGAAAACATGTGGCATATTGTGCGAGATCAGCACAATCGGCAATCCGCGCTTTTTTACATCCTGGATGAGCTCGAGAACGCGGCGTGACTCCTTGACGCCGAGCGCCGCCGTCGGTTCGTCCATGATCACGACCTTGGAGCCGAAGGCGGCCGCGCGCGCCACGGCGACACCCTGCCGCTGGCCGCCGGAGAGCGTTTCCACCGCCTGGCTGATATTCTGAATGGTCATCAGGCCAAGCTCGGTCAGCTTGTCACGGGCCTGCTTTTCCATGGTCTTGCGGTCGAGCATGCGCAGCCAGCTGCCCAGAATACCCGGCTTGCGGATTTCGCGGCCGAGAAACATGTTGTCGGCGATGGAAAGTGCCGGCGACAGGGCAAGGTTCTGATAGACGGTTTCGATCCCGGCATCGCGCGCTTCCATGGGAGAACGGAAATGGATCGGCTTGCCATCGAGCGTGATCTCGCCCTCGTCGGGATGAACCGCACCGGAAATCGCCTTGATCAGCGAGGATTTTCCCGCGCCGTTGTCGCCAATGACGGCGAGGACTTCGCCGGCATAAAGATCGAAATCCGCATGATCGAGCGCGGTGACGCGGCCGTAACGCTTGACCAGGCCGCGGGCGGTGAGAATGGGTTGCGGTGTCATCAGCCTGCTACCTTTCTGATCCACTGATCGATTGCCACGGCCGTGATGATCAGGACGCCGATCATCAGATAGGTCCATTGGACATCCGTGCCGTACATGCGCATGCCGAAGGAGAAGACGCCGACGATCAGCGCGCCGAACAGCATGCCGAGGATGGAGCCGCGTCCGCCGAAGAGCGACATGCCGCCGATAACGACCGCGGTGATGGATTCGATATTGGCGAACTGGCCGACCTGCGGTGACACCGAACCGTTGCGGCCGATCTGGGCCCAACCGGCGAGCGCGCAGATGAAACCGGCCAGCACGTAGACGGAAATCAGCACGCGCTTGGTCCTGACACCCGCCAGTTCCGCCGCTTCCGGATCATCGCCGATCGCATAGAGATGGCGGCCCCAGGCGGTGTGGTTCAGCACGTACCAGAGAATGGCGATCAGAAGGATCATGGCAAACACGCCATAGGTGAAGGTGGCGCTGCCGATCTGGATTTTTTCGCCGAAGAACTGCAGCATGCGCGCCTTCGCTTCGATGTCCTGCGCCCGAATCGTTTCGTTGGCCGAGTAGATATAAGTCGTGGCCAGAAAGATCTGCCAAGTGCCGAGCGTGACGATGAAGGGAGGCAGTTTCACATAGGCAATGAGAATGCCGTTGATGAGACCGCACAATCCGCCGAGGGCCACGCCGCACAGGATGGAAAGTTCGACAGGCAGTCCGTAACGGAAGGTGAACTGGCCCATGACAACCGATGTGAGGACCATGATCGCGCCGACGGAAAGGTCGATACCGGCGGTCAGGATCACCAAGGTCTGGGCGGCGCCGACAATGCCGACGATCGCGACCTGTTGCAGGATCAGCGACAGGGCAAAGGGTGTGAAAAAGCGCGAACCGACAATAATGGCGAAAACCGCCAGCGACAGAACGAGAACGATCAGCGGTACCGCTGCCGGGCTCGAATGAAGAAAATGGCGCGTCCGCTCGACCAGGCTCTTCTGCTCGCCGTCGAAACTGGCGATGGCCGTGGCGCTCTGTGTCAGAACGCGCTCGAATTCCTGTTTGGGTTGTGATCCCGGATTGGCTTCGTTCATGGGTTGGTTCCCCCAAAATTTGCGCAGCTCAGAGAGGACGGTTTTACACCGTCCTCTCGCTGTTTGCTGGCTTTTCTGTCAAATCAGGGCGCGATCAGCCCCAGCACTTGGCAAGGCCGCTTTTCACGTCGATGGACTCGACGCCCTTGACCGGCTTGTCCGTCACCAGGGAAACGCCCGTATCAAAGAAGCTCTTGCCTGCCGTCGGCTTCGGCTTTTCGCCGGTATCGGCGAACTTCTTGATTGCCTCGATGCCGAGCGAAGCCATCATCAGCGGATACTGCTGCGAGGTTGCGCCGATGATGCCGGCTTCGACATTCTTCACGCCCGGGCAGCCGCCGTCGATGGACACGAGAAGGACGCCCTTGTCCTTGCCGAATGCCTTCAGTGCTTCGTAAGCACCGGCCGCGGCCGGTTCATTGATCGTATGAACGACGTTGATGCCAGGATCTTTCTGCAGAAGGTTTTCCATCGCCTTGCGGCCGCCTTCTTCATTGCCGTTGGTAACGTCATGGCCGACAATGCGCGGGTCTGTTTCGTCGCCGATCTTGTTGATGTCGACCACGTCAATGCCAAAGCCCTTCATGAAACCCTGGTCGCGCAGCACATCGACCGACGGCTGCGAGGGTGTCAGGTCAAGGAAGGCAATTTTTGCATCCTTGGCCTTGTCGCCCAACGTTTCAGCGGCCCACTTGCCGACGAGTTCGCCTGCCAGAAGATTGTCCGTGGCAAATGTTGCGTCTGCCGCATCGATCGGATCAAGCGGTGTATCGAGTGCAATGACGAGGACGCCGGCAGCGCGGGCCTGCTTGACCGACGAAACAATGCCGGCCGTGTCGGATGCGGTGATCAGGATGCCCTTGGCACCATCGGCGATGCAGGTTTCAATGGCGGCCACCTGGCTTTCGCTGTCGCCGTCGATCTTGCCGGCATAGGTTTTGAGGTCGACGCCGAGTTCCTTTGCCTTGGAAACGGCGCCCTCTTTCATTTTGACGAAAAACGGATTGGGGCCGGCCTTGGGGATCAGGCAGCCACCGACGCCTGCAGCCTGTGCCGGAGCGGCAAAGGCGGCGATGGCCACAACGGCGGCACCAAGAATGGTTGATTTCAGATAAATGCTTTTGCGCATGTCACTACCTCCCAGAGTTTGATCGTATTACGACGCGCTGCCGGTGGGCAGCCCTATTTTCGCATGAACACCTCGGACAGTTATCCTCCCGGCCAAGTGCTGCTCTAGGAAATACCAGCCTCGCCAAGCTGTCAACATTAATAAATCACTCTTATTTATTATTGACAGATTTGCCTGATGGCTCCATTGTCGCGCCGATATCAGGGAGGACGTCCTTTTGGGCATCAGACTATCGGAGCGCCACGGTCCGGGAGGAACACGGCCGCCGCTTCACCAGGGAACAAACCAGAGCGGCATGCGCGACCACAATGAGCGGGTCGTGCTTTCGCTGTTGCGCCAGCATGGCAGCCTTGCCAAAACAGCCATTGCGCGGATGACAGGACTTTCGGCGCAGACAATCTCGATCATCATGCGCATGCTGGAAGCCGACGAGTTGCTTTCGCGCGAAGAGCCGCTGCGCGGCCGCATCGGCCAGCCGCTCATTCCCATGTCGCTCAATCCGGAAGGTGCTTTCTTCCTCGGCCTCAAGATCGGGCGGCGCAGCGCGGATCTGGTGCTGATCGATTTTGTCGGGCGTATCCGGTCCATGCTGCATATGCCCTATGCCTATCCGACGCCGGATTCGGTCCTGGCTTTCACCAGGGATGGCATCGCGACGATGCTGGATGGCCTTGACGCGAAGCAGCGTTCGAAGGTTGCCGGTCTTGGCATAGCCGCGCCGTTCGAACTGTGGAAATGGGCCGATACAGTCGGGGCGCCGCAGGAAATCCTCGATCAATGGCGCCAGTCCGATATCAAGGCATCGATTGCCGCCATCTGCGATTTTCCGGTCTATCTGCAGAATGACATCACGGCGGCCTGCGGTGCGGAGCTTGTCTTCGGCGAGACAAAAGACCTCAATGATTTCGTCTATTTCTATATCGGCTCGTTCATCGGCGGCGGTATCGTCATCAATGGCAGCCTCTATGCGGGGCGCAGCGGCAATGCCGGCGCGCTCGGTTCCATGCCGGTGCCCGGTCCCGACGGGACCACGCAGCAGCTGATCGACATTGCATCGATCACCGCGCTGGAGCGCATCGTCACCGGCCTTGGCCGCGACCCCTCCCCGCTGTGGACCTCGCCCGATGATTGGGGCCCGATGGGGGAGGAATTGGACGGTTGGATCGACCGTTCGGGCAAGGCCATTGCGCAGGCTGTGATTGCCGCCGCGTCGGTTGTCGATTTTGAAGCGGCTGTTATCGATGGCTGGATGCCCGCGCACGTGCGTGCGCGGATCGTCGATGCCGTGCGCACCCATGTCGGAACATTCGATCTGGAGGGGATCGAGCTGCCCGTCATTGTCGAAGGCTCGGTCGGCATTCATGCAAGAGCCCTCGGGGCCGCCAGTCTTGCCCTGTCGGACCGGTTCCTCATCGGACAGAAAATATTCAGAAAGGTCGATTGAACGTGCTGATTGGTATTCCGCCCATCCTGGGCCCGGAGCTTCTCGCGACCTTGCGTGCCATGGGCCATGGCGACGAAATCGCGCTGGTCGACGGCAATTACCCGGCGCTGGAACATGCCCGGCGGCTGATCCGGGCCGATGGCCTGCCGCTGATTCCCATCCTCGATGCGATCCTGCAGGTCATGCCGGTGGATGATTTCGTGCCGCACGCGCTGTTCCGCGCAACGGTGAAAGGAAATCCCGATCTCCTCGATCCGGTGCACGAGGAAATGAGCGAAGTTTGCGCGCGCCGCGCCCCCGGATTTTCGCTCTTGCCGCTGGTCGGTGATGCGTTCTACACACGGGTGAAGGATGCCCACACCATCATCGCGACAAGCGAACCAAGGCTTTACGGCAATATCATCGTCCGCAAGGGCGTCATCTATCCATCGAAAGAAACTGACAAATGATCCTATGTTGTGGTGAAGCGCTGATCGACATGTTGCCGCGCGCGAGCGAGGCGGGTGAACCGGCTTTTGCGCCCTATGTCGGCGGCGCGGGTTTCAATACAGCCATTGCCTTGGGCCGCCTCGGCGTGCCGACCGAATTCTATTCCGGCGTTTCCTCGGATTTCTTCGGTCAGATGCTGCGTGAAAGCCTGGCGGCCAACCATGTCGGCACGCGCTACGCGCATATTTCGCCGCAGCCCACGACGCTTGCCTTCGTGCGCCTGACCGACGGCCAGGCCAGCTACACCTTCTACGACGAAAACAGTGCCGGGCGTTCACTCGCCCTCGGCGATCTGCCGGCGCTGGAGGACAATGTCACGACGCTGCAGTTCGGCGCGATCAGCCTCATTCCGGAACCCTGCGGCTCGACCTATGAAGCACTGATGGCGCGCGAGCATGAAAAGCGCGTCATCGTTCTCGACCCCAACATCCGGCCGGGCTTTATCCCCGACAAGGAAAAGCATCTGGCGCGCATGCGCCGCATGATCGCCATGAGCGATATCGTCAAGATTTCCGATGAGGATATGCGCTGGTTCGGTGAGAGCGGCACGATGGAAGAGATTGCACGGCGCTGGATTGTCCCGGCATCGCAGCATGGCCCGAAGCTCATTCTCGTCACCCACGGTGCGGATGGCGTGACCGGCTATACATCCGAGCTGGCGGTGCACGTGGCGGCGCAGAAGGTCGCGGTTGTCGATACGGTCGGCGCCGGCGATACGTTCACGGCGGGCGTCCTGACCTCGCTGCAGGAAGCCGGCCTTCTGGCCAAAGCTGCGCTGACGTCGCTTGAGGAAGAGCAAATCCGCGAGGCCCTGCTGCTCGGTGTCAAGGCGTCTGCGGTCACCGTATCGCGCGCGGGCGCCAACCCGCCCTGGCGGTCTGAACTCTAATTGTTTCGCGCTCTGCAAAACGCCGTTCTGTGACAATCCACAGAACGGCGTTTTACATTGGACACGCGCGTCTTCAATCCAGATCGAACGCAGCGCCGATCAGCGTCTTGGTATAATCGTGCTGCGGCGCATCGAAAATATCGTCGGTCTGGCCTTCCTCGACGATCTTGCCGCTCTTCATCACGATCACATAGTCGGACATCGCCTTGATCACTGCGAGATCGTGACTGATGAAGATATAGGACAGATCGTGCTTGGCCTGCAGGTCGCGCAGCAGTTCGATCACCTGCCCCTGCACAGACCGGTCGAGCGCCGAGGTCGGTTCATCGAGAATGACGACCTTCGGCTTGAGGATCATGGCGCGCGCGATGGCGATGCGTTGCCGCTGTCCCCCGGAAAACTCATGCGGATAGCGATTGCGTGCACCCGGATCGAGCCCCACTTCCTTGAGTGCCGCAATGGCCCGCTTGTCGCGGTCGGCGCGCGACAGTTGCGGCTCGTGGATGAGCAGGCCTTCGGTGATGATTTCACCCACTGTCTGGCGCGGCGAAAGCGAGCCGTAGGGATCCTGGAACACCAGCTGCAATTCCCGGCGCAGCGGCCGCATGGCAGCGCGATCAAAGCCGGAAATATTTTTGTTTTCAAAATGATACTGGCCATTGCTCGGCAGAAGCCGCAGGAGTGCCCGGCCGAGCGTTGACTTTCCGGAGCCGGATTCACCGACAATGCCGATGGTTTGCCGCTGCTTGAGCCGGACCGTTACACCGTCCACGGCGCGAAAGCGCGTGTGTGCGCTGGTGAAGAAACCGCCGCCAATGGCGAAGTCAACCGTGACATTGCGCCCTTCCAGCATGATCGGCGCCTTGTCTTCCGGCGCCGACTTGCTGCCGCTGGGCTCCGCGGCCAGCAACATCTTGGTATAGTCTTCCTGCGGGCGTTCAAAGATGTCCTTGATTGTCCCTTTTTCGACGACCTCGCCGCGCCGCATGACAACCACGCGCTCGGCAAAATGTTTGACCACGCCAAGATCATGGGTAATCAGCACGATGGCCATGCCGAACCGCTTCTGCAAATCGCGCAGGAGATCAAGAATCTGGGCCTGGATCGTCACGTCGAGCGCGGTGGTCGGCTCATCGGCAATCAGAAGATCCGGTTCGTTGGCAAGCGCCATGGCGATCATGACGCGCTGACGCTGACCGCCGGACATTTCGTGCGGGTAGCTGTTGATACGCCGTTCCGGTTCGGGAATGCCGACAAGCTTCAACAGTTCGAGCACGCGCACCTTCGCCTGCTTGAAGCTGACACCCTTGTGGTGGACGATGGGCTCGGCAATCTGTCGCCCGATCGTGTAAAGCGGGTCGAGCGAGGTCATGGGCTCCTGGAAAATCATGGTGATTTTCGAGCCGCGCACCTCGTTGAGCGCCTTGGTCGACAGGCCGACCAGTTCCTTGCCGCGATATTTTGCCGAGCCGGCCACGCGGCCGTTCTGCGCCAGGAGACCCATGATGCCCATCATGGTCTGGCTCTTGCCGGAGCCGGATTCACCAACGACGGCCAGCGTTTCGCCGGGAAGAACATCGAGATCGATGCCCTTGACGGCATTGACATCGCCGTCCGGCGTGGTGAAGTCGACTTTCAGTCCGCGCACGGACAATACTGCATCTTTGTTGTCCGTCATTTCAGCGGTCCTTCGGGTCGAGTGCATCACGCAGGCCGTCACCGATGAAGTTCAGCGAGAACAGGGTGACGACAAAGAAAATGGCAGGGAAAATCAGCAGCCATGGTGCAGATTGCATCTTGTTTGCACCTTCGGAAATCAGTGCCCCCCAACTGGTCAGCGGCGCCTGAACACCGAGACCGAGGAAGGACAGGAAGCTTTCCAGAAGGATGACTTTCGGAACCACGACCGTGACGAAGACGATGACGGGACCAATCGTATTGGGAATGATGTGCCGGCGGATGATCTGCCAGTCGGTCAACCCCAGGGCCTGTGCCGCGCCGATGAATTCGCGTCGTTTCAGGGCAAGGGTCTGACCGCGCACAATGCGTGCCATATCAAGCCATTCCACGGCACCGATCACCAGAAAGATCAGGATAAAACTGCGCCCGAAGAAGACGACGAGCACCACGACGAGAAACACGAACGGCAGGGAATAGAGAATCTCGATCAGGCGCATCATCACATTGTCGACGCGCCCGCCGATGTAACCGGAGATGGCGCCGTAGGTTACGCCGACAGCCAGTGAAACAAGACTGGCAAGGAACCCGACGGCCAGCGAAATCTGCCCGCCAAGCATGATGCGGGCCAGCATGTCGCGGCCGTTGGCGTCGGTGCCGAAGAAGAAGTATTCGCGATTGACATTGCCCGACAGCTTGAGGGTTTTGCCATCGTCTTCCGTGGCCGCCACCTTCGTACCCTGAAACTCGTTTGCCCGGTCGAAATAGCGGGTCGCCCGCGGATCGATTGGCTGGTCCGAATGAATGGTTGCGGTGAAGGTGTTGCCGTCGACGGCAAATTCCTTCAGCTGCACCCGGGCACGGCTTGCCACGCCTGCCATCACGTCGCCGAGGGTATCGGCCTTCGGCAAGGCTTCAAGGCTCGGCGGGATGGTGACGTAGGACGGGAATACCTGATCGTAGGTATGACTGAGGAAATAGGGTCCGAAGAAGGAAAACAGGGTGATGAAGAACAGCACCACGCAGCCGGCCATCGCCGCACGGTTGCGGCGGAAGCGGAGCGTTGCCAGCTGAAACAGGCTGCGCCCCTGGGTTTCCTTCTCGGGGATGTTTGTTGTTGATATATCAGTCATGGCGAACCCTCGGATCAAGAAGGCCGTACAGAATATCGACCACAAGATTGAAAACGATGACGAAAATCGCCACGAGAACGACCGTTCCCATCACGAGCGTGTAATCGCGATTGATGGCGCCCAGCACGAAGTAGCGGCCGACGCCGGGAATGGTGAAGATGGTTTCGACCACGGCGGAACCGGTCAGCAGCGCGGCGGCGCAAGGCGCGAGATAGGAGACAACCGGCAGGAGTGCCCCGCGCATCGCGTGGGTGATGACGACGGTCCTTGGCGGCAATCCGTAGGCGCGCGCCGTGCGGATGTGATCGGTATGCAGGCCTTCGATCATCGAGCCGCGTGTGAGACGGGCAAAGACGGCCAGCTGCGGCAGCGCCAGCGCAATCATCGGCAATATCAGGAAGCGCCACGATCCGTCACCCCAGCCACCCGCGGGCAAAAGGGACAACAGCACCGCGAAAATCAATGTGAGCACCGGGCCCACGACGAAATTGGGTACCGTCACGCCGATTGTCGCGACGGACATGATGAGGAAATCGAGGAAACTGTTCTGGCGCAAAGCCGCGATCGTCCCGACAATGACCCCGCCGAAGAGTGCAAGGAGCAAGGCATAGAATCCAAGCTCTACCGAGTAAGGCAGGCCCTTGCCGATCAGCTCGGCAATCGTGTTGTCCTTGTAGATGTAGCTCGGGCCGAAATCGCCGGTCACTGCATTCTTGAGATATTGCAGATACTGGTTCCAGAGCGGCTGATCGAGATGGTAGGCCTTCATCAGGTTTTCCATCGTCGCCGGCGGCAGCGGTCTTTCAAGGTTGAAGGGGCCGCCCGGTGCAAACCGCATCAGGAAGAACGAAATGGTGACGACAATGAACAATGTCGGCACTGCACTCGCCAGTCGGCGAAGGACGAAATGAAACATGGAGATATACTCTCTCTTCTGTGCAGCTTTCGCAGCAGCTGCACCCACTCACTCAATTAGACCGTTGCGTTCAACCCGCTCATTGTTCCGCAAGGCTCAGATATTTACTCAGATGGTCGTTGGTGCCGTTGTCCTTCCAGCCCGTGACGCGGTTGGACACGAGCCAGAGCTGCCCGAAATTCATCATGGGCGCGACGGGCTGTTCCTGCAGGACCAGTGCTTCGGCTTCATGCAGAATCTTGGCGCGGGCCGCGGGGTCTTTTTCGTTGTAGGATTTCTTGACCAGGGCATCGAAGTCCGGATTGTTCCAGCGACCATAATTGAAGGTGGTGTTGGTGCTCAGATTGATCACCATGAAGTTCTCGGCATCGGCATAATCCGCGGTCCAGCCGGCCCGCGCCACGTTGAACTTGCCGCCCTCCTTCAGATAGGCGTAATGGGCGCTGATATCGTTCTGCAGCAGGGTCACATTGGCGTCGAAGGCCTTTTTCCACATATCGGCAACGGCGATGGCGACCCGTTCGTGATTGGGATTGGTGTTGTAGCGGATCTCGATGGTGAGCGGCTTGCCGCCCGCGCCATAGCCCGCCTCCTTCATCAGCGCGACCGCCTTGTCGTCGCGGTCGAGCTGCGACATGTCGGCAAAATCGGGCTTGGCCGGTTCACCGTAATTGGCAATGCCAAGCGGCACGAGCGAATAGGCCGGCAGCTGCGCACCCTTGTAGATTTCCTTCGACAGGAAATCGCGGTCGATCGCCATGGACAGCGCCCGGCGCACGCGCACGTCGCTGAACGGTTCGACGCGGGTGTCGAAGGAATAGAAATAGGTCGACAGCGCCGGGGTGATGCGCACCTGATCGCCCATGGATGCACGCAGGCGCTCGATCTGGTCGGCCGAGAAATTGTAGACGAGGTCCATTTCCCTGGCCTCGAAACGGCGCACGGCGGCGGCCTGATCCTCGGTCGGGTAGAAGATGACCTTGTCGAGTTTCACATCGCCGGCACCCCAGTAATCCGGGTTCCTGGCGGCGGTCAGATGATCGTTCTGCACGTGTTCGACAAGCTCGAAGGCGCCGTTGGAGACCAGTTTGCCCGGCTTGATGAACTCGGCGCCGTTCTTTTCAAGGCTTGCCCTGTTGACTGGCAGGGCGGTCTGGTGCGCCAGCAGTTCGACGAAGAACGGCGTGGCGCGCTCCAGGGTGATTTCGAGCGTCTTGGCATCAATCGCCTTCATGCCGATCTGGTCGACGGGCAGCTCGCCCTTGTTGATCTTCTCAGCATTCTTGATGGGGTAGAGCATGTTGGCGTAGCCGGCGGCCGTCTTCGGCTCTTCGACACGCTTGAAGGAGAAAATGAAATCGTCCGCGGTGACGGGCGAGCCGTCCGACCAGTTGGCATTGGCGCGGATCTTGAAGGTATAGACCGTGCCGTCGTCGGAGACAGTCCAGCTCTCGGCCGCGCCCGGCACGATCTTGCCGGCGGGGTCATAGCTGGTCAGACCTTCATAGAGGTCTTTCAGGATGAATGCCTCGATCTCCAGCGAGGTCTGGGACGGATCCAGCGTTTGCGGCTCGCCGGAATTGCCGCGGTGCAGCACCGCTTCGGCAAGCGCCGGGCCTGCCGCCAGCACAAGCGAACCGGCAAGCAGGGCGGCGGTCATATTCAACTTCGCAAACGTCATCTGGCTGTTCCCTCGCCGTTTACTGGTCGGTGTTTGACATGAAATGGCAATATCCATCCGTTCACGGTCCTGTCGAAAGGGCCGTGCCGGGTCATGTCTGTTTGTCGATTTGCGGTCGGTAAGTGGCGCATAACGAGCCGGGCAAAAGCGTGACGCGCAACCCGCGGGTGCGGGTTGCGCGTCAGACTTTGCTATTCAACGCTGAGATATTTGCTCAGGTGCTCGTTGTTGGCGTTGTCACCCCAGCCCTTGACCTTGTCGGCCACGAGCCAGAGGTTCGCATCATTCATCAGCGGCGCGATCGGCTGGTCGCGCATGATCAATGCTTCTGCCTGGTGCAGGATCTTGGCGCGTTCCGCAGGATTGCGCTCTTCGTAGGACTTCTTCATCAGTGCATCAAATTCGGGATTGGAATAATGCCCGTAATTGAAGGTCTTGTTGGTGCTGACATTGAGGTTCAGGAAGTTTTCCGGATCGGCATAGTCCGCCGTCCAGCCGGCGCGGGCAACGTTGAATTTGCCGCCTTCCTGCAGGTAGGCATAGTGCGATGAAATATCGAGGTTCATCAGCGTGACCTTGGCGCCGAAGGCCTTTTTCCACATGTCGGCAACAGCCGTCGCCACACGCTCGTGGTTCGGGTTGGTGTTGTAGCGGATCTCGATGGTGAGCGGCTTGCCGCCTTCGCCATAGCCCGCTTCCTTCATCAGCTTGAGCGCTTCATCTTCACGGTCAAGCTGCGACTTGTCGGCAAAATCGGCCTTGGACGGTTCGCCGTAGTTTTCCATGCCCGGAGGAACCAGGGAGTAAACCGGCAGTTTGGTACCGTTGTAGATGTCCTTGGCAAGGAAATCGCGATCGACGGCCATCGAAAGGGCACGGCGCACACGCACATCGTTGAACGGTTCGGTGCGCGTATCGAAGGGGTAGTAGTAGGTTGCCATGGCCGGGGTCACGTGGACCTGCTTGGCATTGGCGGCGCGCATGCGCTCGATCTGGTCGGAGGAGAAGTTGTAGACGAGGTCCAGTTCACCGGCTTCGTATCGTCGGACGGCTGCGGCCTGGTCTTCCAGGGGATAGAAGATGACCTTGTCGAGCTTGACGTTCGCCGCGTCCCAGTAATGTTCGTTCTTGGCAACGGTCAGATGGTCGTTCGGCACGTGCTCAAGCAGCTTGAATGCGCCATTGCCCACCAGTTTGCCCGGTTTGACGAAATCGGCGCCATTCTTTTCGAAGCTGGCCTTGTTGATCGGCAGCGCAGTCTGGTGCGACAGCAGTTCGATGAAGAAAGGGGTCGGACGTTCGAGCGTGATTTCCAGCGTCTTGGCATCGATGGCCTTTACGCCGAGTTCTTCCACCTTGGCCTTGCTCTTGTTGACGGCTTCGGCATTCTTGATGGGATAAAGGATATTGGCGTAGCCAGCAGCTGTCTTCGGGTCTTCGACGCGGCGCATCGAGAAGACAAAATCTTCCGCCGTTACCGGCGTGCCATCCGACCAGTTCGCATTGTCGCGCAGCTTGAACGTGTAGACGGTGCCGTCATCGGAAACCTTCCAGCTTTCCGCGGTGCCCGGTACAATCTTGCCCATGGCGTCATAGATCGTCAGGCCCTCGTAAAGATCCTTGACGATGAATGCTTCGATATCGATCGAGGTCTGTGACTGATCAAGGGTCTGCGGTTCGCCGCTGTTGCCGCGATGCAGCACGGCTTCTGCCAGTGCCGGGCTTGCGCCGATCATCAGCGATCCAAGCAGCAGCGCCGCGCGGAGGTTGAGTTTCATAAATGACATTTTTTGGTCCTTCCCCTTTGAAGAATTATGAAGGCATGAACAAAAGCCAAAATTTTGCCAAACGCAAGCCGTCGATTCTGCGAATTATGCGAAATATGCGAGTCGACGAAACGACCTAAATCGAGTTAAACTCAGGACAGAGCAGCATTTTCAGGCTGTTTGGCCTGCAAGCAAATTTTACGGAAACGTCAAAAAAATTGTGCACGATGTGGACCATCGGGCCCATTCTCGTCACTTTTTGCTCCAAAATCGCCGCTCTGGCGCGTTTCACGGTGTCTGTTTTGATATTTTTCCCCGAAATGGAAATCTGGTTAGTAAAGCCTTTCCGGCACCGTGCGGGTGCCCGCGCAGACGATGAGCGCTCGCAGCCCCGTGCCCGGTCAAGGGTCGAGGACCATTGTCGCCCATTGTTGTTGCCACACCGCGCAATACCCCCAATTTTATCCTTGGACAGCCGGACAAGAATAGGTCTTAAGCGGGTGGTGATTTGCTGATCGAGAAAATCCTGTATGCTGCAGTGCCCCGCCCCTTGAACATCAGCCTAGGGTCAGAACTCATTGATCTGGCCTCATACCATTTCAACCAGATCAATGAGTTCTGACCCTGACATCCCCGGTGAACAACAGGTAAACGTGCATGACAGCTCTCGTCATTCTTACTATCGCAGCTGTCGCGCTCTGCGGCGTGATGGCCTGTGCCTTTCTTGTGCAGCGCCAGACCGGGAACAGCGGCTGGGCGGATGCCTTCTGGTCGTTCGGTGTCGGGGCAATCGGCATTCTTTCCATCCTGTTTTCCAGCGATATGGTCTCGCCGGCCCGAAAATGGCTGGTGATTGTCCTGCTTGCGCTATGGTCGCTGCGGCTGGGCGGGCATATTCTGCTGCGCACACTCAACAGCGAGGATGATCCGCGCTACGCGCGGTTGCGCAGGCAATGGGGTGCCTCTGCCAATTCGCAGATGTTCTTCTTTCTGCAAACGCAGGCCTTTGCCGGCATTCTCCTTGTCATCAGCGTTTACATTGCCGCCGCCCGGCCGGATGTCGAGCTGGAATTTCCCGATTATCTCGGGCTCGTGGTGGCGCTTGCTGCGCTTGCCGGCGAAGCGATTGCGGACTGGCAGCTCAAGCGGTTTTCGCGAAACCCGGCCAATCGCGGCAAGATCTGCGATACGGGTTTCTGGCGCTGGTCACGCCATCCGAATTACTTCTTCGAATGGCTGGGCTGGGTAGCCTATGTGCTGATCGCTGCGGATTTCGACGGCGACTACGTGCATGGATGGCTCACGCTTGCCGCGCCGGTTCTGATGTATGTGCTGCTGCGCCACGTCTCCGGCGTCCCGCCGCTGGAGGAGCACATGCTCGCCTCGCGCGGCCAGGCTTTCCGGGACTATCAACGGCGCACGAGCATCTTCTTTCCCAAGCCGCCTCAAGAATAAGGTGAGAAAACAGGTATTAACCTATTGAAGTATGGATAATATCCATCGTGTCAATCGGTGGCATCGGAATCGCGCAAAAGGGCTTCCAGGGTTTCCAGCCTGTCCGCCTCGATCGGCGGTTTGTCCCAGCGCAGACGGGCGATGCGGGGAAAGCGCATGGCGACGCCGGATTTGTGCCGTTTCGACCGGTTCAATCCTTCGAAGGCCACTTCAAGCACAAGGCCATGACCCGGCTCCGCCCGCACGGAACGCACCGGCCCGAAGCGTTCGGTGGTGTTGTTGCGCACATAGGCGTCGAGCTGTTTCAACTCTTCGTCGGTAAAGCCGAAATAGGCCTTGCCCACCGGCACCAGATGCGGGTCGTCTTCCGGGCCGGTCCACACGGCAAATGTATAATCCGAGTAGAAGCTTGATCGCTTGCCATGACCGCGCTGGGCATAGACAAGCACGGCATCGATGGTGAAGGGATCGCGTTTCCACTTGAACCACGGTCCCTTCGGGCGTCCGGGCACGTAGGTAGAACCCCACTGTTTCAGCATCAGCCCTTCGATAACGGGGTGCGGCGGGTTCCGGCGCAGCGCGACAAGGTCTTCGAAGGTGGAATACGGCACGAGAGGCGACAGATCGAAACGTGTGGAATCAAGATCGGAGACAAAGCGCTCAAGCCTTTGCCTCCGTTCAGCAAAAGGCAAAGTCCGGATGTCTTCGTCGCCGTCAATCAGCAGATCGTACAGCCGCACGAATGCCGGATGGCTTTCCATCTGCCTGGCCGAGACCGCTTTCCGGTTGAGCCGCTGCTGCAGATCGCCGAAGGCACCGATTTCGACGCTTTCGGCCGTGCTGCGGGCAACGAGCAGTTCACCGTCCAGCGTTCCCGCGAAATGCATGGCATCGGCAATATCGGGAAAAGCGTGGGAGATGTCGTCACCCGTCCGCGAATAGATGCGCCGCTGGCCGGCTTCAGCCGTCAACTGCACGCGGCTGCCGTCCCACTTCCACTCCGCCGCATAATCTTCCGCGACGATCCTGGCGTAATCCGGCTCTTCGAGCGGCGTTGAAAGCATGACAGGCCGAAACGGCGCGGCGGCAAGGCTCGCAGGCTTTTCCGTCTTGCCTTCCAGCCAGGCGAACAGGGATTGATAGGGCGGCTTCAGCCCGTGCCAGAGCTCCTCGATCTCGCCGACATCCACTGCGCCGAAATCCGCAAGTGCCTGCTTGGCCAGTCGTGCCGAAACGCCGATGCGCAGGCCGCCAGTCACCAGTTTCAGCAGGGCGTAGCGGGCCGATGCATCCAGCTGGTCGAGCCATTTCTCCACGAGCCTGATGGCGTCGCTGCGCGAGGCGCGCGCGAGCGAGGCAACGACGTCGCCAAGGGTGGGAATGGCGTTGACACGCGATGGCTCTTTGGCTGACCAGACCAGGGAAATCGTTTCAGCGAGATCGCCGACATAGTCATAGGAATAGGCAAAAAGCTGCTCGTCCATACGCTCGGCGACGAGCGCGCGCAGCATGGCTGGTTTGACATTGGCGATGTCGAGATCGCGCGTGATGGCGGCAAGGGCAAGGCCGCGGTCGGGGTCCGGCGTCTGCCGGAAATAATCGACGAGCAGCCTGATCTTGCCGTTGCGCTGCGGCGTGAGCACCAACCTGTCGAGAAGGGCGGCGAACTCGCGCATCAGTCCCCCTCGTCTTCATAGCCGACGAGATGCAGCGGCCGTGCGGCAAACCCATTGAGATCGCACCATCGGACAAGCGCCTCCTCGCGGCCGTGGGTCACCCAGATCTGCGATGGGGCCAGTTCCCTGATCGTACCGGTCAGCTCATCCCAATCGCAGTGATCGGACAGGATGATCGGCAGTTCCACGCCCTGCTGGCGCGCGCGCTGGCGGATGCGCATCCAGCCCGAGGCAAAGCATGAAACAGGATCGGGGAAGCGCCGGGCCCAGCGGTCCTGAAAGGAGGAAGGCGGTCCGACAACGACACTGCCGGCAAAATCCTGTGGCGCACCTGTTTCCAACGTCGCCGGGGACAGGGGGCCAAGATCGATGCCCTGCGACTGGTAATAGTCGCAGAGTTTTGTCAGTGCGCCGTGGATGTAGATCGTCCTGTCATAGCCGGCATCGCGCAGCATGCGGATGACCCGCTGCGCCTTGCCCAGCGCATAGGCGCCGACAAGATGCGAGCGCTCGGGAAATTGCGCGATGGACTTTATCAGTTTGGCAATTTCGTCCCTGGCATCGGGATGCCGGAACACCGGCAGGGCGAAGGTCGCCTCGGTTATGAACACGTCGCAGGGAACGGGTTCAAACCCGATGCAGGTGGGATCCGCCGCCCGCTTGTAGTCACCCGAACAGACGATGCGCATGCCATCCTTCTCGACGGCAATCTGTGCCGATCCCAGAACGTGACCCGCCGGGTGAAAGCTGACCTTGACGCCATTGATGTCGCTGACGGTTCCAAGCTCCGCCGCCTGCGTCGTTCCGGCAAAATTGTCGCCATAGCGTATCCCCATGATATCGAGTGTCTGCTGGGTTGCCATGACGTGCTGGTGGCCGGGTCTCGCATGATCGGCATGGCCATGGGTGATCAGGGCGCGCTCCACCGGGCTGACGGGATCGATATGGAAATCCCCCGCCGGGGAATAGAGACCCGCTGGCGTTGATCGCAAAAGTGCCTCCGGACGGGTCAGCATTGTTCTTCCACCTTTCTGCACCAACGAAGATAGGCAGCGTTCGGCTCCACTCAAATGCCAAAAACCGCGAAAGAAAACTTGGCGCTTTCCTTGCACACCATTACATTCGCTCTTGTGAGCACCAAGACAAAGCCCCTTTTTATCGAAGGCAGTTCTCTCCTGCCAAAACCTTTCCTGGACTGGTTTCAGGCCAAGGGATGGGCGCCCCGCGCGCATCAGCTGGAATTGCTCGAGCAAGCGCAACAGGGCTGTTCGGCCTTGCTCATCGCACCGACAGGTGCTGGCAAGACACTGGCGGGTTTTTTACCGGCGCTTGTCGATCTGGCCACACGCGGCAAGAGCAACAATGCCAGCCGCGGCGTTCACACGCTCTATATCTCGCCGCTCAAGGCGCTGGCCGTTGACATCGAACGCAATCTTGCCAGACCCATCGAGGAAATCGGGCTCGACATCACCATTGAAACTCGCACCGGAGATACACCCGCACACAAGCGGCAACGCCAGAAGCTTATTCCCCCCGATATTCTCCTGACCACGCCGGAGCAGCTCGCCCTTTTGATCGCCAACAGGGATGCCGGACGGTTCTTTTCGGATTTGCGTTATGTCATCTTCGATGAGTTGCATTCGCTGGTGACATCCAAACGCGGGCACCTCCTGTCGCTGGGACTGGCGCGGTTGCGCAAGTTGCAGCCCGGCGTGCAGACCATCGGGCTTTCCGCAACCGTTGCCGATCCGGATGCCCTGCGGCGCTGGTTGCTGCCGCAATTGGAAGGCAGGCCCATGGCCAGCCTTGTGAAGGTCGAAGGCGGTGCCAAACCGCATATCACCATTCTCGAAACATCCGACCGTATTCCCTGGGCCGGTCATTCAGCCGTTTATGCCCTGCCGGGCATTTACGAGGCGATCAAACGCCACCAGACCACGCTCATTTTCGTCAATACCCGCAGTCAGGCGGAGCGCCTGTTCCACGATCTGTGGATGGCCAATGATGACAATCTGCCGATTGCGCTGCATCACGGCTCGCTGGATGTCAGCAAGCGGCGCAAGGTCGAGCAGGCGATGGCCAGCAATGCCCTGCGCGCGGTCGTTGCCACATCGACGCTTGATCTAGGCATCGACTGGGGCGATGTCGATCTTGTCATCCATGTGGGTGCGCCGAAGGGGGCGAGCCGGCTGGCGCAGCGCATCGGCCGTTCCAACCACCGCATGGACGAGCCTTCGCGCGCCATCCTGGTTCCGGCCAACCGGTTCGAGGTGATGGAATGCCAAGCGGCGCTCGATGCCAATTATCTCGGTGCCCAGGATACGCCGCCGCTCGGCGAGGGTTCGCTGGATGTGCTGGCCCAGCACGTTCTCGGCATGGCCTGCGCTGAACCGTTTCATGCGGATGCGCTTCTCGAGGAGATTAAGACGGCGCTGCCCTATGCGGGCTTGCCGCGTGAAACGTTTCACCGGATCGTCGATTTCGTCGCCACCGGCGGTTATGCCCTGAAAAGCTATGAACGCTTCGCCAAAATCCGTCAGACCGCCGATGGTTCCTGGCGCGTGACGCATCCGCGCATTGCCCAGCAATACCGGCTGAATGTCGGCACTATTATCGAGGCGCCCAGCCTCAATGTGCGGCTCACCCGCCAGCGCGGCAAGGGGGGCAATGCGCGCGGCGGCCCGGTGCTCGGCAAGGTGGAAGAGTCGTTTCTCGAAGCCCTGTCGCCGGGCGATACGTTCTTCTTCTCCGGGCGCGTGCTGCGTTTTGAAGGCATTCGCGAGAACGAATGCCTTGTTTCCAATGCGGAAGGGTTCGACGCCAAAATCCCCGCCTATGCCGGCGGAAAATTCCCGCTGACCACCTATCTCGCCGATCAGGTGCGCTCCATGCTGGCCGATCCGGATCGCTGGGGTGCGCTGCCCGATCAGGTCAGCGACTGGCTGAGAATCCAGAAGGAGAAATCGGTGCTGCCTGATCCCGGCAGCCTGCTGGTCGAAACCTTCCCGCGCGGTGAACGCTATTACATGGTGATCTATCCCTTTGAAGGGCGGCTGGCGCATCAGACCCTTGGCATGCTGCTGACGCGGCGGCTGGAGCGGGCCAAGGCGCGGCCCCTCGGCTTTGTCGCCACGGATTACGCGCTGTCGATCTGGGGCCTGCGCGATATGGGCCGTATGTTCCGGAAGGATGAACTGCCGCTTTCCGAATTTTTCGACGAGGATATGCTGGGCGATGATCTCGAAGCATGGCTGTCGGAAAGCTGGATGCTGAAGCGCACGTTCCGCAATTGCGCGCTGATCTCCGGCCTTGTCGAGAAGCGGCATCCGGGGCAGGAAAAAACCGGACGGCAGGTGACCGTCTCCACAGACCTCATCTATGACGTCCTGCGCACGCATGAACCCGACCACATTCTCATCCAGGCCACGCGGGCCGATGCCGCCACCGGGCTTCTCGACATTCGCCGCCTTGCCGATATGCTGGCACGAATCAAGGGTCACATCATCCACAAGGAGCTCGACCGGATATCGCCGCTCGCCGTTCCCGTGATGATGGAAATCGGCAAGGAGCGTGTTCCGGGCGAAGCCCACGAAACGCTGCTTGAAGAGATTGCCGACGAACTGACCCGCGAGATGATGGAACGGACATGAATCTGGCGGTTCACACGACACGGACAATGCTGCACGGCGCGGTCGAGACCGATATTGCCGGCCATGCAGCCATATGTGACCCGTCCGGTGCGCTTTATCTGGAGGCCGATCGCATCCTGATCGTCTCGGACCTGCATTTCGAAAAGGGCTCGTCCTTCGCCCGGCGCGGCATGATGCTGCCGCCCTATGATACCGCCTCCACATTGAAGGCACTGGCGGCAAGCATTGCCCGCTATCAACCCGCCTGTGTCATCAGCCTTGGCGACAGTTTTCACGATGGCGATGCCGCCGCGCGCCTGCCCGCCATCTATGCCGAGCAACTGGCGACATTGATGCATGGCCGCGACTGGATCTGGATCACGGGCAATCACGATCCGGAGCGTCCGGCTGATCTTCCCGGCGAGACCTATACGGAACTGGCTTTCGGGGCGCTGGTGTTGCGCCACGAACCTTCAAAAACCGCATCGCGGGGTGAAATCGCCGGGCATCTGCATCCGGCCGCCAAGGTGGTAAGGCGCGGCCAGTCGGTACAGCGGCGCTGCTTCGTCACCGACCACACCCGCATGATCATGCCGGCGTTCGGTGCCTATACCGGCGGGCTCAATATTCTTGGCCGGGCCTTTCATGGCCTGTTCGACAGCAATAGCCTTAAGGCCTATATGCTCGGCCATGCCAGGGTTTACCCCATGCTGCGCAAGACGCTGTATCCTTGAAATGGCTCTAGCGCTTTCTGGCGCGTTCATAGACTTCGCCGCGTTCCCGTTTCCCGACGGCAACAACGAGCACGGTGATGGTTTCGTCATCTACACGATAAACCAGCCGGTATCCCGCTTGTCGAAGCTTGATCTTGTAATGATCGGGCATGACATGCAGGGCGGCGCTGGCTATACGAGGAAGCTCCAGGCGTTCTCTCAGCTTCTTGACCAGTTGCTGGCGTATGGTTGCTCCCAACCTATCCCATTCCTTGCGCGCAGAGGGGAGAAATTCGAGCTTAAAGGTCATCGATATCGACCGGAACGCCCTTCTCATCCGAACGGGATTTGATGATCTCGGCCAGATGGATATCGTCCAGCCGATCAAGCATGGCTTCGTAAACATCAGCCGGGACCATATAGGCCATGACGCGATTATGATTGAGGACGGCGACGGCTTCGCCCTGTGCCTCATTCATGATGGCGGTTGGACTTTTTTTCAGGTCCGATACCGTCACCGCCACAGAGGCTTCGACACGCTGCATGGCAAACTCCATTGTGTATGAAATATGGTACTCATATTGATATAATATTCAACCCTATTTATCAATCTCAAAATGAGGATTGCAGCACTGGTATCAAATCGGCAGCCTGCCATCCTCCTTCAATGTGTCCAGCACGATGGCGGTCTTGACGTTCTGTACGGACTCATGCGGCAGCAGCACGTCGTTGACGAAGGCCGAGAGCGCCCGCAAATCTGGTGTGACCACCTTGATGAAATAATCCATCTCTCCCGTCAGTGCATGGGCTTCCATGACTTCCGGCAACTTTGAAATGAGGTCGGAAAAGCGGCGGGCGTTGTCCCTGTTATGGGTGGCAAGTGTGACAGAGATGATGTTGACGATGCCAAGACCCAGTTTTTCGCGATCGATTTCCGCCCTGTAGCCGCGAATGAATCCCTCCTCCTCCAGCCGGGAGCGGCGGCGCGAGCATTGCGAGGCGGACAGGTTGATCCGCTCGGAAAGCTCGTTGTTCGTGAGTCGTCCATCCTCCTGCAAAGAAGACAATATTTTGCGGTCAAACGCGTCAAGTTGCTCCACTCATGCTCTCCTTGATGGTTATATGCACGAAATGTGCGCATTATGCCTCCGCGGAGCGCTGAAATGCAAACACTTTGCATGCCATTTGCGCGATAATGCGGATAATTTAGAGGAGGATGCCATGGGCCCATTTCCGCACGACGCACCGGTCGCTACGATCAGCAAGGAAAATCCAGCCGGGACGGATGGTTTCGAGTTTGTCGAGTTCTCGCATCCGGAGCCGGAAAAGCTGGAAGAGCTCTTCACCCGCATGGGCTACAAGCCCGTTGCCCGGCATCGCACCAAGAACATAACGTTGTGGCGTCAGGGCGACATCAATTACATCCTCAATGCCGAACCCAATTCCCATGCGGCGAAATTCGTCGGTGAGCATGGCCCGTGTGCGCCATCCATGGCCTGGCGCGTGGTCGATGCCAAGCATGCCTTCGATCATGCGGTTGCCAAGGGTGCGACACCCTATACCGGCGATGACAAGACCATCGATGTTCCCGCCATTGTCGGTATCGGCGGTTCGATGCTCTATTTCATCGAAAAATATGGCGAGAAAGGCTCGGTCTATGAGGACGAGTTCGAGTGGCTGGGCGAACGCGACCCGAAGCCGGAAGGTGTCGGTTTCTATTATCTCGATCACCTGACCCATAACGTCTATCGCGGCAATATGGACAAGTGGTGGGCGTTCTACCGGGAGCTGTTTGGCTTCAAGCAGATTCACTTCTTCGACATCGCCGGCAAGCTGACGGGCCTCGTTTCCCGCGCCATCACCTCCCCCTGCGGCAAGATCCGCATTCCGTTGAATGAATCGACGGACGACAAGAGCCAGATCGAGGAATATCTGCGCAAGTACAAGGGCGAAGGCATCCAGCACATCGCTGTCGGTACGGAAGCCATTTATGACGCGACGGACAAGCTCGACGCCAATGGCCTCAAGTTCATGCCGGGCCCGCCGGAGACCTATTACGACATGTCGCATGAGCGCGTGCATGGCCACGATGAACCGATCGACCGGATGAAGAAGCATGGCATTCTCATCGACGGCGAAGGCGTGATCGATGGCGGCATGACAAAAATCCTGCTGCAGATTTTCTCCAAGACCGTGATCGGCCCGATCTTCTTCGAATTCATCCAGCGCAAGGGCGATGAAGGCTTTGGCGAGGGCAATTTCCGCGCTCTGTTCGAGTCGATCGAAGAAGACCAGATCCGCCGTGGCGTGATCAAGGTGGCTGCTGCGGAATAAGGTACAACGGAGCGGGCTATAAATCGGGTTGGTTGTGCATTATATTGAGTGCATGATGACTGCAGTTTTTGTAGCCCCTATTATTCCCGCTGATTTCCCCGAGCTGAAACTGCTCGCGTGGAACAGGTATGCTGCGCGTCCAATTCCAGCGGAAGAAGCGTTTGAGCTCTACGAGCGCAATTGGCGCTTTGTCGATGCCGAGCACCTGACCACCCGTGAAGCCAAACTCATTCGGGAGCTGACGCGGGTTTTCGGTAATGGTGTATTGCTGATTTCCTGACTTTTCCATCCATAGTGGTTCCTGCATAGTGTAGGATGGAAAAACGTGATCGGAAAGTCATGCAGGAATCCAAGAGGCAGGAACATCGCGTCATCGTTGAAGCGCTTGGGCTGATGGATCATGCGTTTCTGTCTGCCAATCATTGCTGGTTTGGTGGTGATACGGCAATCGTTCTCAAGCTTGGCGAATACCGGCAATCCCTGGACGTTGATTTTCTCTGCTCCGATGCGGATGGATACCGTGAACTGCGTTCAGCGGCAGTGGAGAAGGGAATTCGTGCGTTTTTCCCGGAACCGGTTGAATCCCTGCGCACCTTCAAGATTGATCAATATGGTTTGCGGACTGCTTTGCTGTTGCATGGCCAGACCATAAAATTTGAGATTATCCGCGAAGCGCGCATCGATGTGCAGGGGCATATCGATGAGCAGCTCGGTGTTCCCGCTCTTGTTGTCGCGGACATGTTCGCTGAAAAGCTTTTGGCGAACGCGGATCGCTGCCACGACCGGTCGATTGCATACCGTGATGCGATTGATTTTGGAATGTTGGTCAGAGGCTATGGTTCCATTCCTGATGCAGCAGTCCAAAAGACCACAAAGGCCTATGGTCAGGACATCGAACGCAAACTTGGATGGGTTGTAAACCGGCTCCAGGATGACAATGAACTTCGCCATGCCGCTGATGTTCTGAACATGAGCATAGAGGATGCTTTTGAGGGGATCGCCGCTCTGAAAATCGACGTCGCTCGCATCTGGCCGGAAGGCCGTGTAGAAGCCGAATAGGCGTTGTCTCTAACGCTTGCCGATCAGCGCGGCGACCTTGCTGCGGATTTCGGCAAGTTCTGCTGCCGACACGCTGCCCTTGTGCATTGCGCGCCGAACTCGCCAGTCGAGACTCTTGACCTGATCGGCTAGGACTACGCCTGGTCGATCACCTGCGATCAGCACTTCGAACGGATACCCCTTGATCTGCGTGGTCATGGGGCAGCACAGCATGAGGCCGGTCTTGCCATTATAACTGGCAGGGCTGAGCACGACGGCGGGACGATGTCCGGCCTGTTCATGACCAGCCTGGGGATTGAAATGCAGCCACACGATGTCACCGGCATCGGGTACGTAGGTCGGCATCAAAAGGATTCCTTGCCGACGGCAGTGCCAAAGTCGGCCTCGGAATGCATGTTCTCGGATGTGACGCCCTCGATCAGCTGATCCAGGTCATATTCGGCCTGACGGACCGGCTCGATGATGATCAGGCCATCTTCTTCACGCACATCAACCACCGTGTCGAGTTGCAGCCGCGCCGCAACCATGACAGCGGCCGGGATGCGCACCGAAGCACTGTTCCCCCATTTCTTCACGGTCACACGCATAGTCAACTCCTTGTATCATCATTGTCGATACAATGACGAGTTCCACTTGATGTGTCAACAATGTCTATACGTCAGGTTTGGCTTTATCGGGATGTGCTGCCACGAAGGCCTTGAGTTTTTCGCAACGACTGGAGATGGCATTGACCCGTTTCAACCCTGAGATATCAGCGCCCCAGCGGCGGGCATTGTAGACCTGCGGCACAAGACAGAAATCGGCCATGCCCGGCTTGTCGCCATGGCAGAACTTGCCGGTATCCGGATTGTCGAGGAGCCGTTCGAAGGCTTCCAGTCCTTGCGCGATGAACTTCTGCATCCAGGCGCCGCGCGCGGCATCGCCGCCCCCGGTGATATCCATGACATGCGCGGTCACACCCATATTGCAGACCGGGTGAATATCCATGGCAATGGCATAGGACAGCGCCCGCACGCGTTGCCTGCCCGCTGGATCGGGGGGCAGAAACGCTGCATCTGGGTAAATCTCATCGAGATATTCGATGATGGCCAGAGACTGTGTCATCATCCTGCCGTCCATGGCCAGCGTCGGAACGAGGCCTTGCGGGTTGCGGCTCAGATTGTCCGGTTGTTTGTGCTCGCCCTTCAGCAGATTAACCGGAACGGTTTCATAGTTCAGCTTGAGGCTTTGCAGGGCAATCCGCACCCGGTAGCTTGCCGACGAGCGCCAATAATCAAAGAGGACGAGCCCGTTCATCACTCGGCGTCCGTTTGATAGCGTGTCACCTGCTGCTCGATGGCGCCGAAAACGGAATGGCCGGCATTGTCTTTCATTTCAATGCGCACCGTGTCGCCAAACTGCATGAATGCCGTCTTCGGGGCGCCGTGATTGATCGTCTCGATCATGCGGATTTCCGCGATGCAGGAATAACCCGCCCCGCCCTCCGCGACGGGTTTGCCCGGTCCGCCATCCAGCTTGTTGGAAACGGTGCCGGAACCGATGATCGTACCCGCCGACAGCGGGCGGGTTTTGGCCGCGTGGGCAATCAGAACCGGGAAATCGAAGGTCATATCGAGGCCTGCATTGGCCCGGCCGAACGGCTTGCCATTGTAGTCGACACTGAGCGGCAGATGCACCTTGCCGCCGTCCCACGCCTCGCCCAATTCATCCGGCGTGACCGCAACCGGCGAGAAAGCCGAAGACGGTTTCGACTGGAAGAAACCGAAACCCTTGGCGAGTTCCGCCGGGATCAGCCCGCGCAGGCTGACATCGTTGACCAGCATGATGAGACGGATCGCATTGCGCGCCTGATCGGGCGTCGCACCCATAGGCACATCGTCGACGGCGACGGCCACTTCGCCTTCCATGTCGATGCCATAGGCTTCGTCGGCCATGACGATCGGCGCGCGGGGGCTGAGAAAACTGTCGGAGCCCCCCTGATAGATCAGCGGATCGGTCCAGAAGCTCTCGGGCATCTCCGCCCCGCGGGCCTTGCGTACCAGCTCGACATGGTTGACGTAGGCCGATCCATCCGCCCATTGAAAGGCGCGTGGCAATGGTGACAGCGCCTCATGTTCGTGAAAGCGCTCGGAAGGGACAGCCCCATGGTCGAGACTTTCTGCCAGCGCTTCCAGATGCGGCGCAATGCGCCCCCAGTTGTCGAGTGCGGATTGCAGGGTGGGTGTGAGAAACGACGCATCGGTGAAACGGGTCAAGTCCCTGGATACGATGACGAGCCTGCCGTCCCGCGTTCCATTGTTCAAAGATGCAAGTTTCATTCGGACCAATCTCCTTCGGGTGTGCCGTTGAACCGCTTCTTCAGGTCCGTCCAGCAATCGGCATAATTGTCCTGCAGCGAGTCCAGTTCCGCCGCAAACCGCGTGAGATGCTGCGGGAAACGGGTTTCGAACATGAAGGCCAGGGTATTTTCCAGCTTGTGCGGCTTCAGTTCCACGGTCGATGCCTTGTTGAAGCCCATTGTATCCGGCCCGTGCGGCAGCATCATGTTGTGCAGGCTCATGCCTCCGGGAACGAAACCCTCCTCCTTGGCGTCGTACTGACCATAAACCAATCCCATGAATTCCGACATGATGTTGCGATGGTACCATGGCGGGCGGAAGCTGTGTTCGGCAACCAGCCAGCGCGGCGGGAAAATGACGAAATCCACATTGGCGGTGCCTTCCTCGCCGGATGGCGCGGTCAGTACCGTGAAGATCGATGGATCGGGATGGTCGAAGAGGATGGCGCCCACCGGCGAAAAGGTGCGCAGGTCGTACTTATACGGCGCGTAATTGCCATGCCATGCCACCACGTCGAGCGGGGAATGGCCGAGATCCGTCCGATAGAACTTGCCGCACCATTTCACATGCAGGCGGCACGGGGTTTCCTTGTCCTCATAGGCGGCAACCGGCGTCTTGAAATCGCGCGGGTTGGCGAGGCAATTGGCGCCGATCGGTCCGCGATCCGGCAGCGCGAATTTCGCACCGTAGTTTTCGCAGATATAGCCGCGGGCTTCGCCGTCAAGGGCAGCAACCTTGAACACCATGCCGCGCGGGATGATGCAGATTTCCGAGGGCTCGATCTCGATGATGCCCATCTCGGTGAATACCCGCAGGCGGCCCTTTTCCGGTACCAGCAGCATTTCGCCATCGGCATTGAAGAAGTAGTCATCCTCCATGTCGCGGTTGAACGCATAGACATGGGCGGCCATGCCGGTCTGGCCGTGCACGTCGCCTGCCGTGGTCATGGTGCGGATGCCGTCGATGAAATTCACCGGCTCCTGCGGCATGGGTGTCGGGTTCCAGCGCAGCTGGCCGATGGGCAGCTCGTGATCGTCGAGATTGGGTGCGGTCTTCCAGTCCTTGCGCGACGCGGGCGTGAAACGTCCCGAATGTTTGACCGACGGTCGAATGCGGTACAGCCAGGAGCGTTCATTGATGCCGCGCGGCGCGGTGAAGGGCGAGCCGGACAGCTGTTCCGCGTAGAGACCATAGGCACAGCGCTGCGGCGAGTTCTGCCCCTGCGGCAGCGCGCCGGGGAGCGATTCGGTTTCAAAGTCATTGCCGAAGCCCGGCATGTAGTGAAGGGTCATGATCAATCCTCCCGATCTATTTAGTTGCATTTGTGACGATCTTTTTTGTAACTATCAACGGCAAAGGAGATCAAATGACCGGGAAACAGAATGAGGCGGCGATGCCGCCGCTGGTGCTGGAGGATTTTATTCCCTACCGGCTGAACAAGGCGGCAGAGGCGATCAGCCAGCGCTTTGCCAGCCAGTACCGCGATGAATATGGCCTGACGCGGCCGGAATGGCGCACGCTGGCGACACTCGGCCAGTTCGGGGCGCTGTCGGCAACGGCCATTGGTGCACATTCATCCATGCACAAGACCAAGGTCAGCCGGGCGGTGTTTTCACTGGAGCAGCGCCATTGGCTCAAGCGCAAGCGCGATGACGCCGACCGTCGCACGGAACATCTGGAACTGACGCAGGCGGGACGCAAGGCGTATCAGCATCTGGCGACGATGGCGCACGACTATGAGACCGAGCTGTTTGCTAGGCTCGGCGAACGCGGTGCCAAAGAACTGAAGGCGGGATTGGCGGCGCTGGAAGCCTACTACCGGCAGGGCCGGTAGCAGCAGGTTGCAGGCCGGTCAGAACGGCATGTCGACCCGCGGCCAGATTTCGCGGGACAATTTCCGGTAGTCGGTCTTCTTCGGGTTCGACGGATAGGGCGCGCCCGCATCGATATAGATGATCTCGGCTGCGACCGGCTCGAAACCCGCATGGAAATGGTTGGTCGACTTGACCAGCAGGATGTCCTTGGCAGCGGGTTCGATGCCAAGATTGGAAAAAATGTCCGGCTCGAATGTCTGGGTGCGATTGGTATTGAGGATGACCTCGATATCCGTGCCTTCGAGACGAATGACGGCGGCCGGTCCAAGGGTGACCCGGCTTTTGCCAAAACTCTGCCAGCCTTCCTGCACGGCCTTCACGACTTCCACCCGGGCATCCAGCGGTGCACCGCCATCCGGCCCCGCCTTGCCGCCGAAGCGCAGCTGAATCCGTGCGCCCTCGCCCGCAGCGAGACAGAACGTGACGGCAATCGGATCCCAGATCGTTGCCACCGCCACGTTATCGATGCCGCGCTCGATAATGCGGCGCAGGATCAGCGTGCCATCACCGGCAACACCGCCGCCCGGATTGTCCCAGACATCGGCGACAACCACCGGCTTTCCGCTCTTCTGCGCAGCCAGAGCCACAGCTTTATCGAGCCCGGCTTCCGTATCGAGCATCGGCATGGCGGTGCGGCCGCGCATGCCGAAAATTTCCATGCCGAGGGATTCGGCCAATGCCTCGCCACGCGGGGCATCATTATCGGTGA
>OIER01000318.1_pt1 | contig 39697 bp, 32 predicted proteins | sample 1581801 | NCBI WGS metagenome assembly OIER01 (sample SAMN03281006, study PRJEB24777) | human gut metagenome | isolation source: fecal sample PR165 from 1 month old male Malay infant, vaginally delivered... | reverse complement strand
CTCGGTCTTCTGTCTAGTGCTTTTTTAAAATAAATTATCGTTTGGTCATGGTTTGTGCGTTTTGTCGCTTATTCCCGCAATTTATGGGCTGTGCCATGACGATTCAGACCAAAAACCTTATAAATGAGCGTCACAGCCAGTAAGAAGATAATCCCAACAAACAGCGACATTCGGGTATCTTCATTAAAGTACATACCGATTAATACGCAAATCAGGAACGCCATCGTCAAATAATTCGCCCACGGGAACAGAATCGAGCGGAAAGGATGACTGGCGATCGCCGCTTTATGCGCCTGACGGAAACGCAGCTGGCTTATCAGGATCACAAACCACGGCACCATCCCCGGCAACACGCTGGCGCTATAGACATAAACGAACACCCGTTGCGGATTGGGAATGATGTAGTTCAGGCACGAACCAATCAGCAGGATCGCGATAGAAATCGCTACACCGGCAACCGGCACGCCATGGCGAGAGACTTTTCCAACAGCGGCTGGTAGCTGGCGATTCTTTGCCAGCGCGTAGAGCATACGCCCACAGCTGTACATGCCGCTGTTACAGCCAGACAGCGCCGCCGTCAGGACCACAAAGTTAATAATCCCTGCCGCGGCGGTAATACCAATCTTGGCAAAAGTGAGAACAAACGGGCTGCCGTTGCTGCCGATCTCGTTCCACGGGAAAATAGTGACGATAACAAAGATCGCGCCGACGTAGAAAATCAGGATACGCCACAGCACCTTCCCCACCGCGCTACGCAGCGTGACCTGGGGGTTCTTCGCCTCACCCGCAGTAATGCCGATCAGCTCTACGCCCTGGTAGGAAGCCACGACAATACACAATGCCGTAAGGAAGCCCTTCCAGCCGCCGGCAAAAAAGCCGCCATGCTCGGTCAGGTTGCCAAAGCCAATCGCCTGGCCACCATTGCCAAAGCCGAAGAAAATGACCCCTAACCCAATAACGATCATCACAATGATGGTGGTCACTTTGATCATGGCAAACCAGAATTCAATTTCACCATACAGGCGAACCGCGGCGAGGTTTGCCAGCGCAACCAGCCCGACAGCAATCAGGGCGGGTATCCATTGCGCCATTTCCGGGAACCAGAACTGTACGTACACCCCGATGGCGGTAATCTCTGATATCCCTACCGCCATCCACATAAACCAGTATGACCAGGCGGTGAGATAGCCAAAGAAGGGACTCATGTAACGGTGCGCGTAAACCGCGAATGAACCGGCAACCGGCTCGAGGAATAACATCTCCCCCATGGAACGCATAATGAAAAAGACGAACAGCCCCGCGACGATATACGCCAGCAGTACCGAAGGCCCCGCCCATTTCAGGGTACTGGCGGCGCCCATAAACAGTCCGACGCCAATAGTGCCTCCAAGGGCAATTAATTCGATGTGACGAGCCTCCAGCCCACGCTGTAGCTCAGGTTTGTTCTCGGCCATAAATCCTCTTGATGTGTTTGCATGCTGTCCGGTATTACCGGTTCTCGTTATGGGTACATCTTGTTATTCCATAACAGGCCATACGGCACCGACCGCTTAACGGTTGGCGCCAAAAACACCACGGCACTGTAATGATTGTTGCGAATGGTTTCCTAAAATCGCTTAAATGGCAATTAAAGCATTCAAAAAATGAATAGATTGTGCGAGAAAGCAGCGATTATGTTGTGAATAAGTAGCGTGATTAGCAGATCACGCTACTTATCAGAGGAGAGAGCATCAGAGGTTGCCGGTATAGTGCCAGCGGAGATAGCGCAACAAACGAAGTTGACGGGTGATACGGCTCGGCTGTGACAGTAAGCGATACAGCCACTCCAGCCCCAGATTTTGCCAGAGTTTAGGCGCACGCTTAACGTGACCGGTAAAGACGTCGTAGGTCCCCCCTACCCCCATATACAGCGCTTCAGGGTGGATCTTCCGGCAATCACGCATAAAAATTTCTTGTTTCGGCGATCCCATCGCTACCGTCACAATTTGCGCACCGCTGGCGTGGATACGTTCAAACAATGCCTGACGCTGCTCCGGCGTAAAATAACCGTCCTGGCTACCCACAATGTTCACATGCCACTGCGCACGCAATTTGGCTTCGGTTTGCGCCAGAACCTCAGGCTTGCCGCCAATCAGGAAAACCGGCGTTCCCTCCTGCCCGGCTCTCGCCATTAGCGCTTCCCAGAGATCGGCCCCCGCTACGCGTGAAATCTGAGCCTGCGGGAATTTTTTACGCACCGAACGCACCACGCTAATACCATCCGCATATTTGAACTCAGCGGCGTTAATCAGATCCCGCACTTCAGGGTTATCTTCTGCCGTCAGCATTTTCTCGGCATTGATAGCCACCAGCGTCCCAGGCCTGAGGCGTCCTTCGGCAAACAGGTAATTTAGCGCGTGTTGCATATCGCGCCAGCCAATCAGTTGTAGTCCGCGCAGCGAATAGAGTGGCGCAGTTGTGTTATCCGTCATTACGATCCTTCAATCTGTGTCCGGGGCAGCGATTTAATTCGTTTATGGATAAGTCCCGCGCTATCGAATAGCCAGAACAGCAGTTTTGCCACCAGCAGACAAACGCCAAAAATCACGAGGAAAAAGACCACTCGCGAGACAAACGAATCCAGTCCTTCACGTGCCAAAACGATCATATTGAAAATGGCGCCAAAACAGAAACTGTGCAAAATGGCCGCCTTGTAGCGATTGGTTTCGCGGTTACCTAATTCATATAGCCAGTCGAACCATTTAATAATTAACCCGACGACAATCGCGCCTAACGGTATAAACAGTGCCCCGCCCATCACCACCAGCGAACCAATTAACGTGGGTGAAATCGCCAGCCCCGAGTGGTTGTTCAACACTTCCCAGGTAAAGTAGTTCGCGGAATTGAGAACGATACTCGGCCGCCCAGGCCACAGCCAGGTGGGGATAAAGACGTAGAAATCACGGACGATCGGCGCCAGCCCCTGGAACTCAATATTGTGGTAGTTCTGCAGCAACAGCGCCAGGTTTTCCCACGGCGAGAAAGTATCACGCGTCAGGTACAGGAACGTATAGAACGCCTCGTCACCGCTCACGTTCATCCCGTAGCGCTTCAGCGCCAGCCAGAACATACCGACGATGCCCAACACGCCTGCTGCGGCCAGCATCCACAGCGAAATCCAACCGCGAATAATGCCGATAAACAGGAAGATAGCAAACGCGATAATAATATTGGCGCGCGTTCCGCCGACAATCATATAGGTCAACAAGCCAAACGCGACGGTGCTTACCAGGAAGAACAGCCACGCTTTGCTGTCCTGACGCAGAAAGTAGACCATCAGCATCGCCGGAATGAAGAAGTAGAAGAAGCGCTTTAACGCCACGCCAGAGACTTCACTGGAAAAAATCTGGCTGTAGGATTGCAGTCTGAACAGCAGGAACCCATTGTGCATAAAGAAGACGCCCACGCTCACCAACGCAATCGCCATCAGAATAACCCAGGTTAAATGGGCTTCAACGCGATTGATGGTAAATAGCGGCCTGCGCGGCTTATCCTCTACGCGCTTACGTAAACGCGTTTTATACGTCACGTAGTAAACGGCATAGAAGCAAGCGGCTGACAGCAAAGCCTGCAGTAGGATCTCCGGGGGCGCTACCGCCACATCAAAACGAAACACCAGGATGCTGGTCAGCGGGAATCCGAAGAAGAACGTTAGCAAAAACAGCAACGAGAAAAAGACGTTGAAGTTAAAACGCACGCGGCGGAATTCAAACCAGGTCAGCGTGGCGATAAACAAAGTGGAGAGCAGCCAGACCACCAGCAGCCCGCTGAATTGCATCAGGCTCATTTAGTTTCTCCTGAAGCAATGCGCAGCGCGTTATGCCACGGCTGCAGATAATTCGGACTAAAGAAGGTGATCGTATTTTTATCTACCAACGCCAGTTGCCGCTGCGCTTCGCGTACGAGACCTTCATTGAGTTGATCTGTCGTAAACAGAACCGGGATATTTTGCTCTGCCATATCCTGCCAGAAAGGATTTTCACGGTTGAGTACGCACGGGATACCGGCCTGGATCAACAAACATAAGGTGCCGATCCCTTGCTGACGAGCAAAAATAAAGTAGCCCAGATCGCACTGACGCAATAGTGCCAGATAGGCATCAAACTCCAGTTTTTCACTCAATATTTGCAAATTATCCGCGCTAAATAATGCCAGACCCGCCTGACGAACCTCGTCGATATAGGCCGTATTATTGGCCGGATACCCCATTGGCACTATCACATTCACCGTGTCACCAAACTGCTGGTGAACAGCACGTAGCGCGGCAATATGCTCATTGCTGCGATCGCCAGAGTTGCCAACCAACACCGTCATCTTACCGCTGCGCTGGCTTTCACTGCTCATATTATTGAGCGAGGGATCCATCCGCGTTGGGAAATAGAGCAGTTCGCCGCGAACGTGCGGATGCTGCCCGGCGAAATAACGTAAATCGCCTCGCGTAGCAAACACGCAGCCCACGCGATTCTGCGCCATGCGACGAATCGGGTAAAACAGGCGGAATTTCAGCCCACTGGAAACTTCATATAAATCCGCGCCCCAGATGTGCCAGTAAAACTGCTCCGGTTTAATTCCCCCACTCAGCAGCGCCAGCCACAGGCTGGTGTTGAACTGACCATGAAAGAAGAAGCGCTGTTGGCGATCCGCTTTCGCCTTCGCAATAACCGCCTGGGCCAGCGCCTTTTTTCCGTCGTAGAAACTCAGCGATAACGCCGGGCAGCTCTCACTGAACCCAGCATCCTGGCCTGCAACCATAAACGTGCGCGCGTGCTCGCTCGTCGCAGCCAGCGAATCGTTAAAAAACCGCAGCACGGTGTGGTTATGGTGAGGGATATCCGATCCCAGAACGTGAATCAGTACAGTCATGCCCGCCTACGCCAGAGTAAAAACACGCCACAACAAAGAGAAAAATAGACGATGTATGTTGCCATATACGCCTGCGCTGCGCCCAGAGCACCATGTGCCGGGATCAGCCAGTGGGCAAACGCCGTCAATAACATGAACTGGCTAATTTCAGCCAAAATATAAAACCGCAGCGACGCTTTCGCGATCACCAGATAACCAAAAACGTAGGCGCCAACTTTCAGTACATCGCCGACCAGTTGCCAGGCAAACAGGTCGCGCATGGCGGTAAATTTTGCGGAAAAGAGCAGCCAGATCGCAAAATCACGCAATAGCCAAACCGTAAAGCTCGCGGCGGCAACCGCCGGCAGCACGAACTTCAGCGACTTAATGACCTCGCGGGTAATGTCATGCTTTTCTGTCAGCCGCGACAACGTCGGCAGCAAGTAAACGCTGAATGAGGCGGTAATAAATTGCAGATACGCATCGGAGATACTGCTGACCCCCTGCCAGATCCCCACATCATCCCAGCTGTACTGTGCCGCCAGCAGGTTTCGCATCATCACGTATGCCACAGGCAGCGTTACAGAGGTAATCAGCGCCATCAGCGTAAACTTGCTTAACTGCCCTGCCAGACCATTGTCCCACGAGGGCTTCAGATAATGCAGCGGAATAGTTCCACGTTTAAGCAGCATAATGATGGCAGGGATAACGACCAGCGCAGGCACCAGGGCCAGGCCCAGTAAAGCGCCTTCATAGCCCCCCAGGCGATAGCAGCCATAGTAAGCCACTACGCCAACCAGGCTACCCACAATCAGCGACAGCGCGTTGCCTGCCGCATCGCGGAAGCCTTTCATCAGCGCCAGCAGCAGGTTCGCCCAGGCGATGCCCATCTGCACCAGCGCAACCAGTCGAACCAGCCCCTGATAATGCGTATGGCCAAACAACCCCTGACTGATCGGCGCGGCCGCCAGCAGAAAAACCGCCGCCATCAGCGTAGAGAATCCCAGCACCATTGCGGAAGATGTACCGACCACCTTACGGAGCCGGGCCGGATCGTCATGGTGCTGCGCAACGTATTTCGTGACGCCGTTGAAAATGCCAGCTCCCGCCAACACGCCCAGCACGGTGACCATTTGGCGAAAATTACCCGCCTGACCCACACCTGCCGGGCCAAAGGAGACGGCCAATAACTTCACCACCAGCAAACCCGCCCCAATTTTTACCAGCGTACTGGCCGCCGTCCATAAGGACGCTTTAGCAAGCGACATATCAGGAGAAGTAATTGAGTAAGGTCGAGATTACCGTTCGCTGATTAACTGGCGACAGGTTATAGAACAGCGGTAAACGCAGCAGACGCTCGCTCTCTTTGGTGGTGTAACGATCAACACCGGCAAACTCGCCAAATTTATCGCCAGCCGGGCAATCATGCAGCGGGATATAGTGGAACACCGCCATAATTTCGGCTTCTTTGAGGAAATTAATCAACGCGGTGCGATCGTCGATATCGCGCAGCTTGATATAAAACATATGGGCATTCTGCACGCAGTTTTCCGGGACAGCAGGCAGCTCAATACGTCCGGCACGCGCCAGCGGTTCGAGGGCATCATAGTAATTCTGCCACAGCGCCAGACGCTGCTGGTTAATACGGTCGGCCGCTTCCAGTTGCGCCCACAAATAGGCAGCCTGCAGATCGGACATCAGATAGCTGGAGCCGATATCGCGCCAGGTATACTTATCTACCTGGCCACGGAAAAATTGACTACGGTTTGTCCCTTTTTCACGAATAATCTCGGCACGTTCGACTAATTTTCTATCATTGATCAGCGTCGCGCCGCCTTCACCGCCTGCGGTATAGTTTTTAGTCTCATGGAAGCTAAAGCAGCCGATGTGACCAATTGTCCCCAGCGCCCGGCCTTTGTAGGTCGACATCACGCCCTGAGCCGCATCTTCGACCACATACAGGTTATGTTTGCTGGCCAGCGCCATAATGGTATCCATTTCGCAGGCCACGCCCGCGTAATGTACCGGCACAATAGCGCGGGTTTTGTCGGTGATCGCCGCTTCAATCAGCGTTTCGTCAATGTTCATGGTATCCGGACGGATATCAACAAAGACGATTTTCGCCCCGCGTAAAACGAATGCGTTAGCCGTGGAGACAAATGTGTAGCTCGGCATGATGATTTCATCGCCGGGCTGAATGTCCAACAGCAATGCCGCCATCTCAAGCGATGCGGTACAAGATGGCGTCAACAGAACTTTCTCGCTGCCAAAATGCTGCTCCAGCCACTGCTGACAGCGACGGGTAAAGCCGCCGTCGCCACACAGTTTGCCGCTGTTCATCGCAGACTGCATGTAATCGAGTTCAGTTCCCACCACCGGCGGTGCATTAAATGGAATCATCGTGTCACCTGTATAACCAATACGCGGTGCTTTCCACATTCGCACCACTGTGTATGTAACGTTTAAGCGCGGCGGTGTTACCCATTTGGGTTGCCACGCGCAATATTGTTTTACCGCGGGCCTGCGCCCAGCAAAGCGCAGCCAGCATTAGTTCTTCACCCGCGCCACGCCCAGCCAGTAGGCCTATTCGCGCCTCGGTCGCATTCAGTTCGCGCAGCGAGACATAACCACGAATTTCACCTGTCGGCGTGCGTAAAACGAGGCATTGATGATCGAACGTCCCCAGCACCGCATTTTCAATCCACTGCGCATAAAAACGCGAACTGGCATCTGCGGCATACCACGGGGCGCGAAAACGGCTTTGCGCGAATGCCTGTTCTGCCAGGCAGCGTAATGCCGGGATATCCGTAGTTTGCGCGATCTGCGCGTCAGAGTTGCCGCTGGCACACGTCACTGGCAGTACAAAATCCACTTCGCCTTCGACCAGTGAGAAACCCAACCGCTGCAAGGCATCCAATTCATGGGTATTTGCGGCAGCAATTTTTGCCTGTACCCGCGACCAGGGACGTAACGCATCCACCGTCAGAACCGGCGCGTGTTGGTCAAAACGTATAATGGCGCTATTCACGCCAAAAAACGTATTTTCCCAGCTAAGCGGCTCAATACTGGCGCGGACGAGCACGGAGCAGCTCCAGCAAATATTGGCCATAGCCCGTTTTAGCCAGCGAGCTGGCGGCACGTTTCACGCCTTCATCATCCAGCCAACCGTTACGCCAGGCGATCTCTTCCAGACAGGCTATTTTAAAACCCTGACGTTTTTCTACCGTCTGCACAAAAGTACTCGCTTCGATCAGACTGTCATGCGTACCGGTATCCAGCCAGGCAAAGCCACGTCCAAGCAATTCCACCGTCAGATGCCCATCATCAAGATACATCTGGTTGATCGACGTAATCTCCAGTTCTCCACGCTCAGAAGGTTTCACGCGTTTTGCGTATTCCACCACTTTACTGTCATAGAAATAGAGCCCTGTTACCGCCCAGTTAGATTTCGGTGCCTTCGGCTTCTCTTCCAGAGAGATAGCGCGAAAATTGTCGTCAAACTCCACAACACCAAAACGTTCAGGATCCATGACCTGGTAACCAAACACCGTCGCACCTTCTGTGCGAGCGGCTACATGACGTAGTTTTGGACTGAAGCCCTGACCAAAGAAGATATTATCCCCTAATACCAGACATGACGGTTCACCGTTAAGGAACGTTTCACCAATGATAAATGCCTGCGCTAATCCATCCGGGCTGGGTTGCTCGGCATAGTGCAATTCAATGCCGAACTCAGAGCCATCGCCTAACAAACGCTGGAAATAACCTTTATCTTCCGGCGTGGTAATAATCAGAATTTCGCGAATCCCCGCCAGCATTAGCACTGATAGCGGGTAGTAAATCATCGGCTTATCGTAAATAGGCAATAGCTGCTTCGATACGCCACGCGTAATGGGATACAGGCGAGTACCTGAACCGCCCGCCAGAATGATACCTTTCATGCGTTGTCTCCTCCGGGAGCCAAAACAGGCTGTTAGCCCTTCAGACCTAAACGTTCACCCTGATAGCTGCCATCCTGCACGGGTTTCCACCATGCCTGATTATCCAGATACCACTGCACGGTTTTGCGCATTCCGCTTTCAAACGTTTCCTGCGGTATCCAGCCTAATTCACGCGCAATCTTCGACGCGTCAATGGCATACCGCACATCATGACCCGGGCGATCGTCAACAAAAGTGATCAAGTCTCGGTACTGTGCAATGCCTTGTGGTTTTTGCGGCGCCAGCTCTTCCAACAGGCTGCAAACCGTTTCGACAACGTCCAGGTTTTTACGCTCATTGTGACCACCAATATTATAGGTTTCCCCAATCGCGCCCGTTGTCGCCACGCAATAGAGCGCCCTGGCATGATCTTCTACATACAACCAGTCGCGGATCTGTTGCCCATTGCCGTATACCGGCAGCGGTTTCCCAGCCAATGCGTTGAGGATCATCAGCGGGATGAGTTTTTCCGGGAAATGGTAGGGGCCATAGTTGTTAGAGCAGTTGGTAATGAGCGTTGGCAGGCCATAGGTTCGCAACCACGCGCGTACCAGATGATCGCTGCTGGCTTTCGACGCGGAATAAGGGCTACTCGGCGCATAAGGCGTGCTTTCAGTAAAGAAATCATTTGTCGAATGGAGATCGCCATACACCTCATCAGTTGAGATATGGTGGAAGCGAAACGCCGATTTTTTCTCGCCGGCCAATGCACTCCAGTAAGCGCGTGCCGCTTCCAACAGCGTGTAGGTGCCCACAATGTTGGTTTCGATAAAAGCAGCCGGACCATCAATGGAGCGATCGACATGGCTTTCTGCCGCCAGATGCATCACGCAGTCTGGCTGGTAGTGTTGAAACACCTTGTCGAGCGATGCCCGATCGCAGATATCCACTTTCTCAAAGGCAAAACGGTCATTCTGTGCAACCGGCGTCAGCGACATCAGGTTTCCGGCATAGGTCAGCTTATCGACCACAACCACCGCATCCTGGGTCTCTTGAATAATATGCCGTACCACTGCCGAGCCGATAAACCCCGCGCCACCGGTAACCAGAATTCGTTTCATTAGCGCCAGACCCCTTTGGTATCAACGATGTACTGCTGAAGAACCGCATCGCCTTTAATGGCTTTAAATTCATTATGGTCGACCAGCATGACCAGCACATCGGCGCTTGCCAGCGCATCGTCCAATGTCGCCAGTTGGCAAATGCCGTCCAGTTTTTTCGGCAGTTGATGGATATTCGGTTCCACCACCAGCATTTCACCTTTGTGCCAATGCGCGATACTCTGCGCAATTCCCATCGCCGGGCTTTCACGTAAATCATCAATATTCGGTTTAAAAGCCAAACCAAAGCAGGCGATTTTCACTTCACTGGCCCGTTTGTTGGTATCTGCCAGACAGTCGGCCACAGCGGCTTTTACCCGCTCGACGACCCAATGAGGCTTACCATCATTAACTTCGCGTGCGGTACGGATCAGTTTCGCCTGCCGCGGGTTCTGCGCCACGATAAACCACGGATCGACCGCGATACAGTGTCCACCAACGCCAGGTCCTGGTTGCAGAATATTGACTCGCGGATGACGGTTTGCCAGGCGAATCAGTTCCCAGACGTTAATCCCCTGATCGGCGCAAATTAGCGATAATTCATTCGCAAAGGCGATATTAACGTCGCGGAAGCTATTCTCAGTCAGCTTGCACATTTCCGCGGTGCGGGCGTTGGTCACGACACATTCACCCTCAAGGAAGATGTTATACAGCTCACTGGCGCGCGCGGAACAGACGGCGGTCATCCCGCCGATCACGCGGTCGTTTTTAATCAGTTCGACCATGACCTGGCCTGGCAGCACGCGCTCCGGACAATACGCAATATTCACATCGGCCTGTTCACCGACCTGCTGCGGGAAAGTCAGGTCAGGCCGCATTTCTGCAAGCCATGCAGCCATCTGTTCAGTTGCCCCGACCGGTGACGTCGATTCAAGTATCACCAACGCGCCTTTTTTCAGCACTGGCGCAAGAGACTTCGCCGCAGCTTCAACGTAGACCATATCGGGTTCATGCTCTCCCTTGAACGGGGTAGGCACAGCAATCAGATACGCATCAGCGTCTACGGGAGTGGTGGTTGCACGAAGAAATCCGTTTTCGACCGCCGTTTTCACCACAGCGGCCAGATCGGGCTCAACGATGTGAATTTCGCCGCGATTAATGGTATCCACTGCATGTTGATTTACATCTACGCCAATTACATGTTTTTGACGGGAAGCAAAGGCAGCCGCCGTTGGCAGTCCGATATAACCCAGTCCAATGACAGAAATGGTCGTAAAACTCATAGCGATACCCGATTATTTTTTAACGCGTGTAAAATGCGGCCACACGCCAGCCCGTCACCATATGGGTTATGGGCACGGCTCATGGTCTGATATTCATTGTCGTCATGCAGCAAACGCGTGACTTCTTCTACAATACGCTGTGGGTCAGTCCCCACCAGGCGTACAGTGCCTGCGGTAATAGCTTCAGGCCGTTCCGTTGTTTCACGCATCACCAGCACCGGTTTCCCCAGGGATGGGGCTTCTTCCTGAATCCCGCCGGAATCGGTCAGGATCAGCCAGGCGTGATTCATCAGCCAGACAAACGGCATGTAGTCCTGCGGTTCAATCAGAATCACGTTTTCAACGTGCCCCAGGATGCGGTTGACCGGCTCGCTGACGTTAGGATTCAGGTGTACCGGATAGACAATCTGCACATTCTGATTAGCCGCAGCAATTTCCGCCAGCGCGTGGCAAATGTTTTCAAAGCCGCGACCGAAGCTTTCCCGACGATGACCGGTCACCAGGATCATCTTTTTATTAGCGTCGAGGAAAGGGTAATGTTCGGCCAGTTCAGCCCGCAATGCATCACTCGCCAGTACGCGGTCGCGTACCCAGATCAACGCATCAATAACCGTATTGCCCGTGACGAAAATACGATTATCAGGAATAGCTTCCCGTAACAAATTCTGCCGCGAGTTTTCTGTCGGCGCAAAATGATACATAGCCAGACGCCCGGTAAGCGTACGGTTCGCCTCTTCCGGCCAGGGAGAGTAAAGATCGCCAGTACGTAAACCCGCCTCTACATGCCCCACCGGGATGCGCTGATAGAACGCAGCCAAACTGGTAGCAATAGTGGTCGTGGTATCACCGTGCACCAGCACCACATCAGGTTTGAAATCAGCCAGAATTGGCTTTAACCCTTCAAGGATTCGGCAGGTAATTTCTGTTAGCCCCTGACCTGGCTGCATAATATTGAGATCGTAGTCAGGTACTATGGAAAAGAGGTTCAACACCTGATCGAGCATCTCCCGATGCTGCGCTGTGACGCAAACTTTTGCCTCAAAATCAGGATCTTTTGCCAACGCATGAACCAGAGGTGCCATTTTTATAGCCTCCGGTCGCGTGCCAAATACAGTCAGTACTTTCACATCGATTCTCTTCGGATTGGCAGTAAGGGCCCAGCCCCTCACTGCAACGGTATTGCTAAATCGCGCGGCGACGGGTTAACGCGACGCCAGCACCAATCAGAGCCCCAACAATGCCCCACATAATCATCAGGAAGGCACGGCGAGGGCTGTCACGTTTTACGGGCTCTTCCGGCGTACGCAGATAACGATAGGTCTGAAAACGCGGATCCAGAGTTGGCCCAACGTTCAGTGTGTTCAGCATGGCTCGGTTTTGGAAGTAGTCCAGATCGAAGTCCGGACCAACAGACTGCAAGTTTTCAAGTCGCGCCTGCAGCATAGGACGTCCAAGTAAGAACAGTTCAGAATCCGGCAACTCATCAGCAGGAACATCAGTGGAGGTACGCGAAATGTTATGCTGTTCGGCAATTTTGAGTGCCTGCTCAATGTTGTGAACACGGCGGGAGAATAGTGATTTCGCCACTTCTTCCTGGCGTTTAACCTGCGCCTTCATCTGCACAGTGCGTGCAGCCCAGGCCCCTTTTAACTCTTCGTTCAGATGATGCGCCGCGCGCTGACTGGCAAAGGCGACGTACTGACGCAGTAGATTGTTGGCATCAGGAGCCGTCTCCGCAATCAGCTTCACACTGTCATTGGTATTACGTAACGCATCGCCAGGCATAAACTGGATGTTACCAATCAGTTCATCCAGCATCGCCGCATCGGCTTTACTGTTACCTACCATACGCTGCTTATAGTAATCAGTCTGCTGCCAGAATTCACGACGCGTATCCCAGGAGGCGAGCTGCATGATGAATTCTTTATAGGCTTCGTCCATTACCGACGGCTGGTCCGCAGATGCGAGGCTGGCCTTAATATCCAGGTTACGCAAAAACTGCTGTTGAGAGTAGTAACCGCCCAACATATTAACCGTTGGCTTGTCTGAAATCGCCGTAGCACTCCACTCCTGACGTGCAAAAAATGTATAGGCGAGAGCGACTATCGCAAAGGCAAGCGCGATACCAATAATCCACACTTTCCCTGCCCATAAGGCACGAAACAACCCACGGATATCCAGTTCATTTTCTGCGCTCACGGCGTGTTCCCCCGGTAATGGTTGTGTCATCGCATCCTCAATTCACTTGGTTAAGTTTGGTTTGCCTTCGCGGTGCCTTCGCAGCCTGCGCTTAACACGCTTAATAAATCTCGCCACCTTCCATGCCCGCTTAATACAGTAACCGTAAAGACCGAATGCCAGTAAAAAGAGCACCAACATGGCCCATTCAGGGACTAAACGAAAATATTCAGCCAGTACGCCGATAGAGGCCAGAATCGCTGCAGCCAGCGTGATCAGAACAAATGCCTGTCGGGAAGTAAACCCTGCGCGCATCACTAAATGATGAATATGCTGGCGATCTGCCGAGAAAGGACTCATGCCTTTACGTAAACGACGATACATAATCGCCACCATATCCATTAACGGAATGGCGATAATCCACAGTGCAGTGACCGGGCTAATAGGGTGTGTTGCACCTTGTGTGGTCTCCAGCAGGATCCAAATTACTGTAAAGCCAATCAGCGTACTCCCCGCATCGCCCATAAAGACTTTATAGCGGCGTCCAAGAATGCCCAGATTCAGCATGATGTAAGGCAGGATGGCGGCAATCATGGCAAAACACCAGATAGCCAGGCTTGTCTGACCATCGAACCACAGGATAAACCCCATCGCGGCGAATGAGACGCTGGATAGCCCGCCTAACAAGCCATCAATGCCATCAACCATATTAAAGGCGTTAATCGCCGCCCAGACGGCAAAAAGGGTGAGAAAATAACCAAAGGGACCCAACAACAACTCCCACGGGCCAAAAATATACCCCAGGCTACTTAGGTAAAGCTCACCTTTTACCATCATCACAATAGCAATCGCCGCCTGAACGACTGCCCGAATTTTTACGCTGATATCAAAACGATCGTCAAGCGCGCCAACAAACACCAGCACACTTGCACAAAAGAGGTATAACGAGGCATGGGGAATGTAATAATCCGAAAGACCAAACATAAAATTGATCCCTGCAAACACAGAAATCCCGCCCACTAAAGGAATAATCCCTTGGTGACGTTTGCGGAAGTTTGGCTTATCCACTAAACCTATTTTTATGGCTACTTTTCGCGCCAAAAAAATAAAAATGGTTGTGAATAAAAAAATACTAACTAGCTCAGAGAAAGCAGCGAGTAGATTCACAGTGTATGTGTTCTCAGCATATATCATTTCCTTAAAGTATAATGCGTTAAGACGCCCCCTTGAAGAGAGCAGCTAAAACATTACACTTCCTACCTCTTGTAGGTCATGCCGCACATTGTGACAATCCATGACGCCGATAATATTGACAATTTTATCTGACCAAACATTAGGATGAATCGTAAAAGCAAAACGCCACGTAAAAACGTGGCGTTTTCAGATGATGCCAGAATCAGGAACGCTTCATCATATCGAAGAAGTCGTCGTTGGTCTTGGTCATCGCCAGCTTATTAATGAGGAATTCCATCGCGTCGATTTCACCCATCGGATGGATAATTTTGCGCAGGATCCACATTTTCTGCAGCTCTTCCTGGGTGGTGAGCAGCTCTTCTTTACGGGTACCGGAACGGTTGTAGTCGATAGCCGGGAAGACGCGTTTTTCAGCAATCTTACGAGAGAGGTGCAGTTCCATGTTGCCGGTACCTTTAAACTCTTCGTAGATAACTTCATCCATTTTAGAGCCGGTATCGATCAGCGCAGTCGCGATGATGGTCAGGCTGCCGCCCTCTTCCACGTTACGCGCAGCACCGAAGAAACGTTTCGGACGGTGCAGGGCGTTAGCGTCCACACCACCAGTCAGAACTTTACCGGAAGCCGGAACTACGGTGTTATAAGCACGCGCCAGACGGGTGATGGAGTCAAGCAGAATAATAACGTCTTTCTTGTGTTCAACCAGACGCTTCGCCTTCTCGATGACCATTTCCGCAACCTGAACGTGACGAGAGGCGGGTTCGTCAAAAGTAGACGCAACAACTTCACCTTTCACCAGACGCTGCATCTCGGTTACTTCTTCCGGACGTTCGTCAATCAGCAGCACCATCAGCACACAGTCTGGATGATTGTAAGCAATGCTCTGCGCGATGTTCTGCAGCAGCATGGTTTTACCCGCTTTCGGCGGAGCAACGATCAGACCGCGCTGACCACGACCGATCGGCGATGCCAGATCCAGTACGCGCGCCGTTAAGTCTTCAGTAGAACCATTACCACGTTCCATACGCAGACGAGAGTTTGCGTGCAGCGGGGTTAAGTTCTCAAAGAGGATTTTGTTACGGGCGTTTTCTGGTTTGTCGTAGTTAACTTCGTTAACTTTCAACAGCGCAAAGTAGCGTTCACCTTCTTTCGGCGGGCGAATCTTACCAGAAATGGTATCACCAGTGCGGAGGTTGAAACGGCGGATTTGGCTGGGAGAAACGTAGATGTCATCAGGACCGGCGAGGTAGGAGCTGTCTGCAGAGCGGAGGAAACCAAATCCGTCCTGCAATATCTCCAGCACACCGTCACCAAAGATATCCTCGCCACTCTTTGCGTGCTGCTTCAGGATGGCAAAAATAATGTCCTGCTTGCGCATACGAGCCAGGTTTTCAAGGCCCATATTTTCGCCGAGAGTGATCAGCTCAGAAACCGGCGTATTCTTTAATTCGGTAAGATTCATAATGGTGTGAGTTCTTAAACTTGGGGTAAATCTCGAACTTAATGTTGTGAATGGTATGGCAGGGTCATCCATGCCTGTTTACGGCCATCGACTCATGTCTGTTCGCTGTCTGGTCACAGGAAAGTACGCAGAACTGAAACGACAAGACGGATTGAGTGATAAGGCCCTGAATCTGTCCACTTCTCGCGCGAGAAACTACGGGAAGTATGGGATATAACCAGATTCAAACTTAATAAGGTATGTTTAATACGAAGTCAACACTAACTTAGCACGACTCAAGTCGGGCGTCCAGTCATCCGAATCAATTCGAAGTATGGTCGCCCGATCATGAGACTTCCTTACGCCAAATTCGCGTCGAGGAATTCTTTCAACTGACCTTTGGACAGTGCGCCGACTTTAGTCGCCGCTACTTCGCCGTTTTTAAACAACAGCAGGGTCGGGATACCACGAATACCATACTTCGGCGCGGTGCCTGGGTTTTGGTCAATGTTCAGTTTAGCAACCGTCAGTTTGCCCTGATATTCGTCAGCGATTTCATCCAGAATCGGAGCGATCATTTTGCACGGACCGCACCACTCTGCCCAGAAATCAACAAGGATCGCTCCGTCCGCTTTGAGTACATCCGTGTCAAAACTGTCGTCAGTCAGGTGAATAATTTTATCGCTCATATATAACTCCACAGGAATAAGCCTGGCGTGTTGGTGTAGGCTGTTGGTGTAGCATTAACCAACTAAAGGTTGACTTTATTTCACCGGATACGCTTTCGTAAAGCAATAGTAAGCTGATATTCTACCACACTATGAGCAAAACACATTTAACAGAACAGAAGTTTTCCGACTTCGCCCTGCACCCAAAGGTGATAGAAGCCCTTGAAAATAAAGGGTTTCATAACTGCACGCCCATTCAGGCCCTCGCGCTGCCGCTAACGCTGGCAGGTCGTGATGTTGCAGGGCAGGCGCAAACCGGTACCGGAAAAACGATGGCGTTCCTGACGTCAACGTTTCATTATCTTCTCTCTCATCCCGCGATTGCCGATCGCAAGGTGAACCAACCGCGTGCGTTAATTATGGCGCCAACGCGTGAGTTAGCCGTGCAAATCCACGCTGATGCCGAGCCGCTGGCACAGACCACCGGTCTGAAATTAGGCCTGGCTTATGGCGGCGACGGTTACGACAAACAGCTGAAAGTGCTGGAAAGCGGCGTCGATATTCTTATCGGCACCACCGGTCGTCTCATTGACTATGCAAAGCAGAACCACATTAACCTGGGCGCGATTCAGGTCGTGGTGCTGGATGAAGCCGATCGTATGTACGATCTGGGCTTTATTAAAGATATCCGTTGGCTGTTCCGTCGTATGCCGCCAACCACCCAACGTCTGAACATGCTGTTTTCTGCAACCCTCTCTTATCGCGTCCGCGAACTGGCGTTCGAACAAATGAATAACGCTGAGTATGTGGAAGTCGAACCAGAGCAGAAGACAGGTCACCGCATTAAAGAAGAACTCTTCTATCCTTCCAACGAAGAAAAAATGCGTTTATTGCAAACGCTGATTGAAGAAGAGTGGCCAGATCGCGCCATCGTCTTTGCTAACACCAAGCATCGTTGTGAAGATATCTGGGGCAGCCTCGCTGCGGATGGTCATCGCGTCGGCCTGTTGACCGGTGACGTGGCGCAGAAAAAACGCCTGCGTATCCTGGATGAGTTCACCCGTGGCGATCTCGACATTCTCGTTGCGACTGACGTGGCCGCGCGTGGCCTGCATATCCCAGCCGTAACGCACGTCTTTAACTATGACCTGCCGGATGACTGTGAAGATTACGTTCACCGTATCGGTCGTACAGGTCGTGCTGGCGCAAGCGGTCACTCTATCAGCCTGGCCTGCGAAGAATACGCGCTGAATTTACCTGCAATCGAGACCTATATCGGCCACTCGATTCCGGTCAGCAAGTACAACCCGGATGCGCTAATGACCGATCTGCCGAAGCCGCTGCGCCTGACGCGCCCGCGCACAGGTAATGGCCCACGTCGTACCGGTGGCGCTCCGCGTAATCGTCGTCGTTCAGGTTAAGAAAAGTTATGCCATACACAAAATCATTCAGCCTTTATCAAGGCGGCAAGAAAACGAATCCCGATGACCTTACTAAAGTAAGTGATTCGGGTGAGAGAACGCAGCCAACACAGATACAGGTTGAAGGATGAAGTGTATGAACTCTACCTCGTTGTATGCGGCAATCGATCTCGGCTCCAATAGTTTTCATATGCTGGTCGTACGCGAGGTGGCGGGAAGCATCCAGACGCTCACGCGTATTAAACGCAAAGTGCGTCTGGCCGCTGGACTCAATAGCGACTACGTTCTCTCCGCAGAGGCGATGGAGCGCGGTTGGCAATGTTTGCGCCTGTTTGCTGAACGCCTGCAGGATATACCTCAACCGCAAATCCGCGTGGTCGCCACGGCAACATTACGCATCGCTGTAAATGCCGATGAGTTTATCGCTAAAGCGCAAGATATCCTCGGCTGTCCTGTCCAGGTCATTAGCGGCGAAGAAGAAGCACGACTGATTTATCAGGGTGTAGCCCACACTACCGGCGGGGCCGATCAGCGTCTGGTCGTTGATATTGGCGGCGCCAGCACTGAACTGGTTACCGGCTCCGGCGCACAAACGACGTCCTTGTTTAGCCTGTCAATGGGCTGCGTCACCTGGCTCGAACGGTATTTTACCGATCGTAATCTGGCGCAGGAAAACTTCGACCAGGCCGAGCAGGCTGCGCGCGAAGTGCTGCGTCCGGTCGCTGACAAACTGCGTTTTCATGGCTGGAAAGTCTGCGTTGGTGCTTCTGGTACCGTCCAGGCGTTGCAGGAAATCATGATGGCGCAAGGCATGGATGAGCGTATCACGCTGGCGAAACTTCAGCAGCTAAAGCAGCGAGCCATTCATTGTGGCCGTCTGGAAGAGCTGGAAATTGAAGGCTTAACGCTGGAACGTGCGCTGGTTTTCCCCAGCGGGCTGGCGATCCTGATTGCCATTTTCACCGAACTGAATATTCAGTGCATGACCCTTGCTGGCGGCGCATTACGCGAAGGGCTGGTCTATGGCATGCTACATCTGGCGGTGGATCAGGATATTCGCAGCCGCACGTTACGTAATATTCAGCGTCGATTCATGGTCGATACAGAGCAAGCGCATCGCGTTGCCATGTTAGCAACGAAATTCCTCGATCAAGTCGAAAATAAGTGGCATCTGGAAGCAATTAGCCGCGAACTGCTGATTAGCGCCTGCCAGCTGCATGAAATTGGGTTGAGCGTTGATTTTAAACAGGCACCACAGCATGCGGCTTATCTGGTGCGCAATCTCGATCTTCCAGGTTTTACGCCGGCGCAGAAAAAACTGTTAGCCACGTTGTTACTTAACCAGACCAATCCGGTCGATCTCTCTTCGCTCCATCAGCAAAACGCCGTGCCACCGCGCATCGCGGAGCACCTTTGCCGTTTGCTGCGTCTGGCGATTATTTTCGCCAGCCGTCGCCGCGATGATTTGGTGCCGGAAATTCAGCTTAATGCAAGAGATGAGCACTTGACGGTCATACTGCCTGAAGGCTGGCTGGAACATCACCCGCTAGGTAAAGAGCTCATCGATCAGGAAAGCGAGTGGCAAAGCTATGTCCACTGGCCGCTGGAAGTACGTTAATCGTTGATTTGCCGGAAGGCGCTTGCGCTTATCCGGCCTACGGCTTCGCTTTCGCCTTTGCCATCATCGCCCGAATATTGGCAATACTGGCCTGCCCTTTTTGCATCCGTTCCTCAGCGCTTACCACTTTACGCTCCTGTTCCCAGATAACGTCATCCTGTGGCAGTTCTAACAGGAAACGGCTCGGTTCCGGGCGTACCAGCTCACCGTACTGACGGCGTTCTTTACACAGGGTAAAGATGAGCTCTTTCTGCGCGCGAGTAATCCCTACGTAAGCCAGACGACGCTCTTCATCGATATTGTCTTCATCAATGCTGCTCTGGTGCGGCAAAAATCCTTCCTCCATTCCCACCATAAACACGTACGGGAACTCCAGCCCTTTCGAAGCATGCAGCGTCATCAACTGCACCTGATCCAGTTCTTCTTCGCTCTCTCCGCGCTCCATCATGTCACGCAGGGTAAAACGAGTAACCACCTGGGTCAGGGTCATTGGCTCTTCCAGCTCGCTGCCTTCCAGCATCTCTGTCATCCAGCTAAACAGCGTGTTGACGTTCTTCATGCGCATTTCTGCCGCTTTCGGACTCGGCGAGGTTTCATACAGCCAGGACTCGTAATCAATGCCGTGGATAAGATCGCGCACGGCCGCAACGGGCTCACGCTCTGCCAGGCGCTGAATTTCACCCAACCAGTGCGTAAAACGGGTCAGTGAATCATATCCGCGTCCGGTCAGCGTCGAGCTCAGGCCCATGTCAAAACTGGCGGTAAACAGGCTTTTATTACGCGTCATCGCCCATTCACCCAATTTCTGCAGCGTCGCCGGGCCAATCTCGCGCTTCGGCGTATTAACGATGCGCAGGAACGCGCTGTCGTCATCCGGGTTGCTGAGTACGCGTAGATAGGCCAGCAAGTCTTTAATCTCCGGACGAGAGAAGAACGAGGTACCGCCGGAAATTTTGTACGGGATGCGGTTCTGCATCAGGAATTTTTCAAACACCCGCGACTGATGGTTGCCGCGATACAGAATCGCATAGTCCTTATACTGCGTCTTATTGACGAAGTGATGGGCAATCAGTTCACCGGTGACGCGCTCCGCTTCATGCTCTTCGTTATTGGCGCTCAATACCTTAAGCTCCGCACCATAGCCCAGTTCAGAAAAGAGTCGCTTTTCAAACACATGCGGGTTATTGGCGATGAGAATATTCGCCGCCTTGAGAATGCGCCCGGAGGAGCGGTAGTTTTGCTCCAGTTTAACCACCTGCAAGTCCGGGAAGTCTTTGCTCAGCAGCACCAGGTTCTGCGGACGCGCGCCGCGCCAGGAGTAGATCGACTGATCGTCATCGCCCACGACGGTGAAGCGTGCCCGTTTCCCCACCAGCAACTTCACCAGCTCGTACTGACTGGTGTTGGTGTCCTGATATTCATCCACCAGCAGATAGCGGATTTTATTCTGCCAGCGCTCGCGCACTTCTTCATTGCGCTGAAGCAGCAGCGTCGGGAGCAGGATCAGATCGTCAAAATCGAGAACGTTACACGCCTTCATATGGGCGTCATACAAACCGTAGCAGTGGGCAAAAATACGATCGCGTTCGCCCTTCGCGCTGGCCGCCGCCTGCGCCGGGGTCATCAGATCGTTTTTCCAGTTGGAGATCGTCGAGATCAGCTGTTGGAGAATAAGCTTATCGTCTTCAATTAGCCCTTCGGTCAGTTCCTTAAGCAGGGCCACCTGGTCGGTATCGTCAAACAGCGAGAAGTTCGACTTCATCCCCAGCGCCGCATATTCGCGCTTAATGACATCCAGTCCCAGTGTGTGGAAAGTGGAGATCATCAACCCACGTGCTTCTTTACGCCCCAGCGTTTGCGCCACGCGCTCTTTCATCTCGCGCGCAGCCTTATTGGTAAAGGTTACGGCCGCAATATGTCGTGCCTGGTAGCCACACTCACGAATCAGATGCGCGATTTTATTGGTGATAACACGCGTCTTACCGGAACCAGCTCCCGCCAGCACCAGGCAAGGTCCGGTGACGAATTCGACGGCTTGTTGTTGTCCGGGGTTCAAACGCATAGAGGATTGCTCAATCTGTAAACACGGGGAGGTGGATTGTAGCAGAAAGAGGGGGAGAAAGAGTAACTGGCTACCTCTGCGGGTAGCCAGAAAATCGGGTCAATCAGGAAACCGTCGCGGCAAGCGGTGTATAGCCATTTCGCTGCGCACTTTTGATCCAGCCGTACGCTCCCATGACAGCAATCGCAGTCAGGATGACATACTCAAGCGACATGGCGTAAACGCCCTGCACCGCGTATATAACCACGCTAATAACATCGATAAGTACCCATAGCAGCCAGTTTTCAACATATTTACGCGTCATCAGTACCATGGCCGCAATCGACAATACCAGCATGGTGGAATCCCAGAACGGGAAGGCATCGGGCTGGAGGTCAGGCATAGCGACCTGCATACCAAATGTTTGCAGCAGGGCAATCATGATGCGGGTGAGCGCCGAAAACACCGGGTCGATAAACAGCGTCATCAGAACTATCGCCACCGCGCATACGCCGCCCAGTACCAGGGTTTGCTGGCGGGAAAGCCAACGTACTTTGAGCGCAGCTTCCTGCGCCTCATTTTGTCGGCTCCACGCATACCAACCGTAAATGTTAGCGGCGAAGAAAAACACCTGCAGCAGCAGGCTGGCATAGAGCTGAATCTGGAAGAAAATTGCGGCAAACAGTGTGACGTTAATCAAGCCAAACAGGTAATTGATGATTTTTTCCCGGCTGGCACACCAGATACATAACAGACCAAATACGGTACCAATGGCTTCAATCCACGATAGCGCATACCCGCCTTCGCCGAGAGGAATGTTGACCATCACATTGTTAATGCTAAAAAAGTCCATCACTGACCTCCTGACTGGCTGACGGAATAAATGGCGCGGAGCGCCAGGGCAATTTGCCGTTCTTCACCCTGCTGGCACAACGCGTCCTGTTGGACATAATCATTGATGCTGCTATCCAGACAACCGTTGTGGGCAACCACCACGTTGAGTAATGACGCCGTACGTAACCCTCGCAGCGCGCCGATAGTCATCAGAGCGGCGCTCTCCATATCCGCGCCCAGAACGCCGAGCGCCGACCACTGCGCATCCAGTTCTGCTTCCCGATCGGTATAAAAACTGTCGTGGCTACGCACCAGGCCGCACACGGCGGGGATATTCATCTGGCGAGCCTGCGCCATCAGTTCCCAGGTTAACTGCGGGTCGGCGCAGGCCGGATAGCCTGCTGGCGCATAGGTACGGCTGGTCCCGTCATCCGTTACTGCGGCATGGGCGATAATCACGTCACCGAGCGCAAGATTATCCTGCAACGCCCCACAGCTACCGATACGAATCAGGGTTGTTAGGCCGATCTGGCGCAGTTCTTCAATGGCAATCGCCGTAGACGGCCCGCCGATCCCGGTAGAGAGCACCAAAATCTCGACGCCCTGATACCAACCTCGCGCGGCGCGAAACTCCCGGTTTTGACCAAGCAGTTCTGGGTTATCAAGAAAATTGACGATGCGGTCCACCCGCAACGGATCGCCCGGCAGCAGCGCATAGCGTGCGCCGGTCATCTCCTTGCTTAACTGGATATGGGGTTGCAGCGACATTCTCGCGCCTCCTTCACTCTTGCGGTTATCCGATATCAGCCTCCTGCTTTAACTTTTCAGGGACTAACAACACAATGCTTTCACCATCGGTATCAATAATCTGTAACGCTTTCAGATCATGTAAAATACGATTAATACTACGGGTCGTCGCCGCCAGCTCCTCGCTGAGGTTTAGCTTATCCAGCAAGATTGCGTTGGTGCCATCTTGTTGATAACGCAGCCATAACGCCTGACATACTCGCTGATGCAGCGAGTAAAGATTGTCGCTGCTGGCCTTTTTTGACAGCTGATAATATTGCTGACTAAAGAAGCGCAGCATCCGCTGGTTAAAATGGTTATCTAAGGCCAGCCAGCGGCAAAAATATTCCTGCGACAAACTCAGGAGCTGCACATGCCCTACCGCCACCACCGAACAGATGTAATGACGTGACTCAAAGATCTCGAGCTCACCCAGCATGTCGCCTTTCCGGTAGCGGGCCTGACGATAACGACGTCCATCTTCAGCCTCATAGAACACATCCACTTCGCCAGCAATAATCAGCGAAAAGCGCTGACATATTTCCCCCTGCCGGCAAATAAAGTCTCCACGCGGGATCTCTTCAAAGCGCCATTGCTGCATGATTTCCAGAGGGCAATATTTCAGTAATTCATAAAGCTGTGGATCGCGAACAATATCACTAAGCCCGGAAAGCCAGCCGACTGAAAATTCAGGTTTTTTCATTGTATCCATGTTATCTCGCTCCACAGCGGTAGGGACAGGACGGCTGTCCGTGACAAGAAGGAACAGGACAGATAAAAATGTCGCTCATCTCTCGCTTCCATACATCAGGCGAGACATCTGTCCCGTGATGGCGAAGAGTATATGTTCACGGCGAAGGCGGATGATAAAGTAACGAGATATCTTTGAGACATGAGAACAAAATAATGGCTAAGAGCGCGGCAGCCCTGCACATCCTGGTAAAAGAAGAAAAACTTGCTCTGGAAATCCTGAGCAAGCTGGATCGCGGTATTAGCTTCGATCACCTGGCAAAACGCTACTCTCGCTGCCCATCCGGGCGCAACGGCGGCGATTTGGGTGAGTTCAAACAGGGGATGATGGTCGGGCCATTTGATGCCGCCGTGTTTAGCTGCCCACTGCTTAAACCTTACGGGCCGGTCAAAACCAAATTCGGCTATCACATCATCAAGGTGCTGTATCGCCGATAAGCCATGCTAAAATCGCCAGCCTTATATATTCCCTTTTGAAGGCACGATCATGGCAAAAACAGCAGCAGCAGTGCATATCCTTGTAAAAGAAGAGAAACTGGCACTGGATCTTCTGGAGCAGATTAAAAACGGCGCCGACTTCGGCAAACTGGCGAAGAAGCATTCCATCTGCCCATCGGGCAAACGCGGCGGCGATTTAGGTGAATTCCGTCAGGGCCAGATGGTGCCGGCGTTCGACAAAGTGGTCTTCTCCTGCCCGGTGCTGGAGCCAACCGGCCCGCTGCACACCCAGTTCGGTTACCACATCATTAAAGTGCTGTACCGCAACTAATAAAAAGCCCGGTGTTTAAACACCGGGCTTTTTTATCGGATGGCGATACGCTTATCCAGCCTACATAATGGTCACTTTATTGTAGGCCGGATAAGGCGTTCACGCCGCCATCCGGCGATTCCAGAAGCCTCTTATCCAGCTACTGCAATGCGCTTCATATCAGTCATGTAGCCACGCAGTTTCTGGCCTACTTTCTCGATAGCATGACCGCGAATTGCGTCGTTCACGTCGCGCAGCTGCGCGTTGTCTACCGCGCCTTCGGCAATCGCTTTGCCCAGATCGCCAGTCTGCAGCGTGGTCATGAACTCTTTCAGCAGCGGTACGCAAGCGTAAGAGAACAGGTAGTTACCGTATTCTGCGGTATCGGAGATAACGACGTTCATTTCATACAGGCGCTTACGGGCGATGGTGTTGGCAATCAGCGGCAGTTCGTGCAGTGATTCGTAGTAAGCAGATTCTTCGATGATGCCGGAATCGACCATGGTTTCGAACGCCAGCTCAACGCCCGCTTTCACCATCGCAATCATCAGCACGCCTTTATCGAAGTACTCCTGCTCGCCGATTTTACCTTCATACTGCGGCGCGGTTTCGAACGCGGTTTTGCCGGTCTCTTCACGCCAGGTCAGCAGTTTCTTATCGTCGTTGGCCCAGTCAGCCATCATGCCGGAAGAGAATTCGCCGGAGATGATGTCGTCCATGTGTTTCTGAAACAGCGGCGCCATGATCTCTTTCAGCTGTTCAGACAGCGCGTAAGCACGCAGTTTCGCCGGGTTAGACAGACGGTCCATCATCAGGGTGATACCACCCTGCTTCAGCGCTTCGGTGATGGTTTCCCAGCCGAACTGAATCAGTTTTTCGGCGTAAGCCGGGTCGGTGCCTTCTGCCACCAGCTTGTCGAAGCACAGCAGAGAACCGGCCTGCAGCATGCCGCACAGGATGGTCTGCTCGCCCATCAGGTCAGATTTCACTTCCGCCACGAAGGAAGATTCCAGTACGCCCGCACGGTGACCGCCGGTGGCCGCAGCCCAGGCTTTAGCAATCGCCATACCTTCGCCTTTCGGATCGTTTTCCGGGTGAACGGCGATCAGCGTCGGAACACCGAAACCACGTTTGTACTCTTCGCGCACTTCGGTACCCGGACACTTCGGCGCCACCATCACTACGGTGATGTCTTTACGGATCTGCTCGCCCACTTCGACGATGTTGAAGCCGTGAGAGTAGCCCAGCGCCGCGCCGTCTTTCATCAGCGGCTGTACGGAACGCACCACGTCAGAGTGCTGTTTGTCCGGCGTCAGGTTAACCACCAGGTCAGCCTGCGGGATCAGCTCTTCATAAGTACCCACTTTAAAACCGTTTTCGGTCGCTTTACGCCAGGAAGCACGCTTCTCAGCAATGGCTTCTTTACGCAGGGCATAAGAAATATCCAGACCGGAGTCACGCATGTTCAGGCCCTGGTTGAGACCCTGAGCGCCACAGCCGACGATGACCACTTTTTTACCCTGAAGGTAGCTCGCGCCGTCGGCGAATTCGTCGCGGCCCATAAAGCGGCATTTACCCAGCTGCGCCAGCTGCTGGCGCAGATTCAGTGTATTAAAGTAGTTAGCCATGATGGTGTACTCCGTGATGTTGTGTGTCGTTACTCTATGGATTTCGAGTTGTAGGAAGGCGGCAAGGCAGCGAATCCCCAGGAGCTTACTCAAGTAAGTGACTGGGGTGAGCTGACGCAGCCAACGCATCTGCAACTTGAAAGACGACGAGTATATTGTTCGGGTCGCGTTTCAGCGAGAATGTACCCACATTACAACAGGAAATTTATTGCGGAAATTGATATATTCACAACGTCATGTTGCAATTTCTGCAATGTAAAGCCGTGAGGTGAAATCGGTGGATTTACGCGATCTGAAAACCTTCCTGCATCTGGCGGAAAGCCGCCACTTTGGCCGCAGCGCGCGGGCGATGCACGTCAGCCCCTCCACGCTCTCCCGGCAAATTCAGCGGCTGGAAGAGGACCTCGGTCAGGCGCTGTTTGTGCGTGATAACCGCACGGTCACGCTGACCGAAGCAGGGGAAGAACTGCGGGTATTTGCCCAGCAAACGTTGTTGCAGTATCAGCAACTGCGCCACACCCTCGATCAGCAGGGACCATCACTTTCTGGTGAACTGCACATTTTCTGTTCGGTGACGGCGGCTTATAGCCATCTGCCGCCGATCCTCGATCGTTTTCGCGCCGAGCATCCCTCCGTCGAAATTAAGCTCACCACCGGCGACGCCGCCGACGCCATGGACAAAGTGGTCACCGGCGAGGCCGATCTGGCGATTGCCGGTAAGCCGGAAACGCTACCCGGCGCGGTGGCATTTTCCATGCTGGAGAATCTGGCAGTGGTGCTGATCGCCCCGGCGCTGCCCTGCCCGGTGCGCAATCAGGTTTCCGTCGATAAGCCCGACTGGTCAACCGTGCCGTTTATCATGGCCGACCAGGGGCCGGTGCGCCGTCGTATTGAGCTGTGGTTCCGTCGCCACAAAATCAGTAACCCGCAGATTTACGCCACCGTCGGCGGCCATGAGGCGATGGTCTCGATGGTAGCGCTAGGCTGCGGCGTGGCGCTGCTGCCGGAAGTTGTGCTGGAAAACAGCCCGGAGCCGGTGCGCAATCGCGTGATGATTTTAGAGCGCAGCGACGAAAAAACGCCGTTTGAACTGGGCGTCTGCGCGCCGAAAAAGCGACTGCATGAGCCGCTGATCGATGCCTTCTGGAAGATTGTGCTGGAGCGTAAAATCGCCGAGTAGCGCCAGCGTCTGGCCTAAAATCAGTGGTAGATTCAGTATTGGCACTCCTTTTCTGTATAATGTCCCGTGCCATAATAGATGTGGGGGGCTTGTTAACCATGTCGTTAAGCAAGCCAGAACAGACGGTGTCATTGCGCACTTGACAGCGAAAATACAAACTTAATTAGCCATCATTATGATAATCAAACCAAAAATTCGTGGATTCATCTGTACAACGACCCATCCGACTGGCTGCAAAGTCAATGTGGAAAAACAGATCGAGTACGTTAAGCAAAACGGGAAAATTGAGAACGGTCCTTCCCGCGTGCTGGTGATCGGTGCTTCCACCGGTTACGGCCTGGCATCCAGAATTTCCGCCGCCTTTGGCAGCGGTGCCGCCACTATCGGCGTATTTTTTGAAAAACCGGGCACGGAAACCAAACCAGGTTCCGCGGGCTGGTATAACTCTGCCGCCTTCGATGAAGCCGCTAAGCGTGAAGGTCTGTACTCCAAAAGCATCAACGGCGACGCGTTCTCTGACGAGTGCCGCGATGAAGTTATCAAACTGATCAAAGAAGATCTGGGCCAGATCGACCTGGTGGTTTACTCACTGGCGTCCCCGGTGCGTAAAATGCCGAAAACAGGCGAAATCGTTCGTTCTGCGCTGAAGCCGATCGGCGAGGTTTACACCTCTAAAGCGATTGATACCAACAAAGATCAGATCATCACCGCCAGCATTGAGCCGGCGACCGAAGAAGAAGTTCAGAACACCGTTACCGTGATGGGCGGCGAAGACTGGGAACTGTGGATGGGTGCGCTGAGCGAAGCAGGCGTGCTGGCTGACGGCGTGAAAACCGTGGCTTACTCCTACATCGGTACCGACCTGACCTGGCCAATCTACTGGCACGGCGCGCTGGGCAAAGCGAAAGAAGATCTCGACCGCGCGGCGGGTGAACTGCGTAAGCAGCTGGCACCGCTCAACGGTTCCGCTAACGTTGCCGTCCTGAAATCGGTTATCACGCAGGCATCTTCTGCTATTCCGGTGATGCCGCTGTACATCTCCATGGTCTTCAAGCTGATGAAAGAGCAAGGCATTCACGAAGGTTGCATCGAGCAGATCAACCGTCTGATGACCACCAGCCTGTACGGCGATAAAGTGGCGCTGGATGACAATCAACGCATCCGTATGGATGACTGGGAACTGCGTGACGATATTCAGCAAGCCTGCCGCGACCTGTGGCCGCTGATCACCACCGAAAACCTGACGCAGGAAACTGACTATGCAGGTTACAAGCAAGAATTCCTGAACCTGTTCGGTTTTGCCCTCGACGGTGTGGATTACGATGCGGACGTGAACACCGAAGTCGAATTCGAAGTGATCACGCTGTAATTCTCTGATTCAGATGTAAAAAAGGGTTCATGTCTCCATGAACCCTTTTTTTATGGCCGCCGTTAGCCCGCGAGGAAGAAGCGGAACGCCGGGTTATTCGTCTCGTCGTGGCACTCATAGCCCAGTTCATTGAGCCGGGTTTCAAAGTCCGGTTCATTCTCGCCCAGTTCAAACGCCGCCAGTACACGGCCATAGTCGGTACCGTGGCTACGGTAGTGGAATAGCGAGATATTCCAGTGCGTTCCCAGGGTGTAGAGGAACTTCAGCAGCGCACCCGGCGATTCCGGGAACTCAAAGCTATAAAGGCGCTCTTGCAACGGCTTAGAAGGACGGCCGCCGACCATATAGCGCACATGCAACTTGGCCATTTCATCGTCTGACAGATCCACCACGCTGTAACCGCCGTCTTTGAGTAGGCTAAGGATTTCCTTGCGCTCCTCAACGCCACGGCTCAGCCGCACGCCCACGAAGATGCAGGCATCTTTGGCGTCAGCAAAGCGATAGTTGAACTCGGTCACCGAACGCCCGCCCAGCAGTTGGCAGAACTTCAGGAAGCTGCCCTTCTCTTCCGGAATCGTCACCGCCAGCAGCGCCTCGCGCTGTTCGCCCAGCTCGCAGCGTTCGGAAACGTAGCGCAGACCATGGAAGTTCACGTTAGCGCCGGACAGCACATGCGCCAGACGTTCGCCGCGAATATTGTGCTGGGCGATGTATTTTTTCATCCCCGCCAGCGCCAGCGCCCCGGAAGGTTCCGCCACCGCGCGTACATCTTCAAACAGGTCTTTCATCGCCGCGCAGATAGCGTCGCTATCGACTGTGATAATGTCGTCGAGATACTCCTGGCACAGACGGAAGGTTTCATCGCCGATGCGTTTGACCGCCACACCTTCAGCAAAGAGACCGACGCGTGGCAGATCCACCGGATGACCGGCATCCAGCGCCGCTTTCAGGCAGGCTGAATCTTCGGCTTCGACGGCGATCACTTTGATCTGCGGCATCAATTGCTTAATCAGCACCGCCACGCCCGCCGCTAACCCGCCACCACCCACCGGCACAAACACGCGGTCAAGGTGAGCATCCTGCTGAAGTAACTCCAGCGCCAGCGTGCCCTGCCCGGCAATCACCATCGGGTGATCAAACGGCGGCACCCAGGTAAAGCCCTGCTGCCGGGAAAGCTCAATCGCTTTGGCTTTAGCTTCATCAAAGTTAGCGCCGTGCAGCAGCACTTCACCGCCGAAGCCGCGAACGGCGTCGACTTTGATATCCGCGGTCGCCACCGGCATGACAATCAACGCCTTCACGCCTAATCGCGCAGAGGAGAAAGCCACGCCCTGGGCATGATTACCGGCCGATGCGGTAATGACGCCATGCGCTTTTTGCTCTTCAGTCAGGCCTGCCATCATCGCGTAGGCCCCGCGCAGCTTGAAGCTGTGCACCGGCTGTCTGTCTTCGCGCTTGACCAGAATCACGTTATCGAGGCGCGAAGAGAGTTTTTCCATTTTTTGTAGCGGCGTTACCTGCGCCGCTTCGTAAACCGGCGCGCGCAGTACCGCTCTGAGATACTCGGCGCCCTCAGGGGCACCGGACAAGGGTTGTGAATCCGCCATGGTCATTAACCTCCCAGCTTCGATTTATCGCGCACCGCGCCTTTGTCGGCACTGGTGGCCAGACTGGCATAGGCGCGAAGGGCAAAGGAGACCTGACGCTCACGGTTCTTCGGCGTCCACGCTTGATCGCCGCGGGCTTCCTGCGCTTCACGACGAGCGGCGATTTCCGCATCGCTCAGTTGCAGTTGAATACCGCGATTCGGGATATCGATGGCAATCATGTCGCCGTCTTCGATGATCGCGATGTTGCCGCCGCTGGCCGCTTCCGGGGAAACGTGGCCGATAGACAGGCCGGAGGTGCCGCCGGAGAAGCGGCCATCGGTGATCAGCGCACAGGCTTTACCGAGGCCCATTGATTTCAGGAACGTGGTTGGGTAGAGCATTTCCTGCATGCCCGGCCCGCCTTTCGGCCCTTCGTAGCGAATCACCACCACGTCGCCTTCGACCACTTTACCGCCGAGGATAGCCTCAACCGCCTCGTCCTGGCTTTCGTAGACTTTCGCCGGGCCGGTAAATTTGAGAATACTGTCGTCAACACCTGCGGTTTTTACGATACAGCCATTTTCCGCGAAGTTGCCGTACAGCACCGCCAGACCGCCATCCTTGCTGTAAGCGTGCTCCAGCGAGCGGATACAGCCTTCGGCGCGATCGTCATCCAGCGTATCCCAACGGCAATCCTGCGAGAACGCCTGGGTGGTGCGGATGCCCGCCGGACCAGCGCGGAACATTTTTTTGACCGCCTCATCCTGGGTCACGGCGATGTCGTACTGCTCCAGCGTCTGCGGCAGAGAGAGACCAAGGACGTTTTTCACGTTGCGGTTCAGCAGCCCAGCACGATCCAGCTCACCTAAAATGCCCAAGACGCCGCCGGCACGGTGAACGTCTTCCATATGGTATTTTTGCGTGCTTGGCGCCACTTTACACAGTTGCGGCACTTTACGAGACAGCTTGTCGATATCACTCATGGTGAAGTCAATTTCCGCTTCCTGTGCTGCCGCCAGCAGATGCAGAACGGTGTTAGTGGAACCACCCATGGCGATATCCAGCGTCATGGCATTCTCAAACGCTGCTTTGCTGGCAATGTTGCGCGGCAACGCCGATGCATCATCCTGCTCGTAATAACGTTTGGTCAGCTCAACGATGCGTTGACCTGCGGTGAGGAACAGCTCTTTACGGTCGGCGTGAGTGGCCAATAGCGAGCCGTTGCCCGGTTGTGACAGGCCCAGCGCTTCGGTCAGACAGTTCATCGAGTTGGCGGTGAACATCCCGGAGCAGGAGCCGCAGGTCGGACAGGCGGAACGTTCAACCTGCTCGCTCTGCGAGTCGGAGACTTTCGGGTCTGCGCCCTGAATCATCGCGTCAACCAGGTCGAGCTTGATGATTTTGTCGGAAAGCTTGGTTTTCCCGGCTTCCATCGGACCGCCAGAGACGAAGATCACTGGAATATTAAGACGCAGCGAGGCCATTAACATCCCGGGGGTGATTTTGTCGCAGTTGGAGATGCAGACCATCGCGTCGGCACAGTGGGCGTTAACCATGTACTCAACGGAGTCGGCGATCAGTTCGCGGGACGGCAGTGAATAAAGCATGCCCCCGTGGCCCATAGCGATACCGTCATCCACCGCGATGGTGTTGAACTCTTTCGCCACACCGCCTGAGGCTTCGATTTGTTCGGCAACCAGCTTACCGAGATCGCGCAGGTGTACGTGACCCGGCACGAACTGGGTAAAGGAGTTCACCACAGCGATAATCGGCTTGCCGAAGTCGGCGTCGGTCATCCCGGTGGCGCGCCACAGTGCGCGGGCACCCGCCATATTGCGGCCGTGGGTGGTGGTGGCAGAACGATACTTAGGCATGCTTGATTAACTCCCGTCTGTCTTTCCCCTGCATACTTCACGCCGCAGGTGCGTTGGCTGCCTCGCTCACCCCAGTCACTAACTACAGTAAGCTCCTGGGACTTGCTGCGTTGCCGTCTTCCTGCAACGTGAATTATTTTGGGGAAATATTAATATTGTTATTGGTTTACTGAATCCAACCAGCCGTATTTGTCTTCCGTTTCACCGGTGAAGAGGCCAAAGAAGGCCTGCTGGATGCGTTTGGTGACCGGGCCGCAGCGGCCTTCGCCTACCTGAATACCATCTACGCTGCGTACTGGCGTGATTTCCGCCGCGGTACCGGACATAAACACTTCGTCGGCCAGGTACAGCGATTCACGGGACAGCACCTGCTCACGCACTTCGATATCAAGATCTTTCGCCAGTTTAATGATGGCATCACGGGTGATACCCGGCAGCGCGGAAGAGGTAAATGGCGGGGTAAACAGAATGCCGTCTTTAACTTCAAACAGGTTCTCGCCCGCGCCTTCGGAAATGTAGCCATTCACGTCCAGCGCAATACCTTCCTGATAACCATGACGACGCGCTTCGCTACCCACCAGCAGCGAAGACAGATAGTTACCGCCCGCTTTAGCAGCGGTAGGGATGGTGTTCGGCGCAACGCGGTTCCAGGAAGAAACCATCGCATCGATCCCCTGTTCCAGCGCTTCTGCGCCAAGGTATGCCCCCCACGGGAACGCGGCGATGATCACATCAGTGGTGTAACCCGCTGGCGGGTTAACGCCCATCCCGACATCGCCAACAAATACCAGCGGACGAATATAGGCGCTGGTCAGGTTGTTTTTGCGGATCACTTCACGGCAGGCTTCCATTAGTTCATCAACGCTCTGAGAGACCGGAAAACGGTAGATCTTGGCTGAATCACGCAGACGCTGCATATGTTCACGATGACGGAACACCACCGGCCCTTTGTGAGAATCGTAGCAACGGATGCCTTCAAATACAGAAGTACCGTAGTGCAGAGCGTGGGACATCACGTGAACCTTCGCGTCTTCCCAACGAATCATCTCGCCATTAGACCAAATGTAATCAGCTTTTTTCGTCGTCATTTTTCTTCCTTTTGCGCTCAGGCGCGGATTTGTTGTGATGTGGTTGTGCTCTGGCAGATAGCAACATGTGCAACGTCTACCAGCTTACTTAACTGACTAAACAGTAAGTCGACCGACCGGGGGCTGGCAACGGTCAATTCGATATTTATATTCTGCGCATCGCTGGCGGCTGCCATATTCATGGAGCACACCTGAAAACCACGATGGCGTACCACACGTAAAACACGTTCTAACGTTTCCGGATTGAAACGAGCCTCAACGGCGACCTGATGTTGCATCATGATAATTTCTCCAGCATTTCTGAGTTACTGGCGCCAGGCGGCACCAGAGGCCAGACATTCTCAAGTTCGTCGATTGAGACATGAAGCAGGTATGGCCCCTCGCTGTTCAGCATGGTGTCGAGTGCCGCTTCAACCTGGTCTTTACGGGTGATGTGCTGACCAGGTATGCCGAAGGCGCTGGCCAACATGAGGAAATCGGGGTTATCGGTAAGGGTGGTTTCGCTATAACGTTCCTGGAAAAACAGCTGCTGCCATTGTCGCACCATGCCCAAGCGCTGGTTGTCGAGTAAGACTATCTTCAGCGGCAACTGCCTGCGTTTTACGGTGCCCAGTTCTTGTACATTCATCATGAAAGAACCGTCACCGGAGATACAGATTACCGTATCGTTCGGACGAGCCACCTGCGCGCCAACAGCAGCTGGCAGGCCAAAGCCCATCGTACCCAAACCGCTGGAGGTGATGAAATTTTCCGGGCGGGTGTAGGTCATATGCTGCGCGGACCACATTTGATGCTGACCAACATCCGTCGTCACCACGCTATCTGCTGGTTTGCGTTCAGACAGCTGTTTTAACAACAGCGGCGCGTAGATAGCGTCACCCGGATGATCATAGCGCCAGGCATGTTCTGCGCGCAGCTCTGCACAGGACTGACGCCATGCGTCGATCTTCAGCGGTTGTTGTAATGCCGGCAACAGCGAATTTAAATCGCCCTGCAACGCGACGTGTGCCTGACGCAGCTTATTCATTTCTGCCGGGTCGATATCCATATGGATGACGCTGGCGTTAGGCGCGAAAGTATTCAGCTTACCGGTTACCCGGTCATCAAAACGTGCGCCCACTGCGATCAGTAAATCACTCTCTTGCACCGCGAAATTCGCCGCCTTAGTACCGTGCATTCCCAGCATGCCCAAATAGTACGGGTAGTCCGCGTTTACTGCGCCCAGGCCTTTCAGCGTGCAAGCGACCGGTATTTGGGTAAGCGCGATAAACTCACGCAGGGCAGAGACCGCCTGCGCCATACCCACGCCACCACCTACGTACAGAATGGGTTTTTGCGCCTGAGCCAGCATTTTACGCGCCTGCTCAACGTCAGCATGCGGGAAAGTCTCTACGTTTCCGACGGTCGTAAAATACGGTTCCAGCGTACCGCTGGCTAACTGGATATCTTTTGGGATATCGACCAGAACGGGGCCCGGACGACCAGAGTTCGCCACGTCGAAAGCTTCTGCCATGATGCGCGGCAGTTCCTCCAGTGACTGCACCAGGAAACTGTGCTTGGTGCAAGACAGAGACATACCGAGAACGTCCACTTCCTGGAACGCATCCGTTCCGATGAAAGGTGATGCAACCTGGCCGGTGATCGCCACAACGGGGACAGAATCTAACAGCGCATCGGCAAGACCGGTGATCAGGTTGGTCGCGCCTGGGCCGGACGTAGCGATACAAACACCGGTTTTACCCGTAGCACGAGCATAACCAATCGCCGCCATCGCCGCGCCCTGCTCATGTCGACACAACAGGTGTTCTACGCCGCCGTCATATAACGCATCATAAACCGGCATAATTGCGCCACCGGGATAACCAAAGACGGTTTGAACCCCTTGTGCACGCAACGCATGTACCACCCACTGTGCCCCATTCATAGTTACATCCCCGCCGTAAATCTTGAGAAACAGAATTTTATGCTACCGTTCACTTTCTGCTCCTCGTGTATGTTTTTAAGGTCAAAAAAAACCCCCGGACCTTTCGGTGCGGGGGTCTTAGTTCGTTAAGGCTTGTTTTCTAAGCCTTTCCTCGTCCAAGTGCAGCCCCGCACGGTGGGATAATAATCACCACCACGCTAATCACGACCAGGCTAATCACTCGTAGAAGGGCTGTCATTTTTATATTTTCTTGCATCTTGTTCGAAGGAATACCTAAAGAGTTACCATAGAATTTGCAAATAACACAAGAATTTTTTTTATTCGTTTTTCTGAGCCCGGTAACGGTTTTGATAAATAGCCTTGTTTTTTATATAAAAAATTAAAAAATGAAAATATTTCACGTTTCAGGTCATGCTTGAGCACACACTCCCCCGCGACAACACCTCATAAATACGTTTGCGAGCGTTATCCCTGGTTTCATGCAAAAGATTTAATTTGCAGAAAAATACGTGAATCAGCATCTAAAATCCGCGATCAAATTAAATTTTGCCGTGATGCATTACCGCATAATGCCTTCATCAGGAGGGGTTATGTCACTATCGATTGTTCATACACGCGCCGCGCTTGGCGTGAATGCGCCAGCCATTACCATCGAGGTACATATCAGCAATGGTCTACCTGGTTTAACCATGGTGGGATTGCCAGAAACAACGGTGAAAGAGGCCCGCGATCGGGTTCGCAGTGCGATTATTAATAGTGGGTATGAATTCCCGGCGAAGAAGATAACCATTAACCTCGCTCCTGCCGATCTTCCCAAAGAAGGAGGGCGATATGATTTACCTATCGCAGTTGCGCTTCTGGCCGCTTCTGAGCAGCTTACAGCCCATAATCTCGATACCTACGAGCTGGTAGGCGAATTAGCGCTTACAGGCACGCTACGCGGCGTTCCAGGAGCGATTTCAAGCGCAACCGAAGCAATACGAGCAGGCAGGAGAATTATTGTCGCAAAAGAGAATGCCGCTGAAGTTGGACTGATACATGGTGAAGGGTGTCTGATTGCCGATCACCTACAGTCCGTATGCGCATTTCTCGAAGGGAAGCATGATTTAGACAGACCGTTATCTGCAGACTTCACGCCAGAGCCATTAGCCGATGATCTGAGCGATGTCATCGGTCAGGAACAAGGCAAACGCGGGTTGGAGCTCACTGCGGCTGGCGGTCACAACCTGCTGCTTATCGGCCCTCCGGGGACGGGAAAGACCATGCTGGCCAGTCGCCTCAGAGGACTACTCCCGCCGCTTAGCAACGATGAGGCACTAGAAAGTGCTGCGATACTCAGCCTGGTCAATTCCACTACGATACAAAAACAGTGGAAGCAGCGCCCCTTTCGCTCACCGCATCACAGTGCTTCATTAACCGCCATGGTAGGTGGCGGGTCTATTCCTGCGCCGGGAGAGATCTCTCTGGCGCATAACGGCATACTATTCCTGGATGAATTACCTGAGTTTGAGCGACGTACGTTGGATGCCCTGCGTGAACCTATCGAGTCCGGGCAGATCCATTTATCCCGCACTCGGGCTAAAATAACCTACCCTGCACGCTTTCAACTCATTGCTGCAATGAATCCAAGCCCAACGGGTCATTATCAGGGGAACCATAACCGCTGCACCCCAGAGCAGACGCTGCGTTACCTCAATCGATTATCAGGACCGTTTCTTGACCGTTTCGATCTCTCCCTCGAAATCCCTTTGCCTCCGCCCGGCATACTCAGCCAGAGTGCGATGAAAGGGGAAGATAGCGCAACGGTGAAGCAACGCGTTATCGCCGCACAAGAGCGTCAGTATCGGCGGCAAAATAAGTTAAACGCGCATCTGGACAGTCAGGATATACATGAATATTGCCGACTTCGCAGTGATGATGCGCAGTGGCTTGAAGAGACATTAGCGCATCTCGGATTGTCTATCCGCGCCTGGCTGCGATTGATAAAGGTCGCCCGAACCATCGCGGATCTCGAGCAATGCGATCATATTACCCGTCAGCATTTGCAGGAGGCCGTTGGGTATAGGGCGATAGACAGGTTACTCATTCATTTGCAGAAACTACTGACATAAAAAAAGGGCTTTCGCCCTTTTTTATTAATCATCAGATTCGGTGTAGTCTTCTGCACCTTCCACCTGAGGTTTCCCACCAGACAACGTATGGAAACGTTTTGGACGCTTAATACGCGTCATATACTTAGACCATACGCGTTCGGCTTCGGTAACCGGTTCACGTTCACCACGGCATACCGCAACAAACAGTTTTTCTTCTTCCGTTACCGGCTCACGTTTGCCCAGATCCAGCTCGTTGAAAGCATAACCGTGACGCTCAAGCAGTTGTGCTTCTTTAATGGTGAAATCACCATGACGGGAGAATCCGCGGGGATAATATTTATTGTCGAAATATCGATTAGTCGTCGTAAAGCTTTCCGCCATCCTGCACGCTCCTAATTCTTTGGCCGAGCTATTTATGGCGCGGAGTATTAGTTACGCTTGACAGAGCGTCAAACAAAAGATTTAAATCATCACGACAAATAATTTTATGGAGCGAGTTGTGGATACGGAATTGTTAAAAACTTTCCTGGAGGTTAGCCGGACACGCCACTTTGGCAGGGCTGCTGAAGCGCTCTATCTGACCCAATCGGCGGTTAGTTTTCGGATCAGACAACTGGAAAATCAATTGGGTGTAAATCTGTTCACCCGACACAGAAACAATATCCGTTTAACCGCGGCGGGTGAGAAATTATTGCCTTACGCTGAAACGCTGATGAATACATGGCAAGCAGCGCGCAAGGAGGTCGCGAATACCTCGCGGCATAACGAGTTTTCAATTGGTGCCAGCGCATCCCTTTGGGAATGTATGCTTAATGACTGGTTAAGGCGTTTGTATCAGTCACAGGAACCACAAACCAGCCTGCAGTTTGAAGCGAGAATCGCTCAACGGCAGTCGTTAGTAAAGCAGCTACATGAACGACAGCTTGATCTGCTGATCACCACCGAAACGCCCAAAATGGACGAATTTAGCAGCCAACTGTTGGGATATTTCACGCTGGCGCTCTATTGCAGTTCACCTTCACAAACCAAAGATGAACTGAATTACCTACGCCTGGAATGGGGACCCGATTTTCAACAACACGAAGCAGGACTGATCGCGGGGGATGAAGTGCCGGTACTTACCACCAGTTCGGCAGAACTGGCCAGGCAGCAACTTTCTGTCCTTAAGGGCTTTAGTTGGTTGCCCGTTAACTGGGCTAAAGCCAAAAGCGATCTACACACGGTTACCGACAGCACAACGCTCTCACGTCCTTTATATGCAGTCTGGCTGCAAAACAGCGACAAACATGCCCTTATTTGCGATCTGCTAAGAACAAGTATTCTGGAAGATTAAAGAAAGCACTGGCAAGGATGCCGGAAGTAATACAGCAGAAAGGCACAGCTCAAATTGCAGATAAAAAAAATCCTTAGCAAGGATGCTAAGGATTGTTTCTGGCAGGGGCGGAGAGACTCGAACTCGCGACACCCGGTTTTGGAGACCGGTGCTCTACCAACTGAGCTACGCCCCTAAATTTTTTTATCATTAAGCCTGCTTAGTAGCAGGCTTAATTTTCTAATAAGTGGCGGAACGGACGGGACTCGAACCCGCGACCCCCTGCGTGACAGGCAGGTATTCTAACCAACTGAACTACCGCTCCACCGAATTTCTTTGTCACCACCCGGATTTTCATCCCGGCTTACTGCAATTTGATGCCTGGCAGTTCCCTACTCTCGCATGGGGAGACCCCACACTACCATCGGCGCTACGGCGTTTCACTTCTGAGTTCGGCATGGGGTCAGGTGGGACCACCGCGCTACAGCCGCCAGGCAAATTCTGTTATTAACCCGCTTTTCGCCGGTTAATCTTATCTGTATCAAGCTGAATGTCGTCTCTTCGCCAAAACATCTTCGGCGTTGTAAGGTTAAGCCTCACGGTTCATTAGTATCGGTTAGCTCAATGTATCGCTACACTTACACACCCGACCTATCAACGTCATCGTCTTTAACGTTCCTTCAGGAGACTTAAAGTCTCAGGGAGAACTCATCTCGGGGCAAGTTTCGTGCTTAGATGCTTTCAGCACTTATCTCTTCCGCATTTAGCTACCGGGCA
>OIER01000317.1_pt1 | contig 39709 bp, 36 predicted proteins | sample 1581801 | NCBI WGS metagenome assembly OIER01 (sample SAMN03281006, study PRJEB24777) | human gut metagenome | isolation source: fecal sample PR165 from 1 month old male Malay infant, vaginally delivered... | reverse complement strand
CGCCGGTGTCCACGGAATCAGCGGATGCATCAGGACGGCCGCGTCAAACAGCTCAGGTTGCTCCAGCATGACCGAGGCAAGAATGTTGGCGCCGTTCGAATAGCCAAGACCGACAACGTCGGATGGATTGGCAGCGTCCTTATGGGCTTTGACAAAATCCGCCATGGCCCGTGTCCGCACGGCGAGATCGTCCATGTCGTAGATGCCCTCGGCGGTGCGGCGGAAAAAGCGCGCGGCACCATGTTCCGAGACATCGCCGCGCGGCGAGACGATACCGGCTGACGGGATCAGGCGGCGGGCGAAATCGAAGAACTGGTTCTCGTCGCCGCCCGTTCCGTGAAAGACGAAGAACAGGGGGCTGTTCGGGGTTTGCGCCGCATGCATGCGGTGCTGATAGGAATGCGTCGACATATCCGTCCCTTCCGCCCGGTGCTTTTGCACCTGAGCCATGGATTGCACTGTGTTGCCTCACATATGGAATGCCGGATGCCATCGCGGAAGCTGTCCGCCGCTTGATGGATTGTCTCCGTGGCGGAGACAGTGAGCGTGCATGGTTCTTTAATCTTTGACAACGCTTGCAATGGAGTTGGTGCGTGGTTCGACAAGCTCACCATGAGGGAAGTGGAGGATTGCAGGGAACTGTATTCAGCAACATTGCAGAATTAGCCTTGCAGCCAACTCCCTCCCTCATGGTGAGCTTGTCGAACCACGCACCATATGGAAGTGCAAGGAATGCGATCGATGTCCTTTTTTGTCCGCTTCTCGTCCGCTGCATGCGTATCTGCCGATTGCATCGCATTGTACTGTTGGGATATCAACACACAGGAGATGCCAGAAATGTCCGCAGATACCGCTCTCATCGTCATCGACGTGCAGGAATCCTTCCGCCAGCGCGCCTACTGGAACGAAGCCGAAGCACAGGCTTTCATTGCCAATATTCAGCGGCTGATCGATGGCGCCAAGGCTGCCGGCCTTCCGGTCATCCAGATTTTCCATGTCGACGGCGATGGCCCGTTTGCACTGGACTCCGGCTTCATCAAGCCGCTGGCACCGGTTTCGCTCGAAGCCGATGTCGTGTTCCACAAGGCCCGGCACAGTGCGCTTGTCGGCAGCGGGCTCGATGTCTGGCTGACCGAGAACGGTATCCGCAAGCTGCTGGTGTCGGGTATCCGCACCGAACAGTGCTGCGAGACCACCACGCGCCATGCCTCGGATCTCGGCTATACCGTCGATTACGTCTCCGAGGCGACGCTGACCTTCGCCATGACCAATGCCGCCGGGCGCATCTTCAGTGCCGACGAGATCCGCGCCCGCACCGAGCTGGTGCTGGCCGGACGCTTTGCCCGGATCGTGACGGTCGACGAGGCGTTGAACGGGGCGGGGCAGGCGCTGGCCGCATGAAGCCCGAGCAATCCCGTCATATCGATGTTCTGGTGGTGGTGCCCGCAAGGGCGCTGCTGCTGGACATTGCCGGACCGGTGGAGGTGCTGCGCAAGGCCAATCTGGAACAGAGCGCGGTGCATTTCGACGTGCGCTATGTCGGCCCGCTGGCCAGTGTCACCACGTCCATCGGCTTGACCATCAGCGGCATCGAGCCGTTGCCCGACCATGTGCCGGATGATGCGATGATCATGCTGGCGGGTGATACCACGACGCTGCTGGACACGGCGGCGAGCAGCGGGGCGGAGGCGCATGGACACCGCGATGCGGACATTGTCGCCTGGCTGAAAGCGCATGTGGGGGAAGCCCAGACGCTGGTGACGATCTGCTCCGGCGCCTTGCTGGCGGCGCGTGCCGGCCTGTTCGATGACCGCATCTGTACCACGCATTTTGCTTCGGTTGACGAGCTGCGCGCGCTGGTGCCGACGGCGCGGGTGCTGGACAACCGGCTCTATGTCGAGGACGGCAACCGTTACTCAAGTGCGGGGATCACGGCGGGTATCGACCTGATGCTGCATCTGGTCAGCGAGATGGCCGGTCCGGCCTGCGCGGTGGCTGTCGCGCGCTATCTGGTGGTTTATCTCCGGCGCAGCGGCAGCGATCCGCAATGGTCGCCATGGCTGGACGGACGCAACCACATCCACCCGGCGATCCACCGGGTGCAGGACCGGCTCGCCGCCGACCCGGCGCAACACTGGACGCTGGAAAGCCTGGCGGATATCGCCGCAACCAGCCCGCGGCACCTGTCGCGCCTGTTCAACGAACATGCCGGAATGAGCATTCCCGATTATCTCAACCGCCTGCGGGTGGCGCTGGCGCAGGAAATCCTCAGCCATACGCGGCTGGATATGGAGGGTGTGGCGGAGCGCACGGGGTTTGCCTCGGCGCGGCAGCTGCGCCGGGCGTGGGGCCGCATCCACGCCACCCCGCCGAGCGGAGCGCGGGGAACGCCGTGATCAACCCAAAAAGAAACCGCCCCGTTGGCGGAGGCGGTTTCAGGCAATCATTTTAGCGCTTGAAATTGTCAGCCGACATCCGACCACGGGCCGTGGAAATCGCCTTCCTTGTCCACGCGCTTGAAGCCGTGCGCGCCGAAGAAGTCCCGCTGCGCCTGGATGAGATTGGCCGTGCCGCGCGCCTGCCGGTAGCCATCGAAATAGCCGAGAGCAGCAGCGAGCGCCGGGGTCGGCAGACCGGCCACGGCCGCCTTGGCAACCACATCGCGCAACGCCGTCGATGCTGTCTTCATGCGTTCGACGAAGGATGGCGCCAACAGCAGATTGTCCTGGCCGCCACCGGCGAAAGCCGAGGCGATCTCGTCGAGAAACTGCGAACGGATGATGCAGCCGGCGCGCCAGATTTTCGCCGTGGTGTCGAGCGGGATGTTCCAGCCATGCTCGGCCGAAGCACCTGACATGACGGCAAAGCCTTGCGCATAGGCGGCAATCTTGCCGGCCAGCAGGCCCTGTTCGAGTGCGTCGATGAAGGACTGGTCCGTGCCCGCAAGCTTGGGCGTGCCGAGCGAGGCATAGGCCTTGGCCGCCTTGGCGCGTTCGCCGCGCAGCGCGGAAATCGAGCGCGCGGCAACCGCCGCTTCAATGCCGGTTGCGGGGATGCCGAGCATCTGCGCCTCGATGGCAGCCCAGCGGCCGGTGCCCTTCTGGCCCGCGCTGTCGACGATGATCTCGACGGCCGGCTTGCCGGTTTCCGTGTCGGTGGCGGCGAGCACCTTGGCGGTGATTTCGATCAGGTAGGAATTGAGCGGGCCCTTGTTCCACTTGTCGAAAATTTTGCCGATTTCAACCGGCGACAGCCCGAGACCATCGCGCAGGATGCCGTATATTTCGGCGATCATCTGCATGTCGGCATATTCGATGCCGTTGTGAATCGTCTTGACGAAGTGACCGGCGCCATCGGGGCCGAGCAGCGCGGCGCAGGATTCGCCCTCATACTTCGCCGAAATGGCTGTCAGGACCGGTTCGATGCGCGCATAGGATTCGGGCGTGCCGCCGACCATGATCGATGGGCCATGCCGTGCGCCTTCCTCGCCGCCGGAAACGCCCATGCCGACGAAGGTCGGATCATTGGCGCCGAGTTCCTTCAGGCGGCGGACCGTATCATGGAAGTTGGCATTGCCCGCATCGATGATGATGTCTTCCTTGGCAAGGAAGGGCTTCAGCGCCGCAATCTGCTCATCGACGGCCTCGCCTGCCTTCACCATCAGGATGATCGGGCGGGGTGCGCGGATGTTTTTGGCCAGGTCTTCCAGCGTTTCGCAGGGAATGATCTTGTCTTTGAGGGCGCCCGCTTCCTGATGGAAGGCGTGGGTCTTCTCCACCGTCCTGTTGTACACCGCGACGCGATAACCGTTTTCGGCAATATTGAGCGCGAGATTGGCACCCATGACGCCAAGGCCGATCAATCCAATGTCAGCTTGCTGCATGATTATGTCCTTGCTTTATTCGATTCGAACGCAGGCCCAGAGCCCGGGTGAGCATTTGTATATCAATGTGCCTGCCGGGCAATGACAATCTCAGCCGTCACGCAACTGTTCCATGTCGCGGATGCGTTCGGCGCTGCTGTTCTGCAGCTTGTGCGTCACCCCGGCGATCAGGGTTTCCGCCATCAGGAAAAGCGTGGTGGAGGAGTCCCAGGGCGAGGGGACGGCCGTGCGCCCGGCGATGACATGGCGGGCGAAGCGGGCGATGGGGGACAGCCACTGGTCGGTGATCAGCACGATCTCGACACCGCGCGCCTGCGCCTTCTCGGCGAAGCGGATGAGGCTGTCCTGATAACGGCGGATATCGAAGATGACGAGGACATCCTTCCTGCCCATGTCGATCAACTGATCGCGCCAGTTGCTTTCCTGGCCGGTGAGATGGGTGACGCCGGAACGGATGATCTTCAGATGTGCCGCCATGTAGATGGCGATCGGATCGGTGAAGCGGCCGCCGAGCAGATAGACATGGGTGCGGGTGCGGCTGAGCGCCTCCGTCGCATCTTCCAGCTGCTGCGTCGAGAGATGGTGAAACGTTTCACGGATGTTCTCGATGGCCGCTTCCATCAGGGGGTAAGCGGCGCTGCCCTTGGATGACTGAATGATTGTCGCGCGGTTGAGCGGCGACTGGATCTGGGCTGCCAGCTCCTGCTGCAGGGCCTGCTGGAATTCCGGATAGCCCTGAAAGCCGAGACGCGAGACGAAACGCAGGATCGTCGGCGAACTGACCCCCGCCTGCGCCGAAAACTCCGCCACCGTACGCAGGCCGATCAGCGGGTAGTTGGCGATGAGGGTCTGCGCGGCCTTGCGTTCCGACGTCGACATGGCATCGATTTTTTCGCTGATCAGTTCGGAAATGCTTGTTCCCATCAAACTTCTTTCGGTCAAAGTCAAGAAACGCAATTTTCGCATTTGACAATTTTGTGACTTGTGTATCAAATCATACGTGAGTGGAAATAAAAATACAAAATGTAATACAAAGTACAAATTGCCGAAGAGGGCAAAATGGGATTATCGCAGGCCACGCACAGTGTCTGGGAGCCGGTCCGGGTATCCAACCCCGATGGTGGCTCGCCGTTTGTCATTCTCTGCGATCACGCTTCCAACCACATTCCCGCGCCCTATGGCCGTCTCGGCCTCGAGCCGGACGATCTGCAAAAGCATATCGCCTGGGACCCCGGCGCGCTGGGGGTCAGCCAGGGGATGGCAGCGCTGCTGGATGCGCCGCTGGTTGAATCCTGTGTCTCGCGGCTGATCATCGATTGCAACCGGCCGCTCGATGCGCCCGATCTCACCCCGGCCACGAGCGAATTGACCACGGTGCCCGCCAATACGGGGCTCGATGCTGCGGAAAGGCAGCGGCGCATCGCGCTGTCGCATCAGCCCTATCATGCGGCCATCGAAGAACTGGCACGGGAGCGTGCGCGCAAGGGCTTTCCGGCGCCGGTCTATGTGGCGGTGCATTCCTTCACGCCGGTCTATCGCGGGGTCGAGCGGCCCTGGCACATCGGCATCATCCATGACGATTACGATCAGGTTGCCGCACCGCTGATTGCGGGCCTGCAGGCGCTCGATCAATACTGCGTCGGCATCAATGAGCCCTATTCGCCCGCCGACCGGGTCTATTACACGCTTGAACGCCATGCGTCGGCGCAAGGGCTTGCCGCGGTGATGATCGAGATCCGCAACGATCTCATCACCACACCCAAAGAAGAAAAAGCATGGGCCGGGACCCTCTCGGCCATTTTGAAGGAAATTGCCCAGGGGCCGCTTTCCACAACCAGGAAGGCTGCAAACAGGATCGCATAAGGATTGGTATCTGACGTTAGAAATTTCTCAAAAATAACGGGGAACGTGAGTACGATGACACACCAAGATTATACCGACGTGGATAAATCGGAGGACATCAAAGTTCTCCACGGCATGGGCTATGCCCAGGAACTGGAACGGCGCATGAGCCGTTTCTCCAACTTCGCCATCTCGTTTTCGATCATCTGCATCCTGTCCGGCGGCATCAATTCGCTGGGGCAGGCGACGGCGGGTGCCGGCGGTGCCGCCATCGGCATCGGCTGGCCGCTCGGCTGCCTGGTCTCGGCGGTTTTCGCCATCGCCATGGCGCAGATCAGCTCGGCTTACCCGACCGCAGGCGGCCTCTATCACTGGGGTTCGATCCTCGGCAATCGCGGCACCGGCTGGCTGACAGCCTGGTTCAACCTGCTCGGGCTGATCACCGTGCTCGGCGCGATCAATGTCGGCACCTATTATTTCTTCATCGGCGCCTTCGGCACCTATCTCGGGATCACGGATTCCATCACGGTGCAGATCATCTTCTTGATCGTCCTGACCGGCATCCAGGCCCTGGTCAACCATATGGGCATCGGCCTCACCGCCAAGCTGACCGACTTTTCCGGCTATCTGATTTTCGCCACGGCGATTGCCCTGTCGGTGGTCTGCCTCGCTTCGGCCAAGTCGTTCGAATTCAGCCGCCTGTTCACATTCGCCAACTATTCCGGCATGCCGACGCCGGCAGCGGATGGATCGATGACCGGCAGCCCCGTCTGGCCAACGAGCTCGAGCCTGTGGGTGTTCCTGCTCGGCCTGCTGCTGCCGATCTACACGATCACCGGTTATGACGCATCCGCCCATACTTCCGAAGAAACCGTCAAGGCGGCGCATTCCGTGCCGCGCGGCATGGTTTCGTCGGTGCTCTGGTCGGCCGTATTCGGCTACATCATGCTGTGCTCGTTCGTGCTGATGCTGCCAAGCATGGATGCGGCGGCGGGACAGGGCTGGAACGTGTTCTTCTGGGCGATGGGCGAACAGGTCAATCCTGTCGTCAAGAACATTCTCTACTTCCTGATCTTCATCAGCCAGTTCCTCTGCGGCCTGGCGACGGTAACTTCGGTCTCGCGCATGATTTTCGCCTTCGCCCGCGACAAGGGGTTGCCGGGATCGAGCCTGTTGTCGAAGGTCAGCCCGCAATACCGCACGCCTGTCGCCGCCATCTGGACCGGCGCCACGCTGGCGGTGCTGTTCGTCTGGGGGTCGAACATGGTGTCCATCGGTGACACGCCGGTCTATTCGGTGGTCGTTTCCTGCACGGTCATCTTCCTGTTCTTCTCCTTCGCCATTCCGATCGCGCTGGGCTTTTTCGCCTGGGGTACGCCGAAATGGAACAAGATGGGACCATGGAACCTGGGTGAAGGCATGTTCAAGCTGTTCGCCATCCTGTCGATCCTTGCCATGGCGCTGATCTTCATCATCGGCATCCAGCCGCCGAATGAATGGGCTCTCTACATCACCGTCGGCTTCCTGGTGGTGACGGCTGTTGTCTGGTTCGGCTTCGAACGCCGCCGTTTCCAGGGCCCGCCCATCGGCGATGCCGTGGCCAAGCGTGCCGCCGAGATCGCTGCCGCTGAAAAGGCCGTCGGCGAACGCGGCTGATTGCAAAACGGGGGCGGCGGGCTCGGGCCGGCCGCCCTGTCTTTTGACCCAATCCAAATTCTGTTTGAGGATAGACAAGAAATGCCCGGACATTGGAGTTTCGACGAATTAAAGCGCCATGTAACCAATGGCGAAATTGACACGGTGCTGGCCTGCTTCGTCGACATGCAGGGCCGCCTGATCGGCAAGCGCTTTCATGCCAGCTTCTTCGTCGACTCCGCCCATGACGAGACGCACGGCTGCAACTATCTCTTGGCCAACGACATCGACATGGAGCCGGTGCCCGGCTACAAGGCGGCCAGCTGGAAACAGGGCTATGGCGATTTCGTCATCAAGCCCGACCTTTCCACCATCCGCCATATTCCGTGGCTGGAAAAATGCGCGCTGGTCCTGTGCGATATTCTCGACCATCACCATCACGAGGATCTCGCCCATTCGCCGCGCGCGATCCTGAAGCGCCAGCTGGCACGGCTGAAGGAGCGGGGCTATCTCGCCTACTTCGCCTCGGAACTGGAATTCTACCTGTTCGACGAGACCTATGAGAGTGCGCGTGCCAAGCACTGGAAGGGCATGACCACCGCATCGCCTTACATCCAGGACTATGTGATCCAGATGACCACCAAGGAAGACGCCGTCATGCGCGCCATCCGCAACGGTCTGTTCGATGCGGGCATTCCCGTCGAAAACTCCAAGGGCGAATGGGGGCCGGGCCAGGAAGAAATCAATGTGCGCTATGCCGAAGCGCTGGAGATGGCCGACCGGCATGTGATCATGAAGAACGGCTGCAAGGAAATCGCCACCCAGATGGGCAAGGCAATCACCTTCATGGCGAAATATGATTATGCGCTGGCGGGCAGTTCCAGCCACGTGCACAACTCGCTGTGGAGCGCAGATGGCAAGACGCCGCTGTTCTATGACAAGAACGCCGAACACACCATGTCGCCGCTGATGCGGCAGTGGGTGGCCGGGCAGCTGAAATATGCCGACGACTTCACCTTCTTCCTTGCGCCCTACATCAACTCCTACAAGCGCTTCCAGGCGGGCACCTTTGCGCCGACGAAGAACGTCTGGAGCCTCGACAACCGGACGGCGGGCTTCCGCCTGTGCGGCGAAGGCACCAAGGGCATCCGCATCGAATGCCGCATCGGCGGGGCTGATCTCAATCCCTATCTCGCCTTTGCCGGTCTGATCGCGTCGGGCCTGGCAGGCATCGACGAGAAGCTGGAACTCGACAAGCCGTTCCAGGGCGATGCCTATGGCGGGGCGCGGTTGCGGGAAATCCCCAAGACCCTGCGCGAGGCGACCGAAACGCTGGCGAAGTCGAAGATGCTGAAGACGGCGCTCGGCGACGAGGTGGTCGAGCATTACGTGCACACCGCCAAGTGGGAGCAGTTCGAATATGACCGCCGCGTCACCGATTGGGAGTTGCATCGCGGTTTCGAACGGTATTGAAGATCACGGCAAAGGCCTGTCCCGCGGCATGCGTCCGCGGGGCGGGGCCAGCTTTTGGAAAACACAGGCTAGAGGTTTACCCATGACCGAGACGGTCAAACTGATCACCCCCATCGACGGCTCCGTCTACGCGGAGCGTCCCGTTGCAACGGACAAGGCCATCGACGCGGCCGTGGAAGCGGCAAGGCAGGCGCAGGCCGGCTGGTCGCAGACCAGCATTGCCGAACGCGGCCGGCTTTGCCTTGCGGCACTGGATGCCTTGCTTGGCATGAACGACGAGATCGTGCCGGAGATCGCCTGGCAGATGGGCCGCCCGGTGCGCTATGGCGGCGAAAAGGGCGGCGTGGAGGAACGCACCCGCTACATGGTCGGGATTGCCGAACGGGCGCTTGCGCCGGTCATCGAAAACGACAAGCCCGGCTTCCGCCGCTACATCAAGCACGTGCCGCTGGGCGTCGTCATGGTCATTGCGCCGTGGAATTATCCGTATCTGACCGCCGTCAACACGATCATCCCGGCGCTGATGGCTGGTAATACCGTCATTCTCAAACATGCGGCGCAGACGCTGCTGGTCGGCGAGCGCTTTGCCCAGGCTTTTGCTGCGGCCGGGCTGCCGAAGGGCGTTTTCCAGAATATCGTGCTGAACCATGCCCAGACCGAAAAACTGCTGGGGTCGGGCCGGATCGACCATGTCAATTTCACCGGCTCGGTCGGCGGCGGCCGCGCCATCGAAAAGGCGGCAGCGGGCACCTTCATGTCGCTCGGGCTTGAACTCGGCGGCAAGGACCCGGCCTATGTACTGCCGGACGTCAATCTCGACCATGCGGTGGCCAATCTGGTCGACGGCGCCTTCTTCAACTCCGGCCAGTGCTGCTGCGGCATCGAGCGCATCTATGTGCATGCGGATGTCTATGACCGTTTCGTCGACGGCTTTGTCGACCTGACCAAGCAGTATGTGGTCGGCAATCCGCTCGACGCGGCAACGACGATGGGGCCGATGGCGCAGACGCGCTTTGCCGAACTCATCCGTGAACAGAAGGCGGAAGCCCTGCGCAAGGGCGCCAAGGCGCATGTCAATATGCGCGTTGCCAATGACGCGGCCGGGTCGCCCTACCTCGCGCCCGAAGTGCTGACCGGCGTCGACCACCAGATGAGCGTCATGCGCGAGGAAAGCTTTGGCCCCATTGTCGGCATCATGAAGGTGCGCAATGACGAGGAGGCACTGGCGCTGATGAATGACAGCCAGTATGGCCTGACGGCGTCGCTGTGGACCACCGATACGGACCGCGCCGCCGCCATCGGCGAGCGGATCGAAACCGGTACGGTGTTCATGAACCGCTGCGATTATATCGATCCGGCGCTGGTGTGGACCGGCGTCAAGGAAACCGGCAGGGGCGCTGCCATGTCCGCCATCGGCTATGGCAACCTGACCCGTCCCAAATCCTTCCACCTGCGTGAAGCGATCTGATTTTCTGAAAGAGACACATGATGAGCAAGCTGATCTCCAAATGGAATTACCCGACCACCGTTCGCTTCGGTGCGGGCCGTATCAAGGAACTGCCCGAGGTTCTCGAAGCGACCGGCATCAAGAAGCCGTTGTTCGTCACCGATCCCGGCCTGGCCAAGCTGCCGGTGGTGGCGAGCACGCTGAAAATCCTCGACGATGCCAAGGTTCCCTACGGCGTTTTCTCCGAGGTGAAACCCAACCCGGTCGAATCCAACCTCACTGCCGGCATTGCCGTGTTCAAGAAGGGCAAGCATGACGGCGTCATCGCCTTCGGCGGCGGTTCGGCACTCGACCTTGGCAAGCTTATCGCCTTCCAGGCGGGCCAGACCAGGCCGGTCTGGGATTTCGAGGATGTGGGCGACTGGTGGACGCGCGCCAACAGCGATGTCATCGCGCCGATCATTGCCGTGCCGACCACGGCGGGAACGGGTTCGGAAGTGGGCCGCGCCGGTGTCATCACCAATGAAGAGACCCACACCAAGAAGGTGATCTTCCATCCGAAGCTGCTGCCGGCAATCGTCATCGCCGATCCGGAGCTTTCGGTGGGGATGCCCGCCTTCATCACCGCCGGTACCGGCATGGACGCGCTGGCGCATTGCCTCGAGGCCTATTGTGCACCGGGCTATCACCCGATGGCCGACGGCATCGCGGTCGAGGGCATCCGCCTCGTGTTCGAAAACCTGCCCAAGGCCTATGCCAACGGCAAGGACCTGACGGCGCGCGCCCATATGATGAGCGCGGCGGCCATGGGCGCCACCGCCTTCCAGAAGGGGCTCGGCGCGATCCACTCGCTGTCGCATCCCATCGGCGCGCTGTATGACACGCATCACGGCATGACCAACGCGGTGTTCATGCCCTACGTGCTGGCGTTCAACCGCGATGCGGTGGAAGAGCGCATTGCGCGGCTGGCCAGCTATATCGGCATCAAGGGCGGGTTCGACGGCTTTGCCAAGGCGATCATCAAGCTGCGCAAGGAGCTGAAGGTGCCGCATGCGCTGCCCGGTCTGATCAAGGATCTCAACATGAGCAAGAAGCAGAAGGAACTGATCGCCGACATGGCGATTGTCGATCCGACCGCTGGCGGCAATCCGGTCAAACTGACAAAGAAAGCAGCGCTCAAGCTGCTGGACGAAGCGATTGAAGGATAGGCTCCGGGCCTGCTTCAATCGTCAAATTAAAGGCGCTGGAAACAGCGCCTTTTTGCTTGGTCCGATCAAGCAGGAATGACGAGCGTTTGATGATAGCGCCAAAGTTTCTTGTCGGCGGTCAACAATGGCATCGCTTCGTACAGAGCTTGGGCAATCATTATGCGATCAAACGGGTCTGCATGATCCGGGTATTGGGCCAACGAAGTAAGCGCCAGTGTGTGGTCAACGCTGATTGGCAGTTCGGTCATTCCTGTCTGATGAAACGATGACCTGGCCTCAAGCGGGTGAAGAGCCAACTGTCCCTTGCCGTGCTTGATCGCGATTTCCCATATGACCGCGCTGCTGATGAACAAGGAGTTTTCGGGATCGTCAGCAATATCCTTGATTTTCTGCGAAGCGTTGGGGTTGCCCGCAGCAATCCAGATCGCGATGTGCGTATCGAGCAAGACTTTCATGGAAAAATGTCTTGCTCGCCACTCGCTGCAAAATCTGCTGCTATCTCGGCATCGCCTGCATTGAACTCTTCCACCGTTTCAGGGAGGTTCAAGCCAGCAAGAATATGGTGTGCTGCGCCGAAGCGTTTCGGAGCACTATAGGCCACAAGTCTGGCGACGGGCTTGCCATTACGTGCCAGAACGATCTCGTTGTCGCGACCAGTTTCCAAACCCTCGACCAGGCTTGAAAGCCTGGTTTTGGCTTCGTGCATATTCACGGTGACCATGGATAGTATCCTATTAGCTAATGTAGCCTAGCTAATAGCATGATTGCCGATTGCAAGCAATATTGGCCTTCAGTGCTCCAGAACCAGCAGGTCCTTGGCGGCAAGGCTGACCTTGACGTCTTCGCCCGGCACCGGCGGCGGCGCGCTCGGATCGTTGAACGTATCGAAGGATACGGTGTTCTGGCCGAGCGAGGCGCGGATGCGGATGACCGAGCCGAGGAAGTGCACGCTGTTGATCTTGCCGTCCAGCGTCGTCTCGCGATTGCCGGTCGCACCGCCGAGGCTCACGGCCTCCGGGCGCACGGCGAGGGAAATCTTGTCGCCGGTCTTGTGGCCGTTGAGACGCTTCAGACCGATCGACACGTCCTTGCCGTCGACGGTGATGGTGCCGGTGGCCGCATCGCGCACAACCGCATCCAGCGTGTTGAGCGTGCCGACGAAGGATGCGACGAAACGCGATGAGGGCTGGTTGTAAATCTCGAATGGCGCGCCGACCTGCTCGGCCTTGCCCTCATACATCACGACGATACGGTCGGAGATCGACAGGGCCTCTTCCTGGTCGTGGGTGACGAAAATCGTGGTGATGCCAAGCTTGCGCTGGATCGCCCGGATTTCCTCGCGCAGCGACACGCGGATCTTGGCGTCGAGCGCCGACAGCGGTTCGTCGAGCAGGAGAACCTGCGGCTTGGTGGCAAGGGCGCGGGCGAGCGCCACGCGCTGCTGCTGGCCGCCCGAGAGCTGATAGGGGAAACGTTCGGCCAGATGGTCGAGCTTGATCAGCGACAGCATCTCGTGCACCGTCGCATTGATCTCCGCCTGCGGCTTCTTGGCAACCTTCAGGCCGAAGGCGACATTCTGTGCCACGGTCATGTTGGGGAAAAGCGCATAGGCCTGGAACACCATGCCGATATTGCGCTGGTTGGGCTTGAGGTTGACGACGTCCTTGCCGCCGATGCTGATCGTGCCGGATGTCGGGGTTTCGAAACCGGCGACCATGCGCAGCACCGTTGTCTTGCCGCAACCGCTGGGGCCGAGGAAGGAAATGAATTCACCCTTCTCGATGCTCAGGTTGAAATCATGAACAACCGTCGTGGCTCCAAAACTCTTTTTCAAATGGCTGATGGTGAGAAATGACATTGGCAAGGTTCCCGATTATCGCTTGGTTGCAGCGAGGGATTTGTTGAAGCGGGTGACGACCTGGATAAGCCCCATACAAACCCAGGTTATGGCAAAGGCGATGACGGAGAGCGCCGCCGGTTCATAGGCACGATTGGCGCCGAGCAGCTGCAGGAACGGCCCGAAAGCCGGACGGTTCAAGAGGGCTGCCATGGTGAATTCGCCGATGACGATGGCGAAGGTCAGAAATGCGCCGGAGAGAACCGCGACGAGCACATTGGGCAGGATGATGCGCGACATGATGGTTATCCGGCTTGCCCCAAGGCTTTCGGCGGCTTCCGTCATGGTGCGGATATCGATGGCACCGAGACCGGTATCGACGGCGCGGTACATATAGGGCAGGGCCAGCGTCGTGTAGCCGAAGCACAAAAGGATGTTCGTGCCCACGGCCGAGCCCGTCAGCGGCAGGATCGAGGAGGTGTTGTACAGCCTGATATAGCCGAACACGATGACAATTGCCGGAATGACCAGCGGCAGCAGCGTGATGAACTCGATGAACGGCCGCCAGCCCGGCAGGCGCAGCCGCACCCAATAGGCCGTGGGAACGATGAGCAGCACACCCACACAAATGGTGGCGATGGCCATCACAACGGAATAGGCGAACGTCGCCTGAAAACCGGGGTCGCTCAGCACGACCCAATAGGCATCGAGCGAATAGACCCCGCGCCGCATGCGCAGCGAAAATTCAAACAGGCCTATCAGCGGCAGGGCAAAATAGAGAATGCCGAATGCGAGGGCGAGCCAGGACCAGAAACGATTGATCTTCATTTGAGCCACCGTTCACTGCGGGCGCGCATCCAGATGTAGATGCCGTTGGAAATGCCGGTGATGACGATCATGCCGAAGGCCAGGGCATAGCCGAGCTGCGGGTCCTGCAGGACGTCGCCGCGGATCTGCGCGTAGAGGACGATCGGGACGATGCTGAGGGATGAGCCGGTCAGCGCATAGGCTGTGGCGATGGCACCGAAGGAATTGGCGAAAAGCAGGAGAATGGTGCCAAGCAGGGCAGGCCACAGGATCGGGAAGGCGACCATGCGCCAGTATTGCGGTCCGGTTGCGCCGAGAATGAGGGCAGCTTCCTTCCATTCACGCTTCAGCCCGTCCAGCGCCGGCGTGATGATCAGCACCATCAGCGGAATCTGGAAATAGAGATAGGTGATGGTCAGGCCCCAGAAACTGAGAAGATTGAAGCCGTGCGCGTAGAGATTGAACCCGAAGACGTTGACCAGGAGATAGGTGACGAGGCCCGTCCGTCCGAGCGTGAACAGAAAGGCATAGGCCAGCGGAACGCCGGCGAAATTCGAGGCGACGCCGGAAAACGTCATCATCGGCGCCCGGATCCAGCTCGGCAGGCCGCCCAGGGTAATGGCCGCGGCGATGCTGAAACCGATGAACGCGCCAAGCAGCGCCGATGTCAGCGAGATCTTGATCGAAATCCAGTAGGCATCCATGATGGACGGCTGGAACAGGTTGGCGAGATTGGCGAACGTCAGATTGCCCTGCGCATCCTGGAACGCCCCGGCGACGAGATAGATCGTCGGCAAAACCAGGAACATCACGGCAAACAGGAAGAACGGCATGACACCGAGCCAGTCAAGCGACAAGCGCTTGCGCTCCTGGGTGGCGGCAGGTGGGATAGAGGAGGTGCTTGCTTCTGAAATCACACTCATGGATTTTGAAGACCGCTTTCTGAGCTGCATTATAGACGCTACCGCATCAATTGCGAAGCGAACAAACTGACCGTTGGTTCAGGCAGGGCGCGCCTTGTCTCTGAAAAAGGGAATCCCCGCGGATGTTTCCACGGGGATCCGATGGTCAGAGATTACTTGACGTTGGCGCCGACAACCTTGTCCCAGCCCTTGGTGATGACTTCCTTGGCGGCAGCCTGTTCATCAAGCGTCGGGAAGAAAGCCTTTTCGTAGGCTGCTGCTGGCGGCAGCTTGTCGAGGACTTCCTTCGGTACCTTGTTGTTCTTTATCAGATCCTTGAAGCGGGTCGGGTGGCAATAGCCTTTGAGGTAACCGATCTGGCCTTCGTCGGAATAAAGATATTCCATCCACAGCTTGGCGGCATTGGGATGCGGTGCATAGGCGCTGATAGCCTGGACATAGACACCGGCCAGAACGCCCGATGCGGGAACGACGACTTCAACCGGCGGATTGCCCTTGAGCGTATCACGACCAGCGAGGGCGTTATAATCCCAGGTGATGATGATCGGGGTTGCACCCTGTGCCAGCGTGCCCGATTTGCCGATGACCGGAACGAAATTGCCTGCCTTGTTGAGGTCGGCAAAATACTTCAGGCCGGCTTCGGCAGCAGCAGCGCCGGGCTTGGCACCAGTCGATGCACCGGCAGCCTGTACGGCGAGAATGGCTTGGTTGGAGGCGCGGGGATCACCGGCAAGCGCAACAGTGTTGGCATATTCCGGCTTGAGCAGATCAGCCCAATCCTTCGGAACGTTCTTGACGATGTCGGTATTCACTTCGAGTGACATGACGCCGTAATAGTCGCCATACCAGTGGCCGTCGGCATCCTTCAGTTCGGCCGGGATCGAATCCCAGGTGGAAACCTTGTAAGGCTGTGTCAGGCCGTCTTTCTTGGCATCGGGGCCAAAGGAAAGACCGACGTCGATGACGTCAGGCGCCTGCGGGCCCTTGTTGTCCTTGTTGGCCTTGATCGCTTCGACTTCGTCCTTCGATCCGGCATCCGGATTGAGTTCGTTGACGGTCAGGCCGTACTTTGCCTTGAAACCGGCAATGATATCGCCATAACCACACCAGTCGTGCGGCAATGCGATGGTCGTCAGCGATCCTTCCTTTTTCGCGGCGGCAACCAGATCAGCCGGTGCATCCGCGAACGAAAGCGTGGTGCTTGCGAACAGCAGCGCTGTCGATAGAGAGAGCAAGCGTTTTGAAGAAACAACCATTTTAACACCCCTGTTTAAGCGACAAACGTCATTGGCTCTGTTTTCGACGTTCCTGCCTCCCGATATAGGGCTCTCATGTCAGTTAGATGACAGGCTCGCGAACGTCTTTTGCTGAGCAGTGGAAAGAAGTGAAACATTTTTTTGGTGGCTTAGCAATTCGCACGTGAGAGAATTATGACAGTGTCCGGACAGTCGGCTGAATTGCTCCCATAACGACAAAAAGATTGGCATGAGCGGCAGTTAGCCGAATAATGAATGTCGCATTTGATTTCCTGCGACATGCTCATCCACAAGGATCGGCCGGGGCAGGAAAAATCCGGTTAGCGGACTAACATTATTTTGCAAAAATTCGGGGAATGACCGCCTCTGGCGGGGTGCTGTCGCGCTGCTTTTCCCGGCTGGATTGCCGTGCCGGATTCGGGCGGCAATTCGGCGCAAATCCCGTGGGGAAACCGGTCATTATGACGATGTGGCGGAAAGCTGCGGTGTGGTGCGCTTGTCGAACCAAGCACGACCACCGCGAGGGATGTTAGTGTCCGCCGCCTCCGCCGCCCGAGGCGGCAGGGGCCGGTTTGCGCATGAGCACGGCAAAAAGCGCCAGCGAGGCGAACAGCATCGTCAGGATATAGAAGACGTCCATGAACGACATCAGCGAGGCCTGCTGGTGCACCATGCCGGAAATCCGGCTGAGTGCCGCAGACGAGCCGTCAATGCCGTGCGACTGGAAATTCTTGGCCATGCTGGCCATCAGATTCTCGGCTTCCGGATTACCCCAACGCACCTTTTCGGACAGCTGGGCGTAATGCTTGACACCGCGATCCGTCAAGATCGTGTTGATGACGGCAAGGCCCACGGCACCGCCAAGGTTGCGTGTCAGGTTGAACAGGCCCGAAGCGTTCTTGAGCCGGGACAGCGGCAGGGTGCCGAGCGCCAGATTGTTGATCGGCACCATGCATAGCATCAGCGAGCAGCCGCGCAGGATCTGCGGCAGCAGCAATTCATAGAAATCCCAATCGGCGGTGAGGCCGGTCATGGTCCAGGTGCCCGCGGCAAAACCGATGAAGCCGATCATCATCATCAGGCGCGGATCCATCCGGTTGGACAGGAAGCCGGCGACGGGTGCCGTCATGAACATGGCGAGACCGCTGACGAACAGGGCTTCGCCGATCATCAGCGCGTCATATCCCCGGATGCGGCCGAGATAGAGCGGATAGAGATAGGTCAGGCCATAGAGGCCGACGCCCATGATGAAGGAGAACACCGAGCCGAAGGCGAAATTGAGGTTCTTGAAGGCGCGCAGGTCGACGATCGGCTCCTCGGCGGTGAAGGCGCGATAGAAGAAGAGCAGCGCACCGAGGACGAGAACGATGGCAAAGAAGAAGATCGTGCTGTCCTGCAGCCAGTCATTGCGCGGACCTTCCTCGAGCACGTATTCGAGCGAGCCGAGGAACGCGCCCATGCCGGCCAGACCCCACCAGTCGAACTTGCTGAACAGCGACTTGTCGCCCTTGTCGAAATCGATGAGGTTCCAGGCGGCAAAGGCAACGATGATGCCGGGAATGACGTTGACGAGGAACAGCCAGTGCCAGGAAAAGGCGTGGCTGAGATAGCCGCCGACGGTCGGCCCGATGGTCGGCGCCAGCGTGGCCACGAGGCCGATGATGGGCGAGACGACCGAGCGCTTGGAGGGCGGGAAGATGGTGAAGGCTGCCGCGAACACGCTGGGGATCATGCCGCCGCCGATGAAACCCTGGATGGCGCGGTAGACGATCATCTGGTCGATGTTGGTGGCCGTGGCACACAGGATGCTGGCCGCGGTGAAGCCCGCTGCCGAAATGGTGAAGAGAACGCGCGTCGACAGGAGCCGGCCGAGGAAGCCGGACAGCGGGATCATGATGACTTCGGCGATGAGATAGGAGGTCTGGACCCAGGAAATCTCGTCGGAGCTTGCGCTCAAACCCGCCTGAATTTCGGCAAGCGATGCCGAAACGATCTGGATGTCGAGAATGGCCATGAACATGCCGAAGACCATCGCCACGAAGGCGATGGCTTTCTTCGGATCGATGTGATCGGACGGCACGGCCGGTGCCGCTGGCTTTCCGCTGATGGTCGTGCTCGACATGATCTCGGGTCCGGTGCTGGTTGCGCTTACTTGGCCGGTGCCGTGCGGGTATCGACGTCAACGATGACGCTCAAGCCCGCCTGAAGCCTGCCGGATGCCAGAATGTCGGCGGGCAGGGCGATGCGAACCGGGACACGCTGGACAACCTTGGTGAAATTGCCTGTGGCATTCTCGGCCGGAAGCAGCGAGAACACGGCGCCGGATGCCGGGGCAATCGAGGCGACGGTGCCTTCAAACGTGTCGCCGGAGAGCGCGTCGACCCGTACCCGTACCTTTTCGCCCGGCACGATGTCCCGCAGCTGCGTTTCCTTGTAATTCGCGTCGATATAGAGCGAATTGACGGGAACGAGGGCGGCAAGCCGCTGGCCGGGGGTGACGAGATCGCCCTTCTTGGCCGAGAGATTGCCGACAACGCCATCGAGAGGCGCACGGATGACGGTGAAGGAGAGGTCGCGGGCGGCCTTGTCCTTGCTCAGCTGCAGCGAGGCAATCGATCCCTCGGCTTCCTTGTACTGGGCTTCCAGCACACCGACATTGGCGACTGCCGCAGCGATCTGGGCATCGGCGGAAACGAGGTTGGCCTTGGCCTGATCCAACGCCGCAGTGGCATCGTCGAGCTGTGACTGGGAGGCAAAACGCGTGGCATGCAGCTGGCCGGCGCGGGTCGCAGCGGCTTCCGCATTGGTCAGGACCGCCTGTGCGGCGACCTTGCCGGCTTCGACCTGCTTGACGGATGCCTTGGCGGCTTCCGTCTGGGCCTGAATGCGCAGAAGCGTCAGGCGCTGTGTCGCGATCTGCGCCTCGGCCTGTTCTTCCGCAATGGTATAGTCGCCATTATCGAGCGTGATCAGCGGATCGCCTGCCTTGACGCGCTGGTTGGCGACGACATTGATCGTATCGATATAGCCGGTGATCTTGGGGGCAATGGCGGTGATGTCGCCCTGGATATAGGCGTCGTCGGTCGAGACCATGAAGCGGCCCGTTGTCCACCATTCGTGGCCATACCAGGCACCGGCGCCGACAGCGGCGACAATGATGACGGGCAATATGAAGCGCTTCACCGAGCGTTTTGGCGGTGCCGGGGTCGCAGTGACCACGTCGTGCTGCGGGGCTTCACTTTTCACCGGTGCTTCGACTTTGGAAGCAGGGGCGGGTGCAGGGAACTGACGAATCTCAGCCTCGTTGGTGGATTTCGGCGCGGACATAGAGAGCTCTTTCTACAGATGTTCAATCTGAAAACTGATTGAACCAATCGGTTCGATCGTTGACATAGCGCAAATGAGAGCGCATATCAAGGGGATCGAACCGCTTGGTTCGAAAAAGAATCGAAAATGAGGAAACTTGACTACTATGTCGTCTACCAAGGCACCCGTTATGGACCCAGGCATGACCGCTTCCGAACGCCCCGGCCGTCTGGCCGCGGGGCAGGATCCCGTCAAACGGCAGCAGATACTGGATGGGGCCAATCGCGTCTTTTCGCAGATGGGTTTTGATGCGGCCAGCATGAATGACATTACCCGTGAAGCGGGCGTGTCGAAGGGCACGATCTATGTCTATTTCAGCAACAAGGAAGAGCTGTTCATCGATCTGTGCCAGCAATACAAAGTAGCGCTCTTCGACGGTATCTATCAGGCGCTGGAGAGCAACAACGGCGACCTGCGCGAAGCCTTGATCCAGTTCGGCATTTCTCTGTCGACGCTCATTACCTCGAATGCCGGCATAAGGGCGCAGCGGGTCGTCATCGGCGTGGCGGAGCGCATGCCGTCCATGAGTTCCAGCTTTTACGAGAAAGGGCCGAAAAAGGGCCTTGCCCTGATACGCGCGCTGCTGGACAAGCACGTCGCGGCAGGATTCCTGGCCATCGAGGACACGGAGATGGCGGCCTATCAGCTCTCAGACCTTTTCCATTCGGGTCTGCTGCGCCGCCGTCTGTTCGGCCAGATGGAACAGGAACCGGAAGCGGAGCAGATCCGCAAGACGGTGACCGCGGGCGTTGATATGTTCCTCAGGGCCTACAAGGCCTGATCAGGCGGTGCCGCAGGCGGCACAGACGCCACGGATTTCGATGGTGGTCTTGGTCTGTTTGAAGCCGTTCTGCGTCGTCCATTCGCGCACCCGCTGGGTGATGATATCGTCGGAAAATTCCGAGACCTGCCCGCATTTCTCGCAGATGGCGAAGGCGATCATGCCGTGATTGTGGCTGTGATTGTGGGGATGCGCGCAGGCGACAAAGGCATTGATGCTTTCGAGGCGGTGGACCATGCCGTAGTCGAGCAGCTTTTCCAGGGCGCGGTAGACCTGCAGCGGCGCACGGAAACCGTCACCGCGTAGCTGGTCGAGGATGGTGTAGGCGCTCAAGGGTCCTTCGGCGCGCGACAACGTATTGAACACCAGGGTCTGGTTCTTCGTCAGCTCATGGGCGGTTGTCATTGCCTTCGGGTCTCCTGAACGTACACGTTTAAGTCGCTAGCGCGTGATATTGCCGTAAACAAGTCCGTTTCCGTAAAAATCTGCTGTCTCTAAGATAAGCAGCGGCGTCATCGGCTGCCAGTGGATAAATTAATTTCGTCTGTTCTCAAATTTGCCATTGTTGACTAATGTAATAACATCACATATCGAGACGTCAAGAAGATGCCGGATGGACGTGACCGACCGAACACCGCCGTCCGGAGCATGCGGATAGACCATGACTGACCAATGCCTGACCTTTCGCGACCTTACCCTGGGGTATCGCAGTCACCCTGCCGTTCATCATCTGAGCGGTGTGGTCGAGCGCGGTTCGCTGACGGCCGTCGTGGGTGCGAACGGTTCGGGCAAGTCGACGCTGATGAAGGGTATTGTCGGTGTTCTCAAGCCGATGTCCGGTTCCGTCGTGGTCGAGAAGGGCGTTCGCGTCGCCTATCTGCCGCAGCAATCGGAACTGGACCGCTCGTTTCCGGCGCGTGTCATCGATCTCGTTTCGCTGGGGCTCTGGCCCCGGCGCGGCCTGCTTGGCCGCTTTACCGCCGGTGACCGTGAACAGGTTTCGAGGGCCCTGATGGGCGTCGGGTTGGGCGGCTTTGAAAAACGCCCCATCGACAGCCTGTCCGGCGGGCAATTGCAGCGCGCCCTGTTTGCCCGGGTGCTGGTGCAGGACGCCGATCTGATCCTTCTCGACGAGCCGTTCAACGCCATCGACGCCAAGACGGTCGGTGACCTGATCGCGCTGATCAAGCGCTGGCATGGCGAAAAGCGCACCATCATGGTGGTGGTGCATGATCTCGACCTGGTGCGGGAGCATTTCCCCGAAACGCTGCTTTTGGCGCGCAAGCCCATTGCCTGGGGCGCCTCGCGGGAGACGCTTCGTCCGGAAAACCTGCTGCATGCGCGGCAGTTCCACGAGGCCTGGGCCGAGAGTGCGCCCTGGTGCGAGGATGATGCCCAATTGTCCGCGACCGGCGGTCATGGCCACGATCATGCGCATGACCACAAACACCATGCGCACAATGATGATCACGACCATAGCCGTTCGAGCGGGGCGTAATCCGGATGTATGATTTCCTTATTGCACCGTTCGTCGACTACAGCTTCATGCAGCGTGCGCTGCTGGGCTCGCTGGCGCTGTCGCTCAGTTCCTGCCCTGTCGGCGTGTTCCTGATGCTGCGGCGGATGAGCCTGACCGGCGATGCCATGTCGCACGCCATCCTGCCGGGGGCCGCCGCCGGCTTCCTGCTCTACGGATTGCAGATCGTGCCGATGACCATCGGCGGGCTGATCGCCGGGGTGATCGTGGCGCTTGGCGCCGGGGCGGTGTCGCGCTTCACGATCCAGAAGGAAGATGCCTCGATGGCCGCCTTCTACCTGATATCCCTTGCGCTGGGGGTGATGATCGTTTCGCTGCGCGGCTCGAATGTCGACCTGATGCATGTGCTGTTCGGCACCGTTCTTGCGCTCAACAACGAGGCGCTGAGCCTGATCGGCCTGATCTGCGGCGTCAGCATCGTGACCCTCGCCATTTTCTGGCGCGGCCTGGTGGCCGAGTGCCTTGATCCCCTGTTCCTGCGTTCGGTCAGCCGCATCGGCACGCCCGTGCATTTCATCTTCCTGGCGCTGGTGGTGCTCAATCTCGTCGGCGGCTTCCAGGCGCTCGGGACGCTGCTGTCGGTCGGCCTGATGATGCTGCCTGCCGCCGGCGCGCGCTTCTGGACGACCCGTGTCGGCCCGATGTGCGCCGTTGCCATCCTGATCGGGATGATATCCTGCGTTGCGGGCCTGCTGATTTCCTATCATTTCGCCCTGCCATCCGGCCCGGCGATCATCCTTTCCGCCGGTGCGATGTATATCGCCTCCATTCTCATCGGCTCACGCGGCGTTCTCAGCAGCCGCATGCGTTCCCACCGCCACAGAACCGCCTAAACCTCGATAAAGGAGACTACCAATGCGCAAAGCTTTTAAACTCGCTACAACTCTGAATGTTATACTGTTACTGTCTGCGGCTTCGTCCACCGCTTTCGCGGCTGACCTGAAGGTTGTTTCCAGCTTTTCCATCATCGAGGATTTTGCCAAGAACGTCGGCGGCGACAAGATTTCGCTGACCAATCTGGTCGGCCCGAACGGCGACAGCCATGTCTATGAGCCCAAGCCATCGGATGCGGCGGCGCTGGCAAAGGCGGATGTGGTTCTGGTCAATGGTCTGGGATTTGAAGGTTTCCTGCCGCGGCTGGTCGAGGCCAGCGGTACCAAGGCGCCCATTGTCGAACTGACCAAGGGTATCGAGCCCCTCAAGGCGCAGGAAGAGGAAGAAGGCCATGCGGAGGCAGGCGCTGAGCATCACCACGATCACGGTGCCTTCGACCCGCATGCGTTCCAGTCGATTGCCCACGCCAAGATCTATGTGAAGAACATCGTCGATGCCTTCTGCAATGCCGACAAGGCGAATTGCGATACCTACAAGAAGAATGGCGCGGACTATACCAAGAAGCTGGATCAGACCGAGATCGATGTGAAGGCCGGTATCGCCGCCATTCCGGAGGCCAAGCGTCTGATCATCACATCGCATGACGCATTCGGCTATTTCGAGCACGCCTACGGGCTGAAGTTCCTGGCGCCCGAAGGTCTTTCAACGGATGCGGAACCGTCCGCTGCCGATGTCGTTGCGCTGATCAAGCAGGTCAAGGAAGACAAGGCCTCGGCGATCTTCGTCGAGAATATCACCAATCCGCGCCTGATCGAGCAGATCGCCAGCGAGACCAAGCTGAATGTCGGCGGCACACTGTTTTCCGATGCTTTGTCGGAACCGGGCGAAGGCGCCAGCACCTATATCGACATGATGCACCACAATATCAGCGCCTTTAAAAAGGCCATTATCGGCAGCTGATCGACGGAACCGGAAAAAGCGGGGGATGACTCCGCTTTTTTCATTGGCATAAATGTAATGTTATTACATTATACCTGTGAACTCCCACGACGCACAAGGAATAAGCATGTCACGACATCTGAAGAAAGTTTTGCCCCTCGCCATGGTCCTCGGCTTTGCCGCGTTGCCCGCGCTGGCCAATGAGCAGACCGCCTGGCGCGTTTTCGTCTCGGATCATGCGGAGCCGACCATCCGCGTGCTCGACCCGCGAACCGGCGGGATTATCGATACGTTCAACGTGAAGGCACCGGCCGGCCTGTCGTTGTCCGACAGCGGGAAAACAATTTTTGCCGTGCAGCGGGACGGCGGCGAGGTGGCGGTCCTGTCGACAGGGATTGCCGTGGAGGACCATGGTGCCCATGGCGACCTCAAGGTCGAGGCGCCGAAACTGCTCGATCTGAAACTGGAGGGCCAGCGGCCTTCGCACTTCGTCGATCACAACGGCAATATCGCCCAGTTCTTTGACGGCGATGGCGTGGTGAAGGTCGTCAGGGAAAAAGATATTCTCGCGGGCACGAATGACGTTCGCAGCATCAAGCTGGCTTCACCGCATCACGGTGTGGCCATCTCCTATGGCGGCACGGTGCTGGTGAGCGAGCCGCATCCGGAAAAGCCGGTGGATGAGCTCCCCATCGGCATCAAGGTTCTCGGCAGCGACGGCTATCCCGTCGGCGCGCTGCATGCATGCCCTGACCTGCATGGGGAAGCGTCGTCCGGCAATATTCTGGCCATCGCCTGCAAGACCGGGCTGCTTCTGGTCAAATCCGGCGCGGCTGCGCCCGAGATCAATCATCTCGCCTATGCGACATCGCTGCCGGATGGAAAGATCACCACGCTTCTCGGCGGCAAGGGCCTGCAGTATTTCCTCGGCAATTACGGTCCGCAGGCGGTGGTGCTGGTCGAGCCGGGCAATGCCGAACCGTTCCGCCGCGTCGAACTGCCGAACCGCCGCGTGCATTTCGCCGTCGATTCAGCGCGCCCGCAGTTCGCCTACATCTTCACCGAGGACGGCCAGCTGCACCGGCTGAATGTGGTGACCGCCAAAATCGAAAAATCGCTGAAGCTGACCGGACCCTACAGCATGGACGGCCACTGGAGCCTGCCGCGGCCGCGCATCGCTGTTGCCGGTGACGAGATCATCGTCAGCGATCCGCTGAAAAGCCGCCTGCACGTGATCAAGGCTGCCGCCTTCGCGAAGGACCGCGAGATCGCGCTCGAAGGCAAGCCTTTCAATGTCGTGGCCGTCGGCGGCTCCGGCGAAGTTCACGACTGACGTTATCCGGCCTGCTGCGGCCCTCGCGGCAGGCCATTCCAAGAGGGCAATAGCCATGCACAACACAGCCATACCCAACCGTCTTCCGGTCACGGTGCTCTCGGGCTTTCTCGGAGCCGGCAAGACCACTTTGCTCAACCATATTCTCAACAATCGCGAGGGGCGGCGCGTTGCCGTCATCGTCAACGATATGAGCGAGGTGAACATCGATGCCGCGCTTGTACGCGACGGCGGCGCCAATCTTTCGCGCACCGATGAACAATTGGTCGAAATGACCAATGGCTGCATCTGCTGCACCTTGCGCGATGACCTGCTGCAGGAGGTGGAAGCCCTGGCCAAGCAGGGGCGTTTTGATTATCTCCTCATCGAGTCGACCGGCATTTCCGAGCCCTTGCCCGTGGCGTCGACCTTCGATTTCCGCGACGAAAACGGCCGCAGCCTGTCCGATGTGGCAAAACTCGACACCATGGTGACCGTGGTCGACGCGGCCAATCTGCTGAAGGATTATGCCTCGGCGGATTTTCTGAAGGACCGGGGGGAATCGCTCGGTGATGCCGACAACCGGACGCTGGTCGATCTTTTGGTCGACCAGATCGAGTTTGCCGACGTCATCATCCTCAACAAGATTTCCGACTCGTCTCTCTATGACCGCGATCTGGCGCGCAAGATCATCCGCGCGCTCAACCCGGATGCAAAGCTGATCGAGACGGACTTTGCCGATGTACCGCTGGGTGAGGTGCTCAACACGGGCCTGTTCGACTTCGACAAGGCGCAGGAACATCCGCTCTGGTTCAAGGAATTGAACGGTTTTGCCGACCATGTGCCGGAGACCGAGGAATATGGCGTTCGTTCTTTCGTCTACCGCGAGAGGCGTCCGTTCGATCCGCAGAAGCTTCATGCCTTTCTTGACAGGAACTGGCCGGGTGTCATCCGCTCCAAGGGGTTCTTCTGGCTGGCGACACGGCCGGATTATGTCGGCGAACTCAGCCAGGCCGGTGCGCTGGTGCGGGCGGAAAAACGCGGCCTGTGGTGGTCGTCGATCCCGCGCAACCGCTGGCCGGAGCATCCGGAATGGCTGAAATCCATGAAGCCCTATCTGCACAAGGTCTGGGGCGACCGGCGGCAGGAGATTGTCTTCATCGGCGTTGATCCGATGAATGAAGTGCACCTGCGGGCACAGCTCGACGCCTGTCTGGTGGATGCCGACGAATTCACACCGGGCAAGTGGGAAGACCTGTTCGACCCATTCCCGAGCTGGGTCCGGCAGGCCGCCTGATTTCGGCCGGATTGATGGGGTTATCGCTTGGGCACCGCACGACAGACACGACAATCATACCGCTGGGACCACAGGCCAAATCCAGCGGGTCGTGTTGCCGGACGATGCTCCATTCCCGTCCCGGGGTCAGCCGGGGCGGGAATATTTTTGGTGGGATCAGATATAGGCGGCGGTTTCGGTGGGCGAAATCCGCACCTTGCCGATGTTGCGCCCGTCCATCTCGACGATTTCATACTCGTAATCATCGACCTTCAGCTTTTCGCCCTGTGCGGGGATGTGGCCGAGATTCCACAGGATGTAACCGGCCAGCGTCGTGTAGCGGTCGCCGTCATCGACGAGGTCGCGTTCGATCAGGCCGCCGAGGCGGCGGATGTCGATATAGGCGTCCACCACCATGCTGCCGTCTTCCGACCGCTCGAGGATCGGGCTTTCCTCGCCTTCATCCGGGAAGTCGCCGGCAATGGCCTCAAGAATATCCGTCGGCGTGACCACGCCCTCGAATGAGCCGTGTTCGTCGAGAACAATCGCCATCTGCACCGTCGTGCCGCGCAATTGCTCCATCACGCGCAATACGTTGGCATTTTCATGCAGGATCAATGGCTGGCGGGTCACTTTGTCCCAATCGATCTTGCCGCCGTCGAGAATGGCGAACAGCAGGTCCTTGGTCAGGGCCACGCCGACGAATTCGTCGACCCGTCCGCGGGCCAGAACCACGCGGCTGTGGGAGAGTGTGCGGATTTCCGCCAGCAGTTCCTCGTTGGTCTCGTTGAGGTCGAGCCATTCGACCTCGTTGCGCGGCGACATGATGGAACGCACCGGCCGCTCGACCAGGTCGAGAACGCCGCGGATCATTTCCTTTTCTTCCGGGTGGAAGACTTCGCCCGCGGCCGTCTGCTCGGCGATCACATCCAGCGCATCCGAATGATGGCTGGCATCGCCGGAACGGCCGCCGCCCAGGAGGCGCAGCACCGCGCCTGCCGTGCGGTCACGCAGGTCCATCGAGGTGATGCGCTTGTCGCGGTTATGCCGTCCGACCTGATTGGCTGCTTCGATGAGGACGGAGAAGCCGATGGCGGCGTAGAGGTAGCCCTTCGGAATATGGAAGCCGAAGCCTTCGACGATCAGGCTGAAACCGATCATCATGAGGAAGCCAAGGCAGAGGATGACGACAGTCGGATGACGGCTGACGAAGGCCATGAGCGGTCTGGACGCAAGCATCATGACGCCTACCGCCACGACAACGGCGATCATCATGACTTCCAGAGATTTGACCATGCCGACGGCGGTGATCACACTGTCGAGCGAGAAGACGGCATCGAGCACGACGATCTGGGCGATGACCTGCCAGAAAACCGCATGGGCGACGTTGGATTCCTTGGCGGACATATGTCCTTCAAGGCGCTCGTGCAGTTCCATCGTGCCCTTGAACAGCAGGAACAGGCCGCCGATGATCAGGATGAGATCGCGCCCCGAGAAGCCGAAACCCGCCACGCTGAACAGCGGTGTCGTCAGTGTCACCACCCAGGAGATGGAGGCGAGCAGCGCCAGGCGCATGATCAGGGCGAGGGACAGGCCGACGATGCGCGCGCGGTTGCGCTGGCTGGGCGGCAGCTTGTCGGCAAGGATGGCGATAAACACGAGGTTGTCGATCCCGAGTACGATCTCGAGCACGATCAGCGTGGCGAGACCAATCCAGGCATTGGGGTCGGCAATCCATTCCATTGGGAAGTCGGTTCCTTCTAAGAGATGCGGGTCAGGGCGCGACACGGCGCGCGGATGCGGCTGGAAAAGCCAGCGCAAATCCGCCCGCGATGCAGGCCAAATCGGATGTTGGGGAGAAAAACGGGAATTGTTGCTGACGCTGCGTGGGCAGAGTCAGCTTGCTTCGCAAGTCCGGACTTGGAGGCTCTTCAGATTGTTCGTCCGGCATCGAGGCGCGGTCAGTCCCTGTTTGACTGGCGTCATGGGTGAAACTTACGGGTGCCAGATGCGCTTATAATGGCAGTCAGTACGGCTGCGTTCAAGAGGATGTGGCGAAAATTCGGCAGCGGGGCCGCAAATCCGCCTATCCGGCAAAGCCGCCCGCATCGAGGAATGCCTGTTCGTCCGGCGTGGATTTCCGTCCGAGAATGGCGTTGCGATGGGGAAAGCGGCCAAACCGGTGGATGATGTTGTAATGATCTTCGGCCCATTCGAGCTGGCTCGGGGCCGATGCGGTGTAAAGCTTCACGCAGCGCAATTGCTCGTCGATGTCTTCCGAATGCATGAAGGGCAGATAGAGAAAGCCGCGCACGGACGGCTCGAGGGCAAGATCGTGGCCTCTTTCCAGCGCCTCTCCGGCGTAATGGCGCGCCAGCGAGTCCGTTGCATACATGTGGCCGGTGCCGCGAAAGCAATTGCGCGGGAACTGGTCGAGCAGGATCATCAGTGCCAGCGCTCCGTCGGCGGTTTCGATCCAGTGGTCATAGTCGCGCCGCGCGGCAGCGAAATGCCTGTTGTGAAAGGTCTGGCGGAACGTTTCGTCAAACGCCGCATCCTTCTTGAACCAGGCGTCGGGTCCGGCCTTGCGCCAGAAGCCGACAATATCGTCGATGATGGCCTGATCGGTTTCAGCCATTGCTTGTCCTTCCATGGTGGTTGCAATCAGTTTGCACTGTCGGCGGTTTGCGCCGCCGGCAGCACGCGGGCAGTTTCTTCGCTCAGAGCCCGGCCGGATTGCCGTGGTTTGATCAAGGGGCCCGGCACCGGTGCATTGCCCCTCATCAGATCGTTGCCGGCGCGGATGCCGCCGGCGAGCTGCAGGTCGAGGCGTTCCGCATCACGCTGGCGCACGTCGCCGATGATCTCCGCCGCTTCCTCGGGCGCGACGCCCAGGCCGATCAGCGTGTTCTCGCCAAAGGACAGGGCCGACTCGAAGGTTTCGCGGATCTGGTACTCGACGCCGGCCTTGATCAGCGCCAGCGTGTTGCCGCGGTCGAAGGAGCGGGCATAGACCTGCACAAGCGGATACTCCGCCTTGATATGCTCGGCGATGGCGAGAATGGTGTCGGGCTTGTCGACGCAGATGAGGACGGCCTGCGCGCGGCCAGCGCCTGCCGCATGCAGGATGTCGAGACGCGTGCCATCGCCGTAATAGACCTTGAAGCCGAATTCGGCTGCGGCCTGGATCATCTCGATGTCATTGTCGATGATCGAGACATCGACGCCGCGCATCAGCAGCGGCTGGCTGGCGATCTGCCCGAACCGGCCGAAACCGATGACGAGGACGCTGCCGGACAGGCCTTCCGCGACATCGACACCATCCAGCGACTGCTTTTCGCGCGGCAGGATATAGCGCAGGCCGATGATGGCGATCGGGGTGAGCACCATGGAGATGATGATGATGGCCGTCAGCATGGCGTTGGCGCGGCCATCGAGAATGCCGACCGATGTGGCGGTGGAATAGAGCACGAAGGCAAATTCGCCGCCCTGCGCCATCACGACTGCACGCTCCAGCGCTTCCGTGTGGGACGAGCGCATCAGGCGGGCGACGATATAGATCGCGATGCCCTTCACCACCATGAAGGCGGCGACATAGAACAGCACGCTGCGCCAGTTGGCGGTGACGACGCTCAGGTCCAGCGACATGCCGACGGCGAGAAAGAACAGGCCGAGCAGGATGCCGCGGAACGGTTCGACATCGGCTTCGAGCTGATGCCGGAAGGTGGATTCGGACAGGAGCACGCCGGCAAGGAAAGCGCCCATCGCCATGGAGAGGCCGCTGACCTGCATGACGAGCGCGGCGCCGAGCACGACGAGGAGGGCGGCGGCGGTCATGACTTCGCGCGCCCGGGACTGGGCGAGGAAGCCGAAGAGGGGATTGAGCAGATAACGGCCGGCCACGATGAGGCCGGCGACCGCCGCGACACCGATGCCGATATCCATCCAGCGCAGGCCTGTCGGCGGCGCGTCGGTGGCGGCTATGGGTGCGAGAAAGGCGACAAGGGCGAGAAGCGGTACGATGGCCAGGTCTTCCAGCAGCAGGATCGAGACCATGCGCTGGCCCTTGGTGCTCGCAATCTCGCCGCGCTCCTCCAGCAGCTGCATGACGATGGCCGTCGAGGTCAGGACGAAACCGGCCCCGGCGACGAAGGATATGGCGACGGGAAAGCCGGTGGCGATGCCGACACCGGTCAGCAGCAGCGCGCAGACACCGACCTGCAGGGCGCCAAGGCCGAAGATCTCCTTGCGCAGGCCCCAGAGGCGGGAAGGCTGCATTTCAAGGCCGATGATGAACAGGAACATGACGACGCCGAGTTCGGCGACGTGCAGGATCGTCTGCGGATCGGAGAAGAATTTGAGGCCGAATGGCCCGATCACCAGTCCGGCGGCGAGATAGCCGAGTACGGAACCAAGCCCGAGCCGCTTGAAGACGGGCACGGCGACGACGCCTGCTCCCAAAAGCACGACGGCACTGAGAAGGTCCGGTCCATGAAGCTCCGCTGCCATTGTATCTCCCGCCGTTGGTTGTGCTGCTGGTTCCCAGAGGTAAAGCGCCGGGGGCTGGCAGGCAAGGGGGGGCGTGGTTCGACAAGCTCACCATGAGGGAAGTGGAGGATTGCAGGGAGCTATATCCTGCAACGTTCGTCGTTGGCGTTGCAACCAAACCACTTCCCTCATGGTGAGCTTGTCGAACCACGCACTAGGATCCTGCAACCATCACTGAATGATAACGGAAACGGGATGGAACTCCGGCCTACAATCTCCACAGCCGCTTGGCGTTGCCGGAAAACAGTTTGGCCTTTTCGCTTTCGCTGCATCCTGAAACCAGCGCATGCGTCGCGGCGATCCATGTGGCAAGGCCGCCGCCCAGCGTGCAGACGGGCCAGTCGCTGCCCCAGACAATCCGGTCCCAGCCGAAACTGCCGATGACATGCTGCACATAGGGTTTGAGCGTATCCGCGCGCCATGCCCCATCGGCATAGGCGACGATGCCGGAAATCTTGGCGATGACGTTGGCGCGTCCGGCGATTTCGGTGATCTTGCCGCGCCAGATGGTGAAATCATCGCCCTTGATGTCAGGCACGCCGCAATGATCGAGGATGAAGGTCAGGTCCGGGGCAAGATCGACCAGGGCGATAGCCCTGTCCATCTGGCGCGGCAGCACGCACAGATCAAAGGTCAGGCCCGAGCCGCCCATACGCCGGATGTTCTCGCGGAACAGGGAACTCTCCGACAGATCGTCCGGCATGGTGTGCAGGATGCGGCGAAAACCCTTGACGAACGGGTTGGCCTTCTGGCGTTCAAGATGAGCGGCAAAACCGGCCTCTTCCGGGCGGCATGCGGCAATCGCCCCGGCAATCAGGCTGCCCTCCTGCTTCGCGAGGCTGGCGACGTAATCGATTTCGGTCTGGATTTCGGATGGGTTTACATCCACTTCCATGTGCAGTGCCCGGACTATTCCGGCCCGCTGCGCCTGCAGCGCATATTCGCCGTAGAGAAAATCCCGGTTGAGCGCCTCGACACCGGCAAGCCACGGATAATGCAGGGCCGACTGGTCGATGAGATGAAGGTGTGTGTCGATGAACATGCCTGATCTGCTCCCGTTCACGCGTGGCGCACAACACTGGAATGGATGACATCCGCGCCCGCGAGCTCGGAGAGTTTGTGTGCTGTCGTCACCAGCATTTCGCGCGCCTGATCGACGTCCGGGGCATCGGGAATGTTCAGGAGCTTGATATAGGGACAGGTCAGGGCCGCGATGGACCGGCCATCGGGGCCGAGAATCGGCGCGGATATATTGTAGACGCCCGCGGTCTGGGCGCTGGGCATGATTTCATAGCCGCGCGCGCGGATATGATCGAGCCGTTCGCGAAAATCCGCCGGCTGGGCAATGTCATCGGCATGTTTTTCATATTCGGCAATCATCATGGCGCGTTCCTCATCCGAGCGGAACGCCAGCAGCACGTGACCGGAGCCGGTATTGAAGAGGCTGATATGCGAGCCGACGCGGATGGAAATGCCCCAATAGTCCGGCGCCTCCTGCTGGGCGATGACGACTGCGGCGCCGCGGTCAAAGACGCTGAGCTGGTTGGCCTGCTTGGTCAGGACCGCAAGATCGCGCATCAGCGGCGTGGCATAGGAAGCGAGCCGGCGAACCGGCGCATGCAGCTGGGCGAGGCCGAACAGTTTCAGCGTCAGGGAGTAGCGGTCACCTTCGAGCCGGGTGACATAGCCGCGCCGGACCAGCCGGTCGAGCATGCGGTAGAACTCATTGGGGCTGCGGCCGAGATGCTTGGCAATTTCCGCCTGGGTGAGGCCGCCGTCGATGCCCGAAAGCAGTTCGAGAATGTCCAGTCCCTTGTCGAGTGCCGGGGCGCGATACCGGTCGCTGTCGTCTTCTTCCAACATGGTTGTCCCCCTCATTTCACTCAATGCATATACGAAGATTATCTTCATAGGAAAGCGTTTCCGCGCTTGACGGTCAAGCCTGTAAATGTTTGTATATGAATGACACGCCCATATATGGGTGAAGAAAAGTGCCGGGAGGCGGCACTCTGGATGTTGGGAGGAACTGCATGAAAAACCTGCTAGCCAGTGTTTCGGCCGGCGCTATCGCGCTGTTGAGCACAAGTTTTGCCTTTGGCGCCGAACTGCCGGGCAAATTCGAGGGCGTCACCATCGACGCCAAACTGATCGGCGGCCAGCAATATGAGCCGCTGTACGAGCGCATCGGTGAGTGGGAGAAACTGACCGGCGCCAAGGTCAACATCCTGTCCAAGAAGAATCACTTCGAGCTCGACAAGGAGATCAAGTCGGATATCGCCTCGGGCAGTCTGAAATGGTGCGTCGGTTCGAACCATTCATCCTTCGCGCCGCAATACCCGAAGATCTATACGGATCTGACGGCGCTGATACCGGCGGCGGAAGTCGCGGCGTTCGTGCCGGCCAACATCAAGGCTTCGACGCTTGATGGCAAGCTGGTGATGCTGCCGCGCGCGCAGTTCGACGTTTCCGCGCTGTACTACCAGAAGAGCATCTATGCCGACGAAGCCAACAAGAAGGCCTTCAAGGCCAAGTATGGCTATGACCTGACGCCGCCCGATACCTGGCAGCAGGTGACGGACCAGGCGATGTTCTTCACCAAGGCGCCGGATTTCTACGGCACGCAGTTTGCCGGCAAGGAAGAGGCGATCAATGGCCGCTTCTATGAAATGCTGGTCGCCGAGGGCGGCGAGTACATCGGCAAGGATGGCAAGCCCGCCTTCAACTCGGCCGCGGGCATCAAGGCGCTCGACTGGTTCGTCAATCTCTACAAGGCCAAGGCGGTTCCAGCGGGAACGACCAACTATCTGTGGGACGATCTCGGCCAGGGTTTTGCCTCCGGCTCCATCGCCATCAATCTGGACTGGCCGGGTTGGGCAAGCTTCTTCAATGATCCGAAGTCCTCGAAGGTTGCGGGCAATGTCGGTGTCAAGGTTCAGCCGGCGGGATCGTCGGGCAAGCGGACCGGCTGGTCCGGCAGCCATGGTTTCTCGGTCACGGAAGCCTGCGCCAACAAGGAAGCCGCCGCTTCGCTCGTCTGGTGGCTGACCAACGAAGACAGCCAGAAGCTGGAAGCGAAGGCCGGCCCGTTGCCGACGCGTACGGCGGTCTGGGCCTGGGATATCGAGCAGGCCAAGAGCGATCCGTACAAGACGGAGGTTCTGGCGGCTTTCCAGGAAGCGGCGAAGAATGCCTTCCCGGTTCCGCCGCTCGCCGAATGGATCGAGATTTCCAACGCGGTCTATCCGGAGTTGCAGGCTGCCATCCTCGGAGACAAGACCTCCAAGGAAGCGCTCGACACGGCTGCCCAGAAGGCAACCGATATCCTCAAGGATGCCGGCAAGCTTTGATGCGGTTGGGAGGCGGGGTGATGGATATCACCCCCCTCTATCCTGCCGGACAGGGGGGCAACGCATGCGACCTACCCGAGAGCAGAGATTAAAAGGCCAATATCTCCGATGAAATTTCCCAAACTATCAGCGCCGACGCTCCTGCTGCTGCCTGCCATTATCGTTCTGGCTGCGGTCATCGTCCTGCCCCTGCTGTTTTCGCTCTACTCCAGCTTCACGCCGTTCCGGCTGACGAAACCCGAGACGATCTGGGTTCTCATCGGGTTCCGCAATTATATGAGTGCGCTGACGAGCCTGGAATTCTGGACCGCGTTCGGACGAACCGTTCTCCTCCTGACCATCGCGCTCAACGCCGAAATGTTCCTTGGTCTTGGCCTTGCCATGCTGGTCAACAAGGCCACGCGCGGCCAGCGCCTGTTGCGCACGCTGATGATGTTCCCGATGATGTTTTCGCCGGTGCTCGTCGGCTTCCAGTTCAAATTCCTGTTCAATGACAATATCGGCTTCGTCAACAATGTGCTGCAGTCGCTGGGGATAACCACATCGGCCATCCCGTGGCTGATCGACGGCAACCTGGCGCTGTTCTCGATCATTGTCGCGGAAATCTGGTCCTCGACCTCGGTCTTCGCCATCCTGATTCTGGCGGGCCTGCTCGCCATGCCGCAGGAGCCCGTGGAGGCGGCGCGGGTCGATGGCTGCACGCCGTGGCAGACCTTCCGCTATGTCACCTGGCCTTACCTCATGCCCTTCGCCATGATCGCCATGACCATCCGCTCGCTCGACGTGGCGCGCGCCTATGACATCGTCAAGATCATGACCGATGGCGGTCCGGCCAAACGCACGGAACTGTTGTGGACGCTGGTCGGCCGCACGGCCTACAGCGATGCGCGCATGGGCATGGCCAACGCCATGGCCTATATCTCGATCCTGCTTTCCATCCTGTTCACCGTGTATTTCTTCAGAAAGCTCGCCGCGGCGCGCCAGCAGATCGGAGCGGAGTGGTAAGATGGATCAGAACAACGCACATCGTCTCAAGCGCCGCGGCCTGAAAGTCCTGCATCTCGTCGGCCTGTTCCTGGCCATGCTGGTCATCTGCCTGCCGGGGCTGTGGATCGTCCTCAATTCGCTCCGCCCCACGGTGGAGATCATGGCCAAGCCGCCCGTGTGGATTCCGCAGGATGTTTCGCTCGATGCCTACCGTTCCATGTTCGGCGGCGCCGGGCAGGGCGGCATTCCAGTCTGGGAGTATTTCCGCAATTCGCTGATCATTTCCATTACCTCCACCGTGATCGCGCTCATCATCGGCATGGCCGGCGGCTACGCCTTTGCCCGCTACAAGTTCAAGGGCAAGTCGGCGGTGTTCCTCGGCTTCATGCTGACGCGTGCGGTTCCCGGCATCGCGCTGTCGCTGCCGCTGTTCATGATTTTTGCCCGGCTCGGCATCATCGATACCCACTTTTCCATGATCCTGATCTATGTGGCGCTGAACGTGCCCTTCACCATCTGGCTGATCGACGGGTTCTTCCGCCAGGTGCCGAAGGATTTGGCCGAGGCCGCACAGATCGACGGCTGCACGCGCTGGCAGGCATTCTGGCAGGTGGAGTTTCCACTGGCGGGGCCGGGTATCGCCTCGGCTGGTATTTTCGCCTTCCTCACCTCGTGGAACGAATATGCGCTGGCATCGCAGATCACCCGCTCGGTCAATTCGAAGACGCTTCCCGTGGGGCTGCTCGATTACACGTCGGAATTCACCATTGACTGGCGCGGCATGTGCGCGCTCGCCGTGGTCATGATCGTTCCGGCGCTGACCCTCACATTCATCATTCAAAAGCATCTGGTGTCCGGACTGACGTTCGGCGCGGTGAAAGGTTAAAGGCTCTACCCATGGCACCCGTAACCCTAAAAAAGCTGGTCAAGCGCTACGGCAATGTGGATGTCGTCCACGGCATTGATCTTGAGGTGAAGGACCGCGAATTCATCGCGCTGGTCGGACCGTCCGGCTGCGGCAAGTCGACGACGCTGCGCATGATTGCCGGTCTGGAGGACATCAGCGACGGTGTCATCGAGATCGGCGGCAAGCCGGTCAACGACCTGCCGCCGCGCGCCCGCAACATCTCGATGGTGTTTCAGTCCTATGCGCTTTATCCGCACATGACCGTGCGCGAGAACATGGGTTTTTCGCTGAAGATCGGCAAGGTGCAGCAGGCGGAGATCGACCAGCGCGTCAATGAAGCGGCTGCCATTCTCGATCTGGAAAAATACATGGACAGGCGTCCGTCACAGCTCTCCGGCGGCCAGCGCCAGCGCGTGGCCATGGGCCGTGCCATCGTGCGCAAGCCGGAAGTGTTCCTGTTCGATGAACCCCTGTCCAACCTCGATGCCAAGCTGCGCACGCAGGTGCGCACCGAGATCAAGCGTCTGCACGCCAAGGTGCAGGCGACGATGATCTACGTGACCCACGATCAGGTGGAAGCCATGACGCTGTCCGACCGTATCGTCATCATGCGGGATGGCTATATCGAGCAGGTCGGCACGCCGGAGGAAGTGTTCAAGCGTCCGGCCACGCGCTTTGTTGCGGGTTTCATCGGTTCGCCGCCGATGAACCTCAACGAAGCCACCGTCGATGGCGGCAGGCTGGTATTGAAGGGCGGGCAGAGCCTGCCTTTGCCGCTCGAATTCCGCAACAAGGTGGTTGCGGGTGAAAAGGTCATCTTCGGCCTGCGTCCCGACGATATCTATCCGACCGGCCATGGCCTGAGTTCCGGCGAAGCAACCGACGTTCATGAACTGTCGCTGCCGGTCTCGATCACCGAACCGCTCGGCAACGAGACGCTGGTGTTCATCACGCTGGGCGAAAAGGAATGGGTATCGCGCATGCTCAACCCGCGCCCGCTTGTGGCGGGCGAAACCATCAAGCTGAGCTTCGACCTGTCGCAGGCGCATCTCTTCTCGGCTGAAACCGGCAAAACACTGCGGAGCTGATCATGGCCAAAATCGAACGCGTCGAATTGCGGATGGTCGATCTGCCGCCGAAAGTGCTGCGGACGGACGCCATCCAGAGCTTTGTCTCGCAGGAGACGCCGATTGTCACCATCACCGACAGCGACGGTGCTGTCGGTACGGGGTACAGCTATACGATCGGTACCGGAGGCTCCTCGGTGATGCGCCTGCTTTCGGATCATCTGGTGCCGCGTCTGCTCGGCAAGGATGCCGACCAGATCGAGGCGATCTGGCGCGACCTTGAATTCGCCACCCATGCGACGACCATCGGCGCGATCACGGCCATTGCGCTTGCCGCCATCGATATTGCCCTGTGGGACTTGCGGGCGAAAAAGCAGAACCTGCCATTGTGGAAGCTGGCAGGCGGCGCCAAAGACCGCTGCCCGCTCTACACCACGGAGGGCGGTTGGCTGCATATTGAAAAACAGGCGCTGGTGGATGATGCGTTGCAGGCGAAAGCCAAGGGAGTCAAGGGCGCCAAGGTGAAGATCGGCCGTCCGCATGGGTCGGAAGACCTCGGCCGGCTGTCGGCGGTGCGCGATGCGGGGGGTGCCGGTTTCGAGATCATGACCGACGCCAATCAGGGCTTTACGCTGGATGAGGCCATCAGGCGCTCGCAGGTGCTGCGCGATATTGACCTCGCCTGGCTGGAAGAGCCGCTGCCGGCTGACGACATCGACGGCCATGTGCGCTTGTCCGCGGCGACGCAGACGCCGGTGGCCGTCGGCGAGTCGCTCTATTCGATCCGGCATTTCCGCGAATACATGCAGAAGCGGGCCTGTTCCATCGTGCAGGTGGACGTGGGCCGTATCGGCGGGATCACGCCATGGCTGAAAGTGGCGCATACGGCGGAAAGTTTCGACATGCCGGTTTGCCCGCACTTCCTGATGGAGCTGCATGTCAGCCTCGCCTGCGCGGTGCAGAACGGCAGGTATGTCGAATATATCCCGCAGCTGGACGACCTGACACGGACGCAGATGCGCATCGAAGATGGCTATGCCATCGCGCCATCCGAACCCGGCATCGGCATCGATTGGGACTGGGATGCGGTGAAGGCACGCAGCATCGATGAATTCACCACGGAAATCCGGAGTTAGGCTGATGCAGCGCATGGGCATGATGATCGGACTGAACGGTGACAAGGTGGCGGAATACAAGCGCCTGCACGCGGCTGTCTGGCCGGAAATCCTGGCGCTCATCTCCAGCTGCAATATCCGCAACTACACGATCTTCCTGCGTGAGCCGGAGAATATCCTGTTCGGCACGTGGGAATATCACGGCACGGATTTTGACGCGGATATGGCCCGCATGGCCGCCGATCCGAAAAACAAGGAATGGTGGGACGTCTGCATGCCGTGCCAGGTGCCGCTGGCAACGCAGGCGCCGGGCGAATGGTGGGCGATGATGGATGAAGTCTTCCATGTGGATTGAGGAATACAAATGAACAACCATCCTTTCACCCCCCTCTGTCCTGCCGCCCATCTCCCCCACAAGGGGGGAGATCACATTGGCATGAATGCTTTCGCACAACAGGAAACGTTTCAAATTTCGCAGAAGCGGCAATACAGGCTGATCTCCCCCCTTGTGGGGGAGATGTCCGGCAGGACAGAGGGGGGTATCTGAAGCGTGCAAACACTTGCAAAGCCCTTCAATCCATCCCCCCTGCAGCAGAGCTGGCCGCTTCCGGCGAAGCCGCGTCCCATCGTGACCTTCGGGGCGGGCAGCATCGTCGGCGATGCGCATTATCCGGCCTACCGGAAAGGCGGTTTCCCCATCGCCGGCCTGTTCGATCCCGACCAGGCGAAGGCCGCGAAAATTGCCGCTGAATGGAATGTGACTGCCTATGCATCGGTGGCGGAAGCCGCGGCCGTGGAAAACGCCATCTTCGATCTGGCCACGCCGCCTGCGCGCCATGCGGACGTGCTGAAAGCCCTGCCGGAGGGTTCTTTTGCCCTGATCCAGAAACCGATGGGCAGCGACCTTGTGCAAGCCTCGGAAATTCTCAGGATCTGCCGGGAGCGCAACATCACCGCCGCCGTCAATTTCCAGCTGCGGTTTGCCCCGATGATGCTGGCGCTGAAAGACGCGATCGCGCAGGGCTGGCTGGGCGAGGTCATTGATTTCGATGCCTGGCTGGCGTTGGACACGCCGTGGTCGCTGTGGCCGTTTCTCAACGGCCTGCCGCGCGTCGAGATCGCCATGCATTCGATCCACTACATCGATGTGATCCGCGAGATTCTCGGCAATCCGCTGGGCGTGCACGCGAAGACACTGGGGCATCCCGGTCACGCGGTGGCGCAGACGCGGACAAGCGCGATCCTCGACTATGGCGATCGGGTGCGCTGCTCGCTGTCGATCAATCATGATCATAAGTTCGGCCGCAGGTTTCAGGCCTGCGAGTTCCGCATCAGCGGCACGGAAGGCGCCGCCTATGTGAAGCTCGGGGTCAATCTCGACT
>OIER01000316.1_pt1 | contig 39780 bp, 36 predicted proteins | sample 1581801 | NCBI WGS metagenome assembly OIER01 (sample SAMN03281006, study PRJEB24777) | human gut metagenome | isolation source: fecal sample PR165 from 1 month old male Malay infant, vaginally delivered... | reverse complement strand
GCCATTGCATCACCGACTGTTGAAGGCTCTATGCTAAGTAACGATATTCTTCGTAGCCTGCGCTACACCCTGAAAGCGAACAATAACGACATGGTGCGTATTCTTGCGCTTGCTGACATGGAATCCACCTCCGCGGGTTTTGATACCTGGATGACAAAAGAAGATGAAGACGGGTTTGTGCGTTGCCCGGATATCATTCTTTCCGGTTTTTTAAACGGTCTGATTTATCATCTGCGTGGGAAAGATGAATCAGCGCCGGAGCTGGCGCTTGAGCGTCGTGTTAATAACAATACGGTGCTGAAAAAGCTGCGTATCGCCTTTTCGCTGAAAACCGATGATATTCTGGCCATTATGACCGAGCAGAAATTTCGCGTGTCGATGCCGGAAATTACCGCCATGATGCGCGCGCCGGATCATAAAAACTATCGCGAATGCGGCGATCAGTTCCTGCGTTATTTCCTGCGCGGTTTGACCTCACGCGTACATAGCACGAAAGCATAACGAGAAAAACGGGCGACCACGATTAAAATCGGGTCGCCAACGGTTTACTTCACTTCTTTAAAACCCGCCGATTCCATTACCGTTTGCATTTGCTTCATGCTGATGTTTTTATCGGTATTCTCAGACAGCTTCATCCCGGAAATTGCCTGCAATGCTTTTACATCGACTTTTTCCATATCGATAGTGACGTTTTCCTGCGCATAGGTGTCTGAATAGGTGAGCTTTTCTTCTATGCCAGGGATGTTTTGATATTTAGCGCTTAAGGCGTCAAATACTTTTGCTGCTTCTTCTTTATTGCTGGCGCCGACCGACGCATAGCTGATTTTACTTTCAGAGATTTGTTTCAGAACCTTATCGCCCTTATAGGTGTAAGAGACGGTAATATCCGAGCCGTTTAGGTTGGCATTAAATGTTTTTGTCTCTTCTTTATCACCACACCCCGTCAGGGAAAAAATGACAACCGACGCTACGGCAAGAGAAACTAATTTTTGAAACGCTGTCATGTAAAACTCCATTTCATGAATATCGGATGCAAAATAATAGAGCCTATGAATTTGATGGGCCCGTACGACCTTAATAGCAAAGCAGTATAGAATAAATCTAATCGCGATGGCTGAGCAGTCCGAAAATGGAGTGAAGTGACGCGTTTGAGATTAGGGGAATAGCTACTGCAAAAAAAAAGCGCTGCCATTGCAGCGCTTGATAGGCTTGATAGGTCTCACTTCACCTGTTGGCCTGGTTTTGCGCCTTCATCCGGACTTAACAGGAAGATATCTTTCCCGCCAGGACCCGCCGCCATCACCATACCTTCGGAAATACCGAAGCGCATTTTACGCGGAGCCAGGTTGGCTACCATAATGGTCTGACGTCCAATCAGAACCTGCGGATCCGGATAAGCAGAACGAATACCGGAGAAGACGTTACGCTTTTCGCCACCGAGATCCAGCGTCAGACGCAGCAGCTTGTCAGAACCGTCTACAAACTCAGCGTTTTCAATCAACGCTACGCGCAGGTCAACTTTGGCGAAATCGTCAAAGGTGATGGTTTCCTGAATCGGATCGTCCGCCAGCGGGCCGGTAACCGGTGCGGCTGCGGCTTTCACCTCTTCTTTAGACGCCTCAACCAGCGCTTCAACTTGTTTCATGTCGATGCGATTGTAGAGCGCTTTAAAGGTGTTGACCTTGTGACCGAGCAGCGGTTGCTCGATAGCATCCCAGCTGAGTTCGCTGTTCAGGAAAGCTTCAACACGCTCAGCCAGCGTCGGCAGTACCGGTTTCAGGTAAGTCATCAGCACGCGGAACAGGTTGATGCCCATCGAGCAAATTGCCTGCAGGTCTGCGTCGCGGCCTTCCTGTTTAGCCACAACCCACGGAGCCTGTTCGTCAACGTAGCGGTTTGCCACATCGGCCAGCGCCATGATCTCACGGATAGCTTTACCGAATTCACGGCTTTCCCACGCTTCGCCAATGACCGCAGCGGCATCGGTAAAGGTTTTATACAGTGCCGGATCGGCCAGTTCTGCCGCCAGCACGCCGTCAAAACGCTTGGCGATAAAACCAGCGTTACGGGAGGCCAGGTTAACCACCTTGTTGACGATATCGGCGTTAACGCGCTGGACAAAGTCTTCCAGGTTCAGGTCGATGTCATCAATACGTGAAGAGAGCTTCGCGGTGTAGTAGTAGCGCAGGCTGTCGGCGTCAAAGTGCTTCAGCCAGGTGCTGGCCTTAATAAAGGTGCCGCGAGATTTGGACATCTTCGCGCCGTTCACCGTCACATAACCGTGTACGAACAGGTTGGTCGGCTTACGGAAGTTGCTGCCTTCCAGCATGGCAGGCCAGAACAGGCTGTGGAAGTAGACGATATCCTTACCGATGAAGTGATATAGCTCGGCGGTAGAGTCTTTCTTCCAGTATTCGTCAAAGCTAGTGGTGTCGCCGCGCTTATCGCACAGGTTTTTGAACGATCCCATATAGCCAATCGGCGCATCCAGCCAGACGTAGAAGTACTTGCCAGGCGCATTCGGGATTTCAAAACCGAAGTACGGTGAGTCGCGGGAAATATCCCACTGCTGCAGGCCGGCTTCAAACCATTCCTGCATTTTGTTGGCGACCTGCTCCTGCAACGCGCCGCTGCGCGTCCATGCCTGCAGCATTTCGCTGAATGACGGCAGGTCAAAGAAGAAGTGTTCTGAGTCACGCATCACCGGCGTTGCGCCGGAAACGACGGATTTCGGCTCGATAAGTTCGGTCGGGCTGTAGGTTGCGCCACAGACTTCACAGTTATCGCCGTATTGATCCGCAGACTTACATTTCGGGCAGGTGCCTTTAACGAAACGGTCCGGCAGGAACATGCCTTTTTCCGGATCGTAAAGCTGGGAGATAGTGCGGTTTTTAATAAAACCGTTCTCCTTCAGGCGCGTGTAAATCAGCTCAGACAGCTCGCGGTTCTCTTCGCTATGCGTAGAGTGGTAGTTGTCATAGCTGATGTCAAAACCCGCAAAATCAGTCTGATGCTCCTGACTCATTTCACCGATCATCTGCTCTGGCGTGATCCCAAGCTGCTGTGCTTTCAGCATGATTGGCGTACCGTGGGCGTCGTCCGCGCAGATGAAGTTTACCTGGTGGCCGCGCATTCGCTGGTAACGGACCCAGACATCAGCCTGGATGTGCTCCAGCATATGGCCGAGGTGGATAGAGCCGTTGGCGTACGGCAGCGCGCACGTTACCAGAATTTTCTTCGCGACTTGAGTCATAGTGGGCAATTACTTCTTTTGTAGTGAAAAGGGCTTTGATAGTACCAAAATGGTAATTACTGCGCCAAGCGATAAGGGCATTTATCCGTAAATGAATAATTGTTGCGGTTGGAGTAAACTACCTGGTGACTATTGTATTTTCAGAACAACAAAAAGGAGTCGGGATGAACGCACAATCCCAGGCCAAATCACCAGAAACCCTGCGCGCGATGGTCGCCGGGACGCTGGCGAATTTTCAGCATTCAACCCTGAAGCATAATCTGACGACGCTTAAAGCGTTGCACCACGTCGCCTGGATGGATGACACGTTGCACGTCGAGCTGGTCATGCCCTTCGTCTGGCATAGCGCGTTTGAAGCATTAAAAGAGCAATGCAGTGCCGATCTGTTGCGTATTACCGGCGCGAAAGCGATTGACTGGAAGTTGTCACATAACATCGCCACCCTGAAACGTGTGAAAAATCAGCCGGGTATTAATGGTGTGAAAAACATCATTGCCGTCAGTTCCGGCAAAGGCGGGGTGGGTAAATCTTCCACTGCGGTGAACCTGGCGCTGGCGCTGGCTGCGGAAGGGGCAAAGGTGGGCATTCTTGACGCCGATATTTATGGCCCGTCCATCCCGACGATGCTCGGCGCGGAAAACCAGCGTCCCACTTCACCGGACGGCACCCATATGGCGCCGATCATGTCTCACGGTCTGGCGACCAACTCCATTGGCTATCTGGTAACCGACGATAACGCTATGGTGTGGCGCGGGCCGATGGCCAGTAAAGCGCTATTGCAGATGCTGCAGGAAACCTTATGGCCAGATCTTGATTATCTGGTACTGGATATGCCGCCAGGCACCGGTGACATCCAACTGACGCTGGCGCAGAACATTCCGGTAACTGGGGCGGTTGTAGTGACCACGCCGCAGGATATTGCGCTGATCGATGCGAAAAAAGGCATTGTGATGTTCGAAAAAGTCGAAGTGCCGGTGTTGGGTATTGTTGAGAATATGAGTATGCATATTTGCAGCAACTGCGGGCATCATGAGCCAATCTTTGGCACCGGCGGCGCACAGAAACTGGCCGAGCAGTACCACACCCAACTGTTGGGACAAATGCCGCTGCATATTTCTCTGCGTGAAGACCTCGATCGCGGTACGCCGACGGTTATCAGCCGCCCAGACAGCGAATTTACCGCCATTTACCGTGACCTTGCAGGGCGCGTGGCAGCGCAGCTGTACTGGCAGGGTGAAGTTATTCCGGGCGAAATTGCCTTCCGCGCGGTGTAATTTCTGGCGTTAAATATTATTCACCGTATCAATGATATATTGATGCGGTGAATATATAAGATGAAGAAAAAATAGAGCATTGTTTACCCTGTCTTAATAAAACATGTTTTTTTCTGAATTAAATCCGTTATTCATCATTTAAATTGATCATGCCTATCCTATTGATTTAGTATTTCAATTGGTTTTCGCGTGGTAGCGCACCTATTATTACGCTAAATAACTACCCTGCATGTTAAATCGGGCTTAATACAGGAATGACATTTAGATGAAAAAAACTTTGTCGCTGGGAATTATAGTTATGGCTTATGGATTAAGTCTTCCCGCGTTGGGAACAGATACCGCAACCTTAACTATTAGCGGCAACGTTGTCGCGCCGACCTGCAGTACCGAAGTGGTAAATGCTCAGCTTCAACAGCGCTGCGGCAACACCACCCACGTTTCGAGTACCGAACAAACTGTTTCATCGGTGGTGAGGGGAGTAACAACGGAACTGGTCGCTGTTCCGGGCAGCGATAATCGTCAAATTATCCTCAACCGCTACGACTAGGATACTCTCTTTCATATAGCCCACATCACTCTCATGAATGATGGGGGCTTTTTTATTTATCTTGAAAATAAATATGAATGGTAAATTACGTTAACTTATTAATTGTGTAAATAAGATTGGTTCCTGACTATTTGTTGTAATTATATTGCATTGAGTAACTTGTCTTAAATCAAAAAAACATTCCGTTTACATTGCGGTAACGATTTAAGCGTGTAGATTCTAATTACAGGAATAACACCACGTAACAAATCTAAATATGTTGATTAAGGAAGATACTATGAAACGTTCAATTATTGCTGCGGCAGTGGTAACAGGATTATTTATGAGTGGCGGGGCGTTTGCTGCTGGGGTTGAAGAAGGTACGTTAACTATTACCGGTATGGTGTCAGGTACCGCTTGTAAGTTCCTTGATACAGCAAATACCGCTACTATTAAATTAGACGATATCCCCGCTACAATACTTACTCCACTGGCCGCGGGTCAGGATACGGGGTATGGTGAAAATGAAGCAGATAAGAATTTAATTCTTGAGTGTAATAGTAGCGATAATGTCAAAATAAAAGTTGATGGTAGTGCTTTTGATTATAATAGTGTTATTGAAAATAAAGGCACAGGTCCTGCGGAGGTCGGTTTTAAATTATTTCACAAGAATGTTTTAATTACAAAAGATGGTCAGGATGAATTTAAGCTTTCAGATCTTGAACGGTTGGGTTTATCAACTGAGGGTAATACTCAATACGGGCTTCGACTTTCGGCTCGTTATGCAAAGGCTATAGGTGCTGCGGGTGCTCCCGTTGGTACAGGTGAAGTAAAAGCAAATATAAAACTGATTGTTGTTCAGGATTAGTGTTATACCGGCAACCTGGGTTGCCGGTATAAAAAGGGAATTAAAATGAAAATATTAGGCGCGGTAATTACATTATCACTTATGACACCGGCTCAGGCAGGGATAGTGATTTATGGCACAAGAGTAATTTACCCTGCAGAAAAAAATGAAATAGTTATACAGTTGATGAACCAGGAAAAAAGCGCTTCTTTGATACAGGCCTGGATTGATGATGGTAATACAACGCTGCCACCCGAGAAGATTCAGGTACCTTTTTTGCTGACGCCTCCAGTCGCTAAAGTAGCGGGAAATTCAGGGCAGCAGCTTAAAATTAAGAAAATGCCTAATATGCTACCAAATAATAAAGAGAGTCTGTTTTATCTCAATGTGTTGGATATCCCACCCAATAATCCGGCATATGATGGTAAAAATGTACTTAAATTTGCCATGCAGAACCGGATTAAGCTCTTTTATCGTCCTGCAGGTGTTGCGCCAGTTAATAAAGAAAGTTTTAAAAAGTTATCGTTAAACCATAGTGGAAGAAATTTTTCTATAAAAAATAGCAGTGCTAACTGGATAACGGTCACGGAAGTTAAAGCTGGCAGTATCAAGATAAATAATGACTCGGTGATGGTTGCGCCATTATCCAGCGAATCTTTTACGGTGAAAAATAGTAATGCCAGTCAGTATAAGTTAACTATTATTGATGATCATGGCAATTATATAAGTGATAACGTCAGCCTGAGATGACAGGAGCTGATTATGTTAAGGATGACCCCGCTTGCTTCTGCGATATTATTGTCTTTGTTGTCTTTTTCTGTCCTGTCGGCAGAAGAAACTTTTGATACACACTTTATGATGGGCGGGATGAAGGGCGAAAAAGTTTCTGCTTTACGCGTTGATGATAATCATCCTTTACCTGGACAATATGACGTGGATATCTACGTTAATAAACAGTGGCGCGGCAAATATGAGATTACAGTTAAAGATACGGCTGCTGAAACCTGCCTGACTCGCGATACCATCACGCGTTTAGGGATTAATACCGATAAGCTTGATAAAACCAAAAACTGCCTTTCTCTTGAGCAAGCGGTGCAGGGCGGGAGTTATCGCTGGAACATAGGAAAATTTCAGTTAGATCTTAGCGTACCCCAGGCCTACGTTGACGAGCTAGAAAATGGCTATGTGCCGCCGGAAAGCTGGGATCGCGGTATCAATGCCCTTTATACCTCCTATTATCTCAGCCAGTACAATAGCGACTATAAGAATTCTGGTAACAGCAAAAGTACCTATGCGCGCTTTACCAGTGGATTAAACCTGCTGGGCTGGCAGTTGCATTCCGATGCCAGCTACAACAAAACGGATGACAGCAGCGGGGAATGGAAAAGTAACACCCTTTATCTGGAGTACGGTATTCCACAAATTCTCGGCACGTTACGCGTCGGGGATATGTACACCTCATCTGATATTTTTGACTCGGTACGCTTTCGTGGGGTGCGTTTATACCGCGATATGCAGATGTTACCCAACTCAAAACAAAGCTTTACCCCGGTAGTACAGGGGATTGCGCAGAGCAATGCGCTGGTCACTATTGAGCAGAACGGTTTTGTGGTGTATCAGAAAGAAGTACCGCCAGGCCCGTTTTCTATCGCGGATTTGCAGTTAGCAGGGGGAGGTGCAGATCTTGATGTTAGCATCAAAGAAGCTGATGGATCGGTTACCACCTATCTGGTGCCATATGCAGCGGTACCTAACATGTTGCAGCCTGGGGTCTCAAAATATGATTTTGCCGCCGGACGTAGCCATATCGAAGGGGCAAGTAATCAGACCGACTTTGCGCAGATGAGCTATCAATATGGGTGGAGTAACCTATTAACGTTATATGGCGGTACGATGCTCGCTGATAACTATAATTCGTTCACGTTAGGAACTGGCTGGAATACCCGAATTGGCGCAATCTCCGTGGATGCGACGCGTTCACACAGTAAACAGGATAATGGTGATATATTTGATGGGCAAAGCTATCAAATTGCTTATAATAAATATTTGACACAAACCGCCACGCGTTTTGGCCTTGCTGCCTATCGATACTCATCACGGGATTATCGGACTTTTAACGATCACGTTTGGGCCAATAATAAAGACAGCTATCATCGTGATGAAAATGATGTTTATGACATAGCGGATTATTACCAGTATGATTTTGGTCGCAAAAACAGTTTTTCCGCCAATGTGAGCCAAACTTTACCGGCGGGCTATGGTTCCTTATCACTAAGTATATTGTGGCGCGATTACTGGGAGCGTAGTGGCACGAGTAAGGATTATCAGTTGAGTTATACCAATAACTGGCAACGTATTAGCTATACCTTTTCGGCCAGCCAGACCTATGACGAGGATCATCGCGAGGATAAGCGTTTTAACCTTTTAATTTCTGTTCCGTTTGACTGGGGGGATGATATTACCTCAAGACGCCGCCAGATATATTTATCTAACTCAACGACCTTTAATAACGATGGGTTTTCCTCAAACAATACCGGACTTTCCGGGACGATGGGCGATCGCGACCAGTTTAACTATGGCGTTAACCTGAGCCATCAGCGCCAGGACAGCGAAACGACGGCAGGCACCAACTTAACCTGGAACGCACCGATTGCTAAACTAAGCGGTAGCTATAGCCAGTCTAATAAATACCGGCAGGCGGGTGGTAATATTTCGGGCGGGATAGTGGCCTGGTCCGGCGGGGTGAATCTTGCGAACCGCCTTTCCGATACTTTTGCAGTAATGCAGGCGCCGGGACTGCAAGGCGCCTACGTCAACGGGCAACGTTACCGCACCACTAACCGCAGCGGTGTGGTGTTATATGATATGTTGACCCCGTACCGGGAAAATAGCCTGACGCTGGACGTTTCTAATACCGACAGTAAAACCGAGCTATTGGGTAACCGACACAGTGCCGCGCCTTATCGCGGCGCCGTGGTGCTGGTGAAATTCGATACCGACCAACGGCAGCCCTGGTTTATTCGCGCCCAGCGCCCGGATGGTTCACCGTTAACTTTTGGTTATGAGGTGGAAGATAACCAAGGGAATAATATTGGCCTGGTCGGTCAGGGCAGCCAGCTCTTTATTCGTACCGACAGTGTGCCGCCGGAAATTAAAGTCGCAGTGGATAAACAACAGGGACTTTCATGCTCAATCTCCTTTGGTAAAACGATTGATGAAAGTAAAGTTTATATTTGTCGGTGAGGAGGAGATATGAGATTTATCCTGGGGTTAATTTTGGTTATGATGTCAAGCTCAGTACTCTGCAATTGTTTTCCGGTTTCATTTCAATATTTTGATTTTAACCCAAGTACTGCTGGTGCAATAGCTGAAAGTGAAGTGATTGAGTTGGATTTGAATGATGCCTCTCTTAATTCATTTCAATCAAAAGAAGGTATTCCTCTTAATTTTACGGGAGGAAATAGTACCTATCATTGTGACTTTGGAACGTCTAACCCAGGCTCGCCTTATTATTTAATAGCCAAAAGTCAAGAGTCTGGCATCTCTGAATATTATCAGGTATTAACAACTGGAAATAATGAAGGTGTATATGTTGAAGTTCAGTTGTCTGTTAATGGTTCACTCGGACCTTATAGCGTTGTAAATAGTTTTTTTGGTATTGCTCGTAATTATTTTAATTTTCCGAGAGATGATCTTAATTCTAAGGTAACCTATGCAATTAAATACAGATTAACGAAAAATAAATCTGTTTCATCTGAAATAAAAAAAATAGGAGAAACTGTGACCCTTAAAGATCATGTGCGTTTTAATGAAAGTTCCGGATCGGATTCTTATAATTTAAAACAATATATAAGAGTTAAGTTTAATTACACTCCAACCACATGTTCTTTCAATGATACTACCGTTAAAGTTAGCAACATAAATTACGGAGATGTAAGTAAAGGGCTTGCGCATGATGCTGATGCCGAAGTGAAAATTGATTGCGACCAAATTGTAGCCTATGCCACAAGATCAGTTCATTACAGATTCGTTTCTGATAATGCTGTCGGTAATGTTTTACCTAATGAATATACGAATAGTGATAGCGCTGGAAATATTGGCTTTGAGTTAATAAAAGATGGTTCTGTAGTTAATTTAAGCAATAATCATTATGATCTGATAGCATGGGGAGATTTAAAAGAAAACGTGGCCAGAAATACGATTATACCGCTGAAATATAAATACACTCCTTATGGAGATAAGATATTTAAAGCCGGGCAGGTACTAAGCCGTGTAAAAATTGTTATCGATTATGATTGATCACGCTATGGTATTTTACGCACTCCCTCATCAGAGTGAGTGCGTGTTTTATCACCGGTGATAAAAAATCTCGCCGTCGTAGGCTTTAATGATCTTAGCATCGGCATCATTGACCAGCACATACGCGCCGCCCATGTAGGTCCAGTGGGTGCCTGCTGTCGGTGCGGGCAGGTTGCGCAGATTCCACTGCTTAATAGTGTATTCGCTGGTGAGATACAGTGGTGGAACTTTGTCACCGGGTTTGAAATGGGTGAAGTCAGCAATAAAGCTGCTTAGCTCATATTTATCGATACCGGTGGGGGCAGCTGTTGCAGCCGGCGCGGCCCAGACGACACTGCTCGCAAGCAGGAGTGCACCCAGCAACATTTTATTCTTCATACCCATCTTCTCTACCTCTTCGGGTCATCAAAATCAGTCATGTATCATTCCTGGCTTACAGGGCATCTGACAAGGACTTTTTTGTTATCACTCCAGTTATTTCGTAAAAAGTGTAAATGAATGTACAGCATTGCGACAATTTCGAGTGGCAATTTAGCGATGAGGTGTCACGTTTTTGCATATCAACTCAGGGTAGCGCTGTTCCACAGCATACATGAGTTGCTCCGGTTTCTGTGGCCCGGAACAATTGTCTTCAAGAAAACCCACTACAGGAATGGAGTAAAAAGTTGATGCTTGTTTAATCAATTTATTTACTTTACAGTAAAGTAAATAAATTGGCGAGGCTTTACTATGACGAACTTTAGTAAACGGGGAAAGTTATTAATTTTCATATTGTTAATGACTTTGTCATGTCATCTTAAGGCATCTCTGCCTGGAGGAGGACCTGTTGAGCCAAAGACGGTTGATCGCTGTCTTGTTACGCGGGACCGGGAGCAGGCTTGCTTTCAGTGTACCGATTTGAATTATCAGCATATGCAGTTACGACTCAGCTATTTACGTTTTTTACTACTCCAAAATAGTTTCACTATCCAAACCTATGACTATTTATGGCGTGAACATCAACGAACAATGTCTTGCCTCGAAATCAGCAGATACATTGTCGCGAAAGCAATCAATATTCTGCTATGCCCAGCAACGGTCAAATTACCCATACCTCAACCTGTTTTTAATTTGTGGCAAACATCGCATATGGCTTTTATTCAACGAGCCAGGCCTCCGCACGTGTTTTCACTGCGCGACCCCATTGACTAAACGGAGGAAAACACGATGCTGGCTCACTTCTTTATTTTCCGTCCTGTGTTCTCCGCGGTCATTGCTATTTGCATCGTTTCTGCTGGTATCCTGGCTCTTTTAACACTGCCTGTTGAGCAGTATCCGGATATTGCGCCACCGGGGGTGAACGTTACGGCAAACTACCCAGGCGCTTCTGCGCAAAACGTTGAGGACAGCGTAACGCAGCTACTTGAACAGCAAATAAAAGGAATTGATGGTCTGCTTTATTTTTCTTCAACCAGCAGTTCAGCTGGCCAGTCCCGTATTAGCCTTAGTTTTGAACAAGGTATCAATCCCGATATAGCCCAGGTCCAGGTACAAAATGCTGTAAACCAGGCTATGACACGGCTACCGCAGGAAGTGCAACAACAGGGACTTTCTGTGACTAAATCACAGGGAGATAGCCTGATGGTTATCTCCTTATATGACCAGAACGACCGTTTAACCAGTGTCGATATCAGCGACTTCCTTATCAACACGTTGCAGGAGCCCTTAAGTAGAGTTAAGGGGGTGGGAGAAACAACAGTTTTTGGTGCGCAATATGCTATGCGGATTTGGCTCAACCCACATCAGCTCAATAATTATGGTTTGATGCCCTCTGATGTACAAACGGCTATCGAGGCACAAAATTCGCAAGTTACCAGCGGAGAAATTGGCTCTCTTCCTTCTCTCAATGATCAGTATCTGAATGCGACGGTGACCGCCCAGTCCCGCCTGGAAACATCGACGCAATTTGAAAGTATCATTCTTCGGACAAATAATGATGGCTCAGCTGTATATTTGCGAGATGTTGCTCGAGTCGAACTCGGGGCTGAAAACTATCAGAATCTGACCACACTTAATGGTCATCCTGCGGCTGGAATATCTATTCAACTCGCATCCGGAGCTAATGCTCTGGAAACTGCTGAAAAGGTTCGCGCTGAAGTTAACAGATTAAAAGATCGATTTCCGCAAGGCATTGTAGTTGCCTATCCTCGTGACAGTACTCCGTTTGTGACGGTGTCCATCACAAATGTTGTGCAGACGCTGATTGAAGCGATCGTTTTTGTTGTGGTGGTAATGTATCTGTTCTTACAAAACTGGAGAGCCACATTAATTCCCTCATTGACGGTACCTGTCGTATTATTGGGCACATTCGGCATCCTCAGCCTGCTAGGGTATAGCATCAATACCTTAACACTTTTTGCCATGGTGCTTGCCATTGGGTTACTTGTCGACGACGCGATTGTCGTGGTTGAGAATGTCGAACGAGTAATGGAAGAAGAACATCTCGAGCCGCTGCAGGCTACGCTAAACTCCATGCGGGAAATAACCGGTGCATTAATAGGTATCGCGCTGGTCTTATCCGCAGTTTTTATTCCAGTTGCGTTTTTTGGTGGCTCAGTCGGCATTATTTACCGCCAGTTCACGGTCACCATTGTTTCTGCTATGGTGCTTTCCGTGCTGGTTGCACTGACTTTAACCCCTACATTGTGCGCTCATTTGCTTAAAAGCCGAAATGAGAAGAAAGGGAAATTCTTCACTCATTTCAACAGGTATGTCGAAAAAAGCCAGCATCGTTATATTAATGTGCTCGCGCAAATATCAGCACGCCCTGTGAGAATCATTATTCTCGCTTTTCTGATGTCGATGTTCATGGTTTGGCAATATCAAAAACTCGCGACCAGTTTTCTTCCGGAGGAGGATCAGGGGGCAATATCAATCCAGTTCACTCTTCCTCCAGGGGCGCCAATGTCAATGACTCAGAGGGTTGGAGATGAAATCACACGCTATTTCATGACGCGGGAGAATGCCAATCTTAACGCTATATTTACTGTCGCTGGACGAAATAACGCAGGTAGCGGGCAAAATGTGGGAATGTCCGTTGCTGAGTTAAAGCACTGGGACGAACGTCAGGGGGAAACTAACAGCGCTCAGGCTATTATCGCAAGAGCTAATCAATATTTTAATCAAACGTCTCAGAACGCCTCTGTCAGCATTGTATCGCCACCCACAGTTCGGGGGCTAGGACAATCCAGCGGGTTCGAATTATGGCTTCAGGACATTTCAGACCACGGTTACCACAGTCTTAATCAGGCGCAAACAATGTTACTTACGGCTGCCAGAGAAAACCAAAATCTGAGCGCTGTGCGAATGAACAGCCTGGCCGAGAAGGCGTTGCTGCAGGTAGATATTGACAGACAAAAAGCACAAGCTCACGGCCTTGAACAGGCGGATATCAACGAAACGCTTTCTGCTGCATGGGGAGGGATTTACGTTAATGACTTTATTGACCGTGGCCGTGTAAAAAGGGTTTATATACAAGGTGATGCGCCATGGCGTTCACTACCTGAAAACTTATCCTCCTGGTTTGTACGTAACAGTAGCGATAATATGACCTCATTCGCCAGTTTTGCTTCCTTCCGCTGGACTACTGGTCCACAAATGCTTCAGCGATTCAATGGATTACCTGCTGTGCAATTTCAAGGAGACGCAGCTCCGGGAATAAGTTCTGGGGCAGCAATGGCTGAAATGGCCCGGCTGATAGCGCCAATTGAAGGATTTGATCTGCAGTGGAGCGGGATATCATGGCAGGAACAGGCTTCATCGGCACAGACACTATGGGTATATCTTGCCTCCGTTGCGTTCGTATTTTTATGTCTGGCTGCTTTATATGAAAGCTGGTCTGTGCCCATTGCTGTGCTGCTGATTATCCCACTTGGGGTTCTCGGCGCAGTGAGCGCAGCCTTGATCGCCGGATTTGAAAATGATGTCTACTTCCAGGTGGGTATACTCACAACGATGGGGCTCTCAGCAAAAAATGCAATTCTCATTATTGAATTTGCTCTGGCGCAAATCCGCAAGGGTAAACCTTTGATTCAGGCTGCTTTTGAAGGAGCAAGATTACGCTTACGTCCTGTCATCATGACGTCTCTGGCATTTGTTGTTGGTGTTATCCCTCTGGTACTCTCTACTGGCGCAGGGGCCTCCAGCCAAAAAGAGATTGGAACTTCGGTAATCGGCGGTATGCTCACAGGCACGTTACTGACGCTGCTCTTTGTCCCAATATTTTTTATTCTCATTCAGCAGGGAATCTCGAGACTGAAAAAAGGCAAACGTAAGGAATGCAATAATGGTTAATCAACGCGGGCGGCCAATGAAGTCCCGTCCTCGCATTTTACAAACGGCATGTGAGCTGTTTCTCAAGCATGGCATTGACGTGTCTCTTGATACTATTGCCAGTGAAGCAGGGACAACGCGGCCGACACTTTACAGCCATTTTCCAGGGGGAAAGGATGCTCTCCTGCTGGCGACGTTTGAATTTCTGAATGACAAAATGCAGCCGCCTTTACGCCAGTTGCTCCAGGAGCAACTGGATTTTCCCGATCTCCTGAGAGGGTTTGCCCGGGTTGTACAGAATCATTTCTATACTCCGGAGAATATCCATTTCCAGCGTTTATTGATTCAAGTGCTGGTTCAAAAGCCCGATTTACATGTCATGCTGGAGCAAAGAAACTCTGGACGCGTTTTGCAGGCGTTGACGGAAATTCTGGAACAGAAAAATAATGAAGGAATAGTAACGCTAGATGATCCTGAATTACAGGCTACGGCTTTCCTCGGGGCCATTATGGGTTATCTCCTTCCTGGTGCAATAATTGCGCAAAAAGCAGTTGATCCCCATAAACTTGAGAAACTGGCTGAATGTTCAGTGGCAACGTTTCTGTCTGCCTGGAAATTTAAGCAGGGATGATCGTTGTGTCCCAGCATTGAGACGCTATACGAAATGCCTGAGTGGATGACGTCGCCTGCGCCAATGATCATCCTTTCCAGAATCAACCCCTGCTGTTCACTTCCCTCACTGACTGGTAAAGTATGTGGTGTGGATACATTCCGCCATTCAGTAAATGGATAGCAGGGGCTCGAGTATGTAAGTTTCTCTCGCTATCCTTTAATATTATTGAGTTTTATGTAAAACGACTCGGGGTGCCCTTCTTTGTGAAGGCTGAGAAATACCCGTACCACCTGATCTGGATAATGCCAGCGTAGGGAAGTCTGACACTGCTCGTGTCCCTTCTTCGCGCGGGCAGGAGCTGAACCATGCAGCCTGACCTGCACAGCCGCGCGCTCGCGGCCCATGCCTTACACCACTTTAGAACGCTTTCCCCCCTCACGCACTGTATGACCAATGAGGTCGTGCAAAACTTTACCGCCAATACGCTGCTGGCGTTAGGCGCATCACCTGCGATGGTGGTTGAACCTGAAGAAGCCAGCCAGTTTGCGGCTATCGCCAGCGCATTGCTGGTTAACGTCGGCACGCTTACCCTGGAGCGGGCCACGGCGATGCGCGCCGCCGTTGAGCAGGCGCTTCTTGCTAAAACCCCCTGGACACTCGATCCCGTTGCCGTGGGCGCTCTTGAGTTTCGCCGCCGCTTCTGTCTGGATTTACTGTCGCTACAGCCAGCCGTAATTCGCGGTAATGCCTCGGAAATACTGGCGCTGGCAGGAATGAACGGCGGGGGGCGTGGCGTGGACACGACCGATACGCCAGCCGCTGCGCTCGGCGCGGCCCAGGAGCTGGCCCGTCAGGTAGAGACCATCGTCGTGGTGACCGGCGAAGTGGACTATGTTACCGATGGCCTGCGCACCGTCTGCGTGAATGGCGGCGATCCGTTGATGACGCGCGTGGTCGGCACCGGATGTGCGCTATCTGCGGTCGTTGCGGCCAGTTGCGCACTGCCCGGTGACCGGCTTGATAACGTCGCCTCCGCCTGTAGCTGGATGAAACAGGCCGGACAAATCGCCACGCAACAATCGACCGGGCCGGGCAGTTTTGTCCCGGTATTTCTCGACGCCCTCTATAACCTGAACGCGCAGGAGCAAGCATGAAACGGATTAACGCATTAACGATTGCCGGAACCGATCCCAGTGGTGGCGCGGGTATTCAGGCCGATTTAAAAACGTTCTCCGCGCTTGGCGCTTACGGCTGTTCGGTGATCACGGCGTTGGTGGCGCAAAATACGCGAGGGGTGCAGTCGGTGTATCGCATTGAACCTGACTTTGTCGCTGCGCAACTGGACTCGGTGTTCAGCGATGTACGTATCGACACCACCAAAATCGGCATGCTGGCGGAAGCGGATATTGTTGAAGCGGTCGCCGAACGTTTGCACCGCCATCGGGTGCAAAATGTGGTGCTGGATACGGTAATGCTGGCGAAAAGCGGCGATCCGTTACTGTCGCCTGCGGCGGTAGAAACGCTGCGTACCCGTTTGCTGCCGCAGGTTTCAATTATCACCCCAAATTTGCCGGAGGCCGCGGCATTGCTCGGCGCATCGCATGCGCAAACGGAACAGGAGATGTTAGAACAGGGAAGGGCGCTGCGAGCGCTGGGCTGTGAGGCGGTGCTGATGAAAGGCGGTCATCTGGAGGATGCGCAAAGCCCGGACTGGCTGTTTACCCGTGACGGCGAACAGCGTTTTACTGCGCCCCGTGTTATCACTAAAAATACCCACGGTACCGGTTGTACGCTGTCCGCAGCGCTGGCGGCGCTGCGTCCACGGCATAACAACTGGGCTGATACGGTACAGGAAGCCAAGCTGTGGCTTTCAGCTGCGCTGGCACAAGCCGACACCCTTGAAGTCGGGCAGGGAATAGGTCCGGTGCATCATTTCCACGCGTGGTGGTAATGAGTATACTGGCAGCAGAAACGTCTGCCTGGAAAAAGATAAATGGAACAAGCGCATACCCAGCTTATCGCGCAACTGAATGAACGCATTGCAGCGGCAGATAACACGCCGCTGTATATGAAATTTGCGCAAACGGTGAAAAACGCTGTGCGCAGCGGGATCCTTGAGCATGGCAATATCCTGCCCGGCGAGCGCGATCTCAGTCAGTTGACCGGCGTGTCGCGAATTACGGTACGCAAGGCGATGCAGGCCCTGGAGGAAGAAGGCGTGGTGACACGCGCCCGCGGTTACGGGACGCAGATCAACAACATCTTCGAGTATTCGCTTAAAGAAGCGCGGGGTTTTTCGCAGCAGGTCGTTTTACGCGGTAAAAAACCAGATACGCTGTGGGTCAACAAGCGCATTGTGCCTTGTCCGGAAGAGGTAGCGCAGCAGTTGGCTGTTGCCGCCGGGAGTGACGTTTTTCTGCTCAAGCGTATTCGCTATGTCGATGAAGACGCCGTTTCTATTGAAGAGTCATGGGTGCCGGTCCAACTAATCCATGATGTGGATGCCATCGGCGTTTCGCTGTACGACTATTTTCGCAGCCAGCATATCTTCCCGCAGCGCACGCGCTCACGCGTCAGCGCCCGGATGCCTGACGCAGAGTTCCAGGCACACATTCAAATGGACAGCAAAGTGCCGGTGCTGGTGATCAAGCAGGTAGCGCTTGACCAGCAGCAACGGCCCATTGAATACAGCATCAGCTATTGCCGAAGCGATCTATACGTCTTTGTGTGCGAGGAGTAACGCCTCTCGCGAGGGGGCGCAATCGCCGCCGCGATGCCCGACTACCCAGGAAGCCACCGCATTGCCCAGCAGTACCGCATCAGCCAGCGGCCAGCCTGACGCCAGTCCGGCCAGCATGCCGCCGGCGTGGCTGTCGCCCGCGCCAATGGTATCCACGACGGTCGTCTTAAATGCTGGTACGCAACCGGATGTTTGCGCGCTGAAATACCACGCGCCGTCTTTATCGTGGCGTATCACCACCGGCGCGGCGAAACGGCGTACCCACTCTGCGCCAAAACCCTCTACATCCTGGCTTAATGCAAACCGCTCGGCGGCAATTTCGGCCTCCTGTCGATTGAGTGATACCAGTGGTCGGCAGGCCATGATTCGCGCCATTAAGGCGTCTGAAATATCGCCGATTCGCGGACCAAAATCGATAAACGGCGTCACGTCTTCCAGACCTTCCAGCCACTGGACCAGCAGCTCGCCACATGGAGAGGCTAACTGATAGCCTGACAGATAGACCAGGCTGTTACGCGGGATGTTCAGTCGCGCCAACCAGTCGGTGTTCCACTGGTTTTCGACGCCGCTAAAAGACATAAAGGTTCGTTCGCCATCCGGTTCCACCAGCGCCAGACACCAACCGTTATCGCCTTCTGCGTTGTCGATCAGGCTATGCAATCCCTCTTTTGCCATCCGGTTGCGGATAATATCGGCCCATACCCCCTGACCCAGCGGTAGCGCATTGCTGGCGCTGATACCTAAACGCCTGAGCGCAACGGCAATATTGAGCGCGCAGCCGCCAATGTTAACGCCTTGCTGCTTAAGCTCGATATCACATCCGCGCCAGGGGAGGGCATACGCATCGGCAATGACATCAATGACCGCTGCCCCCACCACCGTAACCGGCCTGTGTGAACCTAACTGCGGGAGAAGTTGTTGCAGACGCGTGGTGCTGTTCATAGCGCCTCCCGTTGTCCGCGCAGTCGCAGTAATCCATTGGCGTAGCGGTTAAAGTCCAGCTGATTTACCGCATCCAGTTCCTGTTTCAATGCCGGGTCAATCGCGCTTACGCCATGTAACGCACCGCAAATAGCGGTCGCCATTGCCCCGATGGTGTCGGTATCGCCCCCAAGATTCGCGCACAGAATGGCGCAGCGGTTAGGATCGGTCTGCGCCAGTTCGACCATTGCGATGGCGCAGGGCACGGACTCAATGGTGCTGGTTCCGGCCCCAACGACCTGGTATAACTGCTCGCTGGCGGACTCTATACCATCGGCATGACGGACGATTTTCAGCGCCAGTTCAAGACGGGCAGAGAGCGAGGCGCTAAAGGTGGTGATCCGTTTTTGCTGCGCATGTCGGGCAATGGCAGGCAGCGCGTCGACGATCTCCGACCATTTTCCTCCGTCGATAGCACGCGACACCGCCCATGCGATGACGACAGCGCCGGCGATAGCCAGATCCGATTTATGCGTCGGGCTGGAGGCCAGTGCGACGTCATCAATAAAGGTATCGAGATCGCGCGCGGGCAGCAGACATCCCAGCGGCGAAACGCGCATTGCCGCTCCGTTAGTGACGCCATTATTTTCCAGTTCGGCAACAGGTTTGCCGTTGCGAATGGCATTTAGCGCAATTTTTGACGTTGGACCAAGCACGTTTTTATTAAAGGCATCGAAACGTTCGGCCCAGGCCAGAATATTGCGGCCAATAACGTCTGGAACTATCTTTCCATCACATTCAAGCAAGGCATCAGCCAGACACAGGGCCATGGATGTGTCATCGGTAAACTCCGCCTGGTTAAAATAACAGGCGGCATTATTCTCCGCAGGTCCAGGCAAAAAACGGTCGATCCAACCGAAGTGTGCTTTAACCCGGGTTCTTGGCCACAGTTCAGACGGCATGCCCATCGCATCCCCTAACGCCTGCCCATAAAGAGCACCGAGAATACGTTCTGCTTTCATTTCACTTCCCCTTGTTTCAACGCTTCATCGCGATCGTCCACCTGAATGGCGGTAATTTCTTTATCTGATTCGCGAAAGAAAATCATAAACAGCACGGCAATGACGGCGATCATGATCGCGCCAAATCCCCACATGCCCGCCCAGTTGAAGGTGAGACCATTAATCGGTTCCTTATAGGCAAACATTTTTTCCATCATTACGCCGCCCAGGCGATAACCCAGCAGGCTGCCGAATCCCTGACAGCAGAGCGTGATAAGGCCTTGCGCTGCGGTGCGCATGTGTACCGGCGCTTTTTTATCGACATAGATATAGGCCGTAACGTAGTAGAAGTCGTAACTGACGCCATGTAGCAGAATGCCGAGAAAAAGCAGGGCATAAGTGAAATATTCTTCCGCACCGCCGTAAACGAAGAATCCGTAGCGGATAGCCGCAGTAATAAGACCAAGCAGTAATACCTTTTTAATGCCAAAGCGTTTGGTGAAGAACGGCAGCGCCAGCATAAAGAAGATTTCAGAGAACTGGCCCAGCGTCATCCAACCGGTCGCATTTTTCATCCCCACTTCTGTCAGATAACCGTTGGCGAAGATGTAATAAAATGCCAGCGGCATGGCAAACAGGAATGAGCAACAGAAAAAGACGAGGAAGTTCTTATCCCGCAGCAGGATCAGCGCATCCAGCCCCAGCATGACTTTGAAATCCATCTTGCCGGTACTTTTCGGCGGCGTATCCGGTAAAAAGAACGCAAAAACGCCTAACAGCGCGGAACTTCCGGCCGTAACAAGCAGGGGGATATTGGTGGGGGAAATATCGCTATAGCCGAGCATTTGCGGCAAGAAGCCGCAGGCCAAACCAGACGCAATCCAGCCAATGGTGCCCATCACGCGAATGCGTGGGAAATCACGTTCCACGTCCGGTACGTTGGCAAAAGCGATACTGTTGGTTAACGCAATTGTCGGCATATAGGTCAGTGAATAGGCCAGTAACAGCGGGAAGAATCCGCTAAAGGTGGTTTGCTGCGCGGCGAAGTACATCAGGATAGCGCCGACAAACATCAATACGGCGAGGACTTTTTGCGCCGAGAAGAAACGGTCAGTGATAGAGCCGACCAGAATCGGCGACAGGATCGCAGCAATGGCGGTACAGGCGTACGACCAACCAATTTCACCCGCGGTAAAGCCACTTTTGCTGAGCCACAGCCAAAGCGGGACAAACCAGGCGCCCCAGATAAACCACTCAACAAACATCATGAACGACAGCTTAACTGTAGTTTTCATCTTTAAATCCTTCATGACAGGTAAGGTACGCGTTGATAGTACCACTTGATAATACCTTTAAAATACCTTTGCGGTCTAAATTTGACCGCCTTAACATTATTTCTTCCTGAATCGTTCCAGCGGAAATCGCTGAAAAGTGCGCTAAAGATGGAAAAAAAGCGCAGTCGGTACCAGGCTTATTGCTGCCCGCAAAAAAGCGGGTCAGGATAATTCACATTCCGATTATTAATCGGAACTTACGGGAGCATAGCTATGACTGATATTGCGCAGTTGCTTGGCAAAGATGCCGACAGCCTTTTACAGCATCGTTGTATGACCATTCCTTCTGACCAACTTTACCTGCCAGGACATGATTACGTTGATCGCGTAATGGTTGATAACAACCGTCCCCCAGCCGTACTGCGTAATATGCAGACGCTGTATAACACGGGGCGCCTGGCTGGAACAGGGTACCTGTCGATTCTTCCGGTGGACCAGGGCGTGGAGCACTCCGCTGGGGCATCGTTTGCGGCTAACCCGTTGTACTTTGATCCAAAGAATATCGTGGAACTGGCAATCGAAGCAGGGTGTAACTGCGTGGCATCGACCTATGGCGTGCTGGCTTCTGTTTCCCGCCGTTACGCGCACCGTATTCCGTTCCTTGTGAAGATTAACCACAACGAAACGCTCAGTTATCCCAATACGTTTGACCAGACGTTATATGCCAGCGTCGAGCAGGCGTTCAATATGGGCGCGGTGGCGGTCGGGGCGACTATTTATTTCGGTTCTGAGGAGTCTCGACGTCAGATTGAAGAGATTTCCGCCGCGTTTGAGCGTGCCCATGAGCTGGGTATGGTCACCGTACTGTGGGCTTATCTGCGTAACTCCGCGTTTAAGAAAGACGGGGTGGATTATCATGTCTCCGCCGATCTCACCGGTCAGGCTAACCATCTGGCTGCCACTATTGGGGCGGATATTGTGAAGCAGAAAATGGCGGAAAATAACGGCGGATACAAAGCCGTTAACTTTGGCTACACCGACGATCGCGTCTACAACAAGCTGACCAGCGACAACCCGATTGACCTGGTACGTTATCAGTTGGCGAACTGCTATATGGGGCGCGCCGGATTAATTAACTCTGGCGGCGCTGCCGGTGGAGAAACCGATCTGAGCGATGCGGTACGTACGGCAGTCATTAATAAACGCGCTGGCGGTATGGGGCTGATCCTTGGACGCAAAGCATTCAAGAAAACCATGGCCGACGGCGTTAAGCTGATTAACGCCGTGCAGGATGTTTATCTGGACAGCAAAGTCACCATTGCCTGATTGCGGCGGGGTGCCGTTTTGTTAGCGCAACAACGGGCAACCCGGCGGGAATCTGCAACGTAGCGCCGCGGGCAGGATTTCAATATGAAACTCCTGTCCGCTGAGCGGTTCGCCATCAAGATTAAAGGTAATTTCGTGTGGGGCGCGGATATCAAACCACGATGAAGCGCCATCAATGATATTAGGGTTGTCTTCAGATTGCGTTAACGCTGAAAGCAGGCCGGGCAACAACTCCTCGCCAGTAAAAATGCGTAGTTGCAGCAATCCGTCGTTAATCAGCGCCGTCGGGCAAAGCTGTTGTCCACCACCGGCCTGGCGGCCATTACCAATCCCAATCACCAGCGCTTTGCCCTGCCAGTGAAAATCTTCTCCACGGATGTCGCAGACGTCGGGCTTGAGCGTATCCATGCGCATTAAACCGTGAATAAAATACGATACGCCGCCCAGCGCGGCTTTGAGTTTTTCTGGCGTTTCGGTGGTGATACGAGTGCCGAAGCCGCCGGTCGCCATGTTGATAAAACAGGTTTTATCATTGACCTGCACCATATCGATCTCTGTCGCATTTCCGGCGATAGCCAGTTTTAACGCTTTATCCAATGCTTCAGGAATACCCACGCTGGTGGCAAAGTCATTCGCCGTTCCCAACGGTAAAATACCTAGGGCGGGAACATTGCCGCCCTGCGACTGGATTAGCGCTGTCGAGACTTCGTTGATCGTGCCATCGCCGCCGCCGGCAATCACCGTTGCAACGCCTAATCGACGCGCTTCATCCACGTAACGTTGAGCGTCGCCTTTTTCCCAGGTGACGCGTACATGAATTTCCACGCCCTCATCGCGAAGTTGCGCAATAGTTTCACGCAGAGGGAGATTATCAGCACTTTTTCCATTGAGGATCAGCAAGCTGGCAGGAAACGCTATCATCCTTATGCCTCATTCTTTATCGTTTTAATTAGTGTATGCCATGAATGCATTTCTGGCGTAAGAACTGACTGAAAGCGCAGGCGAAGAGATAAAAAAAGCCGCGGTTGCGGCTTTTCAGATTGAGCGGAAATTACTGCGGGAACCAGTGATCGCTGATTTTTTGGTAGGTGCCGTCCGCTTTGATGGCGGCCAGTGCGTTATTCAGTTTTTCCAGCAGGGCTTTGTTATCCGGGCGAACCGCAATGCCAAGACCGGTACCGAAGTATTGTGGGTCGGTCACTTTGTCGGTAGCCACGCCTAACTGCGGGTTAGTTTTCAGCCACTCGTTAACGACGGCGGTATCGCCAAATACGCCATCAATACGGCCATTTTTCAGGTCGATAATTGCATTCTGATAGCTGTCATAGGCCACGGTTTTCACTTCAGGATGTTTGTCCTGCAGGTATTTCTGGTGTGTGGTGCCGTTTTCCATACCGATGCGTTTTCCTTTCAGATCGGCAAAGGTTTTATAGGCGTCTTTCTTGGCAATAACCAGCGCGGAGTTAGCATAGTAAGGCTGTGTGAACGCAACCTGTTTGCTACGTTCAGGCGTGATATCCATTCCGGAAATCACTGCATCATATTTTTTGAATTTCAGCGCGGGGATCAGGCTGTCGAAAGCATGATTGGTAAAAGTACATTCCGCCTGCATTTGTTTGCACAGCGCCGTTGCCAGGTCAATGTCAAAACCGACAATTTTGTTGCTCGCGTCCAGCGATTCAAATGGCGGATAAGTCGCTGATACACCAAAGCTAATTTTATCAGCGGCTGAGGCGCCAGCGGCGAAAGTAGCCAGTAATGCGGCCAGTACTAACTTTTTCATGGTGGAACTCCCGTCTGTCAATCTTATGATGATTTACCGTGTCTGCGGCGTGAATTAACAATGCCATCTAATGAATTTATATGCAATAAAAATGATTAAGTATTTTATCGATATAAAAAAAGACGGGCGGTTGTTAGACTTGCCCGTCTTTTATATTTCGCTTTATGCAGTTATCGGCTTAATTCCGGTGTTCAAACGCCAGCGCTTTACGTTCGATTAAGCGCATCATCAGCGTCAGCAAACCGTTGACGATCAGGTAAATCACGCCCGCCGCGCCGAAGACCATGACGTCATAAGTGCGACCATACAGCAGTTGGCTATAACCCATGACTTCCATCAGCGTGATGGTGTAAGCCAGTGAGGTACTTTTAAACACCAGCACCACTTCGTTGGAATACGAGGAGAGGGCGCGTTTAAAGGCGTATGGCAACAGAATCGCCAGCGTATCCTTTTTGCTCATCCCTAATGCACCGCATGACTGCCACTGACCTTCCGGGATGGCGCGGATAGCGCCGTAGAACAGCTGCGTGGTGTAAGCCGCACTGTTTAACGACAGCGCAATTAACGCGCACAGCCACGGTTCGGAGAGCAGATGCCACAGTACCGGATATTCCTGCAGCGTCGGGAACTGTCCTGGCCCGTAGTAGATCAGGAAGATTTGCACCAGCAACGGCGTACCGGTAAACAGCGTGATATAGGCGCGGACCAGCCAGACCAGGACCGGCGTTTTTAGCGTCAGGATGACGGTAAAAATCAGCGCAAGCACCAGAGCAACCACGATGGAGGCGACCGTCAGCGTCAGGCTGGTATGCAGCCCTTTCAACAATTCAGGTAAATACTCAAGCATCAGCCTGGTCTCCGCTCAAAACGTGTCGCGCGCAGGTCAATGCGTTTGAGAATGTACTGACTCACCAACGTAATCACCAGGTAAATAGCCGCCGCCACAATGTACCAGGTAAATGGCTCCTGGGTACGCGTGGCAATGCTTTTGGTTTGCAGCATCAAATCGTTCACGCTGATCAGGCTGACCAGCGCGGTATCTTTCAGCAATACCAGCCACTGGTTACCCAGCCCCGGCAGAGCGTGACGCCACATCTGCGGCATCACCAGACGAAAGAAGATCGCGGCTTTAGACAAACCCAACGCCTGACCGGATTCCCATTGTCCGAGTGGCACGGCCTTCAGCGCGCCACGCAGCGTTTGCGACGCATAGGCGGCGTACAGCAAAGACAGCGCAATCACACCGCACAGGAACGGGCTGACGTCGAAGTTTTCGATCTGCATCTGTACCGGGATTTCTACAAACCCGAGATTAATCGTAAAACCATCGGCCAGCGTCAGCAGCAGTTGCGAGGAGCCGAAATAGATAAACAGAACCACCAGAATTTCTGGTAACCCGCGCAGAATGGTGACCAGCGCAGAACCTGCCCATGCCACTGGACGCCATTTTACGGACTCCCAGACGGCAAAAAACATGGCAAGCGCAAGGCCGATGATCAGCGCACAAACCGCAAGGCCGACGGTCATCCCGGCGGCGCTTGCTAACGGAAAAAATTCATTCATCAAATATTACTTCTGGAACCATTTGTTGTAGATGGTCTCGTAAGTCCCATCTTTCTTCACTTTTTCCAGCGCAGTGTTAAATTTCTGCTGCAGCTCAGTGTTGCCCTGACGCACCGCGATGCCCAGACCTGTACCGAAGTAATCTTTATCCGTCACTTTGTCGCCAACAGCGGCCAGTTTTGGATTGTCTTTCAGCCATTCGGTTACCACTGCGGTATCACCGAAGACGCCGTCAATGCGACCGTTTTGCAGATCGAGCTTGGCATTCTGGTAGCTGTCATACGGTACGGTGGTCACTTCCGGATGCTTATCCATGATGAATTTCTGGTGCGTCGTCCCGTTTTGTACGCCAACCTTTTTGCCTTTCAGCTGATCAATGCTGGTGTATTTACCCTGCTGGCCAACAAACAGCGCAGAATTGTCGTAGTAAGGGGTGGTAAACAGGACCTGTTTTTCACGCTCAGGCGTGATGTCCATACCGGCCATCACCGCGTCAAAACGACGGAACTTCAGGCTCGGGATCAGGCTGTCGAAGGCCTGATTGGTGAAGGTACAGGTGGCGTCAATCTCTTTACACAGCGCGTTCGCCAGATCAACGTCAAAACCGACGATCTTGTTATTCGCATCAATAGATTCAAACGGAGGATAAGACGCTTCGGTGGCGAAACGAATGGTTTGGGCTGCGGTAGCGGAAAGGCTAAAACCTGCGATTAGCGCGGCAATCAGAACTTTTTTCATTGTATTGTCCCGAATCTTAGTGAGAGAGATAGTTTTTAAATGCTTCGGTTTGCGGGTTAGCAAAGCAGCTCGCATCCCCAAACTCGACGATATGACCGTTTTCCATATACACCACACGACTGGCCGTTTTACGAGCAACTTCCACTTCGTGGGTGACGATCACCTGAGTAATGTTGGTTTCCGCCAGCTCACGAATGATGCTGACGATTTGCGCGGTAATTTCCGGATCAAGCGCGGCGGTCGGTTCATCAAACAGCAGCACCTGCGGTTCCATCATTAATGCGCGGGCAATGGCCACACGCTGCTGCTGGCCGCCGGAGAGATGCAACGGATAACGATCGCTGTAGGGCTTCAGACGCAGACGTTCGAGCAGTTTCTCGGCGCGCGCCATTGCTTGCTCTTTTGTCAGACCGAGCACACGGCAGGGCGCTTCAATCAGGTTCTGCACAACCGTGAGATGCGGCCAAAGATTATATTGCTGAAAAACCATACCCACGTTCTGGCGCAGATCGCGAATAGCTTTATCTGACGGAGTTTTCGTAAAGTCGAAACGGTTACCCGCAATAGAGAGCGTGCCCGAGCGCGGCATCTCAAGCAGGTTGAGTACGCGCAGTAGCGAGCTTTTCCCGGCTCCACTAGGGCCAAGTAACACCAGTGTTTCACCCTGAGGGCAATCCAGCGTGATATCGAACAGCGCCTGATGTGCGCCGTAGAAGCAGTTAATGCCGTTTAATTGAATACTCATTGACACTCGTATGCTGGCAGTCTGATAGCTATTGAAGCCGCAGATACTACCTTTGACAGAATAGTTATGCAATATTTATGCGTTAAAAGTTAAATGCAAACCGCATTCTTCTCTAAACATAGCACAAAATAGCGGGGCCACCAGTGGGCAAGAATAATTGTCGGCATTCTATGCAGAATGCCAGACAATTAATGGGGGTTATGATTTGGGCGAGTAAATGGCGCGATTAACGGTTTTCGACAGACTGGCGCAACGTCCCGGCTGGCGCGTGTACGCTGCCGCCCAGATAGCGGACATCATCAACGACCCAGCACTGGCCTTCGCGGATCATCAGCACTTCATCACGCCAGCTCTGGTCACCCTGTTTCAGCTCTACGCGTAGCGGAATGTTGCGTGCATCACTATTCGGAATAGTCGATGCGCTGGCGACGCTGGCACTGTCCGGTAACGTAGCCCGACTGGAGAACGGATCGCTGTTAAACAGGTCGCGGTGTGCATTATCGCGGCTGGCGTCGGTCAGCAGTTTAGCCAGGTTGTCGCTAAGGTATGGACGAAGTGGGGTAAGATCATTGTTTCGATGCTGAATACGGTAATCATAGAATTGTTGAGCCACGCTGTCTGGCCCACCTTCTACGCATGAACCGCTACGCGTGCCGTTATCTTTATAGACCGGCGTCACGGTCGTACAGGCGCTGAGAAGGAGTGCACAGGGAACCAGCAGAGAGAGTTTCGAGTAGCGCATAATGATTTCCTTATTAGCTTTCTACTATTAGTGTTCTACGTTGATAGAATATATCCTTTCAATGATAGTGGATCGGTTCGATAATGCTTTTGAGATCGTGCTCTTAGCGCAAAAAGGAGATTAATCATGCAGTTTTCAACTACCCCAACGCTTGAAGGGCAGAGCATCGTGGAATACTGCGGTGTGGTGACGGGCGAAGCGATTTTAGGCGCGAATATCTTCCGCGATTTCTTCGCCGGCATTCGCGATATTGTCGGCGGCCGCTCCGGCGCGTATGAAAAAGAGTTGCGTAAAGCGCGCGAAATTGCTTTTCAGGAGCTGGGTGAGCAGGCGAAAGCGCTGGGTGCTGATGCGGTCGTCGGTATCGACATTGATTACGAAACCGTGGGTAAAGATGGCAGCATGTTGATGGTGAGCGTCAGCGGTACTGCGGTGAAAACTCGCCGATGAAGCGTCTGTTGTGGCTGCTGGCATTGACGCTGCTGCTGGCGGGCTGTGCTGGCGAAAAAGGGATTGTCGATAAAGACGGATATCAGTTGGATACCCGCCGTCAGGCGCAGGCCGCTTACCCGCGCATTAAAGTGCTGGTTATCCATTACACGGCCGATGATTTTGACGCTTCACTGGCTACGCTGACCGATAAAAACGTCAGTTCGCACTATCTGATCCCGGCTGTGCCGCCGCTTTATCACGGCAAGCCGCGTATCTGGCAACTGGTGCCGGAAAACGATCTGGCCTGGCATGCCGGGATTAGCTTCTGGCGCGGCGCGACGCGGATTAACGATACCTCGATTGGCATTGAGCTGGAAAACCGCGGCTGGCAAAAATCGGCGGGAACGAAATATTTTGCCCCGTTTGAGCCAGCGCAGATTCAGGCGTTGATCCCACTGGCGAAGGACATTATTGCTCGCTACGACATCAAGCCGCAAAACGTGGTGGCTCATGCGGACGTCGCACCGCAGCGTAAGGACGATCCTGGCCCATTGTTTCCATGGAAACAGCTGGCTGCACAGGGAATCGGCGCATGGCCTGATGCTCAGCGCGTGGCGTTTTATCTCAACGGGAGAGCGCCGTCTACACCGGTAGACACTGCATCGTTACTCGATCTGCTGTCGCGCTATGGTTATGAGGTGAAACCCGAAATGACGCCGCGTGAACAGCAGCGAGTGATTATGGCATTCCAGATGCACTTCCGCCCGACGTTGTGGAACGGCGTGGCGGATGCAGAAACGCAGGCGATTGCGGAGGCCTTGCTGGAGAAATACGGGCAGGGTTAACGCGGCAGCTTACCGTGGTCGCGCAGCCAGGCCGCGGTACGCTCAATCCCTTCATCCAGCGTGACGATGGGCTGGTAACCTAACTCTTCCTGAGCGCGGGTGGTATCCAGCGTAAAGTCAAAATTCAGCTTCGAGACGCCGTAGTGCGTAAGCTTTGGCTCTTTCGCCGATTTATTGCCCAGACGCTCCATGCTGCGAGCAATCATGTCCAGCATCGGGTAGGGCACCGAGCGGATTCGGCAATCAATATTCAACTCGTCGATCAGCTTCTGCACGATACTGCGCAGCGTTCGATGCTCGCCGTTAGTAATGTTGTATGCGCGGCCTGACGGCAGGTTATCGCAAGCTTCCTGGCTTACCAGCCACATTGCGTGTACCGCGTTCTCATAATAGGTCATATCCACCAACGCACTTCCACCGTGCGGCAACAGGATGCTGCCGTAGTGGTACATCATGTGGGCCAGACGGGGGATAAAAACTTTATCGTGAGGTCCGAACAGACTTTGTGGACGCAATACCGTGAAGCGGGTCTGCGGGTTAGCCTGCGCGAGCAGCGCAATCACATCTTCACCAGCCGCTTTACTGCGGGCGAATTCATTGGCGAAGCGATGTGGTCGGAAGTCCTCTTTGATATCCCGATGATGGTGATAGTCAAAATAGAGTGACGGAGAGGAGATATGGATAAAGTTACGTACGCCCCAGGCAACGGCCCATTCGCCCAGACGGCGGGTAGCACGAACGTTGGCCAGATCGAAGGCTTCCTGCGTTCCCCACGGCGAGGTAAAACTGGAGCAGTGCCACAGCGTGTCGATACCTGCGAGCATGACCTTTGCCTGCGAAGAGACCAGTTCGGTCAAATCCGCATGCACAAATTCTGCGCCCATTTTCTCCAGCAGCTTGCCCATCGCTTCGTTGCGACCGGTGGCTCTGACGCTGACGCCTTTGCTGCATAGAAACTCAACCGCATTTCGGCCCAAGCCGCTGGTGGCTCCGGTAACCAGTACCTTCATATCAATCCACTGTGTTTAAAAAACGTCGTGCGCATTCTTCCGTGAAATACGCCTGTATGCAATGGGAAACGTGAAAGAATACAGTCTCTTTTTGTCATTAGTCTGTGATTTGTTCTGCAAGTTTGGCGATACGCTTTGCCATCCCTCTGAAAATGAACAGATGAGCCGGGATCATCAACAACCAGTAGAAGAGACCGGGCATGCCGTGCGGATGCCACCAGGCGCGTACATCAATGCGCCGATGATCGCCTTTATCTTCCAGTGTAAAGCTTAAACGGCCTAATCCCGGCGCTTTCATGCCAAACAGCAGTGTGAGCTGTTTTTCTGGCTCAACGATGATCACTTTCCAGCTATCCACGGCATCGCCAACCTGCAACAACGGGTTTTCCGGGCGGCCTTTTGCCAGCTTATGGCCGACCAGCAGGTCCAGCGCGGCGCGCGTCTTCCACAAAAAATTGCCAAAGAAATAGCCTTCTTTCCCGCCGAGTCGGTTCACCACTTGCCACAGCGCTTTCAGACTGGCGGAGGTGTCGACGCTAAAGCCAGCCTGTTTGGCAAAATAGCCATATTCGGGACGCCAGCGGGCGAATGCCTGAGCGTCATACCCCCAGTCGCTGGAGTTAACCAGCTTCTCTTCTTCTTTCAGCGTGCTGCGCACTGCGTCATCAAAGGCGATCAGCTTTTGCGGGATCAGCGCGCGTAGCTCAGCGTCATCGGCCAGCAGGTCATGCTTTAAGCCTTGTATCAGCGCCTTTGCCGTAGTGGGCGGTACCGACGTAATAACATTCAAAAACCACACCGAAATCCAACTGGTCGGAAACGGGATAGGGATCAACAAGCGGTGTTTGCCGCTGACGGCCATGAAATGCTCGAACTGTTCCTGATAGCTTAATATCTGTGGCCCTGCGGCTTCGAGTACGCGGTGATGGCTTGTGGGATGGTTCAACAGCGCCACCAGATAGTACATCAAATTTTCCAGCGCGATGGGCGTGGTACGCGAACGTACCCAGCGCGGAGGCGTAAGTACCGGCAGGTTGTAGACCATATCGCGCATCACTTCAAAAGCGGCGGAACCCGCCCCGACGATAATGCCTGCCCGTAATTCGGTCATCGGCACGCCTGCTTCGCGCAGGATGTCTGCGGTTATCTGCCGCGCACGCAGATGATCGGATTGTTCATGTCGCGGAGCCTGTAATGAGCTCAGGAAAATAAGCTGTTTGACGGGGATGCTACGTAGCGCATCACGCACGTTCATCGCGACCTGGCGCTCATGAGCGATAAAATCACCGCCTTCACCCATGCCATGGACCAGGTAATAAACCGTATCAACATCCGTCAGCAGCGGCGTCAGGTTATCAGGCCAGGTTAAGTCGACTTTGTGGCAACTGACGTTGGCCAGTTGCAGTTTTTCCAGCCGTTCAATCCGGCGTGCCGCAGCCAGTACCTGGTGCCCTTGCTGACTGAGCGCCTGTACCAGATGCTGACCAATGTAGCCACTGGCGCCAAGAACCAAAATCCGTTGCGGCACGCCTATCTCCTTAGCGAGTTAAAAAAGCGCGCCAGTGGGCGGCGACTTCAGCAAGTTGTTCACGCGATACGTCCAGATGCATCACCAGGCGTACAATCGGGGAGGCGTTAATCAGTACCCCTTGCGCCTTCATGTACTCGCCCAGCGCAGCAGCGTGTTCTTCGCCAACGCGGACAAACAGCATATTGGTATCGTGACGCATGACATCTGCGCCTGCTTCGCGCAGTTGTTCCGCCATCCAGGCCGCGTTGTCATGGTCTTCCTGTAAACGCGCCACGTTATTTTTCAACGCATACAGTCCGGCCGCCGCCAGAATCCCGGCCTGACGCATTCCGCCTCCGGTCATTTTACGCCAGCGGATGGCGCGTTTAATGTAGTCGTGACTACCGACCAGCAGTGAGCCTACCGGCGTTCCCAGACCTTTGGAGAGACAAATGGTGAACGAGTCGCAGTATTGCGCGATCTCTTTCAGCTCACAACCGTAAGCGACGACGGCGTTAAAAATACGCGCGCCATCAACGTGCAGGGCCAGATTGCGCTCACGAGTGAATTCCCAGGCATCTTTCAGATACTCGCGTGGCAGCACTTTGCCGTTGTGGGTGTTTTCCAGACTAAGCAGGCGTGTGCGGGCAAAATGGATATCGTCCGCTTTGATTTTTGCCGCCACTTTGTCCAGCGGTAAAGTGCCATCCGGCGCGGCGTCGATAGGCTGCGGCTGAATGCTGCCGAGCACCGCTGCGCCGCCCGCTTCGTAGAGATAGTTATGTGCGCCCTGGCCTGCAATATATTCTTCGCCGCGCTGGCAGTGGCTGAGCAGCGCAACCAGGTTCGCCTGAGTGCCGGTAGGTAAGAAAATAGCGGCTTCTTTGCCGGAAAGCTCTGCAGCGTATTGCTGGAGAGCGTTAACGGTAGGGTCATCTCCGTATACGTCGTCCCCGACCGGGGCGGCCATCATCTCTTCCAGCATGGCGCGACTCGGCCGGGTTACGGTATCACTGCGTAAGTCAATCACGGGCATTCCTTTTTTAGTGAGGTAATGCCCTCTGTTTTACCTGAGCCAGTTCGTTTTCGCCAGTTCGATCACTTCATCACCGCGTCCACTGATGATTGCGCGCAACATATACAGGCTAAAACCTTTTGCTTGTTCGAGTTTGATCTGCGGCGGGATGGCTAACTCTTCTTTCGCCACCACCACGTCGACCAGCACCGGACCGTCAATCGACATCGCCCTTTGCAGCGCTTCATCGACCTCTGAGGATTTCTCCACACGAATGCCCGTAATGCCGCAGGCTTCGGCAATCCGCGCGAAGTTTGTGTCGTGCAGCTCCGTGCCGTCGGTCAGATAACCGCCAGCCTTCATCTCCATCGCCACAAATCCCAGCACGCTGTTGTTGAAGACGATAATCTTCACCGGCAGCTTCATCTGGACAACCGACAGAAAATCGCCCATCAGCATGCTAAAACCGCCGTCACCGCACATGGCGATGACCTGGCGTCCCGGTTCGGTCGCTTGGGCCCCGAGCGCCTGTGGCATAGCGTTCGCCATCGACCCGTGGTTAAACGACCCGAGCAGGCGGCGTTTGCCGTTCATTTTCAGATAGCGTGCCGCCCAAACCGTCGGGGTACCAACATCGCAGGTAAAGATCGCGTCGTCAGCGGCAAAATGGCTGATCTGCTGCGCCAGATACTGCGGATGAATGGCTTTGTCGCTCGGTTTGGCTAAATCATCCAGACCCTTGCGCGCCTCACGATAGTGCTCCAGCGCTTTGTCCAAAAACTTCCGCTCGGTTTTTTCCTCCACCAGCGGCAGCAGGGCGCGGAGAGTGGATTTAATATCGCCCACCAGCGCCATATCAACTTTACTATGCGCGCCGATGCTCGCCGGATTGATATCAATCTGAATAATTTTGGCGTCGGTCGGATAGAACGGGCGATAGGGGAACTGGGTGCCGAGCAGGATCAGCGTGTCGGCATTCATCATGGTGTGGAATCCGGATGAAAAGCCAATCAGCCCGGTCATACCGACGTCATACGGGTTATCGTATTCGACGTGTTCTTTACCCCGCAGGGCGTGGACAATCGGCGCTTTGATTTTTGCCGCAAACTCAACCAGTTCTTGATGCGCGCCGGCACAGCCGCTGCCGCACATCAGGGCGATATTGCTGGAATAACGCAGCAGTTGCGCCAGTTTTCTGAGTTCTTCTTCAGCCGGGGTGACCACCGGCAACGGTGCATGATACCAGTGTGTGCTGGCGCTTTCCGGCGCGGGCTTCAGCGCGACGTCGCCGGGTAATACCACGACTGAGACGCCACGATTTAATACGGCTTTACGCATGGCAATGGCGAGTACCTGTGGGATCTGTTCAGGGCTGGAAACCAGCTCGCAATAGTGGCTACATTCGCGGAACAACTCTTGCGGGTGGGTCTCCTGAAAATAACCGCTGCCGATCTCACTGGAAGGGATATGTGCGGCAATCGCCAGGACCGGAACATGGTTGCGGTGACAATCAAACAGCCCATTGATCAGGTGCAGGTTCCCTGGTCCACATGAACCGGCACAGACGGCCAGTTCGCCGGTTAGCTGCGCCTCTGCGCCAGCGGCGAAGGCGGCAACTTCTTCATGACGGGTCGGCATCCAGTCAATCGTTCCCATACGATTAAGACTGTCACTAAGACCATTTAATGAGTCGCCCGTCACGCCCCAAATGCGTTTAACGCCAGCTTGTTCGAGGGTTTTAGCAATAAAAGCGGCAACCGTTTGTTTCATGGTTTTCCATCTCCTTTAATGTGATACCGGTTACAAGTTTAGATGAAGATGATAGTTATGCTTCTCATTTCCCCCTTATTTTCGGCAGCTTACATTTCGAGCAGATAACGCGTAGTTTGATATCTGGCATGGTGAAACAAGGAATGAATTCAAATGGTTACTAAACTATTAAATGCAGTTAACCGAACGCTGACTCATGAAGACTTTGGCAAGTTTCTGTTACGCATCGCTGTCGGCGGGCTGATGCTGTTTCATGGCTTACATAAATTGTTCTCCGGTATTGAGGGCATCAGCGGCATGCTGATAGCGAAAGGTTTTCCGGGCTTTATTGCTTACGGCGTTCTGTTGGGGGAGGTCGTTGCGCCTTGCCTGATTATTCTGGGGATCCTGACCCGTCCGGCGGCATTGGGGCTGGCGTTTACGATGGTGGTGGCGTGGCTGATGGTCGGGATGGGCGAAACCTGGTCACTGGACAAAACCGGCGCATGGGCGATCGAGAGTCTGGTGTACTTCTTTATCGGGGCATTGGCTGTCGCGTTTTTAGGGGCGGGGCGTTTCTCGGTGGCAGGAAATTCGGCCTGGCGGTAAAAAAAGGCCGGATATGGCGTAAACGCATTATCCGGCCTGGAGCAGCTACGAAGGAGTATTTTACAGATTAAGCGAGTACTAAATCGCTCTGCGGATGACAGGAGCAGGCCAGTACATAGCCTTCGGCTATTTCTGCATCCGTCAGCGTCATGGTGCTGCTGACCGTGTAGTTACCGTCAACCACTTTGGTTTTGCAGCAGCCGCAAACGCCCGCACGACATGCGGCAACGACCGGCACTTTATTGCTTTCCAGCGCGTCCAGCAGCGTACTGCCCACCGGCGCGTAAAACTCTTTCGCCGGTTGCAGCTTGGTGAACTTCAGACCGCTGGTGGCGGCCTCGGCAACTGGCGTGAAGAACTGCTCTTTAAAGAAGCGCGTCACGCCCAGTGCTTTGACTTCTTTCTCGACCAGATCCATATACGGCGCCGGGCCGCAGGTCATCACGGTACGAGAGACCAGATCCGGCACGCTTTTCAGCAGATCGGTCGTCAGTCGGCCAGAAACAAAACCGTGGGTGGCATTGTTTTCAGCGACTAGCGTCACCGGATAGTCACGCCATTCGTCGGCAAAAATAACATCTTGCGGTGAACGAACGTTAAAGATCACCTGCACATCGGCCTGTGGGCGGTACTTTGCCAACCAGCGACGCATTGACATGATTGGCGTCACGCCGCAACCGGCAGCCAGCATCAGGAACTTATCTTCCGCCTTATCTTCACAGGTAAATTCACCCATGGCATCGGACAGCCAGATATAGTCGCCGCGCTTCACGTCACGGGTCAGCCACTGTGAACCTGCGCCATCGTCAATCCGGCGAACGGTCAGCGTAATGTACTCGCTTACTCCCGGGGTAGATGAAATGGTGTAAGCACGCAGCGTTTCCGCTGAATTACGTACGCTGACCAGTGCATACTGCCCGGCGCGGTACGGATAATAGTCGTGGCACAGCAACGAAATCGTCCATACATCCGGCGTTTCCTGGTGGATGTGATGCACCTGCATCCGCCATGGGCACTGATGAGTTGGCATTGTCATTCTTTACTCCTTACGCGCTCAGCAACTGCTTCATGTCTTCTTCAACGGTGGTGACGGAACGCAGGCCGAATTTCTCGTTGAGCACAGCCAGCAGATCCGGCGTGAAGAAACCAGGCGCTGTTGGGCCAGTGACGATGTTTTTCACGCCCAGCGACAGCAGGGTCAGCAGAATCACAATCGCTTTCTGTTCAAACCAGGAGAGCACCAGAGACAGCGGCAGGTCGTTGACGCCGCAGCCCAGCTTCTCTGCCAGAGTGACCGCCAGGATGATGGCAGAGTAAGCATCGTTACACTGACCGGCATCGACCAGACGCGGCAGGCCTTCGATATCGCCGAACTCCAGTTTGTTGAAACGGTATTTACCGCACGCCAGGGTCAGGATCAGGCAGTCGTCCGGGACACTGGTGGCGAAGTCGGTGAAGTAGTTACGTTCGCCGCGCGCGCCATCGCAGCCGCCGACCAGGAAGATATGACGCAGTTTTTCACGGCTGACCAGGTCGATCAGCGTATCCGCAGCGCCCAGCAGCGTCTGACGACCGAAACCTACGGTGATCAGGTGCGGGATTTCGCTGTACGGGAAGCCAGCCATCTGTTGTGCCTGAGCGATGACCGGACCGAAGTTGTCGCCTTCGAGGTGGCTCACACCCGGCCAGCCGACGATGCTACGGGTCCAGATACGGTCGTCGTAGGCGCCCACGGTTGGGTCGATGATGCAGTTAGAGGTCATCACGATTGGCCCAGGGAAGCGAGCGAACTCAACCTGCTGGTTCTGCCAGCCGCTGCCATAGTTACCAATCAGATGTTTGAACTTGCGCAGTTCCGGGTAGCCGTGTGCCGGCAGCATTTCGCCGTGGGTATAGACGTTAACACCGGTACCTTCGGTCTGCTCCAGCAGGTTGTAGAGATCTTTCAGGTCGTGACCGGAGATCAGGATGCATTTACCAACGGTGGCTTTAACATTGACCTGAGTCGGCGTCGGGTGACCGTATTTAGTGGTTTCACCGGCGTCCAGGATGCTCATCACTTTGAAGTTCATCTGGCCGATTTCCATAGAACACTCCAGCAAAGCGTTCATGTCGGCAGGCCAGGTCCCCAGCCACGCCATAATTTTGTGGTACTGGGCGTAGATGTCGTTGTCGTACTGACCGAGAACGTGCGCGTGCTCCATGTAAGCCGCGGCACCTTTCAGACCGTACAGGCACAGCAGGCGCAGGCCGAGAATGTTCTCGCCGATGGCCGCTTTGTCTTTGTTCGGGGTAAATTCCGCTGCCTGACGTTGCAGGTCGCCCAGATCGTCGCTGACCAGTTGCAGGTCGGCCATCGGGTTGTCGACCGCTGCGTTCGCATCGATGTTCAGACATTGTGCTTTCAGCGCGTCGCGCATGGCAATTGCTTCACGGGCATAGCCAACAATACGCGGGGAGTCGAAGTTAACGTTGGTCAGCGTGGAGAAGAACGCACGCGGTGCGAAGCTATCAACGTCATGGTCGATGATGCCGTATTCACGCGCTTTAACAGCCCATGCAGACAGACCTTGTAGGGAAGCAATCAGCAGATCCTGCAAATCGGAGGTTTCAGCCGTTTTACCGCACATACCCTGCGCGTAAGAGCAGCCGTTCCCTGCCGGAGTACGGATGGTTTGTTCACATTGCACACAAAACATGGTCACACCTTTTAAAGTTATATTTGATATACATGTTTAAGGTTATGCCTGTGCGCGCAGGGATAAAAGGGATTTCTACTACAACTTGCAAGGAGATTGATTTAGCGCAATTTTGGCGGTAGCCGACTACCGCCAGAGAGGTATTTGTTTGAGGGTCAGGCGGAGAAAAATGCCATTAACAGAGGGACTAACAGACTCAGGATAAAACCGTGCACGATGGCTGCCGGAACCATTTCCAGTCCACCGCTGCGTTGTAAAACCGGCAGGGTGAAATCCATCGATGTGGCCCCGCATAGCCCCAACGCGGTAGAGCGACTGCGGCCCACCATGCCGGGAATCAACATAATGGCAATCAGTTCACGCGCCAGGTCATTAAAGAAGGCGGCACTGCCAATCACCGGCCCGAACGATTCGGTTAACAGAATACCGGACAGCGAATACCAGCCAAAACCTGACGCCATCGCCATCGCGGTTTTGACCGGCAGGCCGAGGATCAACGCATTGATAACCCCCGCCAGCATCGAACTGGCGACGACGACGGCGGCAACAATCATGCCCCGGCGATTCAGCACGATTTGCTTGAGGGTCATGCCGCTGTTGCGAAGCTGAATCCCCACCAGGAACAGTAAAAAGATTAACGTATATTCGCTGGCTTCGGTGGCGTGCTGCAAAAAGGAAAGACCGGTGAGACCCAGCAGGAAGCCCACCACGACAACCCCGCAAAGCTGGAGCGACTCAAACGCCATCGCGATCCGCGACGGTAGTTTCTCTTGCTGATGGTTATGCCGCCAGGGCAGTGAACGCTCCAGCCAGAACAGCGCGGCGATATTACACAGCAAAATAACCGTCACGCTGACAGCAGAATAATGAAGTATGGCTAACAGGTTGCTGGCGAGATTATCCAGAAACGCCAGGCTGATGCCCATAAAAAAGAGAATAAGGTAGACGATCCAGCTCAACAGGCGATTGATGAGTTTTAGTGCGCCCATGTGCCGAAGTGGAATAAGGTAGCCCACAATAAGGGGAACCAGAATGATTAACAGCCCTGAAAACATGAAAACCCGATCCTTGCTGAGATGTAAGACGAAATGCGCAAGCACACACTACTCAATGCAAAGAGGGGAGTAAAGTTGCAAATAAAAGGAAATATAGCGAGGAAAAAAAGGCCTGACTTTCGCCAGGCCTTTTTGTTATCGATTAATCGCGTTTTTCCAGCAGAGTGCGGTAAATAAGACCACCGAGAACCCCACCGATAATTGGCATGACCCAGAAGAACCACAATTGTTGCAATGCCCAGCCGCCCTGGAAAATGGCAACTGCGGTACTACGTGCCGGGTTTACGGAGGTATTAGTGACTGGAATGCTGATCAAGTGGATCAGTGTTAACGCCAGACCGATTGCAATAGGGGCAAAACCTGCCGGAGCATGTTTGTCGGTCGCGCCGTGGATCACTAATAAGAAACCAGCGGTCAGAATAATTTCAATTACAACAGCAGAAAGCATGGAATAACCGCCAGGTGAATGATCACCAAAGCCGTTCGAAGCAAAACCGCTGGCGGTTGCATCAAAACCTGCTTTACCGCTGGCAATTAGATACAGAGCCGCAGCTGCAACAATACCGCCCACAACCTGCGCAATAACATATCCAATAACGTCTTTCGCCGGGAAGCGACCGCCAGCCCATAAACCGAAGGTTACTGCCGGGTTAAAATGTCCACCTGAAATATGGCCCACGGCAAAGGCCATAGTTAATACGGTCAGACCAAATGCCAATGCGACACCGGTGAATCCAATTCCCAATTCCGGGAATGCTGCGGCCAGTACTGCGCTACCGCACCCACCAAAGACGAGCCAAAACGTACCGAAGAATTCGGCTGCTAATTTCCTGAACATAACCACCTCAATTAAAAGTTCCGGGTTCGTATTCCTTGCCCGGTAATTCATCGCTTAAAGGG
>OIER01000312.1_pt1 | contig 40102 bp, 42 predicted proteins | sample 1581801 | NCBI WGS metagenome assembly OIER01 (sample SAMN03281006, study PRJEB24777) | human gut metagenome | isolation source: fecal sample PR165 from 1 month old male Malay infant, vaginally delivered... | reverse complement strand
GTCGCTTCATATCCGTGCTGCCAGAAGAGTGTCATGGCCTTATCAAGCGCGGCTTCCCTGTCGAACACTTTTGGTCGGCCACGGCTTTTTTTTGCACAACCTGTCGTTTCAGTTGTCATGGCGCCGATGTACCTTTGTTGGGTTTATTGAATAATCATTATAAAAATATTCCCCCCCACACTCCAGCGGATTAGCGATAAAAATAATTTATAGCTATTAGCATGAAAAATAAGGTCTTTATCTTTTATATAATGATCATTATAAAAAAACATTGACGTGTGACATGGATCACATCTATGATTTACCTATCGATCGTTAAGTTAATCATTACGACACCCATTCATCTGCAAAAGGTCACTATTATGAAAAACGTAAAAACTCTGTTTGTTGCTGCTGTTCTTAGCTCACTGTCATTTGCCAGCTTCGCCGCTGTTGAAGTTCAGGCCACGCCTGCAGGTCAACAGAAAGTTGGTACTATCTCTGCAAATGCGGGGACGAACTTAGGTTCTCTGGAAGATCAACTGGCGCAGAAAGCGGATGAGATGGGCGCGAAGTCTTTCCGTATTACTTCCGTTACCGGTCCTAACACCCTTCACGGGACTGCCGTTATCTACAAATAAGATTTAACCCATCGCAATGCCACTGCGAGTTAAATAAAAAACCCCCGCGGAATAAAATCCAGCGGGGTTTTTTTTTATGGGTAATGTTTACATCGGTTGTTGAGCCACGTCGTGATGACGGGTGACATCGACCGGCATGCCTGAGCGAATCTCCATCGCATGTTCCATGACGGCAGGGTCCGTTTGCGCCGCATTCTTAAAGGTCTGCATTGCGGCGTTCAACACGATCGGCAGCAGTTGCGGGTCATCATTGATCTTTTCTGACAGCGGCTGGTGCACTTCCACCAGCCGCATGCCGTTAGGTTCGACTGAGGCTTTGATCGGCGTGTTAATGATATTGACTTTGGTTCCTGGCTTCACTTGACGGAACAGGGTTTCAATATCACCGTCGCGCAGACGAATACAGCCGGAACTGACGCGCATACCGATACCAAAGTCAGCATTGGTGCCGTGCAGCAGATAAACACCGCCGTATGCGGCTAAGCGAATTGCGTGATGGCCCATCGGGTTATCTGGCCCGGCAGGGACAACGGCAGGAAGATCGATGCCGTTTGCTTTATAGCGCGCGCGGATATTTGCCGTAGGCGTCCAGGTGGGATTAGCGCGTTTATCGGAAATGGTGGTTACCATGGTGGGCGTCAGCGTATCACCACCTAACTGGCCAATGCCAATAGGATATACGGTCACCGAATTTGTCCCCGGCTGGTAATAATAAAGACGCAGTTCGGCTAGGTTGATGACAATACCTTCGCGCGGTGCATCCGGTAACAGGGTTTGCAATGGGATAGTCAAAACGCTGCCAGGACGAGGCACGAAAGGATCAACGCCGGGGTTGGCCTGCAGCAGCGCTAAAAAGCCGACGTTGTATTTTTTCGCAATAGCTTCGAGAGAACCGCCATTGTCTTCGACAACGTGAACGGTATTCTGTCCCACCAGACGGCTTCCCGGCGGCGGCAGCGGCCAGGTGTTTGCCTGAGCCGGAAATGCTAACGCGAAGGTCGCTGCAAGCGTAAAAAACGCTAACCAGCGAGAGAGTCGTTTATTGTTTAACATCACCATAAATCCATTGTTTTTACGTGGTTTTTATTATGTAAAAGTAAACAAGAATTATGGCCGTTTGCTGTGTCGGGAAGTGCAGGGAAGTGCAAAGAGTTTGTAAATTCACAGGCCGGGAGCGTTATGTGCGCTCCCGGCATGCTCACTATGCTACGGCGTTTTCTTCAAGTTGGCGCATAAACTGGCGTACCCAGTCGATTCGCGTTTTACGCTCGCTCAGATCCTGCATAAATTTCAGCCGGGTTGGACCGTCCAGACGGAAGTGCTGCGGCTGTTTTTGCAGTAAACCAATCAGCCACACCGGGTTAACGTGGTTTTTCTCTGCAAACTCAATCGTGCCGCCTTTTTCATTGCCTTCAAGCTTTCTGATGCCCAGTTTCTGCGCCTGTTGGCGTAACCGGGCAATATCCAGCAACGTACGGGCCGGGTCGGGCAGCAGACCAAAACGGTCTATCAGCTCGACCTTAATTTCTTCCAACTCGTTTTCGCCTTTCGCACTGGCAATACGTTTGTAGAACGACAGTCGCGTGTTGACATCGGGAATATAGTCATCCGGCAGCAGTGACGGCATGCGCAGTTCAACTTCGGTTTGCTGGCTGGTGAGATCTTCCAGCGACGGTTCGCGTCCCTCTTTGAGCGCATCGACAGCATTTTCCAGCAGCTCCATATACAGCGAGAAGCCGATGCTTTCCATGGAACCACTCTGATCTTCACCCAGCAGTTCCCCGGCGCCGCGAATTTCAAGGTCGTGGGTCGCCAGCGCAAAGCCAGCGCCCAAATCTTCCAGCGAGGCGATGGCTTCCAGGCGCTTTTGCGCGTCGGTGGTCATCGCTTTTGGATGCGGCGTCAGCAGCCAGGCGTACGCCTGATGGTGTGAACGTCCCACACGGCCGCGCAACTGGTGTAATTGCGCCAAACCAAAGTGATCGGCGCGTTCGATGATAATGGTGTTGGCGGTCGGGATGTCGATCCCGGTTTCGATAATAGTGGTACATACCAGAACGTTAAAGCGCTGATGGTGGAAATCGTTCATCACGCGTTCCAGTTCGCGCTCGCGCATTTGACCATGGCCGATACCAATACGCGCTTCCGGCACCAGTTCCGCTAATCTGTCAGCGGTTTTCTGGATATTTTCGACGTCGTTAAACAGATAATAAACTTGCCCCCCGCGCAGAACTTCACGCAGGATAGCCTCGCGAACCACCAGATTGTCATATTCACGCACAAAGGTTTTCACCGCCAGACGACGGGCAGGAGGCGTGGCGATGATCGACAGATCGCGCATGCCGCTCATCGCCATATTGAGCGTACGCGGAATAGGCGTTGCCGTCAGCGTCAGGATATCGACATCCGCGCGCATTGCTTTGATGCGCTCTTTATGACGAACGCCAAAACGGTGCTCTTCATCGACAATCAACAGACCCAGATCTTTTAGCTTCACGTCCGCTTGCAGCAGTTTGTGGGTGCCGATGAGAATATCGATTTTCCCTTCGGCCACCTGCTCCAGAATCTGCGCTTGCTCTTTGGCGCTACGGAAACGGGACAGCATTTCAATACGTACCGGCCAGTTGGCAAAGCGATCACGGAAGTTGTCGAAGTGCTGCTGAGCGAGCAGGGTAGTCGGAACCAGCACGGCCACCTGCTTGTGGTTCTCTACGGCGAGGAAGGCGGCGCGCATCGCGACTTCGGTTTTACCAAAGCCGACGTCGCCACACACCAGGCGGTCCATGGCCAGCGGCTGGCACATATCGCTGAGCACCGCGTTGATCGCCTGCGCCTGATCGGGCGTAGTTTCAAACGGGAAACTGTCGCAAAACAGTTGGTACTGCTCACGATCATGCTTAAAGGCAAAGCCCTCTTTCGCCGCACGCTGAGCATAGATATCCAATAGTTCTGCCGCGACATCGCGCACCTTCTCAGCGGCTTTCTGACGGGCGCGAGACCAGGCATCGCCACCCAGTTTATGTAGCGGCGCATTTTCTTCCGCGCCGCCAGCGTAACGGCTGATCAGGTGCAACGATGACACAGGCACGTACAGTTTGGCGTCGTTGGCGTAGGTGAGCATCAGGTACTCGCCGGTGATACCGCCCGCTTCCAGCGTGGTCATCCCGGCATAACGGCCAACGCCGTGCTCCAGGTGCACCACCGGTTGACCGGGATGCAGTTCGGCGAGGTTACGAATTAACGTATCAGGATTGATGGTGCGACGAGAATCCTGGCGGCGGCGCGCCACGCGCTCCCCGAGCAGATCGCTTTCGCAAATCAGCGCCAGGTTGCGTTTGCTATCAATGAAGCCGTGTTCGGCTGCGCCAATCATCAGATAGCGACCATTGTCGACGGCTTCGTCGAGACGCAATATGCGCTTCGGCGCGATTTTGATACGGGCGAGCAGTTCGCCAAGCGCTTCGCGGCGACCTTCGCTTTCAACGGAGAAAATCACCGGACCGGTGAAGCCTTCAAGGAATTTACGTAACGCATCTAACGGCGCTTTTTGCTGCGCCTGAACCGCGATATCTGGCAACTTCTGGAAGCCGAGGTTAGTATTCGCGGCTTTGTTCGCCAGAGTCTCAGTTTTCAGTTGAACACGGGGCCAGCGTTTAAGTTCGGAGAACAGCTCATCTACGCGCAGCCACAGCGAGTGTGGCGGCAGAAGCGGGCGCATCGGATCAACACCCCGGTTCTCAAAACGCGACAGTGTATCAGCCTGGAAGCGCTCCGCACTGGTCTCTATATCGCCGGTATTGACCAATAACGTGTTGGCGGGGAAATAGCTGAACAGGGGGGGCAGCGGCTCGCTGAAAAACAATGGCTGCCAGTATTCGATCCCGGCAGGTAACGTGCCTTTGCTGACCTGCTGGTAAATATGTTCGGCGTCGCGTTTAACTTCAAAGGTATCGCGCCACTGGCTGCGGAACAGCTCAATCGCCGTTTTATCGGTCGGGAATTCATGCGCGGGCAGCAAATTAATGGCGTCGACTTCTTCCAGTGTGCGCTGGGTGTCGGTATCAAACAGACGCAGACTGTCGATTTCATCATCAAAGAAATCCAGTCGATACGGTAATTCGCTGCCCATGGGGAACAGATCCAACAACGCGCCGCGCGTGGCGTATTCGCCGTGCTCCATCACCTGATCAACATGGCGGTAGCCCGCGCTGTCCAGTTGTTCGCGCAGGGCGTCGCGAGAGAGCCGCTGACCTTTTTTCATCACCAACGCATGACCATGCAGATAGCTGTGCGGACAGACGCGCTGCATCAGCGTGTTCACCGGCACAATCAGTACACCGCGCTGCATCGCAGGGAGTTGATACAGCGTGGAAAGCCGCGAGGAGATAATCTCCTGATGAGGGGAAAAGCTATCGTAGGGCAGCGTTTCCCAGTCCGCCAGGTTCATTACCATCTGGTCGGTAAACTGACGAATTTCATCATGCAGTCGCAGGGCATTTTGCATGTCCGGCGCGATCAGTACGACAGGACCCGCATGACGTTCAGCAATTTCAGCGACCAGCGTCGCGCAAGCTGCGCCGGTCAGTTCGCCTAACTGGCGCTGGTCAGAAGCGCTGGCCGGGAGCGTGTAACGATGTTGTTCAGGCATTCGGTTGTCAGGATCTCGTTTAGATATACATCTGATAAGCAATGTTCTTTATTATCCGTGATCGTTTCTCATAAGCAAATTGATTCGCCCCCTGATGGGGGCAAAAAGCGCGTTGAAATTAGCGCGAGGCCGTCGATAAAGACGGTGGAGAAAAGAGCAAGTCGGCAACGGTTTTTTGCGAAATCTTACGCACCAGCAAGCCAAACAGAGTGCACAACAGCAGGCAGGCGAAGGGATAAACCAGCAGCAGGAGCAACTCGCCGTACGCAGGCCAGGCGGCATGATTGATTTTGGGGATTAGCGTTAAGCTGAACAGCTCAACCAAAATACGGTGGGTGGTATAGATGGCGATAGTATTGGATCCAATCACGCTTAACGGGCTGGATGCGCGCATACCAAAGCGCTGCTCGAACTGATAAAACAGCTTCATGATTAGTACAATAGACAGGAGGGAAAGCAGTAGCGAAATATTTGCCAGCCACGCGACCACAGCGGCCACTACGCTAACCATAAATATGAGCGTATGGCGGCGCAGAGGCACCTCTTTGATCCATACCATCAGCGTTGCGCCAAACCAGGCGCCGAGGCTGTACCAGGGCAGATTGCGCATCACGCTGTTCATTCCCCACCACGGCGTGGGGAAAAAATTGATCGCCACGCTCAGCACGACAAACAGCACCAACAGCGGTAATGCCCAGCGGTTGAACATCTTACACAGCACAAAATAGACAATCAGCGCATACAGATACCACAAGCTGGTGCTGGCGGTCAGCATCCCGTGGGTAAAGCCAGCGATTGAACCGGCATACGCGGCGTTGGCGGCATGACTCAGATCGCGTTGCGGAGCCAACCAGTTATTGAGCGAGACTAACGCCAGCCATTGCACGACTCCCCATAGCACCAGCACCCAGGCAATACTCCAGATCCGTTTATCCACACAGGTTGTCCAGGGAACGCTATCGATGTAGCGGCGGATTAAATAGCCCGAAATAAAGAAAAATACCGGCATACGAAACGGCGCCAGGTACAGATTGAGGTAAATCCAGCATTTGCTCAGCATCTCTGAAAGCGGATACTGAAAGGTGGTGAGGTGTGGGTAAAACGTAATGACTGAGTGATATATTACCACCAGGCAAATGCATAACCCTTTGATTTGATTAATCCATAATTCTTTTTTATTCATTGAGACAGCGTACCCATATTGTTTGCTATAGCCTGCCATCCTGCGCAACCCGCTGTACGCTGTAATGCGTAACTGTCTGCATTTTGTTTTTTTTAGGATAAAGATCAGGGACCCGGACTGAAGAGGGAGGGGTAACTACAGCGGATTGATTTATCTATCCTTTTAGGAATAGTGCTGACGAACACTTACGGTTCAGTCATTTACCCATTCCGCTTTCGCTTATATACTCGTGACTTTGCTAACAGCAACCAGACGGATTTCATGTACCAACCTGTCGCTCTATTCATCGGCCTGCGTTATATGCGCGGGCGTGCAGCAGATCGCTTCGGTCGCTTCGTTTCCTGGCTCTCCACCATCGGCATTACTCTCGGGGTAATGGCGCTGGTCACAGTGTTGTCAGTGATGAACGGTTTCGAGCGCGAGCTGCAAAACAATATCCTTGGCCTGATGCCCCAGGCTGTTCTCTCGTCTGAACAGGGTTCCCTAAACCCGCAGCAATTGCCGGAAAAAGCGGTGGTGTTGAACGGCGTCAACCGCGTTGCACCCATAACAACGGGTGATGTGGTGCTGCAAAGTGCGCGTAGCGTGGCGGTTGGCGTAATGCTGGGTATCGACCCGGCGCAAAAAGATCCGCTCACGCCGTATCTGGTCAATGTGAAGCAAACAGATCTGCAACCGGGTAAGTATAATGTCATCCTCGGTGAGCAGCTTGCCGGGCAGTTGGGCGTTAACCGTGGCGATCAAATTCGCGTAATGGTGCCGTCCGCCAGTCAGTTTACGCCGATGGGGCGTTTGCCTAGCCAGCGTCTGTTTACGGTGAGCGGCACCTTTGCCGCTAACAGCGAAGTCGACGGCTACCAGATGCTGACCAACATTCAGGATGCGTCACGCCTGATGCGCTACCCGGTGGGTAATATCCCCGGCTGGCGTTTGTGGTTGAACGAGCCGTTAAAGGTTGACACGTTGAGCCAGCAAACGCTGCCGCAAGGTACCAAATGGCAGGACTGGCGCGAGCGTAAAGGGGAATTATTCCAGGCCGTGCGCATGGAGAAAAACATGATGGGGCTGCTGCTCAGTCTGATCGTGGCGGTGGCGGCTTTTAATATTATTACCTCGCTGGGTCTGATGGTAATGGAGAAGCAAGGGGAAGTGGCGATTCTACAAACTCAGGGGCTAACGCCGCGGCAGATAATGATGGTGTTTATGGTTCAGGGGGCCAGTGCCGGGATTATCGGCGCGCTGCTGGGCGCAGGGCTGGGCGCATTGCTCGCCAGTCAACTGAACAACCTGATGCCCATTATCGGCGTGCTTCTGGATGGCGCTGCGCTGCCGGTCGCCATCGAGCCGCTGCAGGTTATCGTCATTGCGCTGGTGGCGATGGCCATCGCGTTGCTGTCAACGCTTTATCCTTCCTGGCGCGCTGCCGCCACTCAACCCGCTGAGGCTTTACGTTATGAATAAGATCCTGTTGCAATGCGACAACCTGTGCAAACGCTATCAGGAAGGCACAGTGCAGACTGATGTCCTGCACGATGTCAGTTTTTGCGTTGGCGAAGGCGAGATGATGGCGATTGTCGGCAGCTCCGGCTCCGGTAAGAGTACGCTGCTCCATCTGTTAGGTGGGCTGGATACGCCAACTTCCGGCGACGTCATTTTTAACGGTCAGCCGATGAGCAAACTCTCGTCTGCGGCGAAGGCGGAGCTGCGCAATCAGAAGCTGGGCTTTATTTACCAGTTCCACCATCTGCTGCCGGATTTTACCGCGCTGGAAAACGTGGCGATGCCGCTGCTGATTGGCAAGAAAAAACCGGCTGAAATCACCGCGCGCGCGCGCGATATGCTGAAAGCGGTAGGGCTGGACCATCGTGCCAGCCATCGCCCGTCTGAACTGTCGGGCGGCGAGCGTCAGCGCGTGGCGATTGCCCGTGCGCTGGTGAATAACCCTCGTCTGGTGCTGGCGGATGAACCAACGGGTAACCTTGATGCGCGCAACGCGGACAGCATTTTCGAGCTTCTGGGGGAGCTTAACCGCTCTCAGGGCACGGCATTTCTGGTGGTGACGCACGATCTGCAGTTGGCGAAGCGCATGAGCCGCCAGCTTGAAATGCGCGATGGTCGCCTGACGGCTGAACTGAGCCTGATGGGAGCAGAGTAATGGCTTCGCCTTTATCGTTATTGATTGGCCTGCGTTTTAGCCGAGGTCGGCGGCGCGGCGGTATGGTCTCGCTGATTTCGGTGATTTCTACCGTTGGCATCGCGTTGGGTGTGGCGGTGTTGATCGTCGGGTTAAGCGCCATGAATGGCTTTGAGCGTGAGTTGAACAACCGTATTCTGGCCGTGGTCCCGCACGGTGAAATTGAGGCCGTCAACCAGCCGTGGAACAACTGGCAGGAAGCGCTCGATAAAGTACAGAAAGTGCCTGGTATTGTCGCCGCAGCGCCCTATATCAACTTTACCGGACTGGTGGAGAGTGGGGCGAATCTACGCGCGGTGCAGGTGAAGGGCGTTGACCCGAAACAGGAGCAGCATTTAAGCGCGCTGCCATCGTTCGTGCAGAACCACGCCTGGGATAATTTCAAAGCCGGTGAGCAGCAAATCATCATTGGTAAGGGGATTGCCGATGCGCTGAAGGTGAAGCAGGGCGACTGGGTATCGATTATGATCCCTAACGCCAGTGCGGACCATAAGTTACAGCAGCCTAAACGCGTGCGTTTGCACGTGACGGGCATTTTGCAGCTGAGCGGTCAGCTCGATCACAGCTTTGCCATGATCCCCATGGAAGACGCGCAGCAATACCTGGATATGGGATCCAGCGTTTCCGGGATCGCGCTAAAAGTTAACGACGTCTTTAACGCCAATAAACTGGTACGTGACGCGGGTGAAGTCACCAATAACTATGTTTATATTAAGAGCTGGATTGGCACCTACGGCTATATGTACCGCGATATCCAGATGATCCGCGCCATCATGTATCTGGCGATGGTGCTGGTGATTGGCGTGGCCTGTTTTAATATCGTTTCCACGTTAGTGATGGCGGTAAAAGACAAAAGCGGTGATATTGCGGTATTAAGAACCCTGGGGGCTAAAGATGGTTTGATCCGTGCCATTTTTGTCTGGTACGGCCTGCTGGCGGGTCTGTTCGGTAGTCTGATAGGCGTCGTCATCGGGGTGGTTGTCTCGCTGCAGTTGACGTCGATCATCAACGGCATCGAGGCGCTTATCGGCCATCAGTTCCTGTCTGGCGATATCTATTTCATTGACTTCCTGCCATCGGAATTACACTGGCTGGATGTGATCTACGTGCTGATGACAGCATTAGTGCTGAGTCTTTTGGCGAGTTGGTATCCGGCGCGTCGCGCCAGCAATATTGATCCTGCGAGAGTACTTAGCGGCCAATAACAATAAGAAGGAGCGGTGATGTATTACGGATTTGACATCGGCGGGACCAAAATTGCGCTGGGGGTATTTGATAACCAACGCCGTTTGCAATGGGAAACACGCGTCCCTACGCCTCGCGACAGCTATGAAGCTTTCCTTAATGCGGTCTGCAATCTGGTAATGGAAGCGGACCAGCGATTCGGCGTCAAAGGTTCGGTGGGTATCGGCATTCCTGGCATGCCGGAAACAGAAGACGGTACGCTGTACGCGGCCAATGTGCCTGCCGCCAGTGGTAAACCGCTCCGTGCCGATCTCAGTGCCCGCCTTGACCGCGATGTTCGCCTGGACAACGATGCCAACTGTTTTGCCCTCTCTGAAGCCTGGGACGACGAGTTCACTCAGTATCCGCTGGTTATGGGGTTAATCCTCGGCACTGGTGTCGGCGGTGGACTGGTGCTTAACGGTAAATCTATCACCGGACGCAGCTATATCACCGGTGAGTTTGGTCATATTCGTTTGCCTGTCGATGCGCTGACGCTGATGGGATTTGATTTCCCACTGCGCCGCTGCGGATGCGGCCAATTGGGCTGTATTGAAAGCTATCTCTCCGGTGGTGGATTTGCGTGGTTGTATCAGCATTACTACCATCAACCGCTGGATGCCCGTGAAATTATCGCGCTGTGGGAGCAGGGGGATGAGCAAGCGCGCGCCCATGTTGAACGTTATCTGGATTTACTGGCAGTCTGTTTGGGGAATATCCTGACCATCGTTGATCCTGATTTAGTGGTGATTGGTGGTGGTTTGTCGAATTTTTCCGCTATAACGACGCAACTGGCGGACAGATTGCCACGCCATCTGCTGCCGGTTGCCCGAGTGCCGCGTATTGAGCAGGCGCGGCACGGTGATGCGGGCGGAATGCGCGGGGCCGCTTTTTTACATCTTACCGATTAATACAAAGAGGTTGTTATGCTGTCGCGTCGGAGTCATCGGTTAAGCCGCTTTCGTAAAAATAAACGCCATTTGCGCGATCGCCTGCGTCAACGAATCTTTTTCAGAGACAGAGTGGTGCCTGAATTGATGGAAAAACCAAGAGTGCTGGTACTGACGGGAGCGGGAATTTCTGCCGAGTCAGGTATTCGAACCTTTCGCGCGACGGATGGTCTTTGGGAAGAACATCGGGTCGAAGACGTTGCGACTCCGGAAGGGTTTAGTCGCAACCCGGAACTGGTTCAGTCGTTTTATAACGCCCGTCGTCATCAATTGCAGCAACCAGAAATCCAGCCCAACGCGGCGCATATCGCGCTGGCAAAACTTGAAGCCGAGCTGGGTGACCGTTTTTTACTGGTGACGCAGAATATTGATAACCTGCATGAACGCGCAGGCAGCCAGAATGTCATCCATATGCACGGCGAACTGCTCAAGGTTCGCTGTTCGCAAAGCGGACAGATTCTGGAGTGGACGGGCGATGTGACTGCGGAAGACAAATGCCATTGCTGCCAGTTCCCGGCTCCGCTGCGACCGCACGTCGTGTGGTTTGGCGAAATGCCGCTGGGAATGGATGAAATTTATATGGCGCTGGCAATGGCGGATGTGTTTATTGCCATTGGCACATCAGGCCATGTTTACCCGGCCGCGGGTTTTGTGCATGAGGCGCGGCTGCATGGAGCGCATACGGTAGAGTTAAATCTCGAGCCGAGCCAGGTGGGAAGCGAATTCGAAGAGAAGCATTACGGTCCGGCAAGCCAGGTGGTGCCTGAGTTTGTTGAGAAGTTATTGAAAGGGCTGTAATTTTTTTTGCCGGATGGCGGCAAATGCCTTATCCGGCCTACGCTTCGCATTGATGTAGGCCCGATAAGCGTAGCGCCATCGGGCATTCCTTACAACGCTGAATTAGCGTCCTGCTTTCAGCTTCTGATAATACTCTTCATAAATGGCGCTGGCGGAGCCGACGTCATTTTGCCATTCCCCTTTATTGATGGTATCAGCATCAGGGTAGAGCGTTTTATCGTTCGCCACTTCCGGGCTCAGCAGCTTACGTGCCGCAAGGTTTGGCGTTGGATAACCGATAGTTTCTGCGACTTCTTTCGCCACGTCCGGGCGCAGCAGGAAGTTAATCAGCTTCAGCGCACCTTCTTTGTTTTTCGCATTAGCCGGAATAGACAGACTGTCCATCCAGAAAATACCCCCTTCCTTCGGCCACACCACTTCCAGCGGGGTCCCCGCCTGGCGCGCGACATATGCGGAGCCGTTCCACACCATCCCCAGATTGACTTCGCCTTCCATATACGGGTTGGCCGGGTTGTCAGAGTTAAATGCCGCGACGTTAGGCATCAGCTTCTTTAACTCGTTATACGCGGCTTCAATCTCTTTAGGATCGGTGGTATTGCCGGAATATCCCAGCTTGCGCAGCGCCATCTGGAAGACTTCACGCGCGTCATCGGTTAACAACAGGCTACCTTTGTACTCCGGTTTCCACAGGTCGGCCCAACTGGTTACGGTTTTCGGGTCGATGGCATCGCTGTTGACGCCAATGGCCGTCGCACCCCAGATATACGGAATGGAGTAGTCATTGTTGGGGTCAAACGGTTTGTTGAGCATTTCCGGATCGAGGTTGTGGAAGTTGGTCAACGTCGATTTGTCGATCTTCTGGATCATGCCTTCTTTACGCATTTTATCGACGTAATAGGTAGACGGAACCACCAGATCGTACGCACCGTCTTTATAGGTTTTGAGCTTGGCGTACATGGTTTCATTCGACTCATAGGTCGAATAGATAACCTTAATGCCGGTCTCTTTGGTGAACTGCTCCAGCAGTCCTGGCGGCACATACTCAGTCCAGTTATAGAAATAGAGCGTGTTGTTGTCATTCGCGTGAGCGGCGCTCATGCCCAGTGCCAGAGCACCCGCCGCGAGCAGGTGGCGTGACCATTTTTTCATCATTTAACGTCCCCTGAATTAAGGGCCTTAGCGGCCCTTGGTTTTATCACGTGCAATAAGCTGGCTGGCGATCACCATAACCAGCGACAGAACCAACAAAATGGTCGCCAGCGCGTTCACCTCGGGTGATACGCCGACTTTTACCATTGAGTAGATTTTTAAGGGCAAAATTTCATAACCCGGCCCGGTGACGAAGGATGAAACAACGACGTCATCCATCGACAGCGTAAAGCTTAGCAACCAGCCTGCGGCCACCGCAGGCATTGCCAGCGGCAGAATGATCTTGCGCAGGATAGTCACTTCACTGGCGCCCAAATCTTTTGCCGCTTCCAGCATTCGCACATCAAAGCCTTTCAGGCGTGAATAGACCGTCACCACCACAAAAGGCAGACAGAAGGTAATATGCGAAAACAGCAGCGACCAGAAGCCGAGCTGAATGCCAATTAACATAAACAGAACCAGCAGCGAAATCGCCATTACGATATCGGGCGACATCATCACCACAAACAGCATGCCGCTGACAAAGGGTTTCCCGCGAAAACGGTAGCGATAAAGCGCGACCGCGGTGAGTGAACCGATCAGCGTGGCAAACGTTGCGGAGAGCACTGCCATCGTCAGGGAGTGTTGCGCCGCCTGCAGCAGGCTGTCGTTGTTCACCAGCAGACCGTACCACTTGGTAGTAAAACCTTGCCAGTTGATGCCAAAGCGCGAGCTGTTAAAGGAGTTCACAATCAAAATAATGATTGGAATATACAGATACGCGTAGATAGCGGTCATAAAACCGCCACGAAGCAGTCGACCGATCATTCGAGTTCTACCTTCTTGTTCAGCAAGCGGGAGGCGCGCCAGTAGACCAGCAGCATCAGCCCCATCACGATAGTCAGCGTTATGCTGGTGGCTGCGCCAAACGGCCAGTCGCGAATGTTCAGGAACTGCACTTTAATCACGTTACCAATCAACAGGTTTTTCGCCCCGCCCATTAAATCGGAAACGTAAAACAGTCCCATTGCCGGCAGCATAACCAGCAGACATCCGGCGATAATTCCCGGCATCGTCAGCGGAATAATGATGCGGGTAAAGGTCTGAAGTTTGCTGGCGCCTAAATCGCGTGCGGCTTCCAGCAGCGGTTTATCGAGCTTCTCAATGCTGGAGTAGAGCGGCATCACCATAAACGGTAGCAGGATGTACACCAGGCCGATAATCACCGCGCTGGGGGTAAACATGATGCGAATGGGGGTATCAATAATGCCGAGCCACAACAGAAACTCGTTGAGATAGCCTTTGGTACTGAGGAAAATTTTGAGTCCGTAGATGCGAATAAGCGAGTTGGTCCAGAACGGAACAATCAGCAGGAACAGCAGCAGCGGGCGCACTTTTTCCGGCAGCTTTACCAAAAACCAGGCAAACGGATAGCCGAGTACCAGACAGGCGAGCGTGGCAATCAACGCCATATTGAGGGAGTGAACCAGTACCTCAAAATAGAGCGGATCCAGCAGGCGAGTATAGTTTTCCAGCGTAAAGACCATTTTGACGAAATTAGCGTCGTCACGGGTCAAAAAGCTGGTGCCGATGATCATCAGGTTGGGCAGAAAGACAAATAACACAAGCCAACCGACAATGGTGACGATCACCACACTCTGGAATTTACTTGTGTTCTTCATCAGCCAGTACGACCTCCCAGCTTTCTACCCAGTTAATCGCCATTTTCTGGTCGAGCGAGTGGTCGAAGTCAGGATCGTCTTCATTGAAGAATTCACTGACCATCACCATCTTGCCATTTTCCAGTTCCACAACCGACTCCAGCGTCATGCCTTTGTAGTTGCGTTCACGCACGTAGCCGATAAGACCTTCAATATGATTATCGTCGTTGATCTCATCAACGCGCAGATCTTCCGGGCGCAATAATACGTGCAGTTTTTGCCCAGGCACCACCGCGAAGTTGACGTAAATGTTGCACTCGCGACCTTCCACATTAGCACGAACGCGCTGATCGTCCAGACGCTCAATGACCGTCGCGTTAAACATATTGATTTCGCCGATAAACCCGGCGACAAACAGATTTTTCGGCTCTTCGTAGATTTCGCGCGGCGTACCATCTTGCTCAATCTTGCCATCGCGCATTACCACAATACGGTCGGACATGGTCAGCGCTTCTTCCTGGTCGTGCGTGACAAAAACAAAAGTGATACCAAGCTTACGTTGCAGCGCTTTCAGTTCGTTCTGCATCTGTTTGCGCAGTTTGTAGTCCAGCGCAGAGAGGGATTCATCTAACAGGAGCAAACGAGGTTTGTTGACCACCGCACGGGCAATCGCCACGCGCTGTTGCTGTCCACCAGAAAGTTGATGCGGCTTTCGTTGGGCGAATTCTTCCAGTTGTACCATGCGCAGGGCTTCGGTAACACGAGGAGGGATATCAGCAGCGGGTGTTTTCTGCATGCGTAAACCGAAGGCCACATTTTCAAACACGGTCATGTGGGGAAATAACGCATAGCTTTGGAAGACGGTGTTCACGTAGCGATTTTCCGCCGGAACGTGAGTGATGTCCTGGTTGTCCAATATGATATGACCGGAATCAACCGTTTCCAGACCGGCAATCAGGCGAAGAACGGTTGTTTTACCGCAGCCAGAGGGGCCGAGCAGCGTGAGAAACTCGCCGTTTTTGATGGTCAAATCCAGGCTGGAAATCACCTCTTTGCCATCGAAACTTTTGCGAATTCCCGCTAATTGCACCAGTGGAGAAAGCGAACGCGGTTGTTTATTCAATTTTTTACTCTGTCCCATGTAAACGCAACGGATGGCTGACCGATGCGGGGTTTGTGGTTAACCACCTTGATGACTCTTAATGAGGGCCGTTATTCTACGGCAAACCATGGTAATCGCCAATCCTTGTTGCGAATTACTGACTTAGCCCTATAGTCAGAGGGGATGTCATGGCGAAATATTCTTACTTGCGGGGATAAAAGTGACCTGACGCAATATTTGTCTTTTGTTGCTTATTGATAATGTTGTCACAAAAAGTGAGGGTGACTGCATGGATAAACTACTTGAGCGTTTTTTACACTACGTGTCGCTGGACACCCAATCCAAATCGGGCGTGCGGCAAGTACCCAGCACCGAAGGACAGTGGAAGTTATTACAACTGCTCAAACAACAGCTCGAAGAGATGGGGCTGGTCAATATTTCACTCAGCGAAAAGGGGACGCTGATGGCAACGTTGCCTGCTAACGTTGCTGGCAATATTCCCGCTATCGGTTTTATTTCCCATGTGGATACCTCACCGGATTGCAGTGGTAAAAACGTTAATCCACAAATTGTTGAAAACTACCGCGGGGGCGATATCGCGTTAGGTATTGGCGATGAAGTTCTGTCGCCGGTGATGTTCCCGGTACTGCATCAGCTTTTGGGTCAGACGCTAATCACTACAGACGGCAAAACATTGCTGGGCGCCGATGATAAAGCGGGCATCGCAGAAATCATGACCGCGTTGGCTGTGCTGATCCAAAAAGAGATCCCGCATGGTGATATCCGCGTGGCCTTTACGCCGGACGAAGAGGTCGGTAAAGGGGCGAAGCATTTCGACGTTGCGGCATTCGATGCGCAGTGGGCCTATACCGTTGACGGTGGTGGCGTGGGGGAGCTGGAGTTTGAAAACTTCAACGCCGCGTCGGTTAATATCAAGATCGTGGGCAACAATGTGCATCCGGGCACCGCAAAAGGGGTGATGGTGAATGCGCTGTCGCTGGCTGCGCGTATTCACGCGGAGGTTCCGGCCGATGAAAGCCCGGAAACGACGGAAGGCTATGAAGGCTTTTATCACCTGGCGAGCATGAAAGGGACGGTTGATCGGGCGGATATGCACTACATCATCCGTGATTTTGACCGTAAGCAGTTTGAAGCGCGTAAACGCAAGATCATGGATATCGCCAAGAAGGTTGGCAAAGGGTTACACCCGGACTGCTACATCGAGCTGGTGATCGAAGACAGCTATTACAATATGCGCGAAAAAGTGATTGAGCATCCGCACGTGCTGGATATTGCCCAGAAGGCGATGCGCGATTGCGATATTGAACCTGTGCTGAAGCCTATTCGTGGCGGAACCGACGGCGCGCAGCTGTCGTTTATGGGGTTACCGTGTCCGAATCTGTTCACCGGCGGCTACAACTATCATGGCAAACATGAATTTGTGACTCTGGAAGGGATGGAAAAAGCGGTGCAGGTCATTGTACGTATTGCGGAGCTGGCGGCGAAACAAAAATAAATGTAGATGCCGGATGGCGCTGCGCTTATCCGGCCTACGGGATGAGATATTTGTAGGCCGGATAAGCGCAGCGCCATCCGGCGCAGTCACAATGATTTACCCTTCGAAGAACCAATACCCGCTGTTAACCAGTGCGGCCAGCATGGCAAGGAAGGATGGATCTTCCAACGCATCCTCAAAATTCTCGGCCGTCAGTACGATATGACTGGCAAGGGCTTCAAGGGCAGGACGATGCGGCGAGTCAATTTTCTCACCATTGGCGTAGATATCGTCGCCGATGCGCAATACACGCAATCCACCCAGACGCACTAATACATCCCCTTGCTTCAGGGCATCGTAGATTTCGTCAGGCTGATACGGCGGCTCTGGCGGGGCAATATCCAGTTCATGACGAGATTGAGAAATAAACTCACCAAACCATTGTTGGAAATGTTCAGGTTGATTAATCAGCCCCAGCATCATTTCGCGCAGCTTGTCCATCTCCTGCGGCAGAACGTCAGCCGGATGATCGCGGGGCGGAAGATCCGGATCGCTGTAATACGTGCTGCCCAGTTCACGCTGCAAAACGTAATCGGCAAATCCGCTAATCAGTTCGCGAGTGTTTGGCGCACGGAAGCCCACCGAATAGTTCATGGCGTTTTCCAGCGCGTAGCCTTCGTGTGGGAACCCTGGCGGAATATACAGAATATCGCCGGGTTCCAGCTCTTCATCAATGATGGCTTCAAACGGGTCGACCTGCAGCAGATCCGGGTGAGGGCAGTGCTGCTTCAACTGTAGTTTTTCGCCCACACGCCAGCGACGACGCCCGGTACCCTGAATAATAAACACATCGTACTGATCCAGATGCGGTCCAACGCCGCCGCCGGGTACGGAGAAGGAGATCATCAGATCGTCAATACGCCAGTCCGGCAGCTCGCGAAACGGACGCATCAGCGCCGCGGTTGGCTCATGCCAGTGATTGACCGCCTGCACCAGTAGCGACCAGTTGTTTTCGCCAAGATGGTCATAGCTTTCGAACGGACCGTGGCTAACCTGCCATTTACCGTCCTGGTGGCTGACGAGTCGGCTGTCGACTTCGCTTTCCATTGCCAGTCCAGCCAGTTCGTCAGGAGAGAGTGGGTCAATAAAGTTGTTAAACCCGCGTTTTAAGACCACCGGGCGTTTTTGCCAGTGGCGTTCCAGAAAATCGGGCCAGTTAAGTGTGAGTTGGTATTCCATAATGAGCATCCGCAGGCTGGTATCTGCAACCGATTATAACGGATACTTAACCTCAAGCGTGAAGTCAGTACATATTTATTACATGCGACGATTACTCGTCTTTCTGCCCCGGCTGCTGGCGACCAAAAATAACTTCCATGCGCGCGCCGCCCAACAGGCTGTCACCTGCAATAATCTGCCCGTCATACTGTTCGGTGATTTCACGCGCTACCGCCAGCCCGACACCTTGTCCTGGTCGTAGCGTATCGACACGTTGTCCGCGGTCAAACACCACTTCGCGTTTGCTATGCGGAATGCCGGGGCCATCATCTTCAACCAGAATATGCAGTTGATCCTCTGATAGTCGCGCTGAAATCTCGACGAACTCCAGACAGTATTTACAGGCGTTATCCAGCACGTTACCCATCACTTCGACAAAATCGTTCTGCTCGCCTACAAAGCTGATTTCAGGTGAGATGTCGAGATTAATGTTAACGCCTTTACGCTGATACACCTTATTCAGCGCCGAAGTAAGTTTATCCAGCAACGGCGCGACCGGATGCAGTTCCCGGCTGAGAAGGGCGCTACTGCCACGCATGCTGGCGCGATGCAGGTAATAGCCTATCTGCTGGGAAATACGACTGATTTGCTCGAGCATGATGGGCTCCGCGTCGCTTACGTTCATTTTTTCGTTACGCATCGAGCGCATCGTACTTTGCAATACGGCCAGCGGTGTCTTCAGGCTATGCGTGAGATCGGTTAACGTGGTGCGGTATTTGTCGTAGCGCTCACGTTCGCTTTTCAACAGCCGGTTGAGGTTGCGGACCAGACTGGTCAGTTCACGCGTGGTGGCGGGATTCAGCATCTCACGATGATGTTCTTCAAGCTCACGAACTTCACGCGCCAGCGATTCAATAGGCCGCAGGCTCCACCAGGCGGCCACCCATAATAGTGGGATGACTAACAACAGATTAGCGACCAGCACATAAATAAACCAGCTCCAGACCATATACGAGCGCTTTAACTCAATAGGAATGGTATCGACAACCACAATGGTCAGTTGTGGCATTCTGGCGGTGGCTGGGTAGACATTTACCGCTACCGAGTGGGTCATTTCAGCGGCGTCGTCGTCTTCTCTGACTTCTTTTAACTGCTGCTGTGCGGAGTGATCTGCACCCAGCAATGTGCTGGTGGCGTCGACATTGGCCTCAATTTCATGAAAACCGTTCGTTTTAAGCCAGTCGGGTTGAATACTCTGGGTCAACCACGGGACGTTGCGCTGCGCCCACAGCAACTTGCCGTTTTCATCATAAATCAGCGACATTGTGGGGCTTTGCATGTCGAGATTTTCGGGCAACTCGACATTAATTTTACCGTTATCCCATTTCGCCAGGGTATAGAACAGATTGCTCTCGCCGCGCAACAGGCGAAACGTGGTTTTATCAAAGCTGACGCTATAACCCACCAGGGCAACGATGCCGTAGGCCAGTGAGAGCACCAACACCACGCCAGCGGTTGCCAGTAAAAAACGTAGCCGTAGCGATAACGGGAAAAAATGACGCAATAGTTTATTCATTAGCGCAATTCAAAAAGATATCCCTGGCCACGCACGGTGGTGATGACGTCGTCAGGATATTGCGCCTGTATTTTTTTGCGCAGACGTCCCATCAGAACATCAATAGTATGACTTTCACGCAGCTCGGCATCCGGATAAAGCTGCAGCATGAGCGAATCTTTACTGACCACTTTGCCGTTATTGCGGATGAGTGTTTCCATTATGGTGTATTCGAACGCCGTGAGCTTGATAACTTCATCATTGACGGATAACTCGCGGCGAGAGAGGTCCACCTGAAAAGGAGGAAGGGAGATAATCTGCGATGCCAGACCGCTGTTGCGACGCATCAACGCCTGCATGCGCGCAGCCACTTCTTCAATGTGAAACGGTTTTGTGACGTAATCGTCGGCGCCGGCGCTGAGCACTTCCACCTTGTCCTGCCAGCCTTCACGGGCGGTTAATACCAGAATGGGGAGTGAAACATCATTGCTGCGCCAGCGGCGGATCAACGACAAGCCATCTTCATCCGGGAGCCCTAAATCAACGATCGCGATATCCGGCAGATGTTCATTAAGGTAATAGTCTGCTTCCTTAGCATCTTCTGCATCATCCACCTGATGCCCTAAATCCTGTAACTGAACCTTGAGGTGGTGGCGTAATAAAGCATTATCCTCGACAACCAGTACGCGCATCATCGTTACTCCCTATCTGAACGGTATGAATAGTTTAACGCTGATTATGTGGATTGAAAGCAGCGCTATGAAATTAAATAACTTTTCTCATGCTCCCCTGCCCGTGGGGGCGCCCTGGGGGCAGTGCCGTTGGCATCTGATTGTTCAGCATGTTGACCTGATCCTGGTTCATGTCGCCAATCCACTTGGAGTAAACCTCGTACACCATGCGCGCATCTTCATGTCCCATCTGACTCGCTATGAATGACGGGTTCGCTCCGGCCATCAACGTCCAGCATGCGTAGGTATGCCGTGACTGATAAGGATTCCTTTCGCGGATATTGGCAAGTTTAGTGCCTCGCTTCCAGCCATAGGCAATCGAGTTCTTGGAGAAGTAACTGCCTTTCCTGGACGAATATGCTGTCGGTGAAAAAACGAAGCGAAGAGATTGCTGCTCAGTTTTTCCGATCTCCCGATGGTGAAATCGAATTTCTTGCTTCGGATTAGCGCCGGTGACTTCGTATTGTTCCTTAAGTGCATCCAGAGCAGGTTTAAGCAACGTTATCGTCCTTATTCCGGCATCTGTCTTAGGGGGGACAAATACTCGCTTATTCGTCAAACTTCTGGATACGTGGATTTCACCTTTTACCAAATCAATGTCTTCCCATGCCAGGGCGCATATCTCGCCCGGCCTCATCCCCGTATGTACGGCAACAATGATGATTAATGCCTGGCTACGAGGAAGGGCGGCTATCAGAGCCTGGTACTCATGAAGTAAAAGTGGGTCGGGATCATTTTTAGATAACTTGAGTCGCGACACTCCTTCATAAGGAGCATGCAATATAAACTGGCTTCGGTTTGCGAGCTTAAGCATTTCTGATAAAACTGCCATCTGTTTATTGACTGTTGAGGGCGCGCGGCCCTGCCTGCCCAGATTCGGCATTGCCGGGTTAATAATTGTCCCGGTCAATAACTCCTTTCGGTAATGCAAAATGTCGGCGTGCTCAATATCTACCAGACGGGTATTTTCTCCGATTACACGCAGTAACGTATTTACGACCGAAGTAATCGATAGCAGTGTTGCACCAGATACCTCTAAGGCTTTGGTGTCTGTAAAAAAATCACTCAGTTCTTTAAACGTGGTAATTTTTTTGGTTGTGATGAACTTCTTAAGTGCTTTGGATTCCGGGAAACGTTTCGCATAGTCGAACTTACCGAACTGTATTTCACTGGTTATGAGCGTGCGAAGATTTCCAGCTTTTTTGATGTTGCTGCTGTTCACCGTCCAGCCCCGAAGGACTTCGCGGCAACGTTTGCCGCGATAGGTAAATGTGATCCGTATTTTTCCATTATGCAGCTCAACGCCGGTTGGAAAGTCCATCATGCATCCTGTACTAATTGGTTAATCTTTGGATAGTTGTACCAAAGCAGACCTTTAGAATTGTCAGTTTCCCCGAGAGCTGTCAGATGTTTGAAATGCACGCCTTCGATCCACAAATTCAACCGATAACTTTTAATTTGTCTTTCCGACAAGCCGGTCTTTTCTGTTAGTCGCGCTTCAACCATCCACTCTTCGCTGAAAATGAGTTGCGACATACATAACTCCGATGCCGTCAGCCACAACAGTACATGCTGCAGCTGGCGAATATTGATAATCAAAAATCAGTAGTTGGTTTTGCCTTACGTTTTTGGCGATGTTTTTTCTTCGGCTTGATGCTCGGTGGCATAACGAGCCTGCGCGCTGGCGGCAGACTAAATACATGCTCACTGATCCGTCTGCGTCCTCCCATTCGCCATACATGCCAGGCTGTCCAGTCACATCCATCATCACAGACGTGCAGAGAGCGAATCAGGGCTTCATCGCCGGTTAAGCTCTCTGTCACTGCTCCACCTCCGCACTTATAACCCCAGCGGCCAAGGCTGCGGCCATGTGCGGCAATTCGTCAAAATCGCCGCGGTATGCCGGGTTTGCACACATCCCTTGTAGAGCTGCGAGCGTCAGTTGCTGGCGATAGCTCAGGGTGGTAAACGGTTCTCCATTGGTGAAATTGCTACCCGGTGCGGAAACAGTCAGTTCTGGTTCTTTCTTCGGTTTGGCGGTGACAGCTGGTGGATCCATCACTATGGGTTTTGGTGGCTCTGGTCGGCGATATTCCACTATCGCATCGAGGGCGATCTTCTGACGCGAGGCAGCATCATCAGACCAGCCATCAAGAATTGTCGTTGCGACATCATGAACTTCTTCATCGCTGAAATTGGGCGACAGACAAAATTCAGTGGTGGCGATATCGATGATTAGCAGAGGAAGAACGTCAGCGATAATATGACCAGTGCATGCCACAACGCCTTCTGCTTCTTCTTTGCCCATAATGTCAGTACGTCCGGAAAGCAGGTCATTCAGAGCGTGGGCAATCTCAATTTCATGATCATCCAGAAGTGGCCGGTCATCTTCCTGTTCGGTCACTTCCGTTTTTTCGCCCTCATTTGAGGCGCTATTAGCAAATGCTGCATCCAGTTCCCTGTCGAGTTCCGCAGCGCGAGACGGGCAGACTGCTGGTATTTCAGATTCGTTCGGTAACGTCTGTTCGGATTGATCATTGAGGACCACCTCATTATTTTTTTGCGGCAGGGGGGCAGATGTACGGCCGCAGGCGATATCAACAATCAGTGGACCCGGATTGGCGTGATCTGACTCAGTCAGGTTTTTATTGATGTATTCGCGCAGTTTTACCGGTTCGCGGTAGATATCCTCCGGAGAGGATTTAATGAGGGCAATAATTGCTGCGCGGGAAAAATCCAGAATACCGGGCGTGCGGCGTAACTGTTTCCACCACGCGGTAAATCGCTCATCTGTACCGGTTTCTTCCATTTTTTTTGCGCGATCATGAACGGCATGTGGCAGCTCGTAGATATCGAAATCCATAGCAATACCCAGAATACCAATGCAGACCTCGCGGCGCAGGGTTGCCAGCGTATGTGGAAGAACGCGATCGGTTACGTTACCGCCGCCGAGCGTGCAGCCAGATTCGGTGTGAGTCTCGTCTCCGGTTTCAGGTTCGCCAGCTTTAAGTTTTACTGGCTCACGTTTATCCGCTGGTGTGTCCAGCCATTTGGTAAACAGGTTTTTATAGTCTGGCCATTTCGCATTGTTGCGGGCCTTCTGACGTACCCAGGTCAGGCATTCGGTCTGTTTCTCAGGAAGCAGGGCAAGAACGCGGGATTCTTTTGCGATAGCCTCCGCCTGTTCACGTAAAGAGTTAAATTCATCATCATTCAGCATGTCGATTAACTGACCATACTGAGAAGGGTTGATTTCATCAATGGCACCAAACACCGTGAGGCAGTATGCACGGGCCAGCACATCAAGTTCTTTCACCGGCTTCATTTGCTCTTCCGGCGCGCCAGCATTAAGTTGTTCATTATCGCCAGCAAGCTCTGGTTCAACCATAACGCGCTCTGGTTCGCCTTTTTCAGCATTCCAGATAATGTCACCGGTGAAGAGGTCGGTATAGAACTGCCCTTCAACAGTGCAGAACATTCCTTCCTCTACTTCCCATACCTTGGGAGCAAAATAATCATCAGCATAATCTGGTGCGAACTGTATAAAATCCGCATGCAGTAAGGTCTTTGCTATTGTTTTATTCTTGGCTTGTTTAAAAGCAACATAAACTGGAAGCGTACTATCTTTTTCAAGTGCGCTTTTTTTCGGTTCGAATCTCCCGCCAAACTTTTTTAATCCAGTTGTCATAATAACCTCAATAATATTTATGTGAATGGCGTGCATTGCTTCTGCTTAAATTGCAGCACCGCGGTTCATGAATTTGTTTGTAGGAAATAGCATGCTCAAGGCTACAGAAATAAGCAGTCACTATTTTCTTATAAATTCTTTTTGTTGATTTATACATGGAGTCAACAGAACTCCATTTTTTACAATACGGACAGCACTCAAGTGTCACTTACCCTCCCTGCATGGCTGATTATGACAGGGCCATCATTGATGGATGTAGTTAGCCCTGCCAGTTAAGGCATAAATGAAAAATATCTTAATTGCTTGAAGTTATCGAAGGGGGTAAATAAAAGGTCAGCGTAGAAACTCGCTAATATTAACCCTCTGGTCGTTAACTATTTTGGTCATTACTTTGATGAAGCACATATCCAGCACCGCTTCATCTTTGTATTTCTGAACTCCAGTTATATCAGCCACAGCCTTTTTATATTCAGCTTCAGCTGTACGTTGGGCAATATCTTCGCTGGTAAATTTAACCATTGGCACGCACCATCCTGAGTAAAGATTCTGTGTGATCGAGAGCTGCCTTCTGTTGTTCGTACAGTGCCTCAAGTTCAGCTGTAAGGCGGTCGCGAAATGCAGGAACGGTTAACTGATGAATAAAATTACTTACTGAGCTTTCCACATCGGGATCCCCGTCCGGTATAACTGGCTGTGAATTTTTCATAAACCCTCCGGTAAATAAGGTGCCCATCGTGGGGGATGGGCAAAGACCACGCGGCACACACAGCAATTAATCACATCTGCAAGTGCACTCCGCCTGTTTCACACCTGTCACCCATAACTGTTAAGTGAAGGAGTGCGTTTGCACGTTGTTCCCTGAAAAAGCTGGCGGTGACCGGATACATACGGGAAAACACCGGGCCGCCAGAACAGGGTTCTACTTGTTATTGCTTTAGCCTGCTTTTAACCACATCAGGCGCGGTGGATCCTGCTATTCCCCAACAACAAGGATTCGGTTAATCTGGATATCCCCAACAATAATATGAGTATTCAAAGTGATCGCTGAACTATCGGCTGCTATGGCCGCGATAAAGGAGACTGCTGGTCTCGCTAAAGTCATCAATGATGCGAAAACGGATGCTGAAGTTAAAGCGGCAACTATCGAACTCCAGAGCAAACTAATTACGCTTCAGGCGGAATGTTTTTCGCTTGGCGACGCGATCCGCTTGCGTGATGAAGAAGCAGTACTTCTCAAAGCAAAAATTGCAGAGTACGAAGACTTTAAAAGCCAGACTGAAGGTTATGTTCTTAGCAAGCTTGACTCTGGTTCTTTGGTGTATTCGAAAAAGCAGATTGTGGGTGATACTGAAATAATTGTGCATCTTTGCCCACATTGTTTTGCTACTAAGAAAATATCGATACTGCAGCCATTGCAGGTGAGTATGTATGCGAGTTTTAATCAAAGCAGATGTCCTTCCTGTAAGAATGTATTTGATACAGATTCAGCTCCAATGGTCAGCTATTAACGTTAAAGATATCCAGATTGTTAAAGAGCTAAGCGTCCAGTAGGGCGCTTTTTTGTTTCTGGCCCTGTATCGCCAGGGTAAGCGGAACATTTTGATTCTGAGTAATCACTGCGTGTGGTTACTTGATGACATGAGATTAACTAAAGGTAATTTAAATGGCAAGAATAAAAGTAACAAAAGTTAAGTTGTGAGGTGTAAAAAACAGCAAGCCATTGACTGACTTGCTATTTTTTATTTGTTTGGGATTTTCTAACTTTTAGAAGTTCTTCAAAGAGGCGGTTAAAATTTTCAACTCTTGCTTCTAACTCATTGAGATAGGACTCTTTTTCTGATTCAGGAAGAGAATCAAACAAATCTAAAAGACGTTGCTGCCGTTCATCTAACGCCGTAGGAAGTGACTCCACTGGGGTGGGGATTTGTTCTTCATCACCGAAAAGTAACCAGGTCGGAGAACAGCGCAGCGCAGTACTTAAAGCAAAGAGACTTTTCCCCTTTGGCTCAGTTTGGCCGCTTTCCCATTTGAATACGCTAACGCTGGACTTCTTAACCAGATCAGCAAGCTGCTGCTGCGTTAGTCCAAGCTCTTTGCGCCGGGCGGCAATGCGATCACTCAAAGTTTCAATTTTCATAAGCCTAATATAAGTTAACTTGACATAACTTTTGTTAGTATTTATTTTGCTAACATTAGTTATGCGGAGGACGCATGTTCACAGAGACAGTGATTAAGTTTTTTGGCTCCAAAGCTGCCGTTGCGCGAGCGCTTGGCATTTCTCAAGTCGCGGTCACTCGATGGGGGAGCACCATTCCTGAAAAGCGAGCAGTTAGGTTGGAGCGTCTAACAGGTGGAGTTCTGAAATATGACCCGTTGTTTTATGAAAACCAGGATAAAGCAAAGAAAGGGAGAAAATTGAACGATGAAAATCAATGAGATCAAATTGCTGGCCCTCGAGCTGGAAGAGTGGGCGATGAAGGATGGCAGGAAAGGGGGTTGGAAAAAGATAGTCCCGCTGATTACAGCGCATCACTACGGTGATTTGCTGGACAGCCTGGCGGATATCGTCGACCCGTCAGAGTATGCGCGCTGCCTGCATAACAACACGCAGATCATCCAGCGGGCATTTCGAAATGACACGCCGAATTATCTTGGTCAGGCAGCTGCGCTGGCGCCAGCAATCAGAGCTGCGATGGATGCAGAGCTGGCTGTTCAGCATGACTTACATAACCTGGTGGCCATTGCGAACCGCGAGTGCATAGAGGCGACCAGCGCGGTGCTGACTGGTAAGCCAGTGCAGGTAATTCGCAAAGAAACGGCAGAGGCAATTCAGGCGCTGGCCGATCTCATTCCCGGCGTCAGTATCCAGTTTAAACATATCAGCCCGCACGCGGTGTAACAGGAGGCTCCCATGCTTGCCCAGGAATTAGTAGACCGCATGAAAAAAGCGATGAAGCACAGAGTACCGGCGGAGACAGTCGATCGCAGCGCTGAACTGATTCCGGGGATGAAATACCGCAACGAACGCGGACGCATGGTGACGGTAATGAGAGTTTCCCATCTTCGGGTTATGTACCGATACGAAGGCTATCAGGACATCTGTGAGACAGGCCGGAGAGAGTTTGAACTCAAGTTCAGGAAGGTGCAGTCATGACAGAGCGCACAGCAGGTACGGAGTTTTGTGTGAGTAGAATTTTTGAGATTGTCCAGTCGATGTCCGGTCAGGGGAACAGCATCACGATCCCTTGTCCCTACCTGGATTTTTTCGCCGGTGACCGCCAACAGCATTTACTCGCGGCGATCCTGAATCAACTGGTGTTCTGGTCAGGTAAATCCCACCTCGAAAATGGCTGGTTTTACAAAGAGCATGCGGTAATTGCTGCGGAAGTTCGAGCCTCCAGTGAGGACGTCATCCGCAAGGCAATGAGCAAAATAATCAGCCAGTATTTGCCTGGTGTTATCGAAGAGAAGAAACGCAAGGTAAACGGTACGCCAAAGATGCATTATCGCATCAATGAAGAGGCATTAATTGCCCTGATATTCCCGCCAGCTCTGGATTCGGCTCTTAAGCCGAATGGAAACGGCTCTCAAGCCGAACCCAAACGGCTCTTAAGCCGAATGGAAACGGCTCATAAGCCGAATCCTGGAAACGGCTCTCAAGCCGAATCTATTCTCTATACAGATCTTAAAACAGATAAATACATACAGATCTCTTCTTGTCCGGGAACAGCGTCCCCGGAAGTCGATTTATCCGAAGGCGAAGAAAAAAAATCATCTTCTGAACAGCAAAAAGGCAAATGGGGCACACCAGAAGATCATCAGTGCGCTGAATGGATTTTTTCCCGCATCAAAAAACTCTACGAGAAGGCCGCCGAGACAGACGGCGAACTGTCACGCCCAAAAGACCCTAACTGGAATGCCTGGGCAAACGAAATACGCCTGATGCGATGCATAGACGGGCGCACACATCGCCAGATTTGCGATTTATTTAAACGCGTACAACGCGATCCGTTCTGGTGTCGCAACATCCTGAGCCCTTCAAAGCTACGGGAAAAGTGGGATGAATTAATTATCCGCCTTGGCGGTAACACACAACCACGGGATGTTAACGCCATTTCAGTCCCTGACAACACCATCCCTGAAGGTTTCAGGGGCTAAAAAATTAACCTGGAGAATTTTATGGAAACCATTTTAGACGTACTGAAAGCGATGGAAAAAGCGACCGCCCGTGAAATTGCGGCGCGCATGAAAATTGAGCCTGCGGCGGTGATCGGGATGCTGCGTGAGCATGAAGAACGTAACGAGGTTGCTCAGGCTAACGGGTACTGGAAAGTTTCTACCGGGGAGGTTAAATCACAGCCCACGGCGGCCAGTTCTGTCAGCAAAACACCGGCAAATGTATCAGTCAGCGACGTCATCGCATTACTGGCGGAACATGGACCACAGACATCCCTTGAGCTGGCAACACTGGCAGGTATTGAGTCAAAACGTGTGGCGCCAATGCTGACCCACCACATGACAAAAGGGCGGATCATCCGCGAAAAAGTGGGCAGCAAGTTTGTTTATTCGGTGCCGGCCATGGCGTCAGTGAAAAACAAAAGCTCAGCTACCCAGGAACTCGAGACATCAACTTCCCCAGTACCAGAAAAATCTGTCACTGAAATTGTTGAAGAAATCCCCGCTTTCGTCAGCCGTCCTGATGATCTGCTGATCCCTACGGTACGCGGTATCTCAAATGAAATTCGCCGCACGAAAGCGAAGCTGGCCAACCTGGAAAAACTTCGTGAAGCCGTTCGTAGCATTCGAAAGCACGGGGCGCTGATGCAGGGGCTGGCGCAATGAAACAGAGCGAATTACCACGCTGTCCTGAATGCGGTAACATGCCTGAATACGCCCTAAAGCCAAATCATATGGGATGGGTATGGGGGGGACTGAAATGCCCTTATGACCATTACCGAGTAAATCTTAACGGACCAGCAGAGAATCGCACCAAGGCAAAAGCTAAACTGTCTTTGCAATGGATGGGGCTGGTAGAAAAAATTAGTCAGGAGAAGACAGTTCGAAAGGATATATAATTACTTTCTGGGTCGTTGTTGCTGAGTCTGAAACAGCATAGTGCGTCAGAACAGTGTTAGCTTTGGTTATGCTGTATTTTTTGCAATAAAAGCGATTAGCAAGCTACTGCCGGGGGGGAGGGTGAGGTCACCGCACAATCATGAAGAAAGCCGCAAAGAATTTGAAAAATTCATTTTTGAAAGATTTGGTGATGCAGTTGATCTCCGTCGGGCAAAAAGTGGCGATAAAGGGTATGTGTCATGGGAAGCGGCTGTCGCCTGGGTTGTATGGCGCGAGCGTTCATTGGACCATGAAAAAACTTCTGCCGGCAATTTGGCCTGATTCTACCGAGAATGTCATATCTTTCTCAATGGTTGCCGCTTAGTCTGCGGCATTTTTAACTTGAGTATGGTCTGCTATGAGCGAGGAGCTGACGTTTTTTCACTTTCCCCTCTGTCCATCCACCCTAATTTGTTCAGGAGCAGACTCTCAATTTATGTAAGAAACTACCTTGAGGCACCAGTACGAACACGGAGATTTCGCCAATTGAGGAAAGGTGACACGGATTTACAAACTAACAACCCCTGGCGTTATAACAACGCAGGGGGTTGAATATTTTACTGAATACTTTCCAGGTCTTTTGCTATATCGTGATGGCGTCCCTGGTCAGCAATTTCACGCCCCTGGCGAGCCGGTGCTTTAAGAGCCTTTTCGAGATAGCGTTTCCCTTCGTCAGTCTTTTTCTCTTTCAGCAAAAAGTCACCGTAAAAATAGTTTGGATCGATGCCATCAGGATTTATCGCCAGTGCTTTTTTCAGCATTTCTTCGGCTTTGTTTTTATCACCGAACCCAATTGGCCAGCCGGGAACCTGATAATATAGTGCCCCAAGGCTGGTCCAGGCTGATCCTTGTAAAGCATTGGGGTCGATGCTGATCGCTTTTTCCAGATCGCTACGGGCCTGTTTTACCAGACTCAATGCACCCAGCCCTCCTTTAGCCCCCGCCCAGCTACTGTCGATAATCGCCGACCAGATAAGCAATTCCGCATCAGCATTATTTTTCGCCTGGCTCGCACTATGGGCCCGCTGACTCAGTGTAGTAAAGCAGCTCTCTTTTTTTGCTTCCAGAGTCTGATACTGACAAACGGACCAGTCATGCTGGAGGTTTTCCAGCGTGGTAGTCGCCATGACAGAGGCGGGAAAAGCTGCTGTCAGGAGCAACGTTTTCATAATTTTCATTTGTCTTCACCTTTGAATGTGCCCCGGGTATAAGACTGGATCACGGGTAATTTTTTACCCAGAGCTTTGTCCACTAAACCTGGAAACCAGGCATTGATTTTAACGAACAGACGTTCCATCGCGCCGAAGCGGTAGAGTTTCTGCTCTGTCTCAAGGAGATGTACCAGACGTATGGCGACAACTTGCGGGGAATCACTGCTGTTACCCAGTTTGCGGTTAAGCGCGTAAACCTCGTCACTGTTGAGCGCCGTTTCGGTGGCACGCGGCGCAGCATATAGTACGCTGATACCATTCCCCTTTAACTCGCGCCCCAGCGCTTCCGATAAACGGTGCGTAGCCGCTTTGGTGGCGCTATAGACGCTCCAGGCTGGGTGGCCAATTTCGCCAAATATCGAGCCAATGTTCAGGATGATGCCCTGCGGATTAAACTTATCCAGCAAGGCGCGGGTCAACAGGGTGGGGATTTCGATATTGGTTCTAATCTGTTCCCGAATATCGTCAAAAGACTGTTGTTCAAACAGTGCAAAACGGCTGGTTCCGGCATTGTTGATCAGGATATCCAGTTTGTTCTCATCTTTGAATCTGCTGGCCAGCGCGACGATTTCGTCATCAGTATAACTGCTCATCAGCGCAATATGATGCCGTTCCGGATAGGGAAGTATCTCTTTCAGAAGCGTCATCGCCTGTGCATTTCGTCCAACCAGGTAGAGTCTGGCTCCTTTGTGCGCCAGCCTTTGCGCCAGTTCTTGTCCGATACCACCGCTGGCGCCAGTCAGCAAAACGGTTTTATCATGCAGGTTCATACGTGGTCTGCCCCAGTTGGTTAAGCATCTCTGTATACAGGTGATAGACGCGACGAGCGGCATAGATAATGGCTGCCTGATCGGCTTCATCAGTTACGGTGTCCATAAGTGAGGCGAAAAATTTAAGATGCCCCTGATCAAGTTCACCGTGTGAACGCAGGTAGGTTGTCGCCTGTTCTGGCAGCCCCAGTGTCCGTTCCACCTGGGCTGCAATCGCGGTAGCAATAGACACGCTGGTTCCCTCCAGTACCTGTACCATGCCAAAAATACTCATAGGGTTGACCCGTTCAATGCGGTAGTAGAGCCAGGCAACCATCATTTCTATCGGTATCCCTGGGGCGCCATTGCGAACGCTTTCCGCATCACCGCCGCAAGCCTGAATATCGTTCAGGATCCATTCCTGATGCCCGTACTCTTCGTCAATATATTCAGCAATTGCGCCCCGAACGGCTTCATGTGAGGCTGGCAGGCGGCTGCCCGCACTCATCAATAACGGTACGGTATGGCTGACGTGATAGTAAGCCTGCGTCAGAAAAGCGATATACAGGTCGCGTGAGATGTCACCAGCCTGGCAGCGCGCGATGACAGGCGAGGAGAGTAAACTCAGGCGTTCGGCCTCTGTCTGTTGTTGTAATTTGTTATAAAAGCTCATGATGACTCCTCTTCACTACAGGTGAGAATGTGTTGCCAGAGAGATTGCCGGATGAGTTCCCGGCGTGGGCGACCATTTGCCGTGAGCATGCCTGGCTCTGAAATGGCTGAAGTGAATAAAAAGCGATGGAACTGCGCATAATCAGGCAGGAGAGCAGAAAGAGCCTGCAACTGTTCGCGGGCCTGCGTCTGCTGCCCGTCGAAGGCATCGACAAGCGCAACGTTATGCCTTAAGCCTTCTCCAAAAATCACGACCCGGCGCACAGCCGGACAGGTCATGGCCTCTGCCTCAGGCCATTCAGGTGAAAAATTACGACCAAAGGCGTTTATCTGCACATTCTTCAGGCGTCCCTGAATACGAACGAACCCGTGTTCATCGACACTGCCAAGATCGCCGGTGGCAACCGTGGGTGAGGCAGGCGCGGCTCCCAGATAGCCCAGAGCGTTGGCCGGGCTGGTCACACACAATTGGTGCAGGTCATCAACATGGATCCGGATACCCGGCAACGGCCGACCAACGCTGTTCTCTTTTATGGCATCGGGCAGATTCAGAGCAACGACAGAGCCACATTCGGAGAGGCCATACCCTTCATATACTGGTAAACCACTCGTTATCGCCATTGTCAGCAACGAAGCCGGAACCTTGCCGCCGCCTGCGGCGACAAACCGTAAAGATTGCGTACTGCCCGGTACCTGCATGTGCAGATGCAATAACACCCGTAGCAACTCCGGAACCAGCACCAGGCTTTGTGGGCACCAGGTGGTCAGCGCCTGAAGAAACTGGGCGGGATTAAAGCGGCTGGAACCTTCAAATCCAATCCGGGAGGGGGGGAGTATCACCGTCTCAGCGCCAAGTAGCAGAGGGATGTAAACGCCGCACAGATTCTCCAGCAGGATACTGAGGGGCAGTGTCACCAGGTGTTTTTCCAGATTCAGGGGGTGCAATGCGGCCGCTAAGGTTTGAGCCATCCATTCCATACCATCCAGACTCAGACAGACGCCTTTTGGCTCTCCGGTTGTACCGGAGGTATACGTTATCTTTGCCGTTCCTGCCGGCAGAGTCACGGGGTTCTCTACTGCGCGGATTTGCAGTATTCCGAGTACAAAATCGTGTTCCTGCCAATCCGCCAGGATTTCTCCACCGATTTGTGCATCCACAGAGGCTGATGATCGTACCCAGGCTTTTTGTTGCCCGCTGAAAAAGGAGGGGACAGGGATGATCACCACTCCACTTACCAGGCATGCCAGATCGATGATGGCCCATTCAGGGCTGTTTTCCATTTCAAGTGCCAGCCGTTTTACCTTGAGGGAAGATAATTGTTCGGCTACTGCCTTAACGGCTTCATGATATTGCTGCCAGCTCCACGAGCGAGAATCGCCCTGCAGGGCGATGGCATTTGGCTGAAGCGCAGCCTGTTTCTCAAGCATGTTCAGAAGCATAAGATCCTCCGGAAGGGGTTATCCAGGGAGCAGAAGGCGGATCAGCAAACATTCCCAGCAACAGGCTGGTCTGACTCAGTGTGGTTTGCCCACCATGTAACTCCCCCGCCATAATTTGTGGGTCATGTTCGTAATAGCTCCCCCATTCACGCGCAGCTTCGCCAAGCCTTGTCGGGTCAGCAGACATCAATGTGACTGGTTGCAGATTCAGGCGGAAAAAGGTATTGCGTATTTTTTTTGTTCCGGTAAAGACAATCCACGAATAGCAGTATTGATTGAGAAGCAGGCATAGAGCCGCATACATTATTCGGGCGCTTGCCCCGTCGCTCGCGGCAAAATTACCAATTTCAACAATCGAGTCGCGTGAAACGGGATGTGACAATCGTGCAGACAGCACTGCTTCAACCGGGACATCAAGATAGTGTTCGAGGTATATCTTGCCCATTGAGGCTGGCTGGACGCCACAGGCTGCTTTTAATTCTCCGTTTGCATCGAACATTCCAAGTAACCATGGCATACAGCGTGGAAGAGAAGCATGATAAAACTGAGAATAACTTTCACGAATAAACACTGAAATATCATTCTGTTCACGTTCACCAGGAAGCCAGCGCAACGTATAAGGAGATAAGATTCGCATAGGAAGACCTCTTTTAGCGTCTTACCAGTATGGCGAGTTAACATTATGTCAACATTAAGATGAGCATGAGCCAGGTAATTTAAATCCAATACCGCGACAAAAATGTGTAGGATCCGAAAAACGCAATGTCCTGATGTGGAAATGCATTACGTAAATGGTAGTCATAATTTGGGTGCCTTTAATTATAAGGCGTTATGTCAAGCTGAAAGGAAATGATTAACGGAACCTTAATATCCTGGTTTCAGGGGGAAGTAGCTTCCGGGATTTGTCCACCTTAATAGAAACGTAAAACGTTTGCTCATGGCGCTAGCCAGACTCCATGTTGATTGAAAAATACGACTTGTAGGTGGTCAGGTGTTACCTCATGGTTCTACCTACGCTGTTCGATGAGACGCTGGCCAGGGTTAATTTGTTTAGGTATTGCCAGTAGAAAAAATTGCAGCTTAATAAAATATCGCTAATTCAATCCGCTACAGCGAATTTCCACTTTTGTGCCCCTGACAAAAATTAACAATTTGTGCTCTTAAATCGTTGACCATTTCTGCTTACAGGTATACTGTACAAAAACACAGTATATGCATTGGAGGCAATTATGAGAGTTGAATTAGCCATTGATCGCACTAAAGAACTTCCAAATGGCATGGTACCAGCATTGGAAAAAAAGTTGCTGAAAAGATTGGGGCATCAGGATGGAAACTGTAGCCAGAGCATTCGTGGAGCTGGGGCTGATGGTTTCAGCGTTCTTGGCGGTGATAAGGACGACATAAAGAAAATTGAATCAATTCTCCTAGATACCTGTGGAAGCACAGATGAGTGGTTGGTTAGTTAACCCCCTTAAGCTGGTGGCTCCTGCTGCCATTTTTTAGATCGAGTTTCCGCATCGCCTCGCACAATTATTATCAGGTAATACAGGTCGATTCAGATGTGGGAATCTTTGCAAGGGGCATCTCATGCAAATTCAGGATGATTTAATCCCAGGGTTGCCGGAGCACACTGGCCCAGTTCTGATTTATTTCGTGAAGGGGAGTGTGGTGAGGGGATTCGCTTTACGTAAAGATGAGTTTGTTACGTCTTTAAGGGCACTTGAAGAAGCCAGAAAGAAAGCTGGTCTTCCTGTTTCTGATGCAGGATAAGTTGGGTTATACTCAAACACGGGTCTGAACAGCCTGCTGAGTAACACTGCGCCAACCGGGAAAACGCGATGGCGCATAAAACTGAACTACCCCATTCACACCATTTCTTCGTGAGCGGTGTCTTTGTTCATGCTGGTGGTGCAGCATGAGCAGAACAAAAAATAAATCTGAAAAACTCCACCTTTCCCGAGTAGCCGGGCTGGGCTGTATTGTCTGCAAAAACCTGAAGCAGGGTGAAACCCCTGCAGAGATACATCACATCCGAGCTGGTCTGGGAGTTGGCCAGCGCGCTGACAATTTCAAAGTTATTCCTCTTTGCCCAATCCATCACCGCCAGGGCGGATACGGCATAGCCATTCATGCTGGCCGCCAGACCTGGGAAAACAATTTCGGTACTGAAACAGAGTTGCTGGTGCAGGTTCTCTACGAACTGGGGGGAGTTGGGTGATGATTAGAGTTTGCGCACCAATCGTGATTAATGGTGTTCGAGTATCAAAATCATGGGGAGAAACAGAGAGAATAATTGTTGAGGAGCTAACAGCATGACACCACGGCAACGCAGATTAAAGCAGTCAGCATTTGAAAAAGCAGCTGCTGCGCCGCGTAAAAGCTGGCTGGGTAAATGTATTCTCCTGACGGGGATCCAGTCCGGATGGATTAAATCTTTGCTCACCACATGGGGTGAGGGTGTGGGAGGAAAAACTGCCCCCCGTTTGCCTCGGAGTCATGCATGCTGGAATGTGCTTAAGGGACAGAACTGGTCAGATAAGGCGCTAGAGCGCTTCACCGCAGCATTGAATCAGGCACGTGAAGAGGGTTACCGTGGACAGCAGGCAATGAACAGAGCGCACAGAATTCTATGGCCACAGTCAACTGCCAGTGTAATTGACGAAGCCCTGCATAATGATGATGTTGATTTTGTTGAACAATGCGTACTGCAGGCACTGGATATAAACGATCCGGTTTATGTCGTTGGTCTTCAGTATTACACCACCCGAAAAAAAATCTCAGACATAACCCGCGAACTGCAGGCGATTGCGCCATGGTTAACCGACGGGGAGGCGAGGAAACGTGTGCGATGGTGCCTGGAAATATTCAGAGCAAAAACATTCCTTGCGGTTCGTAACCAGATGAGAGCCGGATTAGAGGATGGTTGGTCATACCAAAAGAGGAACTGACCGGGAGGCTGATGAGTCTGTAATTCGAAACCAAAAACCCGGTTAGTAGCCGGGATAAAAGGTTATTAGTGACGATTCTGTCTAAACTGCTCATAAATCTTAATACAGATAATAGCCACAGAGTAGAAGGGCCATAGAAAGGAGGTTATCAACGTATCAGCCAGGTCAAACTCGAGGCCGTGTACTCGATCCCCACGAACTAACAAAGCAAACATTGCGATGAAGCCCGCTATATATATGGCCAAGTAGTGATAAAGGCTCATGATAATTCCATTTATTAGGTTTGGCCCTGAGTCTACGTGCGATAACCACACAATTAAAATTGGTATTACAGATCGATTTTCATTTATCGATCGTTCAAAACGATCGTTTTGTAACGAACATCTCATTTGTTGAATGATATTTGTACAAAACGTTGATGGGAATTAGCTATAAGTGCTTTATGATGTAAAAACGTTTGAAAACGGGCCAGCAAAGTGAATAATTAATTCATGCTTGGCAGGGCTGCGCCACGATGGCAGCGACGAAAAGCGAACAATTTGAATATAACGAGAACCCCGCCAGCGCGGGGTTTTTGCTTTCCGGCGATACGACAGGGGTATTCGCGAGGTGCATTGCACCAGTACCCCTGTCATATCGCCGAGCTGAAATCGTTAACTTGAAAACAAGTTCTCACAATGCTCCAATGCTTTTTCGTTTCTAGCTCAGAGGAAAAATGAGAGAGGGCCAACTGCTAAACGTAGACATCAATATTTTTAGTATTATTCCCTGCAACGTTCGAACTTGATTTGTCACTTACCGTAGGTAATGCACCCGATGCCATTTGGTTTTTTTCTGCTTCTTGTTTTTGTAATTGAGCAATTTTTGCGTACATAGACTCGATTTGCCTTTGAATCATCTCCATCTGCTGTTTAAGCAGTTTTGCCTCTTCTTCGGAGGTTACTTCATTTATTTTTGAACCCATGGCGCTGAGTTCTTTTGTCAACTCACCAATTTGTTTTTTCAGGTTTTGAATTTGTTGTGAAACAGAGTTGCCAGTACTTGAAGGTGCTTGTTTTACTGTACTTTGCAGTATGTCCTGACCCAAAGTGCTAACTGTCATGCTCATGGTGGTTCCTCCGGCCTTACATTTATTACCCATTATCGTCATCTTTCGAAATTACTTTATTAGCAAAGGTTAAGTTGTGGCTTCCTGCACCACAGCATTATTTGTACCGTTCTATACTATCTGCTGAGTATCGCGGAGGAGCTTATGAAAGAAGGGTATTACTGGATTCAGCATGTCGGTGTTGTACAGGTGGCGTACTACACGAATGACACTGTTGATGATCTGGAGACGGGTAAAACAATCACAGGTGTCTGGCATCTGACCAGAGGCGATGACATTTGCCATAACGGTGAAGCAGAGGTGTTAGAAGGTCCTCTTACTCCACCAATGTAAACAATCTATTTTACTTTGGGGCTGCCGCATGGCGGCCTTTTTCATCTCAGGCTCACGGGAAGCATCCGCTACGTGCTTTGTTGATAAATCCAGCCCGTGAAGCCTGCCACTTTCAGAATAATACTGCTATTTGTTTGCAGTCTTTTCTCATTATTTCTAAAGTTATAGAGTATCCAGTAAAAGCTCTTGTTTTGAAGTGGTTGTGATGAGTCCTCCCCAAGCGGATGGGTGAAACTGACAGTAAACAGTGCCAGTGAATGACATGCTTAGCGCTTACGGGGCATGGTTTGTCAGCCAAAGGACCACCGGGAGATACCCGACACCACAACTGAACTTAAACCAGTCATACTGTTATCATCGTGGTGGAGAGATAGCGTTATGAAAATGCCCTTCAGAAATACCGTGATCGGGCTCAGCCTGTCGATAGGCATTGCACTAATTATTGTTTCCCTGGTTGTTGTTTTGAATGGCATTGGATTATGGTAACCCGCACTCTTAGCGTTCTGGAAACCGACATTTTTCGGTGCCTTTCATTTTCGGGCTGAAGTTACATAATTAACAATAAAATCATTTATTTTCTGTCAGGGCTTTCGTTATCAAGGTTGATAGTGCTTCAAGCTGGATTGCAAGCTGGATACTTAACCAGACATATCCATGAACGGCACTTTCCATTACCTCATCACTTTCATTTGCGAGTAAAAGGCCATGCAACTCTTTTGTGATCTCAATAAGATGCTCGCTGTTTGATGCTATTGGTGACGGGTTACCTTCATGCAGAGCATGTGCCAGCGTACTGAGAGTGTTGCGAGTCATTTGTTCCATGTCGGAAAGTGTATGCGAGTTCAATATCAGAAACCGGCTACCGCGCGATGCCCAGTGGGCATTAATCTGAAATTTTTGGGCTGCTATCATATCTCGGGTTATTGACTGAATATCCTCAAGCAGACTCTTTGCAATCTTTGTTTCTTTATTCACTGGTGTAATCAGACTGCGCATTTTGACGACATTAGTTAACGCACGTGTTTGAAGCCCGGTCATTCTGGGCTGGTTCAGAACGTTTCGTGAGACCCCGGCTGAAGTAATTTTTAAGTAATCAGCAAGAAAGTCAGCAAGTTGGATACGCCAGTTAATGAATGCTCTTTGGGGATAAATACTGGTAAACAGCATAGCCAGAATACATCCCAAAATAATATTGGTGCTTCGCCATAATGCTGTCTGTAAGTCCCCGGCAGGAGCACTGCTGACTACGGCAAGCGTTATCCCAACAAGTAATGCAGCATACGGGCGTTTACTCATGGCCAGATAGCCGCAAAGGAAAGCAGCGCATCCACACCAGAGCATCATCAGAGTAAGAGAGTACATTTCAATGTGTAATGCAATGATCCCCAGAATCGCACCACCTACAGTTCCTGCCATTCGCTCAAGTGCTCTGGGGATAACGTTACCCATGTAGCTTACAGGTCCCATGACGACTACGAGTGTAATCAGGGGCCACGAGTGGTCTGGCAAATTCAACATTCTTATCAATAAGAACGTAATAACGAACGCTACAGCAATTCGTATCCCATGCACTATACGGTAGTTGCGGTAGATCTTTAGTTCTAAAGGACTTATTGGTTTGTTCCGTTTAACGGAAAAAATGTTCTTTTTCATTGTTTAAAGTCTTTAACAAAAAGCAAACGATAAAGAATATTCAGGTATACACTGAAAAAAACAGCTAGTCTTACTTTTTTAAATTATAAAACCGCTTCGTGCTATTCAGGCTTACTGTTGTTAATTAGTTGCTAATTGAGTGATTAAGATGGGAGTATTCCGTAATACCCATTTTATATATGTGGTTATCATTATGAGTATAAGTGCAGAGAACAGATTGAATGATAATCTGACATAAATTTAACTTGTTGACTTTAATCATTATTAAATTGTTGTATGGTTTCCAGGAAATGGTTAACATGATTCAGATGAAGTATCTTCTTCGGCCAGGTAAATCTGCTTTAATGGTGTCTCTGGACGATTTCAAATCGGCAACAGTATCTGGGTAAAATGCAGGATGAGCAAATACAAAATTGCAGCTCTGATGACTACAGCATCAACGGTCGCACTGTTCTGGATAGTGGCATTAATCTTTGGGGTGCTTCATTCTTTGGGCCTGTAATCAAATTGATTTAAAGCTTATAAAACATAACATTACACAGGCAGTTATGAGACGAAAGGGGTATTAATATTAGAATGTCTGACATTCTTATCGCTATATGTTTTTATGAGCCAAGGTTTGAGCCAAAGCTCATTATATAAAATAAAGTTATATTAGAAAAAGGTATGCAACTAAAC
>OIER01000308.1_pt1 | contig 40688 bp, 60 predicted proteins | sample 1581801 | NCBI WGS metagenome assembly OIER01 (sample SAMN03281006, study PRJEB24777) | human gut metagenome | isolation source: fecal sample PR165 from 1 month old male Malay infant, vaginally delivered... | reverse complement strand
TCGGACATGGTTACCTCTTTGCCTTGTCGCAGCTGTTGCCCTGCTTCTCAGAAGTGCTTAGCCACTTACGGCTTACCCGTCAGCAAGATGTGATCACCATCCTTGCGGGGTTACACAGATCATTATCGAAGCCCCTCAGTGAAGAGCTTCTGTAATGCCGCTATTTGCCGACGCAATTCTGCGTTGGCTACCCTGCTTTCGCTTCCATAAGCGTGACCATGTCAGGGTCCATCTGACTGACGATCCGCTCACGAGCGCAATTGAGAAGCTTCTTGCGACCACCGACGCCCCACTTATTCATTGCCCGGGCACATGCGCTGACCTCTTTGGTCTCATTGGCGATCAGCAGGTCAAGTCGGTTGAGTCGGTTCATATTACTAAGACCGTTGAGCACAGCCTCGCGGAAGGTTTCATAAACGCGGATTTCAAACTCCGGCTTAATCCAGGCGGCATATCTAATAGCGAGTAGCTCTGCAGCCCATACGCCGGGCTCGTCACCACCGCGAATTACTCTAAGTGCCTGGTTATCTTCCAAAGGACATTTTTGTCCTTTGCCTGCCAGCGCCTGAACGAAACGCTTTACTGATGCACTACGAATAAACTTGCCCGGCTTTTGTGACTCAGTAGCCTCACCTTTCAGGACAGCGGCGGCATGAAGATCATTCAGGCTATAGCGCCCCTTCTCGTCCACTCGGACAGAGACACCATTCACGATCACAGTTGGATATGTCATAGCGTGTACCTTTCTTTGAGATGAACCTTTGCCGCATAGGAAACCAGCCCACAGAGGCTCGCCAGCACTACTAGCTTCCTCAAAGGCTCATTTCAAAGGGTTCGGTTCTGTGGTTTGTATGCGCTGCGGTGCGCGGTGAAATTAGGGCATAAAAAAGCCCGACCGAAGTCAGGCTCTGTTATTTTGGTGACGAATCACTTAAGACACTGGGTGTTGATGTATTCATGCATCCCGTAGATCATTTTGTTAACGGTTTCGATTCCGTCCCGGTGATCGAAATAATTCCGTCGAGCGTCTGGAGTAAGTTCGGGGGCTCCTGCATCATCCACGCCGGAGGTGGAGGTGGCTTTGGACACTCCAGGGCAGGTTGCGGCGATGCGCAGCCGTTTAGCGCCAGAATCGACATCCCGACGCAAATCGTTAATGGTCTTTTTCGCATCGGACAATTCCTTCGTGTATTTGGCATCCAGTGCAGCGACATCACGCTGGCGGGTCTGCATGTCTTTGATGGTGTCGTTAGCCAGGCTGAGTTTCTCAGTGGCTTTATCGCGCTGGTCTTTGTAGGTGATGGCGTTGTCGCGGTAGTGGTTCACGAAGAACGCCAGCACACCGATTAACGCCACCACCAGCAGCTGCAACCAGTAACGCTTAACCAGTGCGCCAATCATGATAGGAACAGAGCCCGCTCTGCCTCCCGCCGACGTGTCAGCCCATTCAGCACCTTCCCACCAGCTTTATTCCAGCGCAGGAACTCATCGGCTGCACCAGCGTAATCACCAGCGTTGAGTTTTCGCAGAAGGGTCGATGTCGACAGTGAACGGGCTCCGAGGTTGTACGTGAACGACACCAGGGCGTCGAATTGCCCCTGAGTCACGCCGACTTTAACCAGGCGGGACACGTCACTTTCGTAGCTGACCAGTCCGGTCTTCAGCAGACGTTCTGCTGTTTCCTGCTTAATCGTCATCCCGGCGCGGATCGGTTTGCCGTCGACAGGCTGAGTCCAGCCATAGCCGATCGTCCAGATGCCGACGCTGTCCTGATAGGCGGTTAGTTTACAGCCTTCGAACTGTTTGATCAGGGCAATGCCTTTATCACTGGTTTGCATTCTTCATCCCCGTCAGGCGTTCCCAGAAGTACGTCAGTGCTACGGAGCCCATCGCCCCGCTGATGCCTGATGTAACCAGAATCATGTAAAGGCTCAACCCACTTTCAACGCTAATCAGGCCACCAATAAGACCGGTAAATCCGGACACTGCGATCTGCGCCAGTGCGTTGATCCAGCTCCAGGTGGCTTTGTTCTGCTTCACGTCAATAAGGTATCGGACCAGGCCGCCCCAGCATGACAGAGCAAGGACTATCAGCCATGACACTCCGGCAATGCTTTCTTTATCTTGCATACGTTTAGCCATATCACCTCCGAAAGAACGGGGTGCTGTTTGTGTAGAGTGGAAGGATGCCAGGAAACAACGACCGGACATCGCAAATAAAAAAGCCAGCGACAGGCTGGCAATGTGAGGGTAAGGCAATGTCGGCTCTCTGACCGAAGGGTCCCAGGTAGTGGGTTTAGTTTGTGGTGGCCGGCGCTGCTATCCGGCATTCACGGCTATCGCTTTACGACGCCATCAGGACATTCACCACAACGAGGATCGCTTTGCCGTGCCAGGGAAATGTACCTGGTCTCACCGGGATGCCGTCACATACTCAAAGCGATTTCCGTTATGCAGAAATGAAAAAGCCACCGGCGTTAACCAGTGGCTCTAAATTATTGGTGATGGCTCAAGTCGCGTTTTGGCTGTAGCCACACAATTCAGCTTTTGGGCTTTCGATGTCCCCGATTCATGAGCGCTGTCATCTTGCACTTCATCACCGCGCTCTTTCGCCTTTGACGTCCGAGCATATACTGAATTATGCACTTTCATTTCGCCAAATCAACACTTTCAGATAAATATTTTCTAATTAAGTGGCCTGAAGTTCGTTTTCTTTCTCCATCTCACGTTGTAAGGCATAAAAGAGTTCTGATTCAAAAACCTTCTCGCACCACACGACCCGGCGGCGGCACTGCTGCACATCCACGCCGGTTACTCTGCTCATTGCCTGAGCGATATGTTGAATGCAGTTGCGCTCACAATAACGTTTAATTGCATAATCGCGGACTGGGCTTTCCCGGTGAAACAGCTTAACCATCACTTTTTCTACGAACGCGGCATCATCTGATTCTTTGGCGAGAGCGATGATGTTGCTGGCTGATGACTGAGGGATAACCAGTTCGCGAGCTTTTTTATAAAGCGCCTCACCTCTCAGCGCCCCTCCTTCATCGCTATAAAGCCAGTTGACCATCCTCTCGATGTGTCCACCCATATCAGGACTCCATTGGCTGCGGATCATCAATCGGCCAATGACGTTAATGGCACCGGCAGGAGAATCATCGCCACGGTTAATGCGACCCCACACAGTCAGCATGTACTGCACCCATGCCCGTTGCTTTGGGGTTATGGTCTTTTTGGGATGCTTCCAGACACGGCGGAAGTGAGCGTCATCGACAAAGTTGACCATGGAGTAAATTGGTGTGAGCTTTCTCATTACGCGGCTTCCTTCTGTGGCTGGTTGGTCTGATTCTGGCTGTGCTTTGCTACTGGCGGCAGGCTGGCGCGCTTAACGCTTTCTGCCTGGTACCGCAGGAAATCGGCGTGGTTCATGCTGCCTCCTGTCGGCGGGCACGGCGTTTTTCCAGAGCGCGGGCTTTGCGTGTGAAAATGGATTTGATGCGCTGCAGGTATGGGATGTCGAACCGGCGGACGGAATTGTCGTTGTTTATCACTTCAACTTTTTCGGCACCGATGCGCTCAATAAGGCCCTGTTCAAATGCCTTTTGCGCGCCGTCCCGATCCCGGTTGCAATAGACACACTGGGCAGCGGTATTGTGAAGATTGAAAGCCAGGTGCGCCGCTGCGCCGCGGGTGCGGTAGTGGCCGCAGTCCATGGTTCCGCCAAACTTCTGCTCCGGCAGCCTGCCGCAGCTGATGCACGGCTTACCAGCATCCCTCAGACGGACGTACCGATTGAAAGCTGTCTGCGCTTCAGATCTCCACTGCGGTTTCGTTTTTAGCGCCACCTTTCTCGCTTTCAGGTCCCGGCGATCCGCCCGCTCTTTCTCTTTGCGCTCCTTGATGCGCTTAGCAGCGGCTTTCACCTTCTCCTTTTCGCGTTCTTCCATCGCGAGGATTGCGCCGTGCTCCGGACAGCACCAGCGGATCCGGATATCGTGGAATTTCGGCACGAAGTATTCACCGCACACTTTGCACTTACGGCGGGATGGTTTACGCATACTTCCTCCTCGCCGCGAGACGCAGCCATTTCTGATCAACCAGGCGGGCGGTATAGTCCTTCAGCGTCGGGATGTCGGACGGCTTAACCACGGCCTTGCGCTGGCGGCGCGCCGGAACGCGGAAGATTTCGTTGGTGATGACGCGGGAAAGTGGAGTAGACATCAGGCCTCCTGCTTATCGCGCAGCTGCTGGTACTCGCAGCTCTGCGGGATGGTCAGGTGGCAGCCGATATTCATCGCCCAGGCTTCGACTTTGCACAGGAATATGTACATCTCGCCAGTTTCCAACTCGGACGTATGGCGGAGGGATTGCACGGTAGTAACTTCGCCGGAGACGACGTCTACACGGTCTTTGCTTTCGTATCCGAGATAGGTGTGCTTCATCGCGTCCTTGACCCACTCAGGCGTAGCGAAGGTCTTGCCGCGGGCGATGAGGTATTCGCTGATTTCCGTATACCACATGTGGCTGAGCGCGTTCTGCGACAGACTGCGTTTCTCGCGCCACGGCTTAACCTGAAGGCAGAAGCATTGCCCTGCATCCAACAATGGCTGAATCTGCTGGCCGATGGCTGCGAAGTTGCCGCGATGGAGTTTGATGCCGTCTACTGGCAGAGTCATGCGGCCTCCTTAACGGAAACCGCAGAATGCAGAAAATCGCAGGTGCATTTCTGCATCTGTGACAAAGTGAGGATTTCAGATTGTGGTCGCATTTAAGTCCCCTTAAATGCGCAGAAGTCGCAACCGGCTGTTCAGACCGACTGCGACTTAATTATAACATCACTTTTGAAAAATGATTACCAAAAATCAGTCACCACTATCTGCGAGTTTTTGCATGGCATCGCCATAACGTTCCATGCCTTTGGCAAGCGCCTGAGTAACCTCCTGCTTCGGCGCTGCTGGTGCGGCGGCGAGCATTTTCGAGTAGCAATGCACTGTATTCAGCCAGAACCCAACCACCGATTGTCCAGCACGCAACATATCTTTTGTTGGGTCAATCGGAACAAGTTTCCATCCATCCGGAATCACCGGAGAGTTGCCGCTAACAGCCTCCTGAAAGCGTTCAAGCTCCACGTACTCCTGACATGACCAACCGCCATCAATGAAATCACGAGCTTCAACAGCGTCGAAAGTGAATGATGTTTCGCCGCCAGTTGGTGAGGTTAAGCCGTACAGGTCTGCTACCGGCTCAATCTGTGTTACAGGTTCTACCTTTTCGGTGACATCACCAAGATGGTTAACCATACCGAGCTTATCCTCGTGATGGTTCTTACCCTCATGTGTGAGGGATACATCGGCACCCTGAAGCATGGCGGCGAACTCCTTCATGCCTGCATCATGCTCCGCACGCTGTTCTGGTGTCATAGCCTCAAGCTCTGCATGATACCCCGCGCGTCGTTGCAACGCGCCCAGCATTGTTTTTGTCGGAACACCCTTACCAAACCGCAACCCAGGCTCCAGCATCACCGGACATGGCAGGACGTCAGGATAATCTGGCACAGATACCGGCGCTGGAGTGGCGGTGTAGACTTCCCTGACCGGGAGGTCCTCGTTAAATCTATAGTGATCAACATCCTCCTTCTTGATGCTTACCCAATCTCCGCCATGCTTTTTGACTTGCCATCCTGCAGGCTCCGCTTCGAGCGATGCCAGCGTGATTTCAGCCAACTTGAGGTGAATCACCGCCGCATCAGAAGCTCCTGGGATTTTTTCCACCGCACCGTGCAGAACCTCAATGTTCTTCTTGGCCTGCTCAATTAACTGCTCTTTGGTGAATTCTTTGGTAATAGTGCTCATGGGTTAGTCCTCCCTGTTAATGCGGATACCAGCGGAATTCAAGGCGTGAATGAATTTCTCCTCACATGAAGAAATTGCCAGGTTCCATCCTGTTCCGTATTCAATAGTCCTTGCCAATACATCGCAATCCTCAACTGTTAACTCAGCAGGAAGAGAAAAATTCACCTCCAGCTCCTCCAGCTCAGCAATCCGTTTCTCTGCGGCTTCCAGCTTGGCGCGCTCTTTCTCGAAATCTTCAGCATGTACAACAGGAACATGCCCGTAGCCGGGGTTTTGCGTGCCACCAAATGCCATCGGATGGATGTAATACGTTTTCGGGCTCACGTCACCTTCTCCAGCCTGTTTGTCGATGTTGCTCATTGGGCGGCCTCCTCGCAAACGTGCATTTCTGGCTCATCAGCCTTGTAGTAACCGCCGCAGATTGTGCATGGCACCACTGGCACTTCGTCGTAATTTGAGGTTCCTGTAATCATGACTGCACTCCTTTGCGAAGCTGGTAGGCATGGACGCGCAATATGTCGATTGCCTTCGATGTGACAGGATGCTGATGGTTCATCATTGCAATGACTGTGTTAATCGATGCATCCACACCCTGAGCCCGCACTTCAGCCAGGAAAGCGTCCGTGGCCGGGGTTTCGATTTCTGGCTTGGCATATACCGGCCAGCAATCAGTTCCATCGGAGTTTTTGTGTCCTGCCTCGTCATGAACATCAAGATATTCACCGCATGGGAGCGGGTCTTCCCAGGTTGGTGGAATAGCGTGCCAGGATAGATATGCTTGAGGCTTATCAAACGCACCCTTCAGCCCCGCATTCTCCGCAGCCAGCGCCGCGCACTTGGCCTCGGATTGCTTAGTCGCTTCCTGCCATGCCTCCCATTTATTTTCGGTTGCAAGATGGCGATACCTGCCGTTCTCATGCCTGTCTAGCATTATGCCCCTGTGTAAATCTGAATTTGTCGTACCTGCAATCCACGCTTCAAACTGTTCTCTGCTGCTCATACCCCTACCCTCTCCCAAACCATCAATACTCGCTTCATCGCCGGGCTGTTTCGGCACTCCTGGCAGATCACGTTTGTGTCCGTCCGCTGAATTAACTTCGACTTACCCTGCTTTATGCCCGGTATCGTGTCAGGGGCGTAGCGCTTGCCGTAACTGGTAAGGCTGTACAGGCGCTGGCCGTATTTCCCTTCACAGCTGATCAGGCCGTCGGCCAGCAGCGTGCTAATCGTCCCGGATATCTTTTTGGTATCCATGCCGATAAGCTCGGCCATCTTCACGCTGTTCAGGCCCGGGTTATTGCGCAGGGCTGCCAGCACCTGCTCACGGATTGTTATGGTCATTGGATAAGCCCTCTCTCTTTCCCGCGCTGACACTCTTCCCAAAGCCATTGGGCCGGGGTTAGAGCTCCGAGAGTCGCTGCGTTTGGCATGCACCCGAAGCTTTTTCCTTCCGGGTGATAACCTGCCTGACGGCTCACGTGATTTGTCGGGATCACTTCATCAGAATTCTCGAGCGCCAGGACGGGAGATGGTATTTTTTCCCCACCAGCAACTTTCAGCGCCCATTCCTCAAGTTTTTTGGACGCGTATTTTTCAGTTTCCGCCTCGCTCAGTTGACGCTGGTACATCGCTCTGCGCGTATCGGTCACAATCCAGTACATGACGTCATGAGACCACGGGAAAGCTTCTGCTCCGCCGGTATGCAGCCCTTTTTCGCGGCTATACCGATGGAACTCATTCATCACATCAGCCAGGCCAATGCCAAGCACGGTGCCGCTGTCCTTGCACCATTTGATGAATTGCCCTGGTGATGGCCAGAACGGTGATTCACTGGCGCGGGCATGACGCACACCAGCGGAAAGTTGTTCGCGAGTGCGGATCCCATTCTCTGAAAACGCTGCGATCCACTGACGCTTTGCCGTTTTCTCGTCTGCGTCAGTTTTCAGGTTTGTCTGCGTAGACGCAGGGAAAATCTGCTTCAGCTGCCGAAAGAGAGAATCAACGAGACTTTCCGCTTCGGGATTTATTACCTTCTGCTGGTCGGCGTTTCCGTTAGCCATTCTTGAGAGCAGTGTTCCATCACGGCCGTTTACGGCTTGCATAATCTGATTATTCACAGGAAGTCCTCCCATCCCTCGCGGCTGTTCCAGTGCGGCGTTTCCTGCTCAGCACGACTACGCTTAGCCAGCGGGTTAACCCTGGCATTCCGGATCCAGACTCTGAAAGCCGAATTCCAGTCGATCAGCAGCGTGCCGCGGGAAAGGTGATAGTCCCGGAAGTTCAGCAGCTCAGTTTCAATGCTCACCCCCTTCTCGGCAGCCATGGCAATGTGATCTGCTGATGGCTTAAACAGGGACGGGAATGGAATCTCCCCGTTTGGTGAAATCCCGATCCGCCGTTTTGCGGCTTCGCTCATAAAACCTTCGCGCCCAGAGAGAGAGTTAGGTTCAGTGACTGGTTCAAAAGAGTGACTGATTCTGGGTGCAGCTCCTGCACTACCCCCTAGTGAATCTGTTGCACTACCTAGTGAATCTCCTGCACTACCCCCTAGTGAATCTGTTGCACTAGGTAAGGTCAGGATGTAGATGTTTGTAGAGTTCCCTTTTGGCCCCTTCCTGAATACTTTTTTCAGTAATCCAGATTGGCAGAGATCATCAATGTGACTCATGACTGACCGCTTGCTAATTTCGCATTGGTCAGCAATGTATTGATAGCTTGGCCAGCATTCCCCTTGATCGCTTGCGTTATCTGCCAACTTCAGGAGTACGAGCTTACGCAATGGGTTACCAACCTTAATTTGCATGGCTTTCACCATTAGCATCATGCTCACGACGCAGCCTCCTGTTATTACTGAATACAAGGGTGACACACTCAAATACGCACTCGTCGCAGATACAAACTCCATCACCGGCAATTATCATGGCGACTTCGTTGTTATTTTTTCCGCAAAAAGAGCATTTGTGTGTCGGGTGTAAATTTGCTTTTTTCACATCAATTGGCATAATTGCTCCTGTGAATTGATCCAGTTAATTCCACCTGAAAGCCGTTGCTGCTACCAACACCGCGGCTTTTCCCCTTTCTGCGGTCATGCTTCAAAATCTCCCTTAGCTCCATCCCGGTTAGAAATCAGGATGGCCAGCAGCAGCGACATGTTCGGTACCAGGTTTTCCCGCCACCGGCTGACTGTGGATTTGTTGATGCCAGCTACTTCGGCTATCCGGGCGGTACCCAGATCAGCGATTTGACGCTGCACCCAACTCTCAATTCGTCGCGCCTCCGCTTTGTTGCGTGTCGTTAAGGTTTCCATTTGCGATACTTCCTCTGAATTAATTGGTTATGGCCGCCGGTCAGGCGGCTGTTGATTTATTTGGCTCGTCGCCAAAGAGAAGCCATTCAGGCTCGCACTTAAGAGCGCGAGCCAGCTCAACCAAGTAACGCGGGCGCTTTGTTGTCCCAGCCTCAATGGCCTGGAGAGATTGCTGTTTCATGCCAGCCAGCTTCGCCAGCTGATCCTGCGACAGATTCATCTCTTCACGTTTTTGCTTGAGTCGTTGAGAAATTGTTTCCATATCTCCTCCACAGTTTTATCTGTATTCTCTGACAGTTATTTCTGTTTGTCAATTACAGTTTTAACTGTGATTATCAGGGAGGACAGAGAGAGGTATTTATGAGCCTTGCGGATCGCGTAAAGCAGAAGAGAATTGAATTGGGGTTAACCCAGGCAGAAGCAGCTGAAATGGCCGGTATACGGCAGCAATCCTGGCAGAGCATTGAAGACGGGAAAACACTTAAGCCGCGTAATATAATTGGTATAGCCAAGGCTCTTAAGTCGGATGCTGACTGGCTAATGAATGGCGGCGCTTTTATGCCGGTGGCCGAGGTTAACAGCAGGAGAGTTCCGTTGATAAGCTATGTACAGGCTGGCGCCTTAGCTGAAAAAAATCCCATTGAGGCTTTCGACGGGAACCTCGAGTACATCCTCACGGACTCTGATATTTCTGAATATACCTTCGCGCTGCGCATAGAAGGTGATTCGATGGAGCCTGATTTCAAGGCCGGTGACATCATCATCGTTGATCCCGAGGTTGAGCCAACTCCCGGGGAGTTTGTTGTGGCCAGGAACGGCGGAGCGCAGGCAACCTTCAAAAAATATCGCCCAACATACATTGACCCCATGGGCTGCCAGCACTTTGAGCTGGTCCCCCTAAATGATGATTACCCTGTCATTAACAGCGATCACCAGCCATTGACTATCATTGGCGTTATGATTGAGCATCGCATCTACCGCAGAAAGCGATAGCATCCCTCCTCCTATAAAAAATCACCGGCTCAGGCCGGTTTTTTTTTCGCCTGAACAAAAATATTTTCCATTCAAATACAGAAACATATGTATTTAGCGCCATAAAATACAGTTTTGTCTGTTGACGATAATACAGTTTTATCTGTATCTTTACCCCATCGAAACGAAACATCGACAGCTGAGCGAAGTTAGCCAGCGGCGAAGTTGAGATTCGGTCAGTCGAACGGCGCGACAGTAAACCATGCGTCGGACCATAGGCGGGCTCAGGAGGAGCGGCAATTATGGCTAAACGATTTACCAACAGCTCTTTGCGAGGGGCTGACGGTAAACAAAGAGAGGTGAATATGGGAAGCGAGTTAACGTTTCAGGATCGCACTGTCGTGCCATTTGATAACGGTGACGGGAAAATCTGGTTCACGACAGACGCGCTGGCCGACCTTCTTGGTTATGCAAATGCCAATAAGGTTTCCAACATCTACAACCGCCACAAAGATGAGTTCACGGATAGTATGACGACCGTGACCAAAGTGAGGAAGGATGGAATAAACAATAGCTTACGTGAAGTTGAGATGCGTATTTTCTCTCCCCGAGGTGCGCACCTTATCGGCATGGTATCCCGTACCAAGGTCGCCAAAGACCTGCGTATCTGGATGCTCGACCTGGTAGAAAAAGAATCTGGCATTCAGATTGCCCCGTTGAATGTCACAGGACTTGCCAAACTTACCGGCCAGCAGATTCACGATCAGATCGCGTCATTCGACGAGTTGTCTTTCAAACATCGCGGACAAAAAGGCAGCGGGTTGCTCGCCCAGCGCAAGAAAGACAAAAAACGCGTTAAGGAAGCGACTCTCCTCGCGCTTCAGTTAACGCAGTTCAGCATCCCAGATCTTGGTGAATTCTCAGAAGGGCTACCGGTATGAGCCCGCAGGAGTTCATTCACAAAAATATCACTTCCGAGCTGATAAGGCTGGGTTACGACGAGAACGCCGCGATGACTGGAGCTGACATGGCGGTGGATCATTACCGTCGCTGCTCTCAGGCAAGCCGTAAGGGGAGGATATTCGACGACTGCCTTTATATCGCTAAGCAGTGGGCTGGAAAGCACAAGTCCAAACAAAAATAAGCCGCCTAACCAGCGGCTTTTTTCATACCTCACCGTTCTCGATGAGTGCGGTTAGTTATGACAACCGGCGGCCATCCACCGCCCATTGAAACACTGAATAAATGCGTTGAAGTCTTGTATTAACCGTTCGGCGGCGCGGCCTTAAGCGCGGAGATGATTATGAAATACACCATGAAAGTTTACGCTAACTCCCCTGAATATGGCGCCTACCTTAAAAGCCGATTTGGAAGCGACAAAAGGGGCCAGTCATTTGAATGGGCCGGTCACCGCTGGGCGTACGAAGTCACCAGCTTTGACGATGCCGGAGATTACGACCTGCTTTACCGGTTTGATGACAAGCCATATCCAGAAGAAGTTTCAGTCACTACAGATGACATGACGATCCGTGACTACTTTGCAGCTATGGCTATGGCAGCAATTGTGCGCAGATATGACGGACATTCGTTTGGTGGCGGCCCGGAATCACCACAATACAAAGAATTAGCCGAAGATGCGTATCACATTGCCGACGCAATGCTCCGCGCCCGGGAGGCATCATGACAGTCACCCACAACGGCAAGCAGTACACCGCCAAAAAGCTCAACGATAACGAGTGGCAGCTGACGTCGGTATCGGCACCACGTGACAAGCTGACGCTTAACCGACAGCAGATGAATTTCGCTGGCCTCCTGAAACAGGTTGAGGTGAAGGTATGATCAATCATCACCTACTGCGCGCCGCGCAGAGTAAAGCAGCCATTGCCCTGTTTATCGGTGATGGCGCCATGTGGATGGCAGCCTACGACGAAATGAAGGTTGCCATCGGTTATCCGTGGCATAGAAAAACAGCCTAATTCCCCTATTCAACCGATCGGCCTGGCTTCTGCGGGCGGGATCTGCACATCCAAATTTCAGGAGAAACCATGAGCGAAGTAACGGATTTAGTCGTCATTGAGAAACAGAACGCAATGGCGGTATTCACCACCAAAGAGCAGCTCGACCCGATTATTGAGGCGATCGAGAAAGAAGCTCGCAGCCTGGTACCGGATGTGTCGACCCGCAAAGGCCGCGACGCTATCGCATCAATGGCGCACAAGGTTGCCCGTTCCAAAACCTACATCGACAACGCCGGTAAAGATCTGGTTGCCGAGCTTAAAGCCCTGCCGAAGCAGATAGACGAAAGCCGCCGCATTGTGCGTGAGCGGCTGGACGCGCTGAAGGATGAAGTACGGCGCCCACTCACAGAATGGGAAGCCGAGCAGGAACGCATTAAGGCTGAAGAAGCCATGAACTCGCTGCACGCCGAAGCGCTGGAAATGAACATCAAGTTCGATCAGGAGTTGGCGGCCAAGTTCGAAGCTGACCACGAAATGGCTCTGCTGATGAATGACAAGTTTGACCGTGACCGCGAAGAGCAGCGCCGCCTGGAGGAACAAGCTCAGCGTGAGCATGAAGAGCGTATTAAGCGTGAAGCGGCAGAGCAAGCCCGGCGCGATGCCGAAGCGAAGCACAAAGCAGAGATTGAAGCCGCAGCGCGCCGTGAAGCTGAAGAGAAAGCCCGCGCTGAAGCTGCGGAGCGCCAGCGCATCGAAGCGGAACAGCGTGCGGCACGCGAGAAGCAGGAAGCAGAAGCCCGGGCAGAACGCGAAAAAGCCGAGGCAGTCGAAGCCGAGCGCCAGAAAGCAAAGCAGGCAGAAGAGAAGCGCCTGGCCGAAGAGAAGCGAATCGCCGATGAGCAGGCAAAACGTGAAGCTGACGTGAAGCATCGCAAGACGGTCGGCACCAACATCGTTAACGCGCTCACCATCCACACCAGTTTAACCCGCGAGCAGGCTATCGAAGTTCTTACCGCTCTGAAAGATGACCTGATCCCCTGCGCGAAAATTCATTACTGAGGCAACCATGAACGCATACCTCACTTACGACCGAATCGAAGATCGGCGCTGGGTTGATCAGCAGCTCACCGACGAAAAAGAGAAGTGGATCGACGACCGGGCACAGCAAATCATCGACATGATGCCAAAAGAGCCGTCCGGCCTCTTCCACTTCTCGGTCCCGATTGACTCCAGCCCATACGAAGGACTTCGCAGCGATAAAGCTGGCGAGGCCTACAACGATTTCATTTCGGCAGTTGCTTACGCCCAGGCGGAATACGACTGGGAACACCGTACCGGCTGCCCGTTTTAATTTTTGAGGGGATTAACGATGGCAAACGAATTAACAATCACGGCGAGCGCGCTGCAGGAAAAAGGCATCGACGTCGCTACCTGGAGCGCGCTGAAGAACAGTATCTATCCTGGCGCCAAAGACGAATCGGTAATGATGGCGCTCGATTACTGCCGTGCCCGCCAGTTGGATCCATTACTGAAGCCCGTTCACCTCGTGCCGATGAGCGTCAAAGACTCAAGAACGGGTAAAAGCGAATGGCGCGACGTGGTCATGCCGGGCATCGGGCTTTACCGCATTCAGGCGGACCGCTCCGGCGATTATGCCGGGGCCCGCGAACCAGAGTTCGGGCCAGACGTAACTCAGACGCTTACTGGCGTCGAGGTGACCTTCCCTCAGTGGTGCAAATACACCGTCTACAAGCGCATGCCCAGCGGGGAGATCGTCGAGTTCAGCGCCAAAGAATATTGGATTGAAAACTACGCCACTGGCGGCCGCGACACCACGGCGCCGAACGCGATGTGGAAAAAGCGCCCATACGGACAGCTGGCGAAATGCGCAGAAGCCCAGGCGTTGCGTAAGGCCTGGCCCGAGATCGGACAGCAGCCTACCGCCGAAGAAATGGAAGGCAAATCACTGGACGTTGATATCCGTGACGTCTCGCCGCGCAACACCACAGAAGCGCTTCCACCAGCAGCAAGCGAAGAAACGCTTCAGGCGATCACCGATCTCTTAACGACCCTGGATAAAGACTGGGAGAAAGACTTCCTCCCACTGTGCAGCGACATCTTCAAACGGCAAATTCTTGAGGCGTCAGAGCTCACTGAAGAAGAGGCACAGAAAGGGTTTTGCTTTCTTCAGAAAAGAGCTAAGGCGGCAGCATGACACCAGAAATTATCCTGTTCCGGACCGGCATTGACGTAACAACTATCCAACAGGGCGATGAGGCCTGGCATAAACTTAGGCTCGGCGTCATCACTGCCTCAGAAGTGCACAACGTCATCGCCAAGCCAAGATCGGGGAAGAAGTGGACAGACATGAAGATGTCCTACTTCCACACGCTGCTCGCCGAAGTATGCACCGGCGTCGCGCCAGAGGTTAACGCCAAGGCGCTGGCCTGGGGGAAGCAGTATGAGGAAGACGCACGCACCCTCTTCGAGTTCACTACTGACGTGAAAGTCACGGAGTCTCCGATCCTGTTCCGTGACGAGAGCTTGCGCACTGCGTGCTCCCCTGACGGCCTTTGCAGTAACGATTTCGGCCTCGAATTGAAATGTCCGTTCACCTCCCGCGACTTCATGAAATTCCGCCTTGGCGGTTTCGAAGCCATTAAGTCTGCATACATGGCCCAGGTGCAGTACAGCATGTGGGTGACCGGGAAAGACGCCTGGTTCTTTGCCAACTACGACCCGCGCATGAAACGCGAAGGTATTCACCACGTCGTCGTTGAGCGGGATCCGAAATACATGACCGATTTCAATGAAATGGTGCCGGAGTTCATCGAGAAGATGGACGAGGCGCTGGCGGAGATCGGCTTCACGTTCGGGGAGCAGTGGAAATGAAACGCACGCCCTTCTATCGCCGTCCCGGGCGAACCGGGCAATTCTCCGGCCTCCGTGAACGAGTGATATGGATGATTCAGACGCGCGGCCGCCCGGTAACCGGTAGCGAAATCGCTGAGAAGTTTGGCGTAACGCTCATCGAGTTTAACCGGGTTGCCAACGGCATCACTCGCGGCACCGGACAGATAGCGCAGATCGTTGAGACTGAGAAATGGCTCAACGAGGACGGTATCTGCGACCGGACATTTAGCCTGGCCAGCAAGCCAAAGGTTGTAACGCCGCAGGGCAAATCGCGGCCGTTCACCCGGCGCGCCATAGAGCAATCGCAGGAAGGCCGACGGCAGGAGTGCATTGAACGTGCCGCCCGCCGTCGCCGCCTGATTGCTCAGGGCCTCTACATCGACGAAATGGAGTCCATCCTATGACTCACGCTCACGACGACATCAGGGTTGGCACACTGTGCCTTCCCTTCATTGGTAACGGCTGGCTAATGCCATGGGGTGAAGTAGTCAGCAATCCATTCAAGGCGCAGCGGCTCGCTGAGGAATATCGGGAAAGGCAGGAGTCGGCATGACAGCGAAATACTCACTTCTGTATGTTGACCCGCCCTGGTCTTACGGCAACACCATCAGCAACGGCGCCGCTGCAGATCACTACTCCACCATGAAGCTAATCGACATCAAGCGCCTTCCGGCTTGGGAACTGGCTGCCGAAAACGCGGTGCTGGCGATGTGGTACACCGGCACGCATAACCAGGAGGCTATCGAACTGGCCGAAGCCTGGGGTTTTACCGTTCGCACGATGAAGGGCTTTACCTGGGTGAAGCTGAATCAGAACGCCGAGTTGCGCATCAACAAGGCGCTGGCCGAGGGTGAAATCACCGACTTTTACGACTTCCTCGATCTGCTTAACGCCGAGACGCGCATGAACGGCGGCAACCACACCCGGGCCAATACCGAAGATCTGCTGATTGCCACTCGCGGCGCCGGGCTGGAGCGAAAGCACGCCGGGATTAAGCAGGTGGTATACAGCCCGCTCGGAGCGCACAGCGAAAAGCCGTGGGAAGTTCGCCACCGGCTGGAGCTGCTTTACGGTGATGTGCCGCGCATTGAGTTGTTTAGCCGCTGCGCGGCGCCGGGCTGGGATGCTTGGGGGAATGAAGTTGATGGCGATGTGAAGCTTGTTCCGGGGAGATATGAAAATGCCGAGTAGAAACTGCCCTGAATTAACTGCCGAAATGGTTAGAGAGCTTCTGGAATATGACCCCACAACAGGGCTGCTGACCTGGAAGACTTGTCGCAAAAAAGTCCAGAAAGGTAGTGTTGCTGGCTCGGTTTGTGGGAACGGTAGAAAGCTTTACGTCAAAGTTAGGATTGGCCGCCTCTATCGCGCGCATCGTCTCATTTGGCTGATAGTGACAGGTGAATGGCCAAAGTATCACATCGATCATGTTGATAATGACGGAACGAACAACCGATGGTCCAATTTGCGTTTGGCTACGCTAAATCAGAACCAGCACAACCGAGAGTTAAGCAGAGCGAATTTAACGGGATATAAAGGCGTCTCTCGGGCTAATAACTTATCAAAACCATACCGTGCAAATATCACAATAGGCCGTGAGCGCCGCCACCTTGGCTACTACCGTTCGGCTGAAGAGGCCGCTCATGCTTACGACGAATCTGCTCGCGAGCTATTCGGCGAATATGCGCGACTTAACTTTCCGCATGAAAACGAGTTAGCCGCCAGAAAATTGCTGCCCGGATGCGCCATCGACGTTGTGAAAACGGAGGCCGCATGACGCCAGCAGCCTATTACAACGAAATCGACCCGTTCGCTGCGCAGTGGCTGCGTAACCTGATCACCGGCGGTCATATCGCCCCGGGCGAAGTTGATGAAAGGAGTATTGAAGATGTCACACCTGACGACCTGCGAGGCTTCACGCAGTGCCACTTCTTCGCCGGAATTGGCGTCTGGTCTCATTCCCTGCGCCTCGCCGGATGGCCTGACGATAAACCAGTCTGGACCGGCTCCTGCCCGTGCCAACCTTTCAGCGCGGCAGGCAAAGGAGATGGGTTTGCTGACGAGCGGCACCTTTGGCCCCACTTCTTCCACCTCATCAGCGAGCGCAGACCTCAGCATGTCTTTGGCGAACAGGTTGCAAGCGGTAACGCAAACACATGGTTCGACCTTGTACAAGCTGACCTGGAAGGATTGGGATACGCCTTCGGGCTTGTGCCGTTTACGTCAGCGAGCATCGGCGCGCCGCACATCAGAGAACGAGCTTATTGGGTGGCCGAGTCCATTAGCGAGCAACGTCAAAAACTGTTACCAGGACTGGAAAAAGGTAATAGCGAGGAAGGAGGCTGGCCGCCAGCCAAACCTTCAGGACTTTGCAGTGCTGGCGGCATGGGTGACACCAACCTCACGCGACTGGAAGGACTCGGCGGGAATGACAGCGCAGCGGGACGGGAAAGAGCGACTGGACCAGATGCCGCGCCAGGCGTTCTTGACGGGTTGGCCAACACCGAGAGCGGTGGACGGAGAGAAAGGATCGAGAACATTGCAGGAGTGCGAATCGGAAATGCAGAGGAAGGGACGACTGGACGATTTACCGAGCATGGCGGCATGGTCAATGAGTTCCGGCCCCTTGAGGTTAACGGTTTTTGGCGAGATGCGGACTGGCTTCTTTGTCGAGATGGCAAATGGCGTCCAGTTGAACCCGGCACATTCCCGCTGGTTGATGGGGCTGCCGCGCGCCTGGGACGAGTCGAGCCCGGGGTGGCAAGAGTGGCAAGCAGCAACCGCGTCGGCAGACTCAAAGGCTACGGTAATGCCATAAACGCACAGGCTGCGGCTGAATTTATCCGGGCTTATATGGAGCGGTTATGACGCCAGAAACAGATAACGCCATCCGCGCCGCCTGCCGCCGTTGCACCGAAGAAATCCAGCAGGCGATGCGCAAGAAGCCAAAGCCTAACTGGAACGAAACGGTGCCTCCCATCATCAACAAGCATCACAAGAAAATTGAAGCTCTGGGAGTTAGCCTCCTGGAGTTCGTCGTTTACACAGGGCGGCTTAATCGCCGATTCGGAGTGGAATAGTGAAAATATACATCGCCGGTCCAATGAGCGGCTTACCTGATTTTAACCGCGCCGCTTTTAACCATGCACATGTCTTTCTCGGGGAGAGAGGTTATGTTGTGCTTAATCCCGCGCTGCTCCCGGATGGATTAACTCAGGCGGAGTATATGGATATCTGCCTCGCCATGATTCGCTGTGCTGATGCTGTTTTCATGCTGCGTGGCTGGGAAAAATCTGCTGGCGCCCGAGCGGAGAATGCCCTGGCCGAGAAGCTGGAAATGGAAATTATCTTCCAGGAATAGGAGCGTGCAGCATGAACAGAGCCTCTCCAGTTGATCTGAGGAAGAGCCTCGAAATCGCCAACCATCTCGCGCACATCGGGATTCGCTTTGTGCCGATCCTGGTGGCTACCGAAGAAGAATTCCAGACGCTGGCCGCCGAATTATCTCGACGGCTTGAGCAGATGGCAGTCGAAGCAGAGAAGAATGAAGGCGGTGCAGCATGAATGCACTAATCACCAGGTCGCTGTCGCGGCCTTTTTTATTGCTGGCGTTCACCTTCAACAGAATTAACCGACAGTTCGCGGAGTGACTATGGAAGATTTTAAAGGCACTAAAGGTAATTGGTCATACAGCAAAGAGACCGGAACAATTCGCGGCGACGGCGGCCTTCTCGCCGAGTTACTGATTAATGGCTCCGAAGATGATAACGGCGCGCTCATGGCCGCCGCACCGGAATTGCTGGAAGCGTTACAGCTAACCGAGAAAGCAATGGCAGAAGGCCGAAACGTTACATACCCGGAATGGTACGGCGTAATCAACAAAGCCCGCGCGGCCATCCACAAAGCCCTCGGTAAGGAGTGACCATGGCCGATATCATCGATACCGCAGCAGAGATTGAAGAGCTTCAGCGTAACGCTGCCCTTTCCGCTCACCGCATCGACCGTAACGCGGTATCAGCTGAACGTTGTGAAGAATGCGACGAACCAATTCCCGAGCCGCGACGCGCTGCCGTTCCCGGCTGCCAAACGTGCGCGGAGTGCCAGGGCGTTATCGAATTGAGGAATAAGCAGAGAGGACTGTCATGAACAACCGACAAGCCCGTAGGCTGCTTGGTGCTCACATCAATAACACATATCGAATCAGCAATAGACGCTGGTTGGTATGGGGTAGCAATTGGCCTTTTGTTTGGGAGCACGCAAAGCCATCACCGCGGCAGAAAAGGAAAGCCAAAGAGGTTGCAGCATACCGAAAGGAATTAAAGCGCAATCAGGAGTCAGCCAATGTTCAGGATAATCCAGCCTAATACCTGGTACGCCGATCCCCACGGCGCGCCCTGCAAAATCCTTCGCGCTACCCACGAAGTAATCCACTACATCCGCAACGGCCGCACCTGCATCGCCAGCATGGGCCGCTTTCAGCACGAATTCGAACCGCTGACCAAAGCACAGGCCGAGCGGATCGCCGAAGAAATCGAAACAGCAGAACACCTGAAGAAGCTGCGTGCCCAGCGCGCGGCGTAAGGAGATGCTATGCGCATTGAAGAGTTACCGAAGCTACCGAAGCTTTTCCGCGTTATCGAGGTTGATCTGGATGTGCTACGCAATGGCATTGGTTCAGGTTGGGGAGTGATTTTCGACCAGGACGCCATAGTTAAGCGAAAAGTCCGCCGAGTGAAGCATGACGGTGGCTGGAAGTGGCAACTAGTTCGGGAATGGCACGATCAGGAGTTGTGGGATTACTGCTTCGAGCAGGACCGAGAATGCCTTGAGAACCTCAACTACGACCTTGGCTTATTGCGTTGACGCAACTGATAGCCAGTTATGAGCTGGCTATTGGGTGCGAAAGCACTGCAACGTCATCCCTTTTGCCCGGCCCCGCGCCGGGTTCTTTTTTGCCTGGAGACACCAATGAGCGACACCAGCCTGATTCCTGAAAAAGAAGTGATGAACAAGCTTGGGGTTTCATCACGCCAGACAATCTGGAACTACACCAACCGGCACGGGTTTCCGAAGCCAGTCAGGACCCACCCAAAAGCGTACCTGCGGGAAGCTGTTGATGGATGGATCCTCAATGGCGGCGTTAACCAGAAATGTTCCTGATGTGCCAGAACAGCTTATCAGCGTGAAGCTCATACGCTTTGCGCTGAGCCTCTATCCAGTCGTGTTTGTTGTACACGGCCATTACCCCGCCAAGTTCATGCCCGAGCATCCTCTCAGTCACATGGGGCTCGACATCCATTTCAGACAGCCTTGTTACCAGCGTCCTCCTGAAATCGTGGGTTCGCCAGTATCCAAGGTCCATCCCTCCCCTTATTCGATTTACGAACCGGTTGGCGGCCGCAATGCTGATCGGTTCGTTTATATCCTCCCCGGGGAAAAGCACATCATTGTAAGTTGTCATGGCCTTTTCGAGGAAAGGCATAATCTGTTCGAAGATGGGGCGGCGGATGACGTTGCCCATTTTGCTGTGCTCTTTTGGCACAGTCCAGACGTTGTCCAGCAGGTCAAATTCGGCCTTGGTTGCCAGCCTCAGCTCTGAAAGCCTCGCCCCCCACAGCATTAGCATCTGATGAAGAAGCTTGTTTGAGGTAGACGCCCGGCTTCTTTCTATAGCCATCCAAATCTGTGCCAGCTCGTTATATGAAAGAACGCGGTCACCCACAGCTGCACGGGAGCCGAAGTCTCTTGGCTGGATGCTCATAATTGCGCAGCTATCTATCACCTGACGCCGCATGCACCAGCTTATTGCCGATCTAAGCTGGCTGAGCACCTGGCGCGCGCGGCGGGGATTATCCCTTTCCTCTTCGGTGAGGAGATCAACCCACTGCTTAACGGTGATTGAGGATGCTGGCCTGTTTGGGAATGCGTCATGCATCCGCTTCATAACCGTTGATCGGTATAGTGCCTGAGTCTTTTCTCGGAGTGTTGTAGAGACGTAATTTTCGAACCAGTAGTCGAGGCACTGAGCGACCGTCAGGGAGTTCTGAGTTTTCTCTTCAAAGTAGGAGCGCGGATCTGTGCCGGAGAAATAAAGGTTTCGTAAATCAGACGTGATCTGCCTGGCATCCTTTAGCGATACCGACGGGTAGCGGCCAATACCAAGACGATGAGGTTTACCATGCCAGCGATACCGGTACTGGAACTGGATGACCCCCTTTGGAGAAATGCGCACGCTGAGGCCATCAGCATCAGCCACTTCTTGTGGGCCCGAATATGGTTTACCATGAATGGTACGCAGTTTTGTGTCGCTGATAGCCATAAATAATATTTGGTACGCTCAGAAATAGTGGTTTGGTACACTTCTGGTACGCAATATCACATGGACATCTAGACACAGTAAACAACTATATTTAACGTTCGTGGACAAACTCAGGTGAGAAAAGGGTTGTTTTTCGAGTGATAACAGGCAGTTAATTAACTATTGTGGACAATCTTAAACAATGGCAGACACAGAAAAACAACCTACCTTCCTATTCCACGACTACGAAACCTTTGGCACGCATCCGGCGCTGGACCGACCGGCGCAGTTTGCCGCCATCCGTACCGACGACGAATTCAACATCATTGGCGAGCCCGAGGTCTTTTACTGCAAGCCTGCGGATGACTACCTGCCGCAGCCCGGCGCGGTGATGGTCACCGGGATCACCCCTCAGGAAGCGCGGGAAAAAGGCGTTAACGAGGCAGAATTCGCCCGACGCATCCACGACTTGTTTACCGTCCCCAACACCTGCGTGGTCGGTTACAACAACATCCGCTTCGATGACGAAGTGACGCGCAACATCTTTTATCGTAACTTCTACGATCCCTATGCCTGGAGCTGGCAGAACCGCAATTCGCGCTGGGATTTGCTCGACATCATGCGCGCCTGCTACGCCCTGCGTCCTGAGGGCATTCACTGGCCGGAAAATGAGGAAGGGCTGACCAGCTTCCGGCTGGAACACCTGACGCGCGCCAACGGCATTGAGCACAGCAATGCCCACGACGCGATGGCGGACGTCTATGCCACCATTGCCATGGCGAAGCTGGTGAAAAGCGCGCAGCCACGACTGTTCGAGTATCTGCTCAGCCATCGCAGCAAGCAGAAGCTTATGACCCTTATCGACGTACCGCAGATGAAACCCCTGGTGCATATTTCCGGCATGTTTGGCGCATGGCGCGGCAATACCAGCTGGGTCGCGCCGCTGGCGTGGCATCCGGACAACCGTAATGCGGTCATCATGGTGGATTTGGCGGGCGATATTTCACCGCTGCTGGAGCTCGACAGCGATACCTTGCGTGAACGGCTGTACACGCCGAAGAATGAACTCGGCGATCTGCCTGCGGTGCCGGTCAAGCTGGTGCATATCAATAAATGTCCGGTCCTGGCGCAGGCGAATACGCTGCGCCCGGAAGATGCTGACAGGCTGGGCATTAACCGCCAGCACTGCCTCGATAATCTCAAAGTGCTGCGTGAAAATCCGCAGGTGCGCGAGAAAGTGGTCGCCATCTTTGCCGAAGCCGAGCCGTTCGTGCCGTCTGAAAACGTGGACGCCCAGCTCTATAATGGTTTCTTCAGTGATGCCGATCGCGCGGCCATGAATATCGTTCTGCAAACCGAGCCGCGCAACTTACCGGCGCTGGATATCACCTTCGCCGATAAGCGCATCGAAAAGCTGATGTTTAATTACCGCGCGCGTAATTACCCGGGAACCCTGGATGAAGCAGAGCAGGAACGCTGGTTGCAGCACCGTCGTAACGTGTTTACGCCAGAGTATCTGCACAATTACGCCCAGGAGCTGGAAATGCTTTATGGCCAGTATGAAGGGAATGCTGAGAAACAGGCGCTGCTGAAATCCCTGTACCAGTACGCGCAAGAGATAGTTTGATCGATGGGTATAAAAAAGCCGGAGGCGATGTCTCCGGCTTTTTTTTTGCCCGGTGGCGCTGCGCTTACGCGGGCCTACGGGGTATGTAGGTCGGGTAAGGCGTAGCCGCCACCCGACACAGTCTTACGCGACGTCTTCGTACTGAGGAACCGGGTTACGGAAACTCTTCGTGACGCAGGCCAGGTAAACTAGGCCGATACCCGCCCAAATCAGGCCAAGCACCATCGAGCTCTCTTCCAGGTTAACCCACAGCGCGCCCACGGTCAGGGCACCACACATCGGCAGGAACAGATACTGGAAGTGATCTTTCAGCGTCTTGTTACGCTTTTCACGGATCCAGAACTGAGAGATAACCGACAGGTTAACAAAGGTAAACGCCACCAGCGCACCAAAGTTAATCAGCGCCGTTGCCATCACCAAGTCAAAGTTAATTGCCAGAAGCGCAATCGCACCGACCAGGATGATGTTCATCGCCGGGGTACGCCAGGTTGGATGCACGTAGCCGAAGAAACTTTTCGGGAATACGCCATCGCGGCCCATTACGTACATCAGACGCGCAACGCCTGCATGCGCGGCCATACCGGACGCCAGTACGGTGATGGTGGAGAAGATCAGCGCGCCGACCTGGAACGCTTTACCCGCCACGTACAGCATAATTTCCGGCTGAGACGCATCCGGATCCTTGAAGCGAGAGATATCCGGGAAGTACAGCTGCAGGAAATAGGTCGAGAAAATAAAGATCAGACCGCCAATCAGCGCCGTCAGGAAGATGGCACGAGGAATTACGCGCTCTGCATCTTTGGTTTCTTCAGACAGGTTGCTGATCCCGTCAAAACCGGTAAAGGAGAAGCACAGAATGGTTGCCCCGGTAATCATCGGGATCACATGCGCATCACCAGACCAGAACGGCTTGCTGCTCGCCAGGGTGCCCGCGCCTTCGCCGTGGAATACGCCGTAAATCACCATGCCAAGAATAACCGCAATCAGGACAACCTGAAGCACAACGATAACGGAGTTAAAGTTGGCGACAGACTTGATGCTGCGCAGGTTAAAGGCCGTCATAAAGGCCACCAGCGCCACAACGAACATCCAGGATGGAATCGACGGCACCAGCGCTTCAAAATAGATTTTTGCCAGCAGAATGTTGATCATCGGCGCGAACAGATAGTCGAGCAGCGAAGACCAGCCCACCATAAAGCCAACCGTCGGGCTGATGGATTTCTGGGCATACGTGTAGGCGGAACCCGCAGACGGGTAGCGACGCACCAGTTTACCGTAGCTCAGCGCGGTAAAGAGGATCGCAATCAGCGCGAAGCCATATGCCGTTGGCACATGACCGTCTGTGAGGCCTGATACGATACCGAATGTATCAAACAGCGTCATCGGTTGCATATAGGCCAGGCCCATCATAACAACCGGAATCAACGTAAGCGTTTTACGTAATTCCACGCGAGAGGTGTTTGGAGTTGCGTTATGCGACATAGTTATTCTCCTTTACGGTGATAACCGCCACGTAAGCGAAAAATTGCCCCATTTCTTTCTTCCTCAGCGACAACAACTGTCGGATTTTAGTAAATATCTATCCGGTACGAAGCCCGGCCTCTTGGTTTTTAGTTTCGTTTCGTACATGCAAAAAAAAATAACCGACGCCTTTTATATCGTCGATTATTCATTTGGTTGCAGCGGCGGCATTTTGCCCCACATCGGATACAAAAGGCAATACTTTGCAACGCACCGGGTAATTTTCTTTTTGCTAACTGGCTGATTTCTCGACGCTGCCCTGAGCATATACAGCAGCGATAGCACTATTTGCTAAAATTTCGTCCCGCCACCAGGCACTCGCCAGCCCGGCGGTCTGTTCATTCCAGCCCACCCACACCGATTCATGGCTGTTTTGAGCAAGTACCTGTTTTTCAACAAGCGCACCGCTGTCAATAAAGCGCTGCGCCAGATAGCGGGGTAAATAGCCGCAGCCCAGACCGCTAATTTGCAGCTCAAGCTTGGTTTTAAAGTCGAAAACGGTAATCGCTTCCTGCTCATCAAGCAGCTGCGAGGAGACCGCACATTCCGGGCGAGAGCTGTCACCCACTACAATCGCGCGGTAGCCTTTAATCACGCGGCGGTTAAGCGGCTCGGGCTCCTGAGCCAGCGGATGATGAGGCGCCACGGCAAATACCTGCTCCAGCACGCCAAGGCGGGCAAAACCAAATTCACTGAGTTGGGGAGGCTCATGCAATGCACCGACAAAAATGTCCGCCCTGCCCTGGGTTAAGGCATCCCAGGAACCGCCCAGCACGCCGTTGATGAAAATAAGCCGGGTGACGCTGTGATGTTGGTAAAACATTTCAATCAGCGGCGTCAGGAGAGAAAAAGGAAAGGTGTCATCCACCCCAATCACCAGCTCGTTTTCCCATCCCTGATGCAGTTTGACGGCCTGTTTTTCGAGTTCACGAACGGTATGGAGGACTTCACGGCCTTTTTCCAGCAGCATCTGTCCGGTGCGGGTAAAGCGCGCGCGATGCCCGGAGCGATCGAGGATCTGGATATTGAGATCGCTTTCCAGTTTTTGAACGGTATAGCTCAAGGCAGATGGGGTTTTGTAGAGCTTCGCCGAGGCTGCCGCAAAGCTCCCCTCTTTTTCCAGTGCATCCAGAATAATAAGAACATCCAGCAGCGGTTTCATGCTCGCCCCCTTCTGGCGTGCGATCGTCTCCGCTGCGGAACTTATTCCATGGGCATCACCAGCGGATCGGGATACTGATACTCAAACCCCAGCTCATGACAAATGCGATTGCCATCAACAATTTTGCCTTTACTGCCATCTTTTGCCTCACCAAAGACCGGCGGAGCCAGGCCCAGCTGACGTGCCATCAGTGGGTAAAAGGTGCTGCGCGCCGGATGAGTCGGTGCACATATATTATAGATGTGTCCGCCTTTCGGAGCCTGTAAGAGTAGCTCAATTGCGCCAATAACATCCTCAAGATGGACAAGATTCACGCCATGCTGGCCGTCTGGCGCAGTCTTTCCGGCAAAGAAGCGTCCCGGATGGCGGCCAGGGCCCACCAGCCCCGCCAGACGAACGATATCGACCTGCGTGCCGGGAAGATTGTGCAGCCAGTCTTCCAGCTCTTTCAGGACCTGACCGCTCGCGGTAACGGGACGGCGCTCGGAGGTCTCTTTCACTACGCCTTCAGCATCGCCATAGACCGACGTCGAGCTGGTAAAAACAATGCGCGGTACGTGATGCGCCAGCGCGCTGTCGACTATCTCCTGCATCGCCTGCAGATAAAATGATTCACCCGGGCCGCTGCGCCGCGCGGGTAGCGTAATCACCAGCGCATCGACGTTCATCAGCGTGTCCAGATCGTCCGCATCACACACCAGTTCTGGCTCCAGACGCAGTTCAACGCCCTCAATACCGCACATGCGCGCCGCTTCAACCCCATCTCGGGTGGTCTTGCTCCCGGTCACCTGCCAGCCTTTCGCGGCTAATGACATCGCCAGCGGCATTCCCAGCCATCCTAAACCGACAATCGCGACCTTTTTCATGCGAATTCTCCTGACTCTCACTCGTCTTTCATAAGGCTACGCCAGCCCGGCAGAACACACAATTCATAGCATCAATATGAAATGAATTAATGATCAAAAAAAGCCCTTGCAATATGTCGCACAACTGGTTTAGGTTAAAAGACATCAAATGAATAAGCATTCATCGAGAATTTATATGACACGCGTTCAATTTAAACACCACCATCATCACCATCATCCTGACTAGTCTTTCAGGCGATGTGTGCTGGAAGACGTTTGGATCTTCCAGTGGTGCATGAACGCATGAAAAAGCCCCCGGAAGATCTTCTTCCGGGGGCTTTTTTTTGGACCGAATTCAGACAGGTTAAAACAGGTTAACGAGGAATAAAGAATGTTAGATAACTCACGTTTACGCATAGCTATTCAAAAATCAGGCCGTTTGAGTGACGATTCACGCGAACTGCTGGCCCGCTGCGGGATTAAAATCAACCTGCACACCCAGCGCCTGATTGCTCTGGCTGAAAACATGCCCATCGACATTCTCCGCGTGCGTGATGACGATATTCCCGGCCTGGTGATGGATGGCGTCGTTGACCTCGGCATCATCGGTGAAAACGTGCTGGAAGAAGAGCTGCTGACCCGCCGCGCGCAGGGCGAAGACCCGCGTTACTTCACCCTGCGTCGTCTGGACTTCGGCGGCTGCCGCCTGTCGCTGGCGACGCCGGTTGATGAAGCCTGGGACGGCCCGGCCGCGCTGAACGGCAAACGTATCGCCACCTCCTACCCTCACCTGTTAAAGCGCTATCTGGATCAGAAAGGCGTACAGTTTAAATCCTGTCTGCTGAACGGTTCTGTAGAAGTGGCGCCGCGTGCGGGTCTGGCGGACGCCATCTGTGACCTGGTCTCTACCGGCGCGACGCTGGAAGCGAACGGTCTGCGCGAAGTGGAAGTCATCTACCGCTCTAAAGCGTGCCTGATCCAGCGCGACGGCGAGATGGCCGACGCCAAACAGCAGCTGATCGACAAGCTGCTGACCCGTATTCAGGGCGTGATTCAGGCGCGTGAATCCAAATACATCATGATGCACGCCCCAACCGAGCGTCTGGATGAAGTGATTGCCCTGCTGCCGGGCGCCGAGCGTCCAACCATCCTGCCGCTGGCAGGCGATCAGCAGCGCGTGGCGATGCACATGGTGAGCAGCGAAACCCTGTTCTGGGAAACCATGGAAAAACTGAAGGCGCTGGGCGCAAGCTCCATCCTGGTGCTGCCAATTGAGAAGATGATGGAGTAATGGCCATGAGCTTTAACACAATCATCGACTGGAATACCTGTAGCGACGCACAGCAGCGTGAGCTGCTGATGCGCCCGGCGATTTCCGCTTCCGAGAGCATCTCACGTACCGTGGCAGAGATCCTGGATAACGTCAAAGCCCGCGGCGATGACGCGTTGCGCGAATACAGCGCGAAGTTTGATAAGACGGACGTCGGCGCATTGCAGGTTACCGAGCAGGAAATCATTGATGCCAGCAATCGCCTGGGTGACGACATCAAGCAGGCAATGGCCGTCGCGGTGAAAAACATTGATACCTTCCACACCGCGCAAAAGCTGCAGACCGTGGATGTCGAAACCCTGCCCGGCGTGCGTTGCCAGCAGGTGACGCGCCCGGTTGCGTCCGTCGGCCTCTATATTCCCGGCGGCTCTGCCCCGCTTTTCTCCACCGTGCTAATGCTGGCGACTCCCGCACGCATTGCCGGGTGTCAGAAAGTGGTGCTGTGCTCACCGCCCCCGATTGCCGACGAGATCCTTTACGCGGCGAAGCTGTGCGGCGTGCAGGCGGTCTATAAAGTGGGCGGCGCGCAGGCGATATCCGCCCTGGCATTCGGCACGGAATCCATTCCCAAGGTCGACAAAATCTTTGGCCCGGGCAATGCGTATGTGACCGAGGCTAAGCGTCAGGTCAGCCAGCGTCTGGACGGCGCGGCCATCGATATGCCTGCCGGCCCGTCTGAGGTGCTGGTGATTGCCGACAGCGGCGCCACGCCGGATTTCGTCGCGTCCGACCTGCTTTCTCAGGCGGAACACGGCCCGGACTCGCAGGTCATCCTGCTGACGCCGGATGCCGATATGGCGAAACGCGTGGGTGAAGCCGTGGAGCGTCAGCTTGCCGACCTGCCCCGCGCCGACACAGCACGCCAGGCGTTAGCGGCCAGCCGACTGATTGTGGCGCGCGATCTCGAGCAGTGCATTGCCATTTCTAACCAGTACGGTCCGGAGCACCTGATTATTCAGACCCGCAATGCGCGCGATCTGGTCGACAGCATTACCAGCGCGGGCTCGGTGTTCCTCGGCGACTGGTCACCGGAATCCGCGGGCGATTACGCCTCCGGCACCAACCACGTGCTGCCAACGTATGGCTATACCTCAACCTGTTCCAGCCTGGGGCTGGCGGATTTCCAGAAACGCATGACCGTGCAGGAGCTCTCCCGCGAAGGGTTTGCCTCGCTGGCGTCCACCATTGAAACCCTGGCCGCCGCCGAGCGCCTGACCGCTCACAAAAACGCCGTTACGCTGCGCGTTGCAGCCCTGAAGGAGCAAGCATGAACATTGAAGAATTAGCCCGCGAAAATGTCCGTCGCCTGACGCCTTACCAGTCTGCGCGTCGTCTGGGCGGTAAAGGGGATGTCTGGCTGAACGCCAACGAATATCCTACGGCGGTGCAGTTTGAGCTGTCGCAGCAGACGCTGAACCGCTATCCGGAGTGTCAGCCGAAGGCGGTTATTGAGAACTACGCGCAGTACGCTGGCGTGAAGCCAGAGCAGGTGCTGCTCAGTCGCGGCGCGGATGAGGGCATTGAACTGCTGATCCGCGCCTTCTGCGAGCCGGGCAAAGACGCGGTAATGTACTGCCAGCCGACCTACGGCATGTACAGCGTCAGCGCGGAAACCTTCGGAGTGGCGTGCCGCAACGTGCTCTCACTGGAGAACTGGCAGCTGGATCTGCAGGGGATTGCCGACAACCTTGACGGCGTAAAAGTGGTGTTTGTTTGCAGCCCGAACAACCCGACCGGGCAGATTATTAACCCGCAGGATATCCGCACCCTGCTGGAGATGACGCGCGGTAAAGCCCTGGTGGTCGCGGACGAAGCCTACATCGAGTTCTGCCCGCAGGCGACGCTGGCTGGCTGGCTGGAGGAGTATCCGCACCTGGTGGTGCTGCGTACGCTGTCGAAGGCTTTCGCCCTAGCAGGTCTGCGCTGCGGATTCACCCTGGCAAATAAAGAGGTCATCGACCTGCTGCTGAAGGTGATCGCCCCGTACCCGCTCTCGACGCCGGTTGCCGATATTGCGGCACAGGCGCTGACGCCTCAGGGGATTAACGCGATGCGCGAGCGCGTGGCGCAAATCCTGGAGGAACGTCAGTACCTGGTGACCGCCCTGAAGGATATCCCGTGCGTGGAGCAGGTGTTCGACTCGGAAACCAACTACATCCTGGTGCGCTTTACCGCCTCCAGCGCCGTATTTAAATCTTTATGGGATCAGGGCATTATCTTACGAAACCAGAATAAACAACCTTCTCTGAGTGGCTGCCTGCGCATTACCGTCGGCACCCGTGCAGAGAGCCAGCGCGTGATTGACGCCCTGAAAGCGGAGAAAGTATGACCCAGAAGATCCTTTTCATCGATCGTGACGGCACCCTTATTTCGGAGCCACCAGCTGATTTTCAGGTCGACCGATTCGACAAGCTGGCGTTTGAACCTGACGTGATCCCGGTGCTGCTCAAGCTGCAAAAAGCCGGGTACAAGCTGGTGATGATCACCAACCAGGACGGTCTGGGTACCGACAGCTTCCCGCAGGCAGACTTTGACGGCCCGCATAATCTGATGATGCAGGTGCTGACCTCTCAGGGCGTGGTGTTTGATGAAGTGCTGATTTGCCCGCACATGCCAGCCGACGAGTGCGACTGCCGTAAGCCAAATGTGAAGCTGGTCGAGCGCTATCTGGCGGAGGATGTGCTGGATAAGACTAACAGCTATGTCATCGGCGATCGCATTACCGATATTACGCTGGCGGAGAACATGGGCATCGCGGGGCTGCGCTATGACCGCAACAACCTTAACTGGGCGATGATTGGCGAGCAGCTGACAAAACGTGACCGCTACTCGCACGTTGAACGCAACACCAAAGAGACACAGATTGATGTGAAGGTCTGGCTGGACCGCGAAGGCGGCAGCAAGATCCACACCGGCGTCGGTTTCTTCGACCACATGCTGGACCAGATTGCCACCCACGGCGGTTTCCGCATGGAGATCGCGGTAAAAGGCGACCTGTATATTGACGATCACCACACCGTGGAAGATACCGGCCTGGCGCTGGGTGAAGCCCTTAAGCTGGCGCTCGGCGATAAACGCGGCATTAACCGTTTTGGCTTTGTCCTGCCGATGGACGAGTGTCTGGCGCGCTGCGCGATGGATATCTCCGGTCGTCCGCACCTGGAATACAAAGCAGACTTCAATTACCAGCGCGTGGGCGATCTGAGCACCGAAATGGTGGAGCACTTCTTCCGTTCATTGTCCTACACCATGGGCCTGACGCTGCACCTGAAGACCAAAGGCAAGAACGACCACCACCGCGTGGAGAGTCTCTTCAAGGCCTTTGGCCGCACGCTGCGCCAGGCAATTCGCGTGGAAGGTGACGCCCTGCCCTCATCAAAAGGAGTGCTGTAATGAACGTGGTGATTCTGGATACCGGATGCGCCAACCTCAACTCCGTAAAGTCGGCCATCACCCGCCACGGCTACGAGCCGATGGTCAGCCGTGACCCGGACGTGGTGCTGCGTGCCGACAAGTTATTTCTGCCGGGCGTGGGCACTGCGCAGGCGGCGATGGATCAGATTCGCGAGCGCGAGCTGGTCGATCTGATCAAAGCCTGTACCCAGCCGGTGCTGGGCATTTGCCTGGGTATGCAGATCCTGGGCCGCCGCAGCGAAGAGAGCAACGGCGTTGACCTGCTGGGCATTATCGACGAAGACGTGCCGAAGATGACCGACCACGGTCTGCCTCTGCCGCATATGGGCTGGAACCGCGTGTACGCCAAAGCGGGCGACCGGCTTTTTCGCGGCATTGAAGACGGCGCGTATTTTTACTTCGTGCACAGTTACGCTATGCCGGTGAACGTCAATACCATCGCCCAGTGCACTTACGGCGAGGCGTTTACCGCGGCGGTGCAGAAAGACAATTTCTTCGGCGTACAGTTTCACCCGGAGCGCTCGGGCGCCGCGGGCGCGCAGCTGCTGAAAAACTTCCTGGAGATGTGATGATTATTCCCGCGTTAGATTTAATTGACGGCACGGTTGTCCGTCTTCATCAGGGCGATTACGGGCAGCAGCGAGACTACGGAAACGATCCGCTGCCGCGTCTGCAGGATTATGCCGCCCAGGGTGCTCAGGTGCTGCATCTGGTCGATTTAACGGGTGCGAAAGATCCGGCGAAGCGCCAGATCCCGCTGCTTAAAAATCTGGTTGCCGGTGTTGATGTGCCGGTACAGGTCGGCGGCGGCGTGCGTACGGAAGATGACGTTGCCGCGCTGCTGGATGCGGGCGTGGCGCGCGTGGTGGTCGGTTCAACCGCCGTCAAAGATCCTGAGACGGTGAAGGGCTGGTTCCGCCGCTTTGGCGCCGACGCGCTGGTGCTGGCGCTGGACGTGCGCATTGACGAACAGGGTAATAAACAGGTGGCGGTCAGCGGCTGGCAGGAAAACTCCGGCGTGACGCTGGAGGCGCTGGTCGAGATGTATCTCCCTGTTGGCCTGAAGCACGTGCTGTGCACGGACATCTCGCGCGACGGCACGCTAGCGGGCTCCAACGTTTCTTTATATGAAGAAGTTTGCGCCCGTTATCCGCAGGTGGCGTTCCAGTCATCTGGCGGCATCGGTGACTTAGCCGATATCGCTGCGCTGCGCGGAACCGGCGTGAAGGGCGTGATTGTGGGCCGGGCCCTGCTGGAAGGTAAATTTACGGTGACGGAGGCGATTCAATGCTGGCAAAACGGATAATCCCTTGCCTGGACGTGCGTGACGGCCAGGTCGTGAAAGGCGTGCAGTTCCGCAACCACGAGATCATTGGCGACATCGTTCCGCTGGCAAAACGCTACGCCGATGAAGGCGCAGACGAGCTGGTGTTCTACGATATTACCGCGTCCAGCGATGGACGCGTGGTCGACAAAAGCTGGGTCGCTCGCGTGGCGGAAGTGATCGATATTCCGTTCTGCGTGGCGGGTGGGATTAAATCCGCCGACGACGCCGCCAAAATTCTCTCGTTTGGTGCCGACAAGATTTCCATCAATTCCCCTGCCCTGGCCGACCCGGAGCTGATCACCCGCCTGGCCGATCGTTTTGGCGTGCAGTGTATTGTGGTTGGGATCGACACCTGGTATGACGCCGCAACGGGCAAGTACCACGTCAATCAATACACCGGAGATGAAAGCCGCACGCGCGTGACGCAGTGGGAAACGCTCGACTGGGTGCAGGAAGTGCAGAAGCGTGGCGCGGGCGAGATTGTGCTAAACATGATGAACCAGGACGGCGTGCGTAACGGGTATGACCTCGAGCAGCTGAAAAAAGTCCGTGAGGTCTGCCACGTTCCGCTGATTGCCTCCGGCGGCGCGGGCACCATGGAACACTTCCTCGAAGCCTTCCGCGATGCGAACGTAGACGGCGCGCTGGCCGCTTCCGTGTTCCACAAACAGATTATTAATATTGGTGAGTTAAAAACGTACCTGGCCGACCAGGGCGTGGAGATCAGGGTATGTTAACAGAGCAACAACAGGCGCAGCTGGACTGGAAAAAAACGGACGGATTACTGCCGGTGGTTGTCCAGCATGCCGTCTCAGGCGAAGTGCTGATGCTGGGGTATATGAACCAGGACGCGCTGGCGAAAACGATCGAAAGCGGCAAAGTGACGTTTTACTCCCGCATGAAACAGCGCCTGTGGACAAAAGGGGAAACCTCGGGTCATTTCCTGAACGTGGTCAGCATAACACCTGACTGCGATAACGATACCCTGCTGGTGCTGGCAAACCCAATCGGCCCGACCTGCCATAAGGGCACCAGCAGCTGCTTCGGCGAGGCGAGTCATCAGTGGCTGTTCCTGTATCAACTGGAGCAGCTGCTGGCAGAGCGTAAAACGGCAGATCCGGAGAGTTCTTATACCGCGAAGCTGTACGCCAGCGGAACCAAGCGTATTGCGCAGAAGGTGGGTGAAGAAGGCGTTGAGACGGCGCTGGCCGCGACCGTGCATGACCGCGAGGAGCTGACGAACGAAGCGTCTGACTTGATGTATCACCTGCTGGTGCTGCTGCAGGATCAGGCGCTGGATTTGACGGCGGTGATAGAAAACCTTCGCAAACGTCACAAATAAAAAACCGGGGTATATCCCCGGTTTTTTTTAATCTGCAAATCAGGCTTTTGGTTTGTAGTTTCGTAAGGCGTTACGGCCCAGTACCACACCTGAACCAATCATTCCGCCAAGTAGCACGGCGAGGACCAGAATCACGGCTTTTTTCGGGCTGTCACGGCGGACAGGCAGATCCGGCTTCATAACGTAACGATAAACGTGGATTGTGTCCGGGTTTACGTTCAGATTCTGGATGTCCAAGAGATTTCGCCTGGTCTGATAATAGGCGGTGGGGAAAACCAGTGGGCGCGATGCTTCGTTGTCAATCATCGATTTAAGCCCTTCGCTGCCAAGCAGGAATAATGTTTCCTGTGTGACATCCTGGGTTTGCTGGAGCTGTGGCGAAGTAATTTTCGCTGCCTCAGCGTTTTTCAGTGCCTCAGCAATCTGTTTGATACGCAGATCTTTTTGTTCTTGCGCGACCTTCTCCTGGTTTTGCAGGGAATCATTCAGGGTTTTGATTTGCTCTTTGATATTGTCTTTAAGGTCTACGGCAAGCTCTTTCGCCGTTTGCTCATCAACTTCCTGGATGAACTGTGCCAATTGTTTCTGAGCAGCTTCTGCTGATGTACTGGTATAGGAAATACTGAGCGGGAGGGGCTGTCCAGTCACAGTCGGCGCGATAGTTAGTTTCTCAGGTTCCTCCTGATTTTCAAGCGCCTGAGATAATGCCGAGAATGAAGAGTTAAAACGGCCAATCGCGCGAGTTTGAATATCAAGCATTGACGGCGCAGCGCTGCCGTAGAGAATGTTCAATGCGTTGGAATAGGTTGCAATCTGCGCGGCATCAGGTTGCGCAATAATCGCGTTTGAGGTCCATTTTTCCTTTGCAACTGAAAGATATCCAACCGCCAGGGCAATAAATACAACCACAAAGATTGCTATTGTCCACTTCCCACGCCACAGCTGTAACACCAGATCGAGTAAATCAATTTGCTCAGGTTCATTACCTGAAGAAACCTGACTATTGTTAATTTGCGTCATACAATCCCTAACACATAAAGAGGGGTACCATAATTAAGTTTGCATAGTTTATCGAATACTGTCGATTTTTCTATAAGAATCCGATGAGTAATATCGGAAAGATGGGTTATGTAACTTACATCCTTCGCGCTATCATAGACCCCATGCGATGCATTATGGCATCTGTAAGAATAGGGTTATGAGGGAAGCTATGAAATTTTTAGTCACGGGCGCAGCCGGTTTTATCGGTGCAAATGTTAGTAAACGCCTCCTTGAGGCCGGGCATCTGGTTGTTGGTATCGATAACCTCAATGACTACTACGATGTAAGCCTTAAGCTGGCGCGCCTGGAACTGTTGAAATCAGAGCGTTTCACCTTTCACAAGCTGGAGTTAGCAGACCGTGAAGGCATGGCTGCGCTTTTCGCTGGTGAGAAGTTTGATCGTGTGATTCATCTGGCCGCGCAGGCGGGTGTTCGTTACTCCCTGGAAAACCCCCATGCGTACGCGGACGCCAACCTTATCGGCCACCTCAACGTGCTGGAAGGCTGCCGCCATAACAACGTTCAGCATCTGCTGTATGCCTCATCCAGCTCCGTATATGGCCTCAATCGCAAGATGCCCTTCTCCACTGACGATTCCGTGGATCACCCGGTTTCGCTTTATGCCGCGACCAAAAAAGCCAATGAGCTGATGTCGCACACCTATTCGCATCTCTACAACCTGCCGACAACTGGGCTGCGCTTCTTTACCGTATACGGTCCGTGGGGACGCCCGGACATGGCGCTGTTTAAGTTTACCAAGGCGATGATTGAAGGCAAAAGCATTGATGTCTATAACTACGGTAAGATGAAGCGCGACTTTACGTATATTGATGATATCGCTGAAGCCATTATTCGTCTGCAGGATATAATTCCTCAGTCAGATCCAAACTGGACCGTTGAGACTGGCTCACCGGCAACCAGTTCAGCGCCTTATCGTGTTTACAACATCGGTAACAGTTCACCAGTCGAGCTGATGGATTACATTACCGCGCTGGAAGACGCGCTGGGTAAACAAGCAGAGAAAAACATGCTGCCTCTCCAGCCAGGAGACGTGCTGGAAACCAGCGCCGACACTAAAGCGCTGTATGACGTGATAGGTTTTAAACCGCAAACCTCAGTCAAAGACGGAGTAAAGAACTTCGTTGACTGGTACCGCGAGTTTTACAACGTCTGAAAATAAAAAACCCGGCAAATCAGCCGGGTTTTTTTATCACGAAAAGACTTAGTCACTACCGAAGAGATCGCGGGTATAGACTTTGTCAGCGACGTCAGCCAGTTCTTCGGCCATTCGGTTCGAGATAATAACATCCGCTTCCTTTTTGAAGGCATCCAGATCGCGGATCACGCGTGAATTGAAGAACTGATCGTCCGGCATGGCAGGTTCATAGATAATAACCTCAACGCCTTTTGCCTTGATACGCTTCATGATCCCCTGAATGGAAGAGGCACGGAAGTTATCGGAACCACTCTTCATGATCAGACGGTACACACCGACCACTTTCGGCTGACGTGCAAGGATAGAATCGGAGATGAAGTCTTTACGCGTACGGTTGGCATCAACAATCGCCGAGATGAGGTTATTCGGCACCGCCTGATAGTTTGCCAGTAGTTGCTTCGTATCTTTTGGCAGGCAATAACCACCGTAGCCAAATGACGGGTTGTTGTAGTGATTGCCAATGCGCGGGTCGAGGCACACCCCTTCAATAATCTGGCGAGTATTCAGTCCGAGGCTTTCTGCGTAGCTGTCGAGCTCATTAAAATAAGCCACTCGCATCGCCAGATAGGTATTCGCGAAGAGCTTGATCGCCTCAGCTTCAGTGGAGTCGGTAAACAGCACCTGAATATCTTTCTTCAGGGCCCCTTCCTGTAGCAACGCAGCAAAACGTTCAGCGCGCTCAGAACGTTCGCCAATAACGATACGCGAAGGATGCAGGTTATCGTAAAGCGCTCTCCCCTCACGCAGGAATTCCGGCGAGAAGAAGATATTATCAATACCGAATTTTTCTTTAATGGATTTGGTAAAACCAACAGGGATGGTCGATTTAATCACCATCACCGCATTAGGGTTGATCGCGATAACGTCTTTGATTACCGCTTCTACCGTTGAGGTGTTGAAATAGTTGGTTTTAGGATCGTAGTCAGTAGGCGTCGCAATGATGACGTAATCCGCATCGCGGTATGCATCTTCTTTATCTGTCGTGGCGCGGAAATTCAGCGGTTTATTGCTGAGATAGTCCTGGATTTCTTTGTCGACAATCGGCGATTTCTTCTGATTGAGCATATCCACTTTGGCCTGCACGATATCCAGCGCAACCACTTCATGATTCTGAGCAATCAAAATGCCGTTAGAAAGACCGACATACCCTGTTCCGGAGATTGTTATTTTCATTCGCTAATGACTTCTGTGAGTTAACTGTACTGATGGCCGCCAGACCATCGCGATAAACATAACTGTTGGGCTTTGTACCTCCTGGCAAACTGAGCTGTCAAGGCAAACCAGGAGTAATCACTGCGAGGAGGATGAGATTCAGACTACTTCGAGTAACAGGCGGCAGTTTTTGCATAAAAAAACCCGGAGACGAGCTCCGGGTTGCGATGACAGCGAGTGCGTTAACTTATTCCATCCATTCGGTATGGAATACGCCTTCTTTATCGGTACGCTTGTAGGTATGCGCACCGAAGTAGTCACGCTGTGCCTGAATCAGGTTTGCAGGAAGAACTGCCGCACGGTAACTGTCGTAGTAGGCTACTGCCGCAGAGAAGGTCGGAACCGGGATGCCGTTCTGAACAGCATAGGCAACCACGTCACGCAGCGCCTGCTGATATTCGTCCGCAATCTTCTTGAAGTACGGTGCCAGTAGCAGGTTAGCGATACCGGCGTTTTCAGCATAGGCATCGGTGATTTTCTGCAGGAACTGCGCACGAATGATACAGCCCGCGCGGAAGATCTTCGCGATCTCACCGTAGTTCAGATCCCAGTTGTTCTCGTCTGATGCCGCACGCAGCTGAGAGAAGCCCTGCGCGTAAGAAACGATTTTACCCAGGTACAGTGCACGACGCACTTTTTCAACGAATTCGGCTTTATCACCCGCTGGTTTAGCCTGAGGGCCAGACAGCACTTTAGACGCCGCCACGCGCTGCTCTTTCAGAGAAGAGATGTAACGCGCGAAGACAGATTCGGTGATCAGTGACAGCGGTTCGCCCAGATCCAGAGAGCTCTGGCTGGTCCATTTACCGGTACCTTTGTTCGCTGCTTCATCCAGAATCACATCAACCAGGTATTTACCCTCTTCATCTTTTTTCGTGAAGATATCTTTGGTGATGTCAATCAGGTAGCTGTTAAGCTCGCCTTTGTTCCACTCGGTGAAGGTTTCCGCCAGCTCTTCATTGGTGAGGTTCAGGCCGCCTTTCAGCAGAGAGTATGCTTCCGCGATCAGCTGCATATCGCCGTATTCGATGCCGTTGTGCACCATTTTCACATAGTGACCTGCACCGTCCGCACCGATATAGGTTACGCAAGGCTCACCATCTTCAGCCACAGCTGCGATTTTGGTCAGGATAGGTGCAACCAGTTCGTATGCATCTTTCTGGCCGCCAGGCATGATAGATGGGCCTTTCAGCGCGCCCTCTTCGCCACCGGATACACCGGTACCGATGAAGTTGAAACCTTCAGCGGACAGTTCACGGTTACGACGAATGGTGTCCTGGAAGAAGGTATTACCGCCATCAATGATGATGTCACCTTTTTCGAGGTAAGGCTTCAGGGAGTCGATAGCTGCATCGGTACCTGCGCCTGCTTTCACCATTAACAGGATACGACGAGGCGTTTCCAGAGACTCAACAAACTCTTTAACCGTATAGAAAGGAACCAGTTTCTTGCCTGGGTTCTCGGCAATCACTTCTTCGGTCTTATCACGGGAGCGGTTGAAAACGGAGACGGTATAACCACGGCTTTCGATGTTGAGCGCCAGGTTGCGCCCCATCACTGCCATACCGACGACGCCGATCTGTTGCTTGGACATTACATACTCCTGTCAGGTAACATTATTATTGAGCAAGCACAATCTTTAAATTCTATCTTATATTTCTGAGAAGAGAAAGCGTTTGCAATATCATTTTTACAATAATGACACAAAATGCATATTAAGAAATAGATGTTCTGATCTTTGGGGTTTAGTTGAAAATAAATTACAAATAATCAATGACATATTCCAGCACAATAGAGTTCCTAACAATTGATTGCATTTCGGCTCATTATAGCACTCACTTTAATTGGTTAACACCCTACACATCAAAACCAACAAAGATATCAAATAAATTGTAAGTCATGCAATTATATTCAACCAGGCACCAATTAAAGGAAACATGTCATTATGTCATTACAAAGCAAAATAAAAACATATCATTGCAATTAAAAGCTCGAAAATAAGAAGTCAGATTTTTTTCTTCGTTAACAACCCAATGCTTACAGCTAATAAAATCATACTTGTAAGTTCCACCGAAGCTATTGTAAAAATTGCACCAATTGTACCATACTGATGAACCAGTATATACATTAGTGGAATAGCTATAAACATACAGATTAATGCGATATATAGACCAAAACGATACAATCCCTGAGATTGGATGATTGATGTTAATGCACCATTCATACATTTGATTCCGGCAATTAATAGAAACCCGAGTATCATTATGTTGTTATTTTCATTATCAAGTATTATGTACCGACCAAAGAAAGATAGAACCGCATAGTAACATACTGTACTTAACGTTATATATCCAACTATCATGTAGATAAAGGGATATACTTTAGTGATATTTCCGTAACTTCTTAAATCCATGCGACTAAACTTCGCATAAGCCACAGTAGAAAACAATGATGAAACCATTACTAATGGATCTACGAGACGAAAAATCTGTCCATACGCAGCTAAACCTTCAGGGACTATATTTTTTATATATATATTATCCAATCTACTGTAAATAATCACCACCATGGCGTTAAGGCCTATACTCACAGTATGCCGATACAAGACAAATACATCTTTCAGGGTAATTTTCCCTTCAGCTTGGATGCTTTTCCAACCCACTTTTCTAAATAGATGAATTGTAACTGCCGATACAAAAAAACCTTCTGCAAGCAAATAATCCCATGCAGTAAAAGGGATTTTTAAAATAAATTGAACACCGTAACTTAAAAAAGTTAGAACCAGTGCTAACGCTATAGAAGGAGATAAAGCCTTATTTAAATTTTGTGATTGGAAGTAGCTATTAGATAGGTTAAAGAGAAGCGCGAAAAACAATGACAAAGAGATAGGAATATATATATCCCTATCGTATCCAAATGCATAAGAGATTACAAAAAACAATATTGAGACAAATATTCCGATGGATACTTTTTGAAAGAATACCTTTTTTAATAATTTAATAGGATTTTCTACATCCGAGTATTTCTTGATTACAAAAATATCCACACCAAAATCAGATACAACTCTTAATATCTCGAGCGTACCTATTAAAAATATAAATGAGCCTCCTGTATCAACACCAAGCTCTCTAGTGATCAACACAATAGCGAGTGTTTTTGCCCCAAAATAACTTATCTTATTAAAGAGCGCAAAGATACCATCACTAAGAATATCTTTTAACATTTTCAATTTCTACTTTTTAGTTGAATCAACAGGTTTGCAATTAATATTATTGGTAATGATTTTAAAACATAAGCAAATGGCAAAACTAATTCTCCACGTACAGAGTAGAAGAAGCCAGTCATCATAAC
>OIER01000289.1_pt1 | contig 43803 bp, 44 predicted proteins | sample 1581801 | NCBI WGS metagenome assembly OIER01 (sample SAMN03281006, study PRJEB24777) | human gut metagenome | isolation source: fecal sample PR165 from 1 month old male Malay infant, vaginally delivered... | reverse complement strand
CTAACAGTCTCGTGCTCAAGATTATTTTCGGTATCATTATCGTGTCGTTCATATTGACCGGCGTGAGCAGTTACCTTATTGGCGGTGGCGCGAACTATGCCGCAAAAGTGAATGGCCAGGAGATCAGTCGTGGTCAGTTCGAGAATGCTTTTGCCGGTGAACGTAACCGTATGCAGCAACAGCTGGGCGACCAATTCTCTGAGCTGGCGGCGAACGAAGGGTATATGAAGACCCTGCGCCAACAGACGCTGAACCGTCTTATCGACGAAGCGCTGCTGGACCAGTATGCCAAAAAACTGGGCCTCGGCATCAGCGACGAGCAGGTGAAAAAAGCCATTTTCTCCACGCAAGCCTTCCAGTCTAACGGCAAATTCGATAACGCGCGTTACAACAGCATCGTCAACCAGATGGGCATGACCGCCGATCAATACGCCCAGGCGCTGCGTAACCAACTGACTACCCAGCAGCTCATCAATGCTGTTGTGGGGACTGATTTCATGCTCAAAGGTGAAACGGACGAACTGGCCGCGCTGGTAGCGCAGCAACGCGTTGTGCGTGAAGCGACCATTGACGTGAACGCCCTGGCGGCGAAACAGCAGGTAAGCGACGCTGACGTTAACGCCTGGTACGAGCAGAACAAGAATTCCTTTGTTTCTCCGGAGCAGTTCCGCGTGAGCTACATCAAGCTGGATGCGGCTGCATTGCAGGAAAGCGCGTCTGACGCGGAGATCCAGTCTTACTACGATCAGCATCAGGATCAGTTCACTCAGCCGCAGCGCAACCGCTACAGCGTAATTCAGACCAAAACCGAGGCTGATGCCAAAGCGGTACTGGATGAACTGAATAAAGGCGCAGATTTCGCGACCATTGCGAAAGCGAAATCCACCGATATTATCTCTGCGAAAAACGGTGGGGATATGGGCTGGCTGGAAGAGGCAACGACCCCTGATGAACTGAAAAATGCCGGTCTGAAAGATAAAGGCCAGTTGTCTGGTGTTGTTAAATCTTCCGTTGGTTTCCTGGTGGTTCGTCTGGACGACATCATCCCTGCGAAAACCAAACCACTGGCTGAAGTTCGTGATGACATCGCGGCGAAAGTGAAGCAGGAAAAAGCGCTGGATGCCTACTACGCACTGCAGCAGAAAGTGAGCGATGCGGCCAGCAACGACAACGAATCTCTGGCGGGTGCAGAGCAGGCGGCTGGCGTGAAAGCGGTTGAAACGGGCTGGTTTGGCCGTGATAACCTGCCGGAAGAGCTGAACTTCAAACCGGTTTCAGATGCCATCTTTAACGGTGGGCTGGTCGGCGAGAACGGCACGCCAGGCAGTAACTCTGACATCATTACCGTTGATGGCGATCGTGCGTTCGTTCTGCGTGTTAGCGAGCACAAGCCAGAAGCGGTCAAACCGCTGGCGGAAGTGAAGGATCAGGTTGTCGCCCAGGTTAAGCACAATAAAGCGGAACAGCAGGCGAAACTGGATGCTGAAAAGATTCTGGTTGATCTGAAAGCGGGTAAAGAGGACGCGTTGAAAGCGGCTGGCCTGAGCTTCGGTGAGGCGAAAACGCTGAGCCGTACGAGCCAGGATCCTGTCAGCCAGGCTGCATTTGGTCTGAGCCTGCCTGCGAAGGATAAACCGAGCTTCGGCTCCACGACTGATATGCAGGGTAACGTCGTTCTGCTGGCGCTCGATGAAGTGAAAGCCGGCACTCTGCCAGAAGCGCAGAAGAAAGCGATGGTTCAGGGCATTACCCAGAACAATGCCCAGATCGCTTTCGAAGCGATGATGAGCAACCTGCGTAAAGATGCCAAAATCAAGCTGGGTGATGTGATGACTCAGCAGCAATAATTACGTATCTGCTCGCAGATTTTCGTAACGCTCTGCAAAAACTCAAGGCCGCTTTCGCGGCCTTTTCCATTTCTGCAATCTGCCGTTTGTGCCTGTTTTCATCGATGGCTATCGTGACGGGGCTGTCAACAAACAAGGAGATACAGCATGAAACGTGGAATCAAAGCACTGTTAATTACGCTGGCTATTGCCACCACCGGGATGAGCGCTGGCGCGCAGGCGGCGACGCCTACCGCTAAACCACAGACGGTACAGAGTAAGACCGACGACGCTGCGTCAGTGCAGGGGCAAACCAAAGCGACGGATGCCGGTAAAAAAGGGGACGATGACGGTACGCGGGTGAGTATCAATTCGGCATCGGCGGAAGATCTGGCCCGCGCGATGAATGGTGTCGGCCTGAAAAAAGCGCAGGCTATCGTCAGCTACCGCGAAGAGTACGGACCTTTCAAAACCGTCGATGATCTCAAACAGGTTCCGGGGATGGGAAGCGCGCTGGTTGAACGCAACCTCTCACACCTGACGCTGTAATCTCACAATTACTTGCACTGCGGCGATAATTTGCCAGGATAAAGAGGTCATACCAGTGATGACCTCTGATCCTATAACAACTAAAGGCTATTGCGCTATGCAGACAAAAATCAAAGTACGCGGTTTTCACCTCGACGTTTACCAGCATGTGAACAATGCACGCTATCTTGAGTTTCTTGAAGAAGCGCGCTGGGACGGGCTGGAAAACAGCGAAAGCTTTCAGTGGCTGACCGCGCATAACATCGCGTTCGTGGTCGTCAACATCAACATCAACTACCGCCGTCCGGCCGTACTGGGTGATGTGCTCACCGTGACCAGCCAGGTACAACAGCTAAACGGGAAGAGTGGTGTCCTCAGTCAGGTTGTCACGCTGGATCCTGAAGGGCAGGTGGTGGCTGATGCGCTGATTACCTTCGTCTGTATCGATCTGAAAACGCAGAAAGCGCTGCCGCTTGAAGGGGAGTTGCGGGAAAAGCTGGAACAGATGATCGTGTAAGACATATCAGGGGGACGCGTGCTGTCGACACCTGTTTTGCGACAGCACGGTCAAATAACCCTATTTAAGCCCAGTCTTTTTCTGCATTGCGGCCATTACGCCAGCTTTATCGGCAAGATAGTGATTCAACCCGTTAGCGCGCAGGTTGCAGGCGGCACACTGGCCGCAACCGTCACCTTTGATGCCGTTGTAGCAGGTGAGGGTTTCACTGCGAACCAGGTCCAGCTTGCCCCAGTAGTCCGCCAGCGCCCAGGTTTCGGCTTTATCCAGCCACATCAGCGGGGTTTCAAAGCGCGTCTCTTTCGCCATGCCCAGATTGACGGCGTGGTTTAACGCTTTCACGAACTCATCGCGACAGTCCGGATAGCCGGAGAAGTCGGTCTCGCATACGCCGGTTATCACCGCTTCGGCTTGTACCTGGTAGGCGTAGATTGCCGTCAGGGTCAGGAAGAGGATATTTCGGCCAGGAACGAAGGTGTTCGGAATACCGCTGGCGTCAGGTTCGTAGTCCGGGACGGGAATACTGTCCCGGGTGAGGCTGCTGACGGCCAGTTCATTTAACAGCGTAACGTCCAGCACCTTGTGCGCGCGTGCGCCCAGTTTGAGGGCCAGTTCACGGGCAACGTCGATTTCAGCGCGATGGCGCTGACCATAATCGAAAGTGACACAGTGAACTTCATCGTACTGATGAAGGGCCTGGACCAGGCAGGTAGTAGAGTCTTGTCCTCCGCTGAACACGACGACGGCACGTTTCATAAATCATCTCGACAGTTACGTAAAAACGTTATGTTACCGTCTGACCACGACGGCGACCAGCTTCTTCACGATTTGGGGGCGGGCAGCCAGGCTTCGGTAAAGTCAAACCAGCCGCGGGTGTTAAGGCGTATGCCGTTGACCCCCGGCGGGGCGCTGATCTGGTATTGATAATTGAACAGTGGGGTGATGACCGCGTTCTCCATCAGCCGGCTAAATATCGCCTTCAGGCCCGCATGCCGGTCCTGTTCATTAGCCTGGGTCTGGACCGCATCCAGCGTCGCCTGCAGATGAGCATATTGCGGCGCGCTCAGCAGGTGTGGCCAGAGGGCATCACAACGCAGCCACTGCTCAAGCGTGTATTCCGGTGCTTCGCCAATCAGTCTGTCGCCCATCATGATGTCCGCGTCCGCCAGTTGCTGGCATCCGTCCCAGGTTTTCGCATCATAAAAGATAACCGTAAGCGCGCAGCCCTGCTGGGCAAGATACTGTTTTAGCTGACGCGCCATCGTGTGTAGCTCGACGGGCAAATGGTACAGCAGGGTTAACCTCTCCGGCAGAGGGACATGGGTTAAATCCGGCCACTGAGGAATTGCCCAGCCGGGCAGTAACTCCTCTGTTGGGGTAATCAGCCCTTCATTGAGCGGGAGCGTATGCAGAAGCGATGAGAGATGAATGATATTAATGAGTCGTCGCGCCTGCAGTTCACTCAGACGTGGGCTTTGCTTCAGGGTGAGATAACAAAAGCCCAGACTGGTGCTGTTAGTGACCAGACGCAAACTCTCAAGTTCATCCGGTTCGCCAATGGCTATCTGCACAGGATGACGGCAGCTGGTACCCAGCTCAGAGTCAAACAGCGTCGGGGTGATCCAGTACTCGATAGCCTTAAGCAGCGGGTGGCTGAGATGGTACTGTTCATGGCTCTCCAGACGAACCAGATCGGGTTCATACACGCTGAGCCTGAAAGGGCCACAACCCGTCATGGGCTGTTCGGGATGGGCAAGGCGGCTGCAATAGGTGGCCAGGCGGTGTGCCAGCCAGTAATCCGGCTGGTGCAGAGTAAATGTCAGACACTGAGGGTGGGTGACGTCAATACGCAAAACGCTCTGGAACAGTTTACGCAGGGCTGGCAGGGCAAGAAGCGCGTTCAGGCTTTGCTGAAGCTGCCCGGTTTCGACCTTATCGCCATTATGCCAGTGCAGGGTGGAGCGAATATAAAAATGCCAGCGCAGACCGTCCTCCGACACCGCCCAGTGATGGGCGAGATCGCCTGTGGGTTCACTGGAGTTGCCATGAAAACGCGTCAGCCCGGCAAAAATCTGTCCTGCCAGATGCTGTTCCGCGCGACCGGGCAGAAAGCCGGGTTCAAGCGGATCCAGTGCGCGGTAATAGGGGATACGCAGCGTCGGCGTGTCGTTTTGCCACTGCCCGCCTAAAAACGGGTGCAGCAATGACCGCAGTTCTTCGGGGGCAAGCTGGGCCAGTTCCAGCACGTTGTGCTGCTGTCCGCGCTTCAGCGCCTCTTCCATCATCGCATTACGCAGTGACTCCGGGGCGACATGGAACGTCAGCTCTCCCCGTTTGCCGCGACCAGACTGCGCTCGCCAGCTCAGCCAGCCCGCGTCCTGGGCCTGACGCAGCAGCGTGCGGACATGTCGTTCGCTGCAAAAACAGCGGGCAGCCAGTTCGCTGATGGTGACCTGCTGCATTGCCCCCTTTGAAGGCTGCCAGAGGCGTTGATACTGATTGAGTCGGTTGAGCTGGCGCATAAGAAACCCGGAACAATAATAATCATCTATTCACTATTACTTCCGTATATCTCACACGATACTGATGCACAAGTTAACCGCATCACATTTCGGGAGTAACCATGGCTCGGCTCGCTGCATTTGATATGGACGGTACGTTGTTAATGCCGGATCACCGTTTAGGGGAGAAAACCCTGAACACGCTGAAGCGCCTGCACGAGCGTAACGTCACCCTGACCTTTGCCACTGGTCGTCATGTGCTGGAAATGCGTCATCTTCTGGGCGCCTTCTCCCTCGACGCCTTTCTGATCACCGGCAACGGGACGCGAATTCACTCTGTAGAAGGGGAGATACTGCACCGTCAGGATCTCGACCCGGAAGTGGCAGATATCGTGCTGCACAGTACCTGGGACACGCAGGCCAGCATCCACGTCTTTAACGATCGGGGCTGGTTTACCGGGCGTGATATTCCGGAGTTGTTGCATGCGCATGTCTACAGCGGTTTTAGATACCAGCTTATCGATCTGCGTAAGATCCCCGCCCATGCGGTGACCAAGATCTGTTTCTGTGGCGATCATGACGATCTGTGCCGTTTACGCGTTCAGCTCAATGAGGTGCTGGGGAACCGGGCGCATCTGACCTTCTCGGCAGTGGATTGTCTGGAGGTGTTGCCTGTGGGCTGTAACAAAGGTTCAGCCCTGGCGGTACTGAGCGACCACCTGGGCTTAACGCTTCAGGATTGCATGGCGTTTGGCGATGCCATGAACGACCGGGAGATGCTGGGCAGCGTCGGCCGCGGTCTGATTATGGGGAATGCGATGGCGCAGCTAAAAGCGGCGCTTCCTCATCTGCCGGTTATAGGACACTGCCGCAACGAAGCGGTGTCCCATTTTTTGATGCATTGGCTGGACAATAACACCCTCCCATATTCCCCCGAATAGTGAGACCCTTCCAGCAAGCCAGACTTCGGTCTGGCTTTTTTTACTTCAGCAGCTGCGCAATCTGCGCTTTCCACGGGGCGATATCGCCGATGTTGGCCTGCACCCACTCCGCATTGTAGTAGGTCTCAAGGTAGCGCTCGCCGCTGTCGCACAACAGCGTGACGACAGAACCCGTGCGGCCCGCGTCGCGCATACGTGCGGCAAGCTGCAGTGCGCCCCACATATTTGTGCCCGTCGATGCGCCCACTTTACGACCCAGCTGCGTCTCCAGCCAGTGCGCCGTTACCACGCTTGCGGCATCCGGCACGCGGAGCATTTCATCCACCACATCCGGGATGAACGACGGCTCCACGCGCGGGCGGCCAATCCCTTCAATTTTGCTTCCCACCGGGCTGCGCAGGCTGGCATCGCGGTTTTGCCAGTAGTCGAGGAATACGGAGTTTTGCGGATCCACCACCATCAGTTGGGTATCGTAGCCCTGACAGCGAATGTAGCGTCCGATCGTGGCTGACGTGCCGCCTGTACCTGCGCTCATCACAATGTACGAGGGAACCGGATGCGGCTCGTGAGTCATCTGGCGGAAGATACTGTCGGCAATGTTGTTATTGCCGCGCCAGTCCGTCGCGCGCTCGGCGAAGGTGAACTGGTCCATATAGTGACCGTTGAGCTCACGGGCCAGCATTTCAGAGGCGGCGTAGATTTCGCAGGCGCTTTCCACAAAGTGGCAGCGACCGCCATAAAATTCGATCTGTTCGATTTTGCGTCTGGCGGTGCAGGAGGGCATGACTGCGATAAAGGGCAGACCCAGCAGGCGAGCAAAATAGGCTTCGGACACCGCCGTTGAACCGGATGAGGATTCAATAATGGTGGTGCCTTCTTTAATCCAGCCGTTACATAAACCGTATAAAAACAGTGAGCGCGCCAGGCGATGCTTCAGGCTACCGGTAGGATGGGTGCTTTCATCTTTCAGATAGAGCTGTATGCCGTCAAATCCCGGCAGGGAAAGGCGAATCAGGTGCGTATCCGCCGAGCGCTGATAGTCGGCATTGATTTCGCTGATCGCATGTTTAACCCAAGTGCTATTCATCGTAGTTATCCGTTTGTCATTTTGTGCCTAGCATAGCGAAAAGCACAGAAAAAATTGTTGCTATCTGGCCTTTAAAATAGAATCAAGGGAGAAAAATTTTCTCTGTGAGGTGGGTATGCTAGATAAAATTGACCGTAAGCTCCTGTCGTTACTGCAGAGTGACTGTACCCTCTCTTTGCAGGCGCTGGCCGATGCCGTTAATCTGACCACCACGCCGTGCTGGAAGCGCCTGAAGAAGCTTGAGGATGACGGTATTCTTCTGGGACGCGTCGCGTTATTAGATCCCGAAAAACTGGGGCTTGGGTTGACGGCTTTTGTCCTGATAAAAACGCAGCATCACAGCAGCGAATGGTATTGCCGCTTTGTCACGCAGGTCTCGGAAATGCCGGAGGTGCTCGGTTTCTGGCGGATGGCCGGCGAGTACGATTACCTGATGCGCGTTCAGGTGGCCGACATGAAGCGCTATGATGACTTCTACAAACGGCTGGTGAACAGCGTACCGGGATTATCGGACGTCACCTCGAGCTTCGCCATGGAACAGATTAAATACACCACAGCGTTACCTATTGAATAACTTCGTAAAATACCTTCAGGAACAAACCGCGTGCGATTATTTGCCCAACTAAGCTGGTACTTTCGTCGGGAGTGGCAACGCTACCTCGGCGCCGTATGCCTGCTTATTATCATTGCCATTTTGCAGTTGATCCCGCCGAAAGTGGTGGGATACGTCGTGGATGGCGTCACCGAACAGCATTACACCACCGCACGGGTGCTGATGTGGGTTGGCACGCTGGTGCTGACGGCCGTCATTGTTTATTTGCTGCGCTACGTCTGGCGCGTGCTGCTGTTTGGCGCGTCCTACCAGCTGGCCGTAGAGCTGCGTGAGGATTTTTATCACCAGCTGAGCCGGCAGCATCCCGAATTTTATCTGCGCCATCGTACCGGGGATCTTATCGCGCGCGCCACTAACGATGTCGATCGCGTGGTCTTTGCCGCCGGGGAAGGGGTGCTGACGCTGGTGGACTCGCTGGTGATGGGCTGTGCGGTGCTGATCGTCATGTCCACACAGATCAGCTGGCAGTTAACCCTGCTTGCCCTGTTGCCGATGCCGCTCATGGCGCTGGCGATCAACCGCTACGGCGAACAGCTGCACGAGCGTTTCAAGCTGGCGCAGGCTGCGTTTTCGTCGCTAAACGACCGCACCCAGGAGAGCATGACCAGCATCCGGATGATCAAAGCGTTTGGCCTGGAAGACAGACAGTCGGCGCTGTTCGCGGCCGATGCCGCCGACACGGGGGCGAAGAACATGCGCGTCGCGCGTATCGACGCCCGGTTTGACCCGACCATCTATATCGCGATTGGCATGGCCAACCTGCTGGCGATTGGCGGCGGAAGCTGGATGGTGGTTCAGGGGACGTTAACTCTGGGGCAACTGACCAGCTTTGCTATGTATCTGGGGCTGATGATCTGGCCGATGCTGGCGCTGGCCTGGATGTTTAACATCGTGGAGCGCGGCAGCGCTGCCTATAGCCGCATTCGCGCCATGCTGGCCGAAGCGCCGGTGGTCAATGACGGTAGTGAAGTGGTACCAGAAGGGCGCGGCGTCATGAAAGTCGACATCCGCCAGTTTGTCTATCCGCAAACGGAACATCCGGTACTGGAGAACGTCAGCTTTACCCTTCAGCCCGGCCAGATGCTGGGTATCTGTGGCCCGACTGGGTCCGGCAAAAGTACCGTGCTCTCACTGCTCCAGCGCCATTTTGACGTTACGCAGGGCGATATTCGCTTCCATGATATTCCCCTGACCAGGCTGATGCTGGATGAGTGGCGAGGCCGACTGGCGGTCGTCAGCCAGACGCCGTTCCTGTTTTCAGACACCGTGGCAAACAACATTGCCCTTGGACGCCCAAGGGCGACGCAGGGAGAAATTGAGCATGTGGCGCGCTTAGCCAGCGTACATGATGACATTCTGCGCCTGCCGCAGGGCTACGAAACGGAAGTCGGGGAACGGGGCGTCATGCTGTCCGGTGGCCAAAAACAGCGTATCTCGATTGCGCGTGCGCTGTTGCTGAATGCGGAAATCCTGATTCTGGATGATGCCCTTTCCGCCGTGGATGGCCGTACCGAACATCAGATCCTGCATAACCTGCGCCAGTGGGGTGACGGGCGCACGGTGATTATCAGCGCCCACCGTTTGTCGGCGCTGACGGAAGCCAGCGAAATTCTGGTATTACAACATGGGCATATTGCCCAGCGCGGGCAGCACGAAACGCTTGCGGAGCAACCAGGCTGGTATCGAGATATGTATCGCTATCAACAGCTTGAAGCGGCGCTGGACGATGCGCCAGAACACGCTGAGGAGGCGGACAATGCGTAAGCTCGGAACAATGTGGCCGACGCTGAAACGTCTGCTGGCCTATGGCTCGCCGTGGCGTAAACCGCTGTCCGTGGCCGTGCTTTTACTGTGGATTGCTGCAGTGGCTGAAGTGAGCGGCCCGCTGCTCATCAGCTACTTCATCGACAATATGGTTGCCAAAAGCTATCTGCCACTGGGGCTGGTGGTGGGCCTGGGCGTGGCCTACGTAGGTTTGCAGCTGGCGGCCGCAGGTCTCCACTATGCCCAGTCGCTGCTGTTTAACCGGGCCGCGGTGGGCGTCGTACAGCAGTTGCGCACGGACGTCATGGACGCCGCGCTTCGCCAGCCGCTCAGCGAGTTTGATATCCAGCCCGTCGGGCAGGTGATTTCGCGCGTGACCAACGACACCGAGGTGATCCGCGATCTGTACGTGACCGTGGTGGCAACCGTGTTGCGCAGCGCAGCGCTGATTGGCGCGATGCTGGTGGCGATGTTCAGCCTCGACTGGCGCATGGCGCTGGTGGCCATCACTATCTTCCCGGCAGTGCTGATCGTGATGGTTATCTATCAACGCTACAGTACGCCAATTGTGCGTCGGGTGCGCACCTACCTGGCCGACATCAATGATGGCTTCAACGAAGTGATCAACGGCATGAGCGTCATCCAGCAGTTCCGCCAGCAGGCACGTTTTGGCGAGCGGATGGGGGAAGCCAGCCGTTCGCACTATATGGCGCGCATGCAGACGCTGCGGCTTGACGGGTTCCTGTTACGCCCGCTGCTGAGCCTTTTCTCCGCGCTGGTGCTTTGCGGGCTGCTGATGCTTTTTGGCCTGACCACACAAGGGACCATTGAGGTGGGCGTGTTATACGCCTTTATCAGCTACCTTGGCCGCCTGAACGAACCCTTGATCGAGTTGACGACGCAGCAGTCTATGCTCCAGCAGGCGGTGGTGGCAGGGGAGCGCGTATTCGAGCTGATGGACAGGCCGCGTCAGACTTACGGTAACGATGATCGTCCTCTGCAAAGCGGGGCGATTGCCTTTGATAACGTCTCGTTTGCCTACCGCGACGACCAGCTGGTGCTGCAGGATATCTCGCTTGCCGTTCCGTCACGCGGGTTCGTGGCGCTGGTGGGGCATACCGGCAGCGGTAAGAGCACGCTAGCCAGCCTGTTAATGGGGTATTACCCGGTCAGCCGCGGTGAAATTCGCCTCGACGGACGCCCGCTGGCGTCTCTCAGCCACACCGTGTTACGCAAAGGCGTTGCGATGGTGCAGCAGGATCCGGTCGTCCTGGCCGATACCTTCTACGCCAACGTAACCCTGGGGCGAGACTACACTGAGGAGCAGGTCTGGGACGTGCTGGAAAAAGTGCAGCTGGCAGAGCTGGCACGCGGGTTTAGCGACGGCATCAGGACGAAACTGGGCGAGCAGGGAAACAATCTTTCTGTTGGACAAAAACAGCTTCTGGCGCTGGCGCGCGTGCTGATTGAAACGCCGCAGATCCTGATTCTGGATGAAGCGACGGCCAGCATTGACTCCGGCACCGAGCAGGCCATCCAGCAGGCACTGGCTGCCGTACGCGACCATACCACGCTGGTGGTGATTGCCCACCGCCTGTCCACCATCGTCGATGCGGACACGATCCTGGTGCTACATCGCGGACACGCCGTTGAGCGCGGTACGCACCGCGAACTTCTTGAGGCCAAAGGGCGTTACTGGCAGATGTACCAGCTGCAGCTGGCGGGCGAAGAGCTGGCAGCCAGCGTGCGCGATGAAGAGTCGCTTAGCGCCTGATGCACTAAAATGAGGCGATGCGCTAACAGTCATTCCTGTTGGTGCAAAACTGAAACGCACCCTGCACCGGCATGGTGCGTTTTTTTTCGCCGGTTCGTTAATCAGGACCGTGTAATGCTCATCACACCGCTGTTCCCTCCGGTTTTCATTTCTGGCACATCCCTTGCAATAGCTTCTGCGTAAGCTGCGGCCATTACCGAATTCTGACTGGAGGGGATCTATGAAGCTGGTTACGGTTGTAATCAAACCATTCAAACTCGAAGACGTGCGTGAAGCGCTGTCTTCAATGGGTATTCAGGGACTGACTGTCACCGAAGTGAAAGGCTTTGGTCGTCAGAAGGGTCATGCCGAGCTTTATCGCGGGGCGGAATACAGCGTTAACTTTCTGCCAAAAGTAAAAATTGATGTCGCGATTGCTGACGATCAGCTTGATGAAGTCATTGATGTCATTAGCAAAGCGGCCTACACCGGCAAAATTGGCGACGGCAAAATTTTCGTTGCCGAACTGCAGCGCGTCATTCGCATCCGTACCGGCGAATCTGACGAAGCGGCACTGTAATTAACGCCTGGCACACAGTGATAGGGATCGAGAAAATGAAGATAGCAACACTTAAAACGGGTCTGGGTTCGCTGGCGCTGCTGCCGGGCCTGGCGCTGGCCGCGCCTGCGGTGGCAGACAAAGCCGATAACGCCTTTATGATGATCAGCACCGCGCTGGTGCTGTTCATGTCCATTCCGGGCATTGCGCTGTTCTACGGCGGCCTGATCCGTGGCAAAAACGTTCTCTCCATGCTGACGCAGGTTGCCGTGACCTTCGCACTGGTCTGCGTGCTGTGGGTGGTTTACGGTTACTCGCTCGCTTTCGGCACCGGCAACGCATTCTTCGGTAACTTCGACTGGGTGATGCTGAAAAATATTGAACTGACCGCGCTGATGGGCAGTTTCTATCAGTATATTCACGTGGCGTTCCAGGGCTCCTTCGCCTGCATTACCGTCGGGCTGATTGTGGGCGCACTCGCCGAGCGTATTCGCTTCTCTGCCGTCCTGATCTTCGTGGTGGTCTGGCTGACGCTCTCCTATGTGCCGATTGCGCACATGGTCTGGGGTGGCGGTCTGCTGGCGACGCACGGTGCGCTGGACTTCGCAGGCGGTACCGTTGTGCACATTAACGCCGCGGTAGCGGGTCTGGTGGGTGCCTACCTGATTGGCAAACGCGTGGGCTTCGGTAAAGAAGCGTTCAAACCGCACAACCTGCCGATGGTCTTTACCGGTACAGCGATCCTCTACTTTGGCTGGTTTGGCTTTAACGCAGGCTCAGCAAGTGCCGCGAGCGAAATTGCCGCGCTGGCCTTTGTGAACACCGTTGTGGCCACGGCGGGTGCGATCCTCTCCTGGGTATTCGGCGAGTGGGCAGTGCGCGGTAAACCTTCCCTGCTGGGTGCCTGCTCGGGTGCGATTGCTGGTCTGGTCGGTATCACCCCTGCGTGTGGGTATGTCGGTGTAGGTGGTGCGCTGCTGGTCGGCCTGGTGTCGGGTCTGGCGGGTCTGTGGGGCGTGACGGCGCTGAAACGTCTTCTGCGCGTGGATGACCCTTGCGATGTGTTTGGCGTGCACGGCGTGTGCGGCATTATCGGTTGTATCATGACCGGTATCTTCGCGGCGAAATCACTGGGTGGCGTGGGCTATGCGGAAGGCGTGACCATGGTTCATCAGGTGCTGGTGCAGCTGGAAAGTATTGCGATCACCGTTGTATGGTCTGCCGTTGTCGCTTTCATTGGCTACAAACTGGCGGATATGACGGTCGGCCTGCGTGTACCTGAAGAGCAGGAACGCGAAGGTCTGGACGTCAACAGTCACGGCGAGAATGCGTATAACGCCTAAGGTAAAAGCAAAACGGCAACTTCGGTTGCCGTTTTTAGTGTTTGTTCCCTCTCCCTGTGGGAGAGGGTCAGGGTGAGGGCATCAGGCCGCACAAGGTAAAAGCAAAACGGTAACCTAGGTTGCCGTTTTTTGTGTTTATTCCCTCTCCCTGTGGGAGAGGGCCAAATCACCCTCTGTTACGCATTACCCCTTCCTGCACCGTCGAGGCGACCAGCACGCCATCCTGCGTATAAAACTCTCCACGCACAAACCCACGCGCGCTTGATGCCGACGTGCTCTCCACGCTGTAGAGCAACCACTCGTTCATATTGAACGGACGGTGGAACCACATGGAGTGATCAATCGTCGCAACCTGCATCCCTTTTTCAAGGAAGCCGACGCCGTGAGGCTGTAGCGCCACCGGCAGGAAGTTGAAATCTGACGCATAACTCAGCAGATACTGATGAACGCGGAAGTCCTCTGGCACGGTACCGTTAGCCCGGATCCAGACCTGGCGCTTCGGTTCCGCGATGTGACCTTTCATCGGGTTGTGGAACTCGACGGGGCGGATCTCAAGTGGCTTATCGCAGAGAAACTTCTCTTTAACCTGTGGCGGAAGCAGATGCGCCAGTGCACGGGCGATATCGGTCTCTGATTGCAGCGAGTCGGGGGACGGGGCCGGGGGCATCTCTTTCTGATGTTCGTAGCCAGGCTCCGGAGCCTGGAAAGAGGCGGTCATGTAAAAGATGGGCTTTCCGCTCTGGATGGCCGCGACGCGTCGTGCGCTGAAACTGTTGCCATCTCTCAGGACTTCAACATCATACACAATCGGTTTTGCGCTATCGCCAGGACGTAAGAAGTAGCTGTGGAATGAATGCACCAGACGGTCTGCCGGGACAGTCTCCTTTGCAGCGTACAGCGCTTGTCCTACGACTTGCCCACCGAAGACCTGGCGTAAGCCTAAATCTTCGCTCTGTCCGCGAAAGAGTCCTTCCTCAATTTTTTCCAGGTTCAGTAATGTCAGCAGATTGTTCAGTGCCTGACTCATAGTTGTCCTCAATAAACGCCGTAGCGAAAGATAGGCTGAGTATAACGCAGAAATGAAAGTGGTCCGATGGGTAGATTAATCTGAATATCGGGACGATTTCAGGCATTAATCAGTGATTTGTGCCACACTTATATGCGTTATGTGATTGAAACGACATCGGATGGGATCGATCCCGCTGGTGCATTGATGATAAGGAGACTTCAATGAAACTCGTGCCCATGCTAAGTGGTGTAGCTATTGCGGTGGCGTTGTCCGCCTGTGCCGGTAAGAGCGCCCAGGTGCCAGTGCCAGCGGCAGATCCGAACGGGATCAATACCCTTTCGCAGCAATCCATTCAGCAGCCTAACGTTTCCGGTACTATCTGGATTAAACAGAAAGTGGCGTTACCGCCGGATGCGGTATTAACGGTGACCCTGTCGGATGCTTCCCTGGCCGACGCACCTTCGAAGGTTGTGGCTCAGCGTGCCGTCCGGACAGAAGGCAAGCAGGCGCCGTTTAGCTTCGTGTTACCATATAACCCATCGGACGTACAGCCTAATGCCCGTATTCTGCTGAGTGCCGCGGTAACGATTAACGGTAAGCTGGTCTTTATCACCGATACGGTCCAGGAAGCGATCAACAACGGTGGGACAAAAATCGACCTGAACCTGGTTCCTGTGCAGCAGACTGAAGTGCCTGTCGCCCCGGCGACCGGTCAGCCGTCCCTGCCAACCCCACCCACTCAGATGTAATGAGAGTATTTCCCCTCTCCTGCGGGAGAGGGGTCAGTACACCCAGCGGTATTTCTGCAAATCAATCTGCCCCGACCCGGATACCTGCACACCCTCTGACAGTAACGCCTGACGCTGGCGCTGGAGATCTGGCCCGGTGAGCGAGATGGCACCGTGTCGATTCACCACCCGATGCCAGGGCAACGTACTGCCTTCCGGTAGCCGTTTGAGGACGCCGCCCACCTGTCGCGCCGCACGAGGGGACCCCGCCAGACGCGCCACATCACCATAAGTAGTGACATACCCTTCTGGAACAGAGGCCACTATTTGCCATACACGCTGTGGAAAGGAGTCGTGTTCGTCCATACCTTCACCTGTGGGGATGTTCTGGACAACCATGGTAAACGAAGATCGTCATGATTGCTGCGCCTGTTTGCGCAAGAAACCAGCATCCGGTTCCTCGCGGCTTGCAATTGGGCGTTAGCACAGGGATAATGCGCCAGCGCGTTGGTTATCAACGCTCTCAATGGGGGCTCTGTTGGTTCTCCCGCAACGCTACTCTGTTCACCAGGTCAGGTCCGGAAGGAAGCAGCCAGGGCAGACGACGTGTGTGCCGGGATGTAGCTGGCAGGGCCCCCACCCATTTCTGCTAACTGCATGATATCCATCATGTAACCCTCTCCTTTCGTGCATTGAAACGGCGGTGATACAACTTTCGTGTATCACTTAGGACGCTAATCAATGTCGCATCTGATGCTTTCCCGTCACGGGATCTGGTACTACCGTAGGGTCTACCTGACACCTCGGAAACGCCGTGAAATTCGTATTTCTCTTCGCACACGTTCCAAGCGTGAAGCTTTGCTCCGTGTGGAGAAATATCTCACCTCACAACCTTTCCACTGCGTTCCGCAGTCCATCCCGGCACACACTGCTACCCCGTCTGCTTCCTTCCAACAACCACAACAGAAAAAGCCTTTCAAGAGCCTGAAGAGCGAGCTTGATAAGTACACCAAGGCTAAAACAGGAGAGGTTGGTGAACGGGAAATACTGACGATCAATAGGTGCGTAAATGCATATCTGAATTCTACAAAAGAGCCTTTCAGCAAACGAAGCGCGGCGGCGTTTGTTGATGGCCTTGAAGGTTCAGCATCCACCAGAAACCGTTACATCAAAAAGAACTCGGCGTTTTTCAAATGGCTTGCAACTCGCACGGATGATGAGATTCGAAATCCATTTGAGGGGATGGGTGTTAAGGAAATAACCGCACCAATGGATCGCCGTCCAGCATACACGCTCAACGATCTGAAACGATTGCACATTGCTTTACATGGCGTGAAGGATTGGAAACGGTGGATCATTCTGATTGGTCGCTATTCGGGGATGAGGCAGAATGAGATCTGCCAGCTTTACCACAATGACGTGATGAAAGTTGACGGAGTTTGGTGCTTCCGTGTTGATAACTTGAATCAGAATCAGACGCTTAAAACGGACAGTTCGCGCCGATTCGTTCCGATCAATTCGCAACTGCTGACACTTGGTCTACTTGATTTTATCAAAGAAAGAAAAGGCCATCTGTTCCCTGAGCTAACATTGCATCTTGGGAGCTATGGTCACTATTTCAGCCGTTGGTTTACGAGGTTCAGAGGCAAGCATAGCCTGCCTGAATATCATTCACTGCGCCACTATGCCGCCACAACATTCAAACAGAATGGCTTCCCTGAACAGTTCGCTTCGCAGGTGCTCGGACACTCGAACGCAACGATCACGTACAACCGATACGGGAAGGGGATTGCTGTCAGGACGCTCATCGAGTTAATTGAGGTACTCTAAAGTTATCTGGATAAGCAAATTCACGCTGGTTCCAAAGGGGATAAATACGCTTCGAAAATCTTGAGTGCCAATCATAACCCCTTTAAATATAGAGGTTTTGTGATCCGTGTTGTTTTAGCGAGGTTTCCAAAAGTGATAGTCTGGAAATCATGCTAATGCACTATTGATGGGGGTAGGATAATTATGCCAACTCGTAGAATCGCTTATGCATACTACGATCCTGATTGGATTAAAGGCGAGCATACGCTTCTCGCCCTCAAAAGGAATACTGTCGAGCCGCTTGCTTATTCACTGTCTATGAAAGGATATATTTTTTGTCCTTCTTGCTATGAACATATAACTCGGGTGCCTGCCGATCCTGACAAGGGCATGACTACGAATGAAGTTCCGGCCTATTACAAACACCTTAAAGATGATAATGCGCCTTTCTGTAGTTTGAGATGTGGCCCCATTCAGTACAAAAAATACGCATCTCAAGAGGATGCAAAAAAAGCCGTTGAAGATGAAGAGCTTATAGTCATAAGCGGTTTTCTCGAGTCTCGTCCTGATAACAATCCAAGGATCGATTCTGAGGGCAGTGAGGTACCTGTCGATTCTCATTTTGAGAGAAAAAATGGCAAAGAGGTTTCATTGCCTATTTCCCGCCATCATGGTGAGTCTTTCAAGGTTCCGAGCCAAGTAACTAGTGTCCAGTCTTTATGCGTTAATTTCGATCATAATTATTACCGTGAGATTTACCTTGTTGGCACAGATGGTAAAGCAAAGCGCTACAGATTTTGTGACTCACTAAAAGAAATCAATGACATAACTGAGGGTTCTCCTGATCCAGCATTCTTTTTTGGTACGTTTTGGAAAATTGAGACGTTTACAGGCCATAGTAATGTCTGGTTAAAGATCAACCAAGGAACATCATTTAGGGATTTCAGAGTACGTATCACTAATGATACCGCTGAAGGGAGAGGATTTTTTAATGATAAAAATCGTGGGAGGATAACCGTTTTTTATAGTCGAGTAGATGAGGTCGGCATGGGTTATATGACACCCCAGTTAGGGTGGGGGGAGGTGGCACTTTTGCCTGCAAAATATGATGATTTTTTAATCAGTGATTATGCGTCATCTCGTAAGGACAATCATTAATTTTCGATTGGTGTGAGGAATCGACAAGATTATAAGCCCTGCTGAAGCAGGGTTTTTTTATGTGTAAAGCTGACCGATCAGGCGGCTTCGTTCGACCATACGTCAGGTATCTACAGCGCCAGGATTGTCTTGTGTCGCAGACTGTATCTCACTTTGTGTAGCAGATAAAGTCAGTTAAGAAGCAAAAAACTAGCAGGGGCGAAACCAGCTAATCTGCTGAAAATTGAAACAAATATTTATTTTGAAAAGTCGAAATTTGAGGGTGTAGATAAAAATCAGCTATACGCGAGAAGCGGAGTTTCAGTGCCGGTTGGCTTAACAAACATCGCAGCATGTCAATGAGCTGAGAGAAAGCCAGTAAGAAAATAAATATGAAGCTGTAATGACTTTTCGATAATCACTTCTTGATTTTGTCATAATATTTATGTTGAAATCATGAAGTGAAACTACCGGAGAGACTTTCATGACCATGCCTTACTGTATCCTGCATACCGAAGCTGATTCAGATGTTGTACTTAATGGACTGGGCTTTTCAGAAAACGACATTCATGCTGCTCTGACATCTGCTTTGTACGAGCGCCGCAAATCCAGCAAGCTACACCCCGCTGTCGATGCAGGGTTCCGTTTCTGGAGTGAAATGGTTGCCGCGACACGCCGTGTACTAATTGGTAAGGGTAACGGCTGGTCCCCTGAAGTGGTAAAGCGAATGGAAATGGTCGCTAACTCAGCGAGAGGGGTTAATCTGATTATCACCTCGGGTGACAGACACACCGGGCGTCCTGATGGATTGCCGAAAACCAAAAATGCCAAAGGTGAGGCAACGCGCTCGATTGTTCACAACAATCCTGGCACAGTTGATATGTTCCAGACGGATGCATTGTATTCAGGCAAATCTGAAATCACTCCGATAGATAGCACTCGCACTTATATCGTCCTGTACTATTATGATGCGGCTAACAAAGAGGTTCGCTGCGAGGTGTCTTATCCGGTAGGAATGGTGAATCAGGACGGATTTGCCCGCGTAAGCGCTTGGAGTGAGCGTATTATTTTGAGTCCTCTGCCATTTGAAGGTGCGGATATTTTCCCTGATGAGGATTTCAATGATGACATATCAATTACTGTTGAAAGCAAATGAGTAACCCTGTTGATGACGGTAAACGTCTTTTTAATCCATCCCGGCTCAAGCTGGCACGGATCAGACGCAAACTGACCCTAAAAGAACTGGCAGAAAAGATGGGACTTTCCAGCCGTATCGTAATTGAGTACGAAAAAGCCTATTGCCTATATGAACCCACGCCAGAGACGGTCCAGGCGTACGCTAGAGCTCTGAAATACCCAGAGTCCTTTTTTTTCGGGGATGACGTAGAAGCAATCGATCCACTGACGGTTTCATTCCGTTCTTTGCGCACGACAAAAGCCGCCGACCAGCATGCGGCAATCGGGGCTGGTGCGCTGGGAGTTATGCTGAGCGAGTATTTCAGCACCCGTTTCACTCTGCCGCAGCCTGAATTGCCGAATCTTCGTGGAAGTGAGCCTGAGATCGCTGCTCAGGCGGTGCGCGAAGCTTGGGGTATTGGCAAGAAGAGCATCACCAACGTTGTTCATCTTCTGGAGAAGCACGGCGTTAAGGTGTTCTGGCTCTCGGAGGAAACGGCGAGTATCGATGCATTTTCGTTCTGGAAAGATGATGTCCCTTACATCTTCCTGAACACTCGTAAATCAGGTGAACGCAGTCGTTTCGATGCGGCACATGAACTTGCTCACCTGGTGCTCCACCGTCATGGTGACGTCAAGGGGCAAGATGCAGAGCGTGAAGCGGATGCTTTTGCGTCGGCATTTCTGATGCCCTTGGAAAATGTGATGGCTGTTAAGATGACGTTGCCGACGTTCGACAAAATCGTGCAATTGAAATCGCTCTGGAAAGTCTCGGCGATGGCTCTGATTGTCAGAATGCGAAATCTGAACATGCTTACAGAATGGCAGTACAACAGTCTGATGCGCGATGCGACGGCAAAGGGGTATCGAACCGGTGAGCCGGGAGGAATCGAGCGTGAAAGATCGCTCATTATTGAAAAAATGATGACCGCTCTGGCTGGTAACGGCATTAATCTGACTCAATTGAGTGATGAGCTTAACGTGCCTCTTGATGAACTGAGTAGCCTGCTTTACGGTGTGGCGGCAATTAGTGGTGGTAATTGCGGAACATCAAGCTCACTATCAAAGGCCTCTCTCCGTCTGGTGTGAAAAGCTATAAGCCGTTAGAGACCGTCTTTAGCGGCTTATTATTGATCGCCAGTGGGCTCACCGCAGTCATCCTTCTGAGCAATAACCTTCATTTTCGATGTTCGACACAATTCTTATCCATAATTTACTCACTTTCGACCGTGTTGAAACTTTTGCTATATGGGCAATGTTTCGACTTCGTGACGTAGGTAAAGGTGTAAATACTGTTGGAATAGACACACAAGGTTTGCCCGTTCGCCGTGGTTGACTGCTCCGGGTTGCTCATAGTTATACGCCCGGCATTGGCACTTAACGCAGCAAGAATAAATCCCATCAACAACACTCTTCTTACCATCTCTAAACCTCCATTGCAGTTGATTTCTGCCGCCTTCCTGCAAGCGGTGTATGTAGGATGCATCTCCATCATTGATCTATAAAAACGATCAATAATATAATTTCGATCGATAAAATCTATTATTAATGATAACGATCAAGTCTGCATACAGGAAGAAGCATGAAAAAAATTATTGGGTTTTCTCTGGCGTTCTGCGCTTTCTCGTCCGTAGCTGGTGATGCTGCCTCAGGCGAAATCCAGCCATATCCTGAATACCTGTCTGCCTATGTCAAAACGCTTGTTACAGCCAGTTGCGACCAGGTACTTTCAGATGATGGAAAGAACTCCATTGATAGAGTCATCAAATCCATCAGCACCAGCGCCACCAAAGGAATGACTACCGACACGGAAAGCTACTACGCTGTTTACAATTCAATCGTCTTTGGTGCTGAGATGGGGGATAAGCTAAAAAATGCTAAGAAACAGAAAATGATTCTGGCAACGAAAGACAAAATTGGAATAGATAGTTGCGGTGGTGTTGGTGCTTATGCATTGATACATAAGGATTTTAGAAAGATGACCCTTACGGGGCTAATGCCTTTAGCCACGCAAGCTGGTGTCGTAAACCCGAAGACGACAACTTCTGATGAGGGCATTTACCGTACAACAGCAAAAGCTCTGGCAGAACTGTACAGCGCTAATGAAGTTGCAGCGGATGACAAGATTGGTGGTCGTAAGGTGGAAATGACCGGAACTGTTCAGGACATAACAAAAAATTTCGCGAATGATGTCGTTCTTAAACTTGAAAGTGGTAATCGCTTCATGCCTGTCAGCCTGAGTATGGCTGATTCAGAGATGGCGCAGGCGTCGAAGCTGAAGAAAGGGCAGAAGATAACCGTGACTTGCGAAAAGATGCAGCTTTTCATCGGTGCACCGTCTGGCGGCAACTGCACCTTTAACTGATCTTTCATACAGTTTGCCGGGTAAATTCCCGGCGACTTACCCAACTCCCCGCCGGGTAGATTCAGAAGTACCCCTACCAAATACACTACCAGTAGCTCAAATATCCCAGTCGAGTTATCAGCACGGCCTGAGCACATAAAGATAAACAATTTTGAAGTTGTATCTTGGCCTACCCTGCTAAAAATTGTACTTTCATTTTGACAAGAGATATCAATACGGGAACGAAAATGCCTGAAAAATTGCTATTTAAAGCTCCTTGCCCAAAATGCCAAGGGGACTGTAACGCATTTGTCCATGGAGAGACTTCTACTGAGTGGAGTGATGACAGCGATCCTGATAACTACATGTATGGTGGAACATTCCATAAGCTTTTAGAATGCTGTGGTTGCAGTACCGTCTTTTACTTCACTGATTCATCCCATAGCGAGGAATGGGATTTTGACAAAAATGGACAGATGTACCTGATCCACAACATTAAAACCTTCCCTGCACGAGATCTTAGACCAAGGTGGTTTGATTCGCTCTTTCGCAAAGATTATATCCTATATCATATTTTATATGAGGTTTATAATGCTGTAGGTAACGAATCATATATTCTCGCTACTATTGGCCTCAGAACAGCCTTTGATCGAGCAATTGAAATTATCGGTATCGATCCAGAGTTAAAAATGTACCAAAAGGTTGATGCTGTCTTGAAGGAAGGTTTTGTTGGCGAAACAGAACGCGAGCAGCTCAGTATAGTCACCGAGGCAGGCAATGCTGCGGCCCATCGCGGATGGTCGCCAAATAGCCACGAATTTACTCCTTTACTACAAGCAATCGAGCGTTTTATAGAAAAGTCGGTTATGCGTGATAAGCGCATTGAGGAACTCAAAGAAATAATCCCAATGAAACAAAAAAAACGCAGATGAAAAAACCGTCATTGAAGCCCCTGGGCTTAGCGAAGAGCTACAGGGGTCTAACGTTTTTTTAATGAAACCATCCCTCCGCCGTGAAGGGTCCAGAAGTCCCCTTTCCCCAAATACGTACAGGCGGAAATATCAATGGCGTATGTGCAGCACGGCCAAACCCGGATTTTCTGAAGCATAAAGCCAGCCCTGGAAATATAGAAATATCAGGTCGGGCTGTGGATGCAGTGATTATCAGGCGGTTTCGAGGATTTTCTTTACCTTGGCGACCATCCCAACGGAGCAATCACACAGTTTCGCAATCTCTGCATATGTATTCCCGCCTTTGGTGAGATACAACTCAATCTTGCGTCGCAGGTCTGTATCCGCTGGTCTGCCTTTGTACTTATTTTCAGCCTTTGCTTTAGCAATGCCCTGTGCCTGACGTTGGCGGCGTTTGGTGTAGTCCTCGTGTGCGTAATGGGCTGCAATATCCATCATGAGGCCGTTGATAAGCTCAATGATGCGGTCACCTGCTGCGGATTTTAATGCATCGTGCGATGTAGGCAGATCCACAACGACGACGCGTAAGCCCTGCTTTTCAATGCGAGCCTTGAGGGCTTCATATTGTACAGCGGGGAGTCGGGTTAAGCGATCGATGGACTCCACCAGCAAAAAGTCACCCTTTTCGGCTGCGGCAAGCAGACGGGAAAGTTCCGGGCGCTCCAGCTTGGCACCAGAAAAGTTTTCGACATAATACTCAACACTTGTTAGCCGATGCTCCTCAACAAAGTCCTTTATGGTTTCAAGTGCGCGTGTAGCGTCTTGATCGTCAGTGGATGCCCTGAGGTAAGCGTGGGTCGTGATTTGGTGTGTAGTCATTGTTTTTTTCACATTGGGTTTTCACTGTGTAACTTTACGTGAATTATTTACATAGAGTCAATTTTTACTACTCATTGTGAATGAATTTGTTCACGAAAGCTCTTTTCATTTCAGGTATACCCTTTGTGAATACCACAATCCTAACTCAATACATGAGAGGATGATCGCCCTAAGGCTTTTTCGGTTCGTCGCATTTGTAAAACATTTCGACGGTGTAGCCGCAGACTGTGGATTTATGTTTTTCAATGAAGTGCTCGTTCCGCAGTTCAATAATCTCACTCACTGATTTTTTCAATATGCTTGTTCCGAACTGGTGAAAGCTCTCATATCGGTTACCATCAACAACGCAGTACCGAGGCATATGTTTAATCCCACCGCGATTCAATTTGATTGGGCGGTTTGTTACTGGACAAATTTTGTGTGTCATCAATTGACCCTCTATGAGCAAGTTGTATTCAGAACAATTTAATCACTTCCAGATACCAGTTACAGGTTTTTTATCGCTTTTGCGCTCATGAAAGCGATATTTACCAGCTTTTTCGTTTAAATGTTCCGGGAAAGTCCCCGACTGTTTCACAGACAAAGAGCATTTTCTGATTGGAAATTCTCTGGCGAAGTTGAGAATAAACAGCTATATTTAAAAGTTAACCAAAAGTATAAGAGATAAACCCTTGTTAAACGCAACATGCGCCATCGTGAGCGCGTTTTATGGTGTAGGTAATGGTAGGTGCTGCTTTTGATTTTCGAGGGCGCATGGGGCGTTACATGAAGGATTTCGCGATCATAGCTTTTGTTTCGTTATTGTAAAGTTGGATGTATCCGACGGTATTTTTCCGGGTTAGCGTCTGCAATATCCTTTGCTTTCTGAATGGCTCGTTTCAATGCGCCTTCGTCGATGACGGTAACGGGGCTCTCTTGCCCCTTGGTCTGGCTGGATTGCGCTGTCATGCTTTCACCATACCGAGGGCAGCCCTCAACTGGTCACGCATTGCAGCTTCTTCGGCAGCTGCTTGCTGAACTGCTTTCTGTTGTGCGTCCTGTGCTGCTTCATGTATCAGTTCGTCAATCTCACGCTCCATCGCTTTAAAAAGTTGATCGTGGTAAGCGTTGGAGACTCTGGAGCGTAGCGTCTTCAACTCCTCTTCGATCAAGGCCTCCGGTTTCTGCAACTTAACAGAAATCATCGCAGCATTGGAAAGCACTGAAGAATTAGCTGAAGGGCAAAACCGCCAGCCGTCTAGGATCAGGCTCTGGAGTTTCACCACCAGCCGCGCTGGAATGTCAGAAAACTGTTGTGTTCGGCTGTAGCGAGCTTCCGCATTATCAATTTGACGCTTTAGAGCCCCCGGATCTGGTTTGTACTTCGCTGCGATGTTGTCGAGATAAGTTTTCAATTCCGGCGAAATCTGGGCCTGTGATTTCTTTTTTGTAGTCATGTTGGAACTCCGTATCGGTAGTAAAGGGGCGTGGTTGCTCGCTGGCGCTGTTTGTATGCGTCAGTCTCAGCCGCTTTATGCGGTCATTTGGTTGTATCAGCGAGCGGCGTTGTAAGTCTGATTGCAAGTTGGGCAGAAGTTAGGGCGGTCTGCGAAAAGAAAATACCAACGACAGACGCTTGCGCGATCAACAATGAAATCGACTAGTCCGCAGTCAGCGAACGTCGAAAGAGTCCTGTGTGTTGTTGATAGCGGGAGTTCAATTTGTTTTGACAAGTCTGAAGCCGTAAGCGGGATCTGGGTTTGCTTCATGTGGTGAAGAAGATGGATTCTTGAAGTTGTCAGCGTTAGCCCGAAATCATTCAGGGTTCTGACCAGCTCCTTACGTTCTTCTACCGATGGCAGAAAAAATGCTGGTGGTCTAAAGGCAAAGCACAAAATAACCTCTCTGTAAGTCATTCATCACATAAGTATTTTATCATATAAACGTAAAAAGATATACTAGTGGCATGCATTTTGCTTGACAATGATTTCAGAAAGTGGATAATGGCGGGTTGAAGTTCGGGGGTGGCTTGAGGGGCGTTCGCTCACATCAGATAGCGAAGATGTGCCATAAAACGCCACAATATAGTATTCCTTCATTCCTTTTCGTCCATACTGGGTGATAGGAATAAAACGCCACAATAATATAAGAGACTTCGTTACTCTGTCTTTTCCTTCCTTCTCCAGGAATGAAAACTCACGTAACATCACCCATACGGGCTTCGGTCTCCTTGTATCTCGTTTCGACATTTATACACACTAACACTCATAATCTCGTCGAAACAAAAGCAAAAAAGCAAAAGAGTGAAAACCAACAGCAGGATGACTGATGTCATCTGGATGGTTGTTTAGTTATTTACTTACGTCACTCCGTGACAACTCGGCTACGCCACTTTAGAAGATATAATGGTAATGGTCTGTCCAGACGTGAACAGACTTGTCTGTCCATACCATAACCTTCGTTTACCACTCTGTTACATCCCGCAACATCAACAGGCTGATAGCCTGTCTCTGTGTGGTCTGTTCCAATCGTGGACTCAGGTAACCTAGCTGATACCCCGCTATGTGTTTACATCATGGTACTGAAATTCCTTGCTGATGTTTACATCATTGGCTGTGCCAGCATGTGTGTGGAAAAGCGATTTAGATCGCTCTGTACGAGAATGGTGGTCAGCGCGACTGCAATCGTATGTTGGTCATTCTTATCGTATAAGCGTTAACGTCGTCTGGCGCACAGCGAGATATATCAAGCTACCGTAAACACGGTACTTTAAAACCAAATGCCATCCACAAAGGAAGGCCACATATCCTGATCGCTACCAGCGATAGCGGAGGATTACTTATGTCTATTTAAAAAGGAGAACAATATGGCGAGAACTAAGGGTGCTGTAGCAAAAGGGGTTGATAATACAGCTGTACGCATTTTCTTACGAGGGTATGGCTCTTTGGGGGAGTTGCCACGCATTGTGGAAGATTGTATCTGCGGTGCATTGGGGCAGGAAGAAGAGACAAGAAGGTTCAAGGGAGAGCGAATTCTTGCAATCTTAGAACAACTGGATCATATCGATACGCCAACAGTACATCGGCAGATGTGGGATTATAATATTTCTCAAGGTAAAAATACTGAGCCATCCAAACGGAACACGGAACGCATGACAAGGGTTCTAAGATGTGCTTCTAGGGCACTGTATCATCATTTGAAATTGTGTAACGGATTGTCGCGTGAAGACGAGGTGGTCCAGATTTCCGCTCCCGATCTCACGGTAGATGAGATCGAACATGCCCGTCGTTTGGCTCTGGCAGGTAGAATTGAAGAGTTCACACAATTTGTGAACTCTTGCCGGAGCGTGATCAAAAACTATGAGCCGCCAGTGTTCAAGTACACAGGGGAAAATGTGGTCGCTTTATCTTCTTGTACGGAGGTATCTTTAAGGACTGCGGTTAGTCGTCCGTATTATGGTTATGTTAAAAAAGCCGTAAAAGATGAACAGCCAGAAGACCTATTTACAGTCAAAGGCAGCAATACGAACCTCCAACCACTGATTGAAGAGGTTGGGCGATCCTACATGGTAGTGGAAAATGTAGCTTAGATGGAGTTTGGTCAAAAGCCATACAAAGCCGGGTCAGCCCCGGTTTTTTGTGTCTGTCGCATGAGAAAACGGCTTGCCAGTGTATACTTTTGGTGATACAAAATCATTGCCCCACCGCTTTTCAGTGCATTGAAATACATAGGTTTTATTAGAAAAAGCTTAGCTGGCAGGGCCCCCACCCATTTGTGCTCCCAATAATTCCTGTTTTCAGTGTTTACCTGGTGCGGCGCAAGTGGCGTATCAATGTCTGCTGGATGTGAGCAGCTTTATGCTGTCGATCACGAGGTGCGTTTTCCCACTAACCGTATATTTTTTCATTTATGCGTACTCAGAAATGGATAATTCTCTCAGACGTTTGTCACCTTTACTGAAAAGTGCCGTAGGAACGCCAGGTAAAGCAGGAAACTTTCAGCGCGACGTGATTATCGTGCAATACCTGTTTAATCTCATTAAGCCTATCATCCAGTATGACATCCCAGAAGATGGGATTATTATCAGAACCATCAGCCAGTTTCAGTCCATTCATTTGCGTTTCCAGCATCCCGATGGGGTTATTGAGCCAGAAGGGAAGACTTTCCGTGGATGAGTTGCTGCTGCGATGAAATATCCCCTTGTGTATCAACAATCGTCTTTCACGTCTTCATTTTTTAGGCAACCTTCTGCCAATGAAAATAGCGTCCGTCAGCTGGTTAACAATTATCTGAGAAAAGAGCGCTACAACGTAGCAGATGAAACCCTTGAGCGAAGCAAGCTGATGGCACCTGGAATTGATGGGGCTGTATCGCTGACGGAGCAGGACTTTACTGAAGCCTGGGAAAATCTTAATCGTCGGGTAGAACTGAATATCATCAAAGCTTTTTCTATTGTGAAGTCGGGCGGACGATCTGGGTTTAATGCTTTAAATCTACCGATTATTGCGTATGAAGCGCATATTTTCCGTAAATACACCAAAAGGAAATACGATCAAACCCACCCTTTTTTGTCTTATAAATATGTAAAGAAAGCGGGTCCGGAATGGTAAAAAAACAATATCGACCAGCTTTCTGCATGGAATACCCTGGCGAAGGCTTATGCACTTGATGCCGAAGCTGCGATAAAATCGTGTTCATGGGGGATGTTCCAGATTATGGGGTTTAATTACGAATCGTGCGGTTATAAAGATCTCGGCACATTTTTAAAAGATATGAAGTCTAATGCCGGTAAGCAATTAATTTCTTTTTTACATTTGTGCAATAAGAACAGCTCACTACTGTCGGCAATGGTAAATAAGGACTTTTATAATATGGCATTCAACTATAACGGAAGCGATTTCGGTGATTATGACGTTAAAATTCGCAGAACTTATGAAAGCCTGGAGAAGGGGCGGAGATGAAAATTAAAATGATGCGCATAGTTTGCGGTTTTTCAGCCTTAATGGCGGCGTTTTCTTCGTATGCCACGACGCTACAGTCTGGCGTATATGAAGGTTTGTTACTCGCCGTCTCACCGACGGGCAATATCACCGGATATTACTCTGAATCGGCTGAAGACAGCGTAAAACGTACCTGCACTTTCTTTCTGACAGGCCATGTTTCAGCGCAACAGCCAGACACCATCACTTCATGGTCTTCCTCTGTGCTCGCGGGCCATATTGCCGCGAATACCGCGGGTGTCACATTAGCCATTCCTGATGGGCAAAACCATGCTGGGTGTATGAATGTGCTGATGCCTGAAATTGCGACAGGTCTGGAACTGGAGAGGACGCGGCAGACACAGTGGCAAACGCTGATGAAGGTAAGCAGCCCGCGGGCTTATCTGAGCTCTACGCCTGATGCCGCGACCCGGCGTAAAGCCTGGATCGTTAAAGGAGACGTAGTAGGGGTAATACAAACCCAGGCTGGCTGGGCAGAGGTAGAGTTTGTCGCCCGTAGCGGAAAAACGACGCATGGCTGGGTGAATAGCAATGACGTTCAGCCGTTAACGCCCCCTGCATCCTGATCGGTTTATTTCTCCCCCTGAATTCAATATTGCCGGGCGATGCTTTCGCATCGGCAATCTCATTAAGCTAATCCGTAACGCTATTTTCCCCGCATGACCGCACCCTATGTCACTGAAAATAAGAGTTATAGCTAGCCGTCAGGGACCCACCCATTTGTGGCTCCCGGCGTTCTTCCCCTGATTTTTGTCTCTTTCTGAGACGTTAATCCCCATTAAGACTAAGCTTATAGCATGTAATATATATTTCATCTCGCTGAAATATTATTGTCATAAACCTGTAATAATAGACTGGCATTTTATAATCGGATGTCTTTTTTCTAACATAATTCAAAAAAATATATATCTGGATAACATTGTTAACTTCGTGTATTAAATAAAGTACTTATTCCGAAGGGAAGTGACAAACATGGCTACTGCAGTATTAAACGTGAAGATCGATGACGCGCTTAAAGAAAGGCTTCGCCACTATGCGGAACACAATAACGAGAATTTAAGCGTGACGACAGAGAAACTGCTGCTGCTGGCGTTTGAAGCAGTAGAAGAGGCGGGAGTATCGGAAGAGGATATTGATAATCAGCATACGGAAGAAGAGAGTGTTTCTCCTTTTACTCCTAAAGAAATCAAAGCTCTACGTAAACTGCTGAAGAAGAGAAAATGAAACAACAACTGTCAACTGCCAGTGACTACAAAGAGGCCTGCGATCTGTTGCGTTCAGGCTACGTGAAGCATGTACGTCTTGGCTGGAATGTCGGAAGTGATGAGTTCTTTCGTATTGCGTCTGACTGGTGTGATACGGGCGCAAAAATAAAGAAAGACGGTGAAAGCTTCGTTATTTCACTGAAAGGTTTTCCTATTCCTGCTCAGCATTAACGACTGAACGGTGAAAACTGCTGACTGCATCTGTTACAGTCAGCAGTTTTTATTTTATGATCTGCTTCAAACTTTTAAATATTAAATGACGCTGCGTTTCACCGGTGGCACGTTTTTATTCAGAGCAAGCCATAGCGGTTTGATCCGCAGCAATGCCTTTTCAAGTTCTGCCGGTTCGAGCGAGAAGGGCATGCGTAAGTAGCGGTCAAACGCGCCCGATAAACCAAATCGCGTTCCGGTCCCCAGGTTGATCCCCAGAATCTCGGCTCGCGCAGCAAGCTGCGTTGCCAGCATGCCCGGGAGTTCTATCCAGTAAGAAAGCCCGCCTTCCGCTTCATGAAATGTCCACTCCGGGAAATGTTCACGCAAAATGTCACCGCAGCGATCGCGTCGCTCAGCCAGCATCTTCCGGCGTGCGGGCAGAAAGGTCTCGCTGTTGTTCATGAGCCACAGCGTTGCCAGTTGCTCCAGCAGCGGCGATCCTAAATCCAGCGTGTCCCGCGTCTGGGCAAGCATGGCGATAGTGCGCGAGGAGGCGCGGATCCAGCCGAGACGCAGCCCGCCCCAGAAACTTTTTCCGGCAGAGCCCAGCGTGATGACGGTGGCCTGCGGGTTAAAGGCGGCCAGCGGCGGTGGGGGAGGCGAATCAAACCAGAGATCCACCATCGTCTCATCCACTACCAGTGCCGTACGGGTTTGTGCGGCAATATCGGTGATGGCCTGACGGGTGGCGCTATCCATACATCGCCCGGTCGGGTTATGAAAGTCTGGCATCAGATACGCCAGCCGCGGCGCTGTCTGGGCAAGCGTTGCCGCGAAGCCGTCCGTATCCCAGCCCGTTTCCGGCAGCGACACCCCCACGGGCCGACACTGCGCCCCCTGGATGGCGGCAATCGCCAGCGGATAGGTGGGATGATCAACCACGACGCGATCCCCCGGTCCGGTCATCATCCGCAGCACCAGCGCAAAGCCGCTGACGGCGCCATTCACCACCATCACTTCATCCGCACGGGTGGGAAGACCTCGCGCGGTATAGCGCGCAGCAATGGCTTCCCGCAGTGCCGGCAGCCCAAGCTGGTCGTAGCCCGTCAGCGAGAGGTGCTGCGTAATGGCCGTGAGCGCATGGGTATACGCCTGGTGGATCTCTGGTCCGGCGTTGAGGGCGGCGGTGGAGAGATCCAGTGCGGCACTCGCCGCTGAGAGGGTAGGAACGGCGCGTGCATCCGGGAGGATCACGCGTGACCCGCTGCCGTGACGGCTTTCGAGGTAACCTTCTTCACGCAGATGGGCGAGGGCGCTGCTGATGGTGGTTCGGCTTACGTCCAGCGCAGAGGCCAGTTCGCGCTCGCCCGGCAGCCGCGTATTCAGTGCCAGCCGGCCATCAAGGATTAACAGACGCAATGCATCGGCCAGCTGACGCCAGAGTGGCGTGCGGGAAGAGGTTTGCTGCCAGTGGCCTAACAGGCGTATCAGAGACTGGCTTCCGAAGCGGCGTGATGACATATGCAGTCCACTATTTGAAAACTGGACATTAATCATAGTGCCATTTTAGGTCAGGATGAAAGCCTGGTTCACTGGAGAAGCGAAAAATGGTACGTCGTCTGCTACAACTGTATGTCGGTCTGGGGCTGTATGGCCTTTCCACCGCGATGTTTATTCGTTCCGATTTAGGGGTCGATCCCTGGGATGTTTTTCACCTTGGGGTAGGGATGCAGCTGGGGATGAGTATCGGGATGGTGATCATTTTAACCGGTGCCGCGGTACTGCTGCTGTGGATCCCCCTGCGTCAGATGCCGGGGCTCGGCACAATCAGTAACGTGATTTGTATTGGTCTGGCGGCGGATGCCAGCATGGCATTCATCCCGGAGGTGAGTTCGTTGCCCATTAGACTCACGCTGCTGGTGGGCGGGATTGTGATGAACGCGATTGCGACCAGCATGTACATCGGAGCCGGTTTCGGCCCGGGCCCGCGCGATGGCCTGATGACCGGCATTCATGCCCGGATGGGATGGTCTATTCGCAGCGTGCGTACCTCCATTGAGGTGTCTGTCCTGCTGATTGGCTGCGTGCTTGGCGGCACGTTTGGGGTGGGAACCGTATTGTATGCCCTGACTATTGGCCCGCTTATCCAGCTCTGTCTGCCCTGGTTCCGTCAGAAGCCGCGGATTGAGGACATCCCCCAGCCGGAGCGGGTTGTTTAATTTGCGAAGCGCTCACATGTTTTCATGGCGTCGCTGTGCCAGAATAGGCCCCCCGAAACACGCGATGCCAGCATGTATGAAAGCAATCACACTCTATGATGTCGCCCTCCTTGCGGGGGTTTCTTATCAGACCGTTTCCCGCGTCATTAACGACGCGGAACATGTGTCTGCCCGCACCCGGGAAAAGGTGCAGCAGGCGATGGCGGAGCTGCACTATGTGCCTAACCTTCGGGCACAGCAGCTGGCGGGTAAACGCACCCGCACGCTGGGGCTCATCACCACCGATCTGGCCCTGCACGCCCCTTCGCAAATTGTCTCGGCAGTGAAATCCCGGGCGGCAGAACAGGGGGCGAGCGTCCTCATTTCCATGGTGGAACAGCCGCACCAGTGTCAGGCCGCGATTCAGGCCTTGCTGGCGCAGCGCGTGGAAGCGCTGCTGGTGAATGTTCCGCTTGACGATCCGCATGCCGAACAGCTCAGGGCGCTGGCATCGCCTGTCCCGGTGCTGTTTCTCGATGTATCCCCTTCAGCGCAGGTCAATAGTCTCATCTTTAATGCCGTGGAGGGCGCACGTCTGGGCGTTGAGCATCTGCTTTCGCTGGGTCATCAGCGCATTGCCCTGCTGAGCGGGCCGGAAAGTTCGGTCTCCGCACGGGCACGTCTGGCGGGCTGGAAAGCGACGCTGGCAGGGGCGGGTCTTGACGCCGCCGCCGTGGCCTGCGGTGACTGGAGCGCGGCCAGCGGATATGAGAAGGGGCATTTGCTGTTATCTGCGCCGGCATTACCGGATGCGATTCTGGTGGCCAACGATCAAATGGCCCTCGGGGTGATGCGCGCCTGCGCGGAAAAAGGGATCGCGATCCCGGGTCAGATATCCGTGGTCGGGTTCGACGATACGGCGGACAGCGCCTGGTTTTCCCCACCGTTGACGACCATTCGCCAGGCGTTTCGCGAGGCAGGCGAACGCAGCGTGGAGTGGTTGCTGGCGCCCACCGGGGACGAAGCGTGCTGGCAGGTTCAGCTGCCGGTGACGCTGGTGACCCGCCACTCCAGCGCGCGCCACACCCCCCTGCAGGCGGAGCACGAGACGCTGGCGCAACAGCTCAGAAGCCTGGCACTACTGGCGGAGCAGCTGGCCCGCAAGTAAGACTTTTGTGATCTGACTCGCTACCCCGCAAACGATCGCTTTACCGTTATCGGATGCCAGGGCATGTTAACGAAAATTGTGAGCGCTTCGCAAAGAGGTTATTATGTCCCATACTCCATCGCTGACCCTCAGCGCCATTCTCGCCCGACGTGACTGGGAAAACCCGGGGGTTACCCAGTGGAACCGTCTGGCGGCACACACGCCGTTATACAGCTGGCGTGATGAACAATCCGCCCGGGATGACGCCGGATCTGTCAGCAGGCGCTGCCTCAATGGGATGTGGCGGTTCAGCTACTTTGCTGCCCCCGAGCAGGTTCCTCAGGCATGGGTCACCGAAGATGGCGCAGATGCTGTGGCCATGCCCGTGCCGTCTAACTGGCAGATGCAGGGATTTGACACGCCCGTCTACACCAATGTGACTTATCCGATACCGGTTAACCCGCCTTTTGTTCCGCAAGAAAATCCTACCGGTTGTTACTCGCTCACATTTGACATGGACGTCTTACAGGCCGGGCAAACCCGCATTATTTTTGACGGCGTGAACGCGGCGTTTCATTTGTGGTGCAACGGGCAGTGGATAGGTTACTCCCAGGACAGTCGACTGCCCGCTGAATTTGACCTGACAACGGCATTACGCCCCGGGCAGAACCGCCTCGCGGTCATGGTCTTGCGCTGGTGCGACGGCAGTTATCTGGAAGATCAGGACATGTGGCGCATGAGCGGTATTTTCCGCGATGTGTCCCTGCTGCATAAGCCTGAGACGCACATTGCGGATTACCATGTTGTTACCGACCTGAACGCGGATCTGGACCGCGCGGTGCTGAACGTGGAGGTCGCGCTGGCGGGCGCTGACTTCGCGGCGTGCGACGTGGCGATGACCTTGTGGCGCAACGGTGAGCGCTGTGCAAGCGTCACCCAACAGCCTGGCTCTGCCATTGTGGATGAACGCGGAAACTGGGCCGAGCGGTTAACGGCGGCAATCCCCGTGGTGTCCCCCGCGTTATGGAGTGCGGAAACGCCGGAACTCTATCGCCTGACGATCGCGCTTCGCGATGCGCAGGGCAACGTGCTGGAGAGTGAAGCCTGCGACGTTGGCTTCCGCCGGGTTGAAATCAGCAACGGTCTGTTGAAACTCAACGGTAAACCCCTGCTGATCCGCGGGGTTAACCGGCACGAGCATCATCCGGAAAACGGCCAGGTGATGGACGAAGCGACGATGCGTCGCGATATCGAACTGATGAAACAGCACAACTTCAACGCCGTGCGCTGCTCGCACTACCCGAACCACCCCCTGTGGTACCGGCTGTGCGATCGCTATGGCCTGTACGTTGTTGATGAAGCCAATATCGAAACTCACGGCATGGTGCCGATGAGCCGTCTTGCTGACGATCCGCGCTGGCTGCCCGCCATGAGCGAGCGTGTGACCCGCATGGTGCAGCGCGATCGTAATCACCCCTCCATTATCATCTGGTCGCTGGGCAATGAGTCCGGGCACGGCGCAAACCACGACGCACTGTATCGCTGGGTGAAATCCACGGACCCGACGCGTCCGGTACAATACGAAGGCGGTGGGGCGAATACAGCGGCGACGGATATCGTCTGTCCGATGTACGCCCGTGTCGATCAGGATCAGCCTTTCCCGGCGGTGCCGAAATGGTCGATCAAGAAATGGATCGGCATGCCGGATGAAACGCGGCCGCTGATCCTCTGCGAATACGCACATGCGATGGGTAACAGCTTCGGCGGGTTCGCGAAATACTGGCAGGCGTTTCGCAGCCATCCTCGCCTGCAGGGTGGGTTTGTCTGGGACTGGGTCGATCAGGCTTTGACGAAGAGAGACGAAAAGGGCAACGCCTTCTGGGCCTACGGCGGTGATTTTGGCGATAAACCGAATGACCGGCAGTTCTGCCTGAACGGGCTGGTGTTCCCCGATCGCACACCGCATCCGGCACTGTATGAGGCGCAACGCGCACAGCAATTCTTCACCTTTACGCGGGTCAGCACCTCTCCGCTGGTGATAGAGGTGCAAAGCGGCTACCTGTTCCGTCACACCGATAACGAGGTGCTGAGATGGACGGTTGCCCGGGACGGGGAGGTGCTGGCCTCGGGCGAGGTGACGCTCGCGATGGCGCCTGAAGGCGCTCAGCGTCTGGAGATCGCCCTGCCAGAGATAAAGGCTGAACCGGGTGAAGTCTGGCTGAACGTTGAGGTTTATCAGCCGCGGGCGACGCCGTGGTCACCTGCCAACCATCGCTGTGCCTGGGCGCAGTGGCAGCTCCCGACGCCGCTGTTTATCGCACAGTCTGACCCGGTGGGTGAGCCGCCGGTGCTGACGCAAAGCGACGCCATGCTGATCCTGACGCACCGGCAGCAGCGATGGCTTTTCGATCGTGCTTCAGGAAACCTGACGCAGTGGCTGAACAATGGTGTTGAAACGCTGCGTTCACCGCTGAGGGATAACTTTACCCGCGCGCCGCTGGATAATGATATCGGCGTAAGCGAGGCCACGCGAATTGATCCTGATGCATGGGTTGAGCGCTGGAAGGCGGCGGGAATGTACGATTTAACCCCGCGGGTGTTGCATTGTGAAGGCGAGCAGCGTGCCAATGAGGCTGTAGTGACGACGCTGCATGCCTGGGAATATCGCGGAAAAGCGCTGTTCCTGAGTCGTAAGGTGTGGCGCGTGGACTGCCAGGGGAGGTTGCACGGCGATATTCAGGTGGATATTGCGTCCGATATCCCGGAACCCGCGCGCGTTGGCCTGAGCGTGCATCTCGCCGAAACGCCGGACAACGTTCGCTGGCTGGGGCTGGGCCCGCATGAAAACTATCCGGACCGAAAACTGGCGGCACAGCAGGGGCGCTGGAGATTGCCCCTCGAGGCCATGCATACGCCGTATATCTTCCCGACGGAAAATGGCTTGCGCTGTGATACCCGCGAGCTGGTGCTGGGAACGCATCAGCTGGATGGCCGCTTCCATTTCTCGGTGAGCCGCTACAGCCAGCAGCAGCTGCGAGAGACAACCCATCAGCATCTGCTGCGTGCAGAGCCGGGATGCTGGCTCAATCTTGATGCATTCCATATGGGCGTGGGCGGCGACGACTCCTGGAGCCCCAGCGTCTCGCCGGAATTTATTCTCCAGCAACGCCAGCTGCGTTATACCTTCAGCTGGCGGCAGACGCTTAACTGACCCGTGAGAGGCGGCCACAGGGCGTGGCCGCCTGCTTACCCCAGAATCCCGCTCAGGCCGTGCAGGCTCATGTAAATCCCTACAACAGTAATCAGCGCAGCGGAGATCCACGGCGCTTTTCGGGAAAGTTCGCTAAACCCGGGCCAGCGTTTTGTCGCATGTTTGAGGCTTAAGGCGGCAATCGCGCCGGAAGCGACCAGGGTGATCGCCAGACCAATACTGAAGCTGAAGACCAGCGTCGCGCCAAGGGCAAAATGCTTGAGCTGCAGGCAGATGAGAAGAACGGTGATGGATGCCGGGCAGGGGATGAGCCCGCCGGTCAGGCCAAACACCACGATCTGTCCGGTGGTGACGTTTTGTCCGCTGAAGCGCCGGTTAATATCCTGCGCGTGGGCGCGCTGGTGAGCGTCCTGCCACTCGTCATCAACCAGCGGATGTTCGTGGTGGTGATCATGCTGGTGGACATGGTCATGGTCATGGTCATGGTCATGGTCATGGTCATGGTCGTGGTCGTGATGATGGTGGTGATGATGATGATCGTGCGGCTGGCCCTCTTTCCAGGTCCGCCACGCCATCCACAGGGCGATCAGGACGATCAAGACTCCCGATATCAGCTGGAACCAGGGCTCTGAAGTATGCGCATCCCAGCCCCGACCAAACCATAATCCTGCCATGGCAATAACCCAGACTACCGCCGTATGGGAAAGTGTGGCTGCCAGACCGAGCAGCACCGCCTGCTTCAGCGTGCCGCGGATGGCCACAATAAAGGCCGCCATCATCGTTTTTGAGTGGCCCGGCTCCAGGCCGTGTAGCGCGCCGAGCAGAATAGCGCTGGGAACAAACAGCCAGGCATTGCCCTGCTGCAGAAGTGAAGCAAAATCGTTCATGGGAAATTCCGGAGTGGAAAGCGTGCTCAGATAGTACTCCCCCCCAGTAGATTAATACTACCCCCCAGTAAAAAAATACTCAGGGGGAGTAGAGCGTGATATGCTTTGAATGCCAAAGAAGAGAAGGGATCGCCCGATGTCACATACCGTTCGCGACAAGAAAATGTTATTGACCCGCCTGAAGAAAATTCAGGGGCAGAGTAACGCTCTGGAGAAAATGCTGAACAGCGATCACGAATGCGCCGAGGTGCTACAGCAACTGGCGGCGATCCGTGGCGCGGTTAACGGCATGATGATGCAGGTGATCGAAGGGCATTTAACCGATCACGTGGTGAAAGAGCCCGAAGAAGCGCAGCGTGAAGCCGATCTTGGCGTGGTGTTGCAGGTGATCAAATCTTATCTTAAGTAGCGTGCGTTTCGAGGTTGTGTTCTGCCCAGAGAATAAATTCCGTTTTGGGCAGCGCTTTGCTGTAGTACCACCCCTGCCCATATTGCACGCCGTGTCGGTGCAGCCAGGCGAGTTGCCCTGCGGTTTCGACTCCCTCCGCGACCATCGCCAGCTTCAGCGATTTCGCCATTTCAATAATGTGCGGCGTCACGTTTTTATACTCCAGCGCATCCACGAATGATTTATCAATCTTGAGCGTGTCGACATCAAGGTCCTGCAGATAGCTCAGGCTGGAATAGCCCGTTCCAAAATCATCAATATAGACAGGATGGCCCGCCCGGCGGAATGCGGCGATAGCCGGCGCGCTAATTTGAGGATCGGCAAAGCCACGCTCGGTTAACCCAAGGGCGATCTGGCCGGGATGGACTTGCCACTTATTCAGTAAGTGGCTCAGCAGCGGTGGCAGCGTGCCGGAGGTCAAATCGGCGGGGGCGAGGTTAATGGAGATGTGCTGGTCGCCGTGCAGATGCAGCCAGTGGCCCATGTCTTCAAATACTTTTTCGATAACCAACTGCGTCAGCTGCGAAATGAGCCCCGTTTGCTCGGCCAGCGGCACAAAGATATCAGGAGAAAGACTGCTTCCATCTGGCTGGGGCCAGCGTGTCAGCGCTTCTGCGCCAACAATTTTCCCGCTACACAGCGCCACGATGGGCTGATAGTGAACCACAAAATCGCGGCTGTTAATGGCGTCAAGCAGGCGATTGCGCGGGGACTGGATGCGACGCAGTATCCGCAGGACAAAAAGCGCGGCAAGCAGGCTTATCAGGATGCCGAAGGGCAGCCAGAACAGCAGCTGCCGGTGCCAGGTTTCAGCCAGCGGTTTGAGCGTCGCCCATGCGACAACGGTAAACCCCAGTTCGGGGACGGGCTTCATCACATACATCGAACCGTCGTACTGTACGCTGGTCATCTCCTGATCCTTAATCATGTCCCGGATGTGCGGATCGAGCGTATTGCTGCTGGCGAAGATGCGGCGTGTTGCACTTCCGACCAGGGCGGCATCAATCGCTATCTCACCGAAAGGGATCACATCCACCAGCGAAGCCGGATCGACCATGACCAGATAATGCCCTTTACCCAGCACAGCCATATAGTGATTAAACCCAAGATCGTTTTGGGTGGTCAGCCATGCGCTGTAACCATCTTCGGTAATGCGCATTGGCGGCGGGAAAGGGGACGCATGACTGGTTTGCTCCAGGGAGGAGCAGAGCGGTTTGAGGCTGTCGATATAAATCACTTCCTGGATATATCGCCACGAGAAAGCGACCCGTCGCATCTCCCTCAAATGCAAAGGGCTACACGGCACGCCCTCAAAGGCCTGCAGGTGATCGAGCGCTTCTTTCGCCTGATCCACGACCCTGTCGGTGCGTATCAGCACGCGTGAGGCATAGTTATCCAGGGCATCGACAAATTTATCTTCCGCCTGGCGATGAGCCAGCCAGATGCTCAGGCAAATGGGGACCAGCACAGAAAAGATAAGTATGCCGGTCACCAGACTGACCAGATGTCGGGTTTTCATGCTGTCGTTTCCTTCCTCGTATGCCCGCTCCTGAGCACTGAGTTCCCTGCCTGAAGAGAAAGTTTTTTACCGCGAAATGATATAGTTATAGCACGTGGGTGGCATGGTTTTCATTTTATCTCAGGGAAACCCGAAAATATCACCCTGATTGAGGGGGGTTGTTTTTATAGCCTGGCCCGGATATTATTTTGTTATGTTATAACAAAACATAAGAGGTTTATGATGAAACCAGATATCCATCCCACTTATCGCACCGTGGTCTTCCACGACACCAGCGCCAATGAATATTTTAAAATTGGCTCAACCATTAGCACCGACCGCGAAATTGAGCTCGACGGTGAAACGTATCCGTACATCACCCTTGATGTCTCGTCAAAATCGCACCCGTTTTATACCGGCAAGCAGAAAACGTTCTCCACGGATGGCAGCGCAGCGCGCTTCCGTAAGCGTTATGGCGGTTTTATCAATGCGAAGCGGGGCTAATCATGCAGGTACTTAACTCATTACGTAGCGCAAAACAGCGTCACCCGGATTGCCAGATAGTCAAACGCAAGGGACGCTTATATGTGATTTGCAAATCTAATCCGCGTTTTAAGGCGGTTCAGGGACGTAAAAAAAGACGCTAGACGCGCGTTACTCGCCAGCTTTCCAGGGATCTTTTCTGTTTGCCATCGGCAGTAAAATTGTCGGTGGCAAGCCAGCCTTCAAATGCGCTTGCCAGCGCTGGCCACTCTTTGTCGAGGATTGAAAACCAGTCGGTGTCCCGGTTATGTCCTTTTGTCACCAGCGCCTGGCGAAAACGCCCCTCAAACTGAAAACCCAGACGCAGGGCCGCTTTGCGGGACGGTTCGTTCAGACTATTGCATTTCCATTCATAACGCCGGTAACCAAGGGTATCAAAAACATACTGCATCAGCAGATATTGCGCTTCTGTTGACATAGGTGTGCGGCTTAACAGGGGAGAGAAGTGAACGTGCCCCACCTCCACAACGCCGTTTTTAGGATCGATCCGCATCAGGGCCAGCGTGCCGACCGGAGATTGGGTCTGGTTATCGATAACGGTGAAGTGCATGGGATCGGATAACTCACTCACGCTAGCGACCCATCCGGCGAACGCCTCTGCGGTGGCATCGGGCTCACGCAGCAGCCACGTCCAGCTGCGGGTATCTTCGGCCTGAGCATACGCGCAGAACAGCGCGTTGGCATGCTCCACCCGCAGCGGCTCAAGCCGGCAGTAACGACCCTGAAGTACCACCCGGGACGGATGTGGACGGGGTTGCCAGTCGATAAGCGGTTCGCCCACGGGCTGCCCAAACTGATTGATTGTATTCATCTTCATCTCCGTGACGTTGAAAAGAGTTCCAGACTAATGAATTGCTGGTTCCTTAAAAAGAACCACCAGGTTATGTTTTGATGGTGCCACGAGGAGGTGAGATGAATATTCCGGGTGATGAACTGTATACCTTGCTCAATGCAGCGCTGAAAAAACGTGGCGAGGAGACGCTCCAGCGTACGCTCTATCTGGCTTTGCGGGAGGCCATTCTGAGCGGAAGACTCCGCTCCGGCAGCCAGCTTCCCGGTTCGCGCACGCTGGCCCGGCAGCTCTCCCTTTCCCGCAATACCGTCAATGCGGCGCTGGACCAGCTCACCCTCGAAGGGTATCTGCAGCGTAATCGCCAGGGTACGCGGGTAACACTGTTTGCGCAGCGTGCTGTCCCGAGGTCATTGCCGGACCCTGCCATCACGCTTGCCAGACGGGTCAGCCTGCTGCCTGCACCGGTGCAGCGGGATACCCCGGTTCTTGCCTTTACGCCGGGGACACCCGCCATTAACTATTTCCCTCTGCCGCTATGGCGGCGGTTGTATGACCGCGTGATGCGGGAGGAGGGAAGCGCCCTGTTAGGCTACGGCGACCCCGCAGGCGAGCCGTCGCTGCGGGCAGCGATTGCCCGGCACCTTGCCTTGTCCCGCGGCATTGACTGTGACGCCAGCCAGATAGTGATCACTGAAGGCGCGCTTGAAGGCGTCAACCTGTGCACGATGCTGTTGAGCGAGCCGGGGGATATCGCCTGGGTAGAAAACCCCGGCTACAGTGGGGCAAAAAGCGCGTTTGTTAAAACCGGCCTGACGATGAAGGGGATCCCGGTGGATGACGAGGGAATGTGCTGGGAGGGACTGAATGCACCTTCTCCCGCGTTAATTTTTACCTCACCCTCACATCAGTTTCCTTACGGGAGCGTGCTCAGTGCCCGGCGGCGTCTGGCCCTGCTGGCGCTGGCCAGAGAGCATAACGCCTGGATTATTGAGGACGACTACGACAGCGAATTCCGTTATGCCGGTGAGCCCGTACCGGCGATGCTGGGAATGGTGGCGAATGCTCCCGTGGTCTATCTGGGGACGTTCAGTAAGACGCTGTTTCCGTCGCTCAGAATGGGATTCATGGTGTTGCCGCCAGCGCTGGCGACAGCGGCTCGTCCGGCCATTGGCTCGCTATTGCGCGGAGGGCATCGCGCGGAGCAACGTACCCTGGCGCTGTTTATTGAAGAGGGCCATTATGCCCGCCATCTCGCCGCCATGCGTCGTCTCTATCGCAAACGCTACCGCCAGCTGCGGGAAGTGCTGGTCACAGAGCTTCATACCCCGCACCGCATTCTGGCGGGTGAAGGCGGCATGCATCTGACGCTGGCGATAGACGGGATTGACGACCAGAAGCTGGTGGAGCAGGCGAGGGCGTTTCAGCTGGCACCCGCTGCGTTGAGCGGGTATTACCTGGAGGCGAAGCAGGGGAAAACCGGTCTGGTGTTAGGTTACGGCAATACCTCTGCTTCGCAGTTTGCGTCGGGGATCCGACGTCTTCAGGCGCTCATTACGCAGCAGCAGGGCGGGAAAGGGTAAAAACATCGTAGAAAGAGAGCTGGCCTTTAGTGGAGACCATCTTCTGCAGCTTCTCTTTTTGCTCGGTTTCCACTGCCGGAGAGTGCATGATGCTGTCGATAAGCTCCCCAGGTACGAAACGCGTGTTGTACCATTCGCCGTTGTAGCAGACCCGGAAATCGAGGACATCGATATCTTCGTAACGGTAGCGCGGGTTCACGTCAAAAAAGAAAAAGGCATTAAAGACGACAAACAGCACCACCAGCAGCCAGACGGAGTCCACCAGCGTTTCGGACTTGAGCATCACAATAAGCGTCGCCAGCCAGGCGGCATACATGGCGACAAACAGGCCAGGATGTTTGCGGATAAAGCTAATGCTAAAGCGCGGGCGATTATCGCGCTTTTCGCGGACGTTAAGATCGTCGATAGTGGCGATGAGCAGGCGCTGTATCTCGGTCATTTTTTGCCTTCATGAGAGTTGACAATACAGGGTGACCGCCAATTTTAGGGGAGCCATCAGGCTGAAAAAAGTAACAGTCTGACGCTAAAAGACCATAACAGTTGGCTCCCAGTCCCTCACAGCGTTTTGATGATTTTTGCCGGGTTACCGCCCACGACGACGTTAGCCGGAACGTCTTTCGTCACGACAGCACCGGAGGCCACCACCACATTATCCCCTATCGTGACGCCAGGGTTAATGACCGCCCGACCACCGAGCCAGACATTATTTCCAATGGTGACGGGTTTTCCAAACTCCACGCCGCTATTACGCGCTTCCGCGTCCAGGGGATGGGTAGCCGTATAAATATGCACACCCGGTGCGAGCATGCAGTTATCGCCAATATGAATGGGGCAGACATCCAGCATCACGCAATCGAAGTTAGCGTAAAAGTTTTTGCCGAGATAAATGTTATATCCATAGTCACAGCGGAAGCTCGGTTCAATATAAGCCCCTTCGCTTTGCCCCAGAAGTTCCGCCAGAATGTTCTGGCGTTCTGTTTTTTCATCCGGCGCGGTGTGGTTATAGCGATAAATCAGATGGCGGGCTCGCAGTCGGTCGGCCCGTAACGTCTCATCACCGGGGCGGTAATGTTCACCGGCAATCATCTTCTGTTTTTCTAAGCTCATGGGAAACCTCTCTGGATGTCATTACCGCAGGGTAATCGGAACAGACCAGAAGGGGAACGTTCCCGACAAGCTGGTGTGACTGTAGTCACAACATTGTTGCTGATGAACACGTTTTACACGGAGACCTGGCATACGCACAGGAGGTCTAACGGGACAGGTAAATATCGTTCAGAACGTGGCGTAGAACTCTACAGACACCTTTCAATGATTAACGGACAAATTTCCATACCGACGTTGGGATTTTGTCATACAGCTTATTCATGGTCAGCTCAGCAAGACGATGGTCAGCGGCTGAATAAAATACCGCCAGTTCATTATCAGAAAGCTCGTATTTATTCTTTTCAATGACGCGTTCGAGGGTGTCAATTGACTGACAACGTCGCAGGCGCATCAAATAATCGATCTTAGTGAGTGGTTTATCAGACATAAATTCACCTTAGTATTAGTAATTGTAATAATTTTAACAGGAAAGGCTAACCGGGTTAGCTCTGCTCACGTTGACGAAACAGCGGAATAGCCGGTTTCCCGATTTACGCCATTTTTGCAAATCCTGGGCGTTAATGCCGTAA